>WNGE01003921.1_pt1 | contig 25552 bp, 25 predicted proteins | sample 5400651 | NCBI WGS metagenome assembly WNGE01 (sample SAMN13153370, study PRJNA577476) | soil metagenome | isolation source: 60 cm soil or saprolite under grassland replicate 2 | place: USA:California | collected 2016-06-15 | reverse complement strand
GAGCTGCTCGTAGGCGAGGTACGGCTGCGCACGGCGCAGGTCCCAATCGACCCCCGACCCCCGCAGCACCGGCCCGGACTGCCCCAGCGCGATCGCGTCCTCGGCGGACAAGAGCCCGAGCCCCTTGGTGCGCTCGAGCCAGATCTCGTTCTGGTCGACGAGCCGCTCGTAATCGTCGACCGCCTTCGGCATCCAGTCGACGAACTTGCGCGCCTCCAGGAAGAATCCGCGCGGGATGTCCTCGGCGAGCCCGCCGGCCTGGAAATAGCGCGTGTGCATGCGCGCCCCGCAAACCATCTCGTAGAGGTCGAGGATCGAGTCGCGCTCGCGGAAGCAGTACCAGAACATCGAGATCGCGCCGAGCTCGAGCGCCGCGGTCCCGAGCCAGACGAGGTGCGAATGAATCCGGTTCAGCTCGCAGAGGCACGTGCGCATCCAGGTGGCCTTCTCCGGCACCTCGAGCCCGAGCAGCTTCTCGATCGCGAGCACGAAGACGAGCTCGTTGTTCTGGAAGGAGAGGTAGTCGATCCGCTCGGGGTACGTGATCGCCTTCCACCATGTCTTCTGCTCCATGTTCTTCTCGAAGCCCGTGTGCAGGTATCCGATCACCGCCTCCAGCCCGACGACGTTCTCACCGTGGAGGTCGACGATCAGCCGCAGGACACCGTGCGTGGACGGGTGGTTCGGGCCGAAGTTGACCTGCAGCAGGTCCTCCGAGCCGCGCAGCTCCTCGGGCACCTGCAGCACGGTTGGAGTCGGCGAGGGGACGCGCGAGCCGTCGTAGATTCGCGGCCTTTCCGGCGCGACCGCCATCATTCTTCTCCGGAGAAGCGGACCGGCTCGCCGCCGATCGGGTAGTCCTTGCGCAGCGGGTGGCCTTCCCAGTCGTCGTCCATCAGGATCCGCGCGAGGTTGGGATGGCCCTCGGCGTGGATGCCCATCAGGTCCCAGGCCTCGCGCTCGTGCCAGTCGGCGGTCGGCCAGACCGGGACGACGCTCGGCACCGATTCGCCGTCGTCGAGCCAGACCTGGACGCGCACGCGCTCCCCGCCGGGAATCGCCAGGAGGTGGTAGTTCATCGAGAAGCGCTTCGGCTTCGGCTCGGGCGTCTTCGCGAGGCCCTGAGAGCCGGGCAGGTTGAGGTCGCGACCGCCCGTCGTGCCGATGTAGCCGGCGATGCCGTACTGGCCCCAGCCGAGGTAGTCCGTCGCCGCGACGTCGGCGAGGAAGTTGAACCCCTCGACGTCCCGGAGGTGTGTGCAGGCTTCGACCAGGCGGGCCGGATCGACGACGAGCGTCGTCTCGTCATGCGCCTCGTGGGTTTCGACGAGGCCGGGGACGCCCTCGTAGGTCAGCTCGCGACTCCGCGGATCTCGTAGGCCGGCGGCACCCCCGCCTTGATCTTCTCCTGCAGCCGCACGATCCCCTCGACCAGTGCCTCCGGGCGCGGCGGGCAGCCGGGCACGTGGATGTCGACCGCGACGATCTTGTCCACGCCCTGGAGAACGGCGTAGTTGTTGAACATCCCGCCGGAGCTCGCGCACGCGCCCATCGCGATCACCCACTTCGGCTCCAGCATCTGGTCGTAGATCTGGCGCAGCGGCGCGGCCATCTTGTGCGCGACGCGGCCCGAGACGATCAGCAGGTCGGCCTGGCGCGGCGAGGAGCGGAACACCTCGGCGCCGAAGCGCGCAACGTCGTAGCGGGCGGAGACGATCGACATCATCTCGATCGCGCAGCAGGCGAGCCCGAACGTGTCCGGCCAGATCGAGCTTCCCTGCGCCCACGCGACCGCCTTCTCCACGGTGGTCAGGCCGAGCTGCTGCTCCAGCTCGCCGAGCTCCTGCTCGAAGACGCTCGGGCCCTTCCCCTGCCACATGACGCGCTCCGAGTGGAGCCCGTACTGCGCGAGGCGCTTCTTCACCGCCACTCCAAAGCCCCCTTGCGCCAGATGTACACGTAGGCGACCGCGAGGATCACGATGAAGAAGAAGAACTCGACGAAGCCGAACCAGGCGAGCTGGTGGAGGATCACCGCGAGCGGATACAGGAAGACGATCTCGATGTCGAAGACGATGAAGAGCATCGCCGTCAGGTAGAAGCTGATCGTGAAGCTGCGCTGGTCCGGCGGGCCCTTGGAGACGCCGGACTCGAACGGGATCGTCCGTGCGCGGGTCCGGCGGTCGGGCCGCGTTGCGAAGACGAAGGACATCACCATCATCGAGGCCGGGATCGCAAGCGCGAAGAACCCGTAGATCAGGAACGCCAACCAGCTGTGCAGCACCGCGACCTCCCGCGTCGAGCGAGCCGGACGCTAGCAGAGCGGGGACCGCCACGAGCGAGGAGGAAAACGGCTCAACCAAGCGTGAGGCAGCTGTTACAAAGTCGTGCCTCAGGCGGGGGATTATGGCGGTCGGATGACGTTGCTACGATGCGTCAGATGGCGACCACCGAGCATGAGCTTTCGATCGTCTCGCTCACCCCGGGCGCGGCCGCGAAGATCAAGGATCTGATGGGCGAGGAGCCCGAGGGCGAGGCCGCGGTCCTGCGGATCGCGGTCCAGGGCGGCGGCTGCTCGGGCTTCCAGTACGCGCTCGGCTTCGACCGCGGCGCGCAGGAGGGCGACAACGAGCTCGAGAGCCACGGCATCGCCGTCGTGGTCGACCCGTTCAGCGCCCCCTACCTCGCCGGCACGGAGATCGACTGGGTCGAGGGCCTGCAGGCGGGCTTCGCCATCAACAACCCGAACGTCTCCGCTTCGTGCGGCTGCGGCCACTCCTTCCAGGTGGAAGAGGGCGACTCGCCCGAGGATGCCGCCGGCTGCGGTTCGGGCTGCTCGCACTGAGTTAGACTCCCGCCCCCGTGCAGGCGTTCCGAACCATCCACCGCTACTGGGCCGGGCTCATTGTCCTGGCGGTGCTGGTGCAGATCGGGGCTGCGGGCTACGGCGCGTTTAACGCCTCAGTGAAGACGGACGATCACAAGACGCTGAACGAGGACCAGTTCTCGAACGGCTTCGACTTCCACAACGGCCTCGGCTACATCATCTTCCTCGCAACGGTTCTGCTCTTCTTCTTCGCGATCTTCGCGCGATTCGAGCGGCGGCGAATCATGATGAACCTGGTGCTGCCGCTGCTCTTGATCGTCCAGATCGTCCTCGCCTGGGGCGGCGAGAGCACGCCATGGGTTGGGATCTTCCATCCCATCGTGGCCTTCCTGATCCTGGGCCTGGCCGGACGGATCGCCTTCGAGGCCTGGTGGGGCGCGCGGCGGGCGGCGGTCGCCTCCGCCACATAGCGGGCTAGCATTCGACGCCGTGAGCGACAACGGCGTCGTCGACATCACGATCCTCGGAGCAGGCCCCGCCGGGCTTGCGGCGGCGTACTACGCGGGCCACCGCGACGCGTCCGTCCGGATCATCGAGAGCCTCGAGCAGCTCGGCGGCCAGGTGGCCGCGGTCTATCCGGAGAAGCACGTCTACGACGTCGCCGGCCACCCGAAGGTCCTCGGCACGAAGCTCGTCGAGCTGTGCGCCGAGCAAGGTCTCCAGTACGGCGCCGAAGTCCGGCTCGGCGAGGAGGTGCAGACCCTCGAGCGCGTCAGCCAGAACGGCGAGGAGCTGCTCGCGGTCGGCACCGACAAGGGCGGCCCGTACCTCTCGCGCGCGATGATCATCACCGCCGGCCACGGAGCGTTCGAGCCCCGCAAGCTCGGAATCGACGGCATCGACGAGTGGGAGGGCAAGGGCCTTCACTACTTCGTCCGCGAGAAGGCGGTCTTCCAGGGCCAGACGTCGCAGCATCCGATCGCGCTCGTCCACCGGCGCGACAACTTCCGTGCGCTCGAGTCCTCGGTCAACGAGGCTCGCGCGCTCGAGGGCGAGGGCCGGGTGCGGATCATGACGCCGTGCGAGGTGCGCGAGGTCCACGGCGACGGGACCATGGAGGCGGTCACGATCGAGAACACGAAAACGGGCGAGGCCGAGCAGGTGCCCTGCCAGGCGCTGATCACGCTGCTCGGCTTCCACTCGCACCTCGGCGCGATTGCCGATTGGGGCCTCGAGCTCGAGGGCAAGCGCCAGATCCGGATCGACCCGATGACCTGCGAGACGACCCAGCCGCGCGTCTTCGCCGCGGGTGACGTCGCCGGCTATCCAGGCAAGATCACGTTGATCACGATCGGCATGGGCGAGGCCGCGATCGCCGCCAACAACGCGATCGCCCAGATCCGCGGCGAGAAGGTCCAGCCGAAGTACTCAACCGACTAGGCAATTCGGCCGATCTCAATGGGATGGGGTCTCTACGCGTCGAGTGCCTCGGCTGCGGTAGCCAGCGGGTCCTGCAGCCGCTCTCAAATCATCGGGTCGACGGCGGCGAGTGCCCGCGCTGCAAGTACGTGGGTTGGGCGCCCTCGGCCGCGCTCGACGAGACGCTTCGCCGCCGAGTGCGGACGCGGCCGCTCGAGCGCCGCCGTATCTATCCCGCCTGAGTAGACTCGAAAGCGTGGCCACCGAAGCCCGAGAGGAGCTCTGGGGCGTGGAGACGCGCAAGGCCGTAGAGAACTTTCCCGTTTCCGGCGAGCCCATCCCTGTGCCTGTCGCGCGTTGGCTCGGCCGGATCAAGGCCGCCGCCGCGCGCGCGAATGCGGAGCTCGGGCTGCTCGATCCGGACAAGGCCGAGCGGATCGCCGCCGCAGCCGATCGAGTCGCCAACGGCGAGCTCGACGACCAGTTCCCGATCGATGTCTTCCAGACCGGCTCGGGCACGTCCTCGAACATGAACGCCAACGAGGTGATCGCGACGCTCGCTGGCGACGACGTCCACGCGAACGACGACGTCAACATGGGCCAGTCGTCCAACGACGTCTTTCCCTCGGCGGTGCATCTCGCCGCGCTCGGGCAGGTCACCGCCGAGCTCCTGCCCGCGCTGGAGCAGCTGGCCGAGGCGCTCGAGGCGAAGGCGGAGAAGTTCGACGACGTCGTCAAGTCCGGCCGCACGCACTGGATGGATGCCGTTCCAGTGACCCTCGGCCAGGAGTTCGGCGGCTATGCGGCGCAGGTGCGACAGAGCATCGCCCGCGTCGGAGACGTGCTGCCGCGGCTCGGCCAGATCCCGCTCGGCGGTACGGCGGTCGGGACCGGCCTCAACACGCATCCAGAGTTCGCCTCGCGCGTGCGTGCGCGTCTACAAGAGGAGACGGGGCTCGAGGTCTCGCCGCCGGCGGACCCGTTCGAGTCGCAGGCCGCACGTGACGCTCTTGTCGAGACCTCGGGCGCGCTCAAGACCGCCGCCGTCTCGCTGACGAAGATCGCGAACGACCTCCGCTACCTCGGCTCGGGCCCGCGCGCCGGGCTCGGCGAGCTGATCCTGCCGGAGCTGCAGAAGGGGAGCTCGATCATGCCCGGCAAGGTCAACCCGGTCATCCCCGAGGTCGTGACGCAAGTAGCGGCGCAGGTCATCGGAAACGACGCGGCGATCACCGTCGGCGGCCTCCAGGGCCACTTCGAGCTGAACGTCTTCGTCCCGCTGCTCGCGCGGAACCTCCTGGACTCGATCAAGCTCCTGGCCAGCGCCTCGCGCCTCTTCGCCGAGCGCTGCGTCGAGGGGATCGAGGCCAACCGCGAGGCCTGTGAGCGCTACGCGGAGCTGACGCTCTCCGCCGCGACGGCGCTGAACCCGTACATCGGCTACGACAAGGCGACCGAGATCGTCAAGGAGGCCGCGAGCTCAGGCCGGTCGCTGCGCGAGGTCGCCCGCGAGGCCGGCGTCGACGAGCAGACGCTCGACGAGGCGCTCGACTATCGCAAGATGGCGAAGCCGCACGACACATAGCGTTAGCCCGCGCACGTTTCGGGAAGGCTTGTCACTATCCAGCCCGGGTGTCTCCGACAGAGAGACGCCGGAGGAAAGGGGGAGGAGTGAAGCGATACCTGTTCGCTGCGCTCGTTGCGGCCCTGACGGGATCCCTACTCTTTGGAGGGATCGCCTCGGGGTCGAAGCGCGCGCAGCCGGTTCACTACGCGAACATGCTCAAGCAGGCGGCGCAGGGCAAGCTCCGCGCCGCGAGCATCCCGGTCCGGACGCAGCGGAACGGGCACACGCGGATCGTGCACCGCAAGCTGCCGTTCTTCTCCGCGGGAACGCTGGCCGCCGTCTACGGCTCGATCCGCGGCGACGAGCTCCGCAAGGAGGCGGCCGGCAGCGACGCGCAGATCCAGAATCCCGGTCATGGGGGTCCCGGACACGGCACGCTCGGCTGTAGCAACCGCGACAGCCACGGAAACGTCCGCGTCAACCAGGACTGCAGCTACCGTCGCCAGGCCGAGACGGATATCACCTACAACCCGCGCTACCCGAACAACTTGACCGCGGGGCAGAACGACTCCCGCGTCGGCTTCAACCAGTGCGGCATCGACTGGTCGACCGACAACGGGTCGCACTGGGGCGACATGCTGCCGCCCTTCCGCCAGCGGCTCAACGCGCCCGAGTTCATGGGTCCGACCGCGGGCAATCCGAACAACAACACGATCCAGGGCACGCCCGGAACGTTCCACACGTACGACGCAGGGAGCGACCCGGCGAACGCCGTGGACGCGTTCGGCCGCGCGTATTTCAGCTGCGTTATCTTCGACGTCGCCACCTTCGCGAGCGGCCTCTACGTGACGCAGTCGCCGGCACCCGCGGGCGGCTCGTTCTACTACAACGTCCCGTCTCCGCCGTCGAAGCTGTTCATGGTCGTCGAGGACAACAGCGTCGAGATCTTCCACGACAAGAACATGATCACGGCCGACCGCTACCAGTCGAGCCCGAACGCGGGCAACGTCTACGTCACGTGGACGGTGTTCCGGTTCAGCCCGAACTGCGGTGCCGCGCCGAACGGCGACGAGAACTACTGCGAGTCGCCGATCTTCGGGTCGATGTCGACCGACGGCGGCCAGACCTGGGCGACGCCTGAGGAGATCAGCGGCAGCGCTCCGGGCCTCTGCTTCTTCGGCGACTTCTTCCACGGCGGCGGTCCGAACGACTGTAACTTCGACCAGGGCTCGTCCCCCGTGGCGCTGCCGAACGGCGATCTCGAGGTGATCTTCAACAACGGCAACACCGCCCCGGGGAACCCGAACGCCCAGCAGCTAGGCGTGCACTGCCACCCGAGCGGCTCGTCGTCGGCCGGCACGGCGCACCTCAACTGCATGACGCCCGTGCGAGTCGGCGCCGACGTCGTCATCGGCGAGCCGCAGTGCAACTTCGGCCGCGGGCCGGAGGAGTGCATCCCGGGCGCCTTCATCCGCACGAACGACTTCCCGCGGATCACGAAGGACAACACGCAGAACAACCACGTCTACGCGGTCTGGCAGGACTACCGCAACGGCGAGTACGACATCCAGCTCTCGCAGTCGACCGACGGCGGGCTCACCTGGCACGAGGCGGGAACGGTCAATCCCGACAGGGACCTCGACCACTACTTCCCGGCCACCGACCAGAGTCCGCAGCACGGCGACCGGAACGGCGCGAGCTACTACCGGACGGGCCGCGTGCCGGGTGAGAACGACCCGGCCGTGGGTTGCCTCTTCGGGCTCAGCCCGCCGGACTGCACGCCTTTCACGCCCGGTGTTCAGCCCGGGGTCGGCGAGCAGGGCTCCGACTACGGGCTCGCGGGCGGCCGCGGCGACCACACCCCGTACAACTTCCGGGTGGTCTCGCCGGTCTTCCCGCCGCCTGACGGAATCCAGACAGGGTTCAACGGCGACTACAGCGGCCTCACCGTCAATCGCGGTGTGGACGCGCATCCGATCTGGTCCGACACGCGGAACACGAACCCGTTCCCGCTGAACCTCGTCGTGCACGACGAGGACGCCTTCACGGACAAGGTCGGTCTGCCCGACGGCCACGGTCACCTCGGCCACGGCACGATCGGCAAGAACTCGGCCAGGAGGGCGAGCAGGAAGTAGAAGCGACGAAATCCGAGCAACGCGAAAGGGCCGCCGCGAGGCGGCCCTTTCCGCTCCCTGAACGAGTTATGGAGGACTCCAGGCCCTCTGCCGAAACGAATTGGACGGTGAAGCGGCCCAGCCTTCTCCTTGCGGTGATCTTCGGCGCGCTCGCCTTCGCGAGCTCCGCGTCGGCTTCGAACCCCTTCGGCATCACCCTGGTTCGCTTCGTGCCCGGGACGCCTCCGGCGCAGATGCGCTCGGCGGTCTCCTCGGCCGGCGGCGTCGTCGTCGGCGACCTGAGCCCGATCGGCGCCCTCGCGGCGGTACCGNNNCCAGCCGTCGCCGCCGCGTTCCAGGACGCGCTGCTCGTCAACGACCACGGCGACGTGAACCAGCATGGCGGCGGCCGCGCGCCCGACGGCGACGGGCAGCTCGGCGCCTCGCTTCCCGATCCCTGGCACGACCTCCCGTCGTTCCTCGGCGTCTCCAACCCCGAGGGCATTCTCCAGTGGGACGACAACCGGATGCACGTCCCGGCTGCCTGGGCCACGACGAGCGGCGACCGGCAGATTGTCGTTGCCGTCATCGACACCGGCGTCGACTCCGAGCACCGGGAGCTTCACAGCGTGGTCGACCGGAGCCTGGGCGGCAACTTCATCCCGTGCGACGACTTGCGCCAGCTCTTCGGTCTCGGCTACATCGACCGCGCCGGGCTGCGCGATTGCCGCGACGGCGACTTCGAGGGTCACGGCACCTGGGTCGCGAGCCGGATCGCCGGCGCCGCGAACGGTTTCGCCTCCAACGGCGTCGCGCCGGGAGTTCGGATCGCCTCGTACAAGGTGCTGGCCGCCGGCTTCGGCGGGCTCTCGAGCTGGATCCTCTCCGGGCTCGTCAGCGCTTGCTCGTCGAACGACGTCGACCTCGTGAACATGTCGATCGAGGGCTACCTCAACCCGTCCGACCCGTTCGACGCCCAGGTCTACGGTCTCGTCGCGGACGCGGTCTCGTACTGCCGCTCCCGCGGGATCGCGGTCTTCGGAGCCGCGGGCAATGAGCACGTCCGAATCGACCGGGTCAACACGACCGTCGGCGGCCGCTCTTTCGAGGGCGTCGGGCGCGTCTCGCTCGGCTCCGAGGGCATCGCTTCGGTCACCCCCGGCGCTCCGCTCGCGCCGTTCGATCTGCGCGGGCTGCTCGAAGTGCCGGCCGGCATCCCAGGCGTGACGATGGTCTCATCGACGGCGAACGCGATCGGCGCCGCTCCCGACTGGATCCCGCTGCGCTGGCAGAACCACGTCGGCGCGCGCGACCAGCTCGCCTACTACTCGAACTACGGCTCCCGGGTCGACCTCGCGGCACCGGGTGGAGCGAGGCGCTACGAGATCCCGCTCTACGACGGCGGCGACGGCGACATCCTCTACGGCGGCTGGGGCTCGTTCGGCGCCCTCGAGGACAAGGGTCTGATCTGCACCAATCCGATCACCTCTGCGCTCTTCAACTCCGCCTGCTTCAAGCTTGCGGGGCAGGGCTTCGGCTGGCTCCAGGGGACCTCGATGTCCTCGCCCAACGCGGTGGGCGTCGCGGCGCTGACCCTCTCGGCCCGGCAGAACCTGATCGGCCGGCCCGACGCGCTGCTCGCGCGCCTGCAGTCGACGGCGAATCAGAGCCCTGTGAACTACATGGGCCCGAACGACCCGGCGAACTTCGCCGCCTCGCTCGCGGGTACCCCGTGCGCGACCGGCTATTGCCACATCGACCAGGCCCACGCCGTCCCGTTCGGGGACGCCTACGGCGCCGGCCTCGTCGATGCTGCTGCAGCCGTCGGCTCCTACAGCGCTCACGCATCCCAGTCGCTTGACACGGTGATGTAGGAGGGCATATAAACCTGCTGCCAGCGGGTCTATGCCTGAGCGCTCTCGCAACTCCGAGGACAAGAAGAATCCGCATGCCGTCGAGCTCGGTCGGCGCGGCGGGCTGAAAGGTGGCAAGGCACGCGCCGCCAAGCTGACGAAGGAAGAACGCGTCGAGAGCGCGCGCAAGGCGGCACAGGCTCGTTGGGCCAAGCACGAGAAGGGGCTGGCGTACAAGAGGGCCCCGAAAACCACTAGCGGCACAGGGAGAGGGGAGCTAATGACAAGAGCACGCCCACGCGTCCTGGCGGCGATGGTTCTGCTCGCTGGGGCGCTCACGCTGTCTCTGGTCTTGCTGACCAGAGGATCAGCCGGATCAGGTCAAGCCTTCGCCTCGAAGCTCGGCCAGTCGGAGAACGCGGCGGAGACGCCGGGTCTCGGGCCGAACAGCTGGGAGGCATACATGTCCGCGATGCGGACCTATCCGGCCAACGTGATTCCACTGTCGATCTCGGCCCGTGCCAAGGCGACCTTCAAGAAGATCGCCCGGGCCGACGCGCGCGCCCTGAAGCGGCACGGCCGGCATCTGCTGTGGAGTCACAACGAGTGGAAGCTGTACGGCCCGCGCATGACCGCGGTTCAGCCTGGCGTGACGGCGTTCTCCGGTGCGACGAACGTCACCGCGAGCCGTACGCCCGCGCTCGTCGCCGATCCGGACTGCACGGCGCACAAGTGCGCGCTCTGGGCAGGCGTCTCCGGCGGCGGTGTCTGGCACACCGAGAACGCTCTCGCGGACAACCCGAACTGGGTGCAGCTGTCCCCGGACGATCTCGACCAGAACTCGGTCGGGACGCTGACCCTGGATCCGACCGACCGGCACAACGACACGCTCTACCTCGGCACCGGCGAGCCGAACCGCTGCTCGTCCGGCTGTGAGGCCGGGGTCGGCATCTACAAGTCGACGAACGGCGGCCACCACTGGACGAAGCTGCACGACACGTGCGTCAGCAACGCGGTCTACGCCTGCACGAACCCCGGCAGGGATGCCTTCCTCGGGCGCGCGATCAGCTCGATCGTGATCGACCCGACGAACCGGCGGCACATCTTCGTCGGCTCGGCACAGGCGGTCCGCGGACTTTCGCACGTGATCGGCGGCGGCGGCACGACTCGCCTCGAGCCGGGCGCGAACGCACCCGGTCTCTACGAGTCGACCGACGGCGGCGACACGTTCACGATGGTCTGGAACGGCAACTCGTCGAGCTCGTTCGGCATCAACGACGTCGGGCTCGATCCGATGGACCCGACGACCGTCTACGCATCGGCGTTCGACCAGGGCCTGTGGCGACGCTCGCCCAGCCTGGACGGCACGACGACGTCGACCGACTTCAGGCAGGTCTTCGCGCCGCAGTTCAACCAGGGCGCGGGGATCGACCGCCTGATGTTCGCGCTGACGGTCAAGAGCGGGACGACCCGGATCTACCTGACGGAGGGCACGCAGAACACGGGCGGCATCACCGGCGCGCTCGCCTCGAACTTCTGGCGAACGGACAACGCCAACCAGCCCGCTGCGACGCTTCTGGCCTCACAGGCAACCGGTGCGACTCCGCCGGACCCGGCGACGCACACCTTCCCGGCCTTCTACCCGGGCTGGCAGGTGCTGACCTCGAAGATGACGGCCAACCCGTACTTCGCGACTGACGACTTCTGCACGGGTCAGTGCTGGTACGACCAGGACGTCTACTCGCCGTCTGGGATGCCGGACACGGTGTACGTGATCGGCTCGTACCTGTACGGCGAGCTTCCGTGTGACACGAAGGGTGTCGGCTGCGGGAACGGCCGCTCGAATGGGCGCGCCATCCTGTACTCGAACATGGCCGGCGATCCCGACGGGTCCCGCGAGGATCTCCGCACGTTCACCGACACGACGATGGATACGCAGGACGAGCCCGGTGCGGACTGGTGCGCCTATGCGCCGTACTTCCCGCAGGGCTGCCTCCACGCGCCCAACGTCGTCCATCCGGACCAGCACGAGATCGTGATCAATCCGGGGAATCCGACCCAGATCTTCGAGGGCTCGGACGGCGGCGTGATCCGCACGAGCGGCACGTTCGCTGACATCTCGTCGCAGTGCGACAGCCCGTACCGCAACGGCGGCGGGCCGTTGCCACCGTCATCCGGGAGCTACGCCGCGTGCAAGCGGCTGCTCACGCGGGCGCCGGTGCAGCTCGACCACATCGACAAGCGGCTGAGCAGCACGTTGCAGTTCATCAACGTGGCGATCAACCCGTCGAACTCGTGCGAGGTCATGGGCGGAACCCAGGACAACGGCACGTGGTCGAACAACAACGGCTGCAGCAAGAACACGTGGCCGCAGATCATCTACGGTGACGGCGGCAACGCCGTATACGACGCGACGGAGCCGACGTGGCGAGCGAACGAGTTCACCAGCGGCTTCGGCGACTCGAACTTCCGCAACGGGGATCCCGAGCGGTGGGTCATCACGACCGGCCCGATGGTGTCGGCCGCGTCGGTCGCAGCCGGTGAGGCGTTCGCGTTCTACTGGCCGCAGATCGGCGACCCGAACCCGGTCCCAGGCACGCACCCAATCTACAACGGCGGGAAGCATGTCTGGCGCAGCTGGGCGTTCGGCGCCGGCCACATCTCGGTGCCGCAGCAGACGACCCCGGATATCGCCTACTACGAGTCGCACTGTCCGGAGTTCGTGACGCCGGGGAACGACCCGACCTGCGGTGACTACCAGCCGCTCGGGGGGCCCGTGGGTGCCAACCAGCCAGGCGACCTGACCGGGACGGTGTACGGCGCAGACCGTGCCGGAGGCGTGATCTCCTGGATCGCGCGCGACGGCGCGGATCACGGGACGATGTGGGCCGCCACGGGCGCGGGCCGCATCTTCGTGTCGCACAACGTCGATGCGGTCGACCCGGCCACGGTCGCGTGGCAGCGGATCGACAACGCGACGTCGCCGACGCGGTTCCCGAGCTCGATCTACGTGGATCCGGCCGATCCGGGCCATGCCTGGGTCACCTACTCGGGCTACAACGCTGTGACGCCGGCCACTCCTGGCCACGTCTTCAGCGTGCACGAGGACGGCACGTTCACGAACCTGAACGTGGAGGCCGGAGCGCAGGCCTTCCAGACGCCGTTCTCGGACGGCGACCTGCCGGTCAGCGACATCGTCCGTGACGACCAGACGCACACGCTCTACGTTGGCACGGACTTCGGCGTCCTCCAAGGGACGAACGACGGTGCCAACTGGCACGTGACGAGGGGCATGCCTCGCTACGAGATCATGCACCTCGAGGTCCAGCCCTCGAACCGCGTGCCCACGTGCACGGGCGGCGGTAGCTGCCCGCGGATCCTCTACGCGGCCACGCACTCGCAGGGCATCTGGAAGATGAACCTGGGCGGCTAGCTCCGCTCGGCAGTACGACTGAAGAGGGCCGCCTCCGGGCGGCCCTCTTCGTTACTACGATCCTTGCGCATGAGACGCCTGGTCGTCCTCGCCGCGCTTCCGCTCCTGAGCTCGTGCGGCGGCTCGCAGCCGGCGAGCGGCGGCAGCGGGCTGCAGGGGACGGTCTCGCGTGGGCCGATCACGCCGACGTGCGTCCAGGGACAGCCGTGCACTGGGCCCGCACGCGGAGTGACCCTCAGCTTCTCGAAGGGCGGCTCGATAGTCGCCCGGGTGAAGACCCGCGACGACGGCGCCTACCGGGTCAGCCTCCCGCCCGGCCGCTACTTCGTCAACGGCGTCCAGCCCGTTCGCCCGCAGCAGGTCAGCGTCTCGAGCGGCTTCCGCCGCGTCGACTTCGCGATCGATACGAAGATTCGCTAGTACGCGACGGCTCTCGCGGCGGCGCGCTGCTCGTCGGCGCGGTACGAGCTACGAACCAGCGGCCCCGAGAACACCGAGCCGAAGCCGAGCGCCTCGCCCTGCTCGCGGAACCAGCGGAACTCGTCGGGATGCACCCAGCGATGGATCTGCGCGTGCTTCGAGCTCGGCTGCAGGTACTGCCCGATCGTGACGACGTCGACGCCGTTCTCCCGCAGGTCGCGCATCGTCTCGACGACTTCGTCGTTCGTCTCGCCGAGCCCGACGATGATCCCGGACTTCGTCAGCACCTGGTAGTCCGCGACCTCCTTCGCCCGGCGCAGCAGCCACAGCGCCTTGTCGTACGAGGCCTTCGCCCCGCGCATGCTGCGGTGCAGCCGCCGAACGGTCTCGATGTTGTGGTTGAAGACGTCCGGCCGCTCGGCGAGCACGATCCGCAGCGACTCCTCCTCGTAGCCGAGAAAGTCGGGCGTCAGCACCTCGATGGACGCCTCCGGGGCCTTGTGCTTGAGCGCGCGGATCGTCGCCGCATAGTGCCCGGCGCCCTTGTCCGGAAGGTCGTCGCGGTCGACCGACGTGACGACGACGTGCTTCAGGCCCATCTTCGCGGCGGTCGCGGCCAGGCGCAGTGGCTCGAGCGGATCGGGCGGCCCGTCCGGCTTGCCCGAGTGCACATAGCAGTACCGGCAGGCGCGGGTGCACGTCTCGCCGAGGATCTGGAAGGTCGCCGTGCCGCGGCCCCAGCACTCGGCGATGTTCGGGCAGCGGGCCTCCTCGCAGATCGTGTTGAGGCTCGCGCCGTGGATCAGCTTGCGCACGTCGAAGTAGCGCGAGTCCGCGCTCGGAGCGCGGACCTTCATCCACTCCGGCCGGCGCGGCCGTTCCGCCACGGGCAGAGAGCCCTGCATGGCCTGGAGTCTACGTACGGCCTATGCCGCTACGTGCACTTCCACGGATCGAGGTAGACGTCGTCGATCTGGTACGACGCGCCCACCCCGACCGGGGTGAAGCGGAACGCCACGGCCTTGGTGCCGAGGAGGCTGATCACGTTGCTGAGCAGCAGCTCGAGCCGCGGCGAGGGTGCCCAGGTGCTGGTACCGCTGACCGTTCCGCCGTCGAGCACCGTGAGAATCCCGAGCAGGCTCGGGACGATTACCTGGACGCGGAGGCCGCCGGTCGCCGAGAGCCGCTTCATCATCAGGCGCAGGTGCCAGTCGCCGAGCGCGAAGCAGACCGTGCCGCTGTACGCGGAACTACCGGCCGGCAGGAGCAGCGAGTTGTGGTCGCCCATGTTGCCGCTGAGGTAGTAGGGCTCGTTGCCGGAGACGACGCGAGCGCCGCCGCTCAGGACCCAGGCGGTGCTGCCGTTCTCGAAGCCCCCGTTCAACATCCTCGCGTAGTAGGAGGAATCGCCGAACCGGGAGAAGACCTGGGAGGAGCTGGGATCGCAGTAGGAAGCGGACCCGCCGCCGAAGATAGTCGCCTTCGCCTTCGCCGCCGGTGCCAGCGCGAACGCCGCGATGATCGCCACGCCGCACAGAACTCGCAAACCGCCTCTTGCCACAGATGCCGCCATGCCGCTCCCTTCCGAGTGAAGTGCTCTCACTCTCTTCGGGCGCGGCCGGGTTGCATCACCCGATTGGGGGCTTTCCAGGCCTTTGGATCCCTCGAACGAGTGAACGCGTCGTCGCGTTTGCTTCAAGCGGGGGCTGGGCGGCGTCGATCCTTGCTCTCGATGTCCTCTGCGGCGAGCACCACCACCGGCTCGATTCTTCTCGACCCCGATGAACAGCGCGTCATCGAGGAGCAGCGCGCGCGGCGCCTCCACCGCCTCGCCCGCCGCGAGCTGACTTCCGTCGTCGTCTTTTCGGGTGGCTTCCTCGCTGCGGCCGTCGCGCTCGCCCTGTTGGTGCCGTCGCACCGCCATCCGGGGTGGCTCGCCGGCCTCCTTCTGATCGCCGCGTACGGAGCGGCGTTCAGGCTCGACTTCGAGATCGGGACCGGGTCGGCCGTGCCAACGGAGCTGATCCTCGTGCCGATGCTGTTCGTGCTGCCTATCGGGCTCGTGCCGCTCGCGGTCGCGGGCGGGATCGTCGCCGGCAGCCTCGAGGAGTGCTTCCGAGGTTTGCTCCGGCCCGGGCGGATTCCGATGCGGCTGATGATTGCCTGGCACGCCGTCGGTCCGGCGCTCGTCTTCGCGATCGTCGGTGAGCGCGGGCCGCGCCTCTCGGACTGGCCACTGTACGTCTTGGCGCTGCTCTCGCAGTTCGCGCTGGACACGCTCTGGGCTGCAGGACGCGAATGGCTTGCGCTCGGCGTCCGGCCGCAGGTCCAGCTGCGCGCGATGTTCTGGGTCTACTCGATCGACGCCGGCCTTGCGCCTGTGGGCCTCGCGGTCGCGTTTGCAACGGCGTCCTCGCCGTACGGCGTTCTGCTCGCGCTGCCGCTGGTCGGCCTGCTGTCGATCTTCGCGCGTGAGCGCAAGGTGCGGATCGACCACGAGCTCGAGCTACGCGATGCCTACCGCGGCACGGCCTTCCTGCTCGGAGATGTGGTCGAGGCCGACGACGAGTACACGGGTGTCCACAGCCGCGACGTGGTCGAGCTGACGATGCAGGTCGCCGACCAGCTCGGGCTTTCGACGCGGGAGCGCCGCGACGCGGAGTTCGTCGCGCTGCTGCACGACGTCGGCAAGGTGCGCGTCCCGAAGGCGATCATCAACAAGCCGGGGCCGCTGACTCCCGAGGAGCGGGCCGTCATGGAGCAGCACACGGTCGAGGGCGAGCGGCTCTTGCTGCGGGTCGGCGGGTTGCTTGGCGAGGTCGGCCGGATAGTACGCTCGTGCCACGAGCGCTACGACGGAAACGGCTACCCCGATGGGACCGTCGGCGAGGCGATTCCGCGGATCGCCCGAATCGTCGCCTGCTGCGACGCCTTCAACGCGATGACGACCGACCGTTCGTACCGGAAGGCGATGCCGCTGGACGAAGCCGTCGCCGAGCTGATGCGCTCGAGCGGGACGCAGTTCGACCCGCGCGTGGTCGACGCGCTGATCGCATCCCTCGACGGCTACGGAGATTCGGTGGTCGCGCCGCCGAAGATCGAGCTCTCGATCACGTAGAACAGGGCGATTGCGCCGTAGAGCGCGACGCTGGCGAGCGGGCTGGCGAGGGCGAGGAGCGTCGCGGTCAGGTAGAGCGGCGAGCCGGGTAGGTAGCTACGTGTGATCCCGCTGACCGTTCGTGGGTCAGAGTCCTTGCGGAGCAACCGCCGGCCGCGGGCCGCATAGAGCCACAGCGAGACGTAGAAGACCGACATGACGGTCATCGTCGCGCCGTAGGCGAGGGCAGCCGGTTGCAGGTCGTGGCGGTCGCGCAGATGCTCGGCGACGAGGCGCGTCGGGAACGGCAGGAACGCAACGCACATCAGCAGGAAGACGTTCTGGAGCAGGAACACGCGGTTCACCCGGCCGAGCTGCCCCATCACGGTGTGGTGGTTCGACCAGATGATCCCGATCGTGACGAAGCTGACCGCGTAGGCGAGTAGGAGGGCCAGATCGCGAGCAGCCGGTGGCCGATCGCGCCGGAACCGTCGCCGACCTGCGCGTCGACGTTGAGGATCAGCAGCGTGGCGGCGATCGCGAAGACGCCGTCTGCGAAGGTCTCGAGGCGGTTCGTGCTCACGCGGGTAGCGCTGCGGGAGCCCGCTCCTCGAGCCGGAGCTGGAAGACCTCTTCCAGCGCCGCGACCGCGTGCGGACGCACTTCGTCGACCGCGACCGGCCGGCCGAGCTCGCGCGCGATCGTCGTGAACGCCGCGTCCTCGATCCCACAGGCGGTGATCCAGTCGGTGAACGGCGCGGGGTCGAGGTCGACGTTGAGCGCGTAGCCGTGCGTCGTCACCCACTTCGAGATGTGGATCCCGATCGACGCGATCTTGCGTGGGGGTGCCTCCAACCAGATCCCCGTCAACCCTTCGATCCGCGTCGCCTGGACCCCGAGCGGCGCCATCGTCCGGATCAGGGCCTCCTCGAGGTCGCGGCAGTAGCGCTTGACGTCCTGTCCGTGCCGCGTCAGGTCGAAGATCGGGTAGCAGACGAGCTGGCCCGGCCCGTGGTAGGTCGACTTCCCGCCGCGGTCGGTCTCGACGATCTCGACCTCAGCGCCCTCGGGGATGTGCAGCTCGCCGGGACCGGTGCGCCGGCCGAGCGTGATCACCGGCGGATGCTCGAGCAGCACGACCGTGTCGGGAAGCTCGCCTGCCGCCACGCCTGCCGCGATGGACCGCTGCAGGTCCCACGCTTCGAGGTACGGAACTTGCTCTAGTTGAAAGACGCGCGCTTCGCGGCTCACGCGTCCAGCCTACCGACGCGTAAGATCGGCTCCGCTCCGAGGAAGGCGCCGATTCGCGCGGCCTCCGCTTCGAGCTCTCGGCGTTCTCCCGGGCTCAGCCGCCGGATCGGCTCCACTGCGATCTCGACCCGCTTGCCCTTCTTGGCCTGGCGCCAGAGGCCGGCCACCGCTCCGTCGACGAGAAGCGTCGGCACGCCCGCGATCCCCTCGTAGCGGCCCTTCGGATGCGTCTTCAGCCGCTCGCGCACCTTCTCAGGCACGAGGTGCTGGCGCTCGCGGAAGCCCATGACGTAGCAGTCGTACTCGGGGAGCAACCGCAGCGGTCCGGGCACGTCCGCCGGACCGCCAGACACTTCCGGCAGCTGAGGCGCTTCCGCTGGCTTCATCCCGAACCACTGCGCGAACTCGCGCCGCCCGGCCGGACCGTACGTTGCGAGGAACCGACGGCCTGCCTCGGCAAGCGCCTCGTCGGGATTGACGTCGCGCCAGCCGGCCCACTGGTCGGTCCGCACGAAGGTGACCTTGTTCCCTCGCGGCGGGCCGTGGCAGAGCTTGCCGAGTGCCGCGGCCGTGCCGAAGAGGTACGCCCACCCCGACCCGATCCTTTCGCGCGCCCATTTGCCTGCGCGTTTCGCAACCTCTTCTGCGAGTTCCTCGCGCAGCAGGCAGCGGCCGTCCAGCGCATCCGCGATCGCCTCGACGACCTCCGTTTCATCCGGCTGGCCGACCGCGCGCGTCGCAGCAGCCCACATCGGCAGGTCGCCCGCAGGATGGAGGTGCAGCGTTCCGCGGATCGTCCAGGTCTTGATGAGCGAGCGGTGCTCCCAGAGCTCGGCCCGGACGTCTTCCTGCGTGATGCCGTCGAGTCGAGCCGAGAGCGCGAGCTCGGCCGAGCCCATCACCTGAGCGTGGATGCCACAGACGTCCCGAACGACCTCCACCAGGTCCGCGCGCAGAGCCCGCTCGAGCAGGTGGCTACGCGCCAGCCGCCGCCGGCGAATGTCTTCCCAGTTCTGAGGCGTCGCTTGCGATGCCGACATCAGGACGCGCGGGCTTAGCCCGTGCGTCCGTCTGAAATGACCGGTCGACCCATCAGAAGATCAACACGCCCGTCAGTACGAACCTTCGTCGAATGACTCGAGGTTCTCGCGCAGCTCCTTCATGAACTGCGCGGCGTAGGCGCCGTCGACCAGACGGTGGTCGTACGAGAGGCAGAGGTTCATCATCGGCCGGATCGCGATCACGTCCTGGCCTCCCTCGTCCTGGACCACGACAGCCCGCTTGACGAGCGCCTCGACGTCGAGGATCGCGACCTGCGGCTGGCTGATGATCGGCGTGCCGATGATCGCGCCCCAGCCGCCCGGGTTCGTGATCGTGAAGGTGCCGCCCTGGACGTCGTCGGGCGTCAGTTTCTTGTTCCGGGAGCGCTCGGCGACGTCGGCAATCGCGCGCGCAAGCCCGAGCAGGTTCAGGCCCTCGGCGTTCTTGACCACGGGAACGATCAGGCCGTGGCCGCCCTCGAGCGCGACCGCGATCCCGAGGTTGATGTACTTCTTGATCACGATTTGCTCGCCGCGGATCTCGGCGTTCACCCACGGCCAGTTCTTGATCGCCTCGATCGTCGCCCGCGCGATGAACGCGAGGTAGGTCGGATTGACGCCGTAGCTTTGCTGGTACTCCGGCTTCAGCTTCTTGCGGATCGCGACGACCTTGGAGAGGTCGATCTCGAACACCGTCGTGACGTGCGCAGAGGTGTCGAGCGAGCGGCGCATGTGGTCCGCGATGCCCCGGCGCATGGCGTTCATCGGCTCGAGCTCCTCGCCTGCCCCGGCTGCGACCGGCTCGGGCTGCGCCGGAGCCGGCTCGGGCGTGGGTGCCGGTGGCGCAGGTGGCGGTGCAGGCTCTGCCGCTGGAGGAGGTGGAGGCGGCGCTTCGGCCGCCGGCGGCTCTGGCGGAGCCTCGGGTTGCGCCGGAGGCGGCGCGGGTGCCGCGGCCGGGCCCGACTCGACGAAGGCCATCATGTCCTTCTTGGTCACACGGCCGCCGCGGCCGGTGCCCGAGACCTGGGAAAGGTCGACGCCGTGCTCGGAGGCGATCCGCGCGACGACCGGTGAGACGAAGGTCTTCTCGCCGTCCCCGTCGGTCACGGGAGCCGCCGGGGCCGCCTCGGGCGGAGCGGCAGGCGGTTCGGGCGGCGGTGCAGGAGGAGGCGGAGGGGGCGCTTCGGCCGCAGGCTCGGGCGGCGGCGGCTCAGGTGCGGGCGCTTGCTCCGGCTCGGGAGGCGTGGGCGCAGGGGTCTCGGCTCCGGCCGGCGCGATCACCGCGAGCTTCGTCCCGACTTCGACGGTCTCGCCCTCCTGGACGAGGATCTGCTGCACGACGCCCTCGCCCGGGCTGGGCACCTCGGTGTCGACCTTGTCGGTCGAGATCTCGAGCAGCGGCTCGTCGGCCGCGATCTGCTCGCCCTCCTGCTTGAGCCACTTCGTGATCGTCCCCTCGGAGACCGAGACGCCCATCTGGGGCATGACGACGTCGATCGCAGAGGTCGTGGCCATTAGTGCTTCCTCCAGTGATGTTGCCCAGGCTCTCGGTCGCTAGCACCAAGCCAGAGGTCGCACTCGCCTGCGGCCCAGGCTGATTGCCTGGGCAAAGGCGAGGGTGGGCTCTGGCGCCGCGTGATAGCGGGCGAGAGGCGGGCGTTCATTGCTGGAGGGAGCACTAGTATTCGGCGAGCTCCCTCAGAGCGGAGGCCACGCCGTCGACTTGCGGGATGAACGCCTTCTCGAGCGGCGGCGAGAACGGGACGGGCGTATCGGGCGCCGTCAGCCGCTTCACCGGAGCGTCGAGATCCTCGAACACCTCCTCGGCGATCGTGGCCGCGATCTCGCCACCGAAGCCACCGGTGTGCGTGTCCTCGTGGAGGACGAGCACCTTCGACGTCTTCGACACGCTCTCCAGGACCGCCTTCTTGTCCCAGGGCACGAGCGTGCGCAGGTCGACGATCTCCACGGAGATCCCGTCGTCCTCCAACTGCTGCGCGGCCTCGGCTGCGGTCCAGACCATCGCGCCCCAGGTGATCACGGAGACGTCGTCGCCCTCGCGATGGATCCGCGCCTGGCCGAACGGGGTCGTGTAGCGGTCTTCCGGCACCTCGGCCTTGATCCGCCGGTAGAGGTGCTTGTGCTCGAAGTACAAAACCGGGTTGGGATCCTCGATCGCGGTCACGAGCAGGCCCTTCGCGTCCTCGGGGGTGGCCGGGCAGACGATCTTCAAGCCGGGGATGTGCGCGAACGAGCTCTCGGGGTTCTGCGAGTGGAACGGCCCGCCCGAGAAGCCTCCTCCGGAAGGCAGGCGCACGGTCATCGGCACCGGCGTCCCCGCGCGCCAGCGCTGCTTGGCGGCGACCGTGACGAGCTGGTCCCAGCCGCAGGAGATGAAGTCCGAGAACTGCATCTCGGCGACAGGCCGCAGGCCCATGATCGCGGCGCCGGTGCAGCCCCCGACGATCGCGGTCTCGGAGAGCTGCGCGTCGATAACGCGCCAGGGCCCGAACTCCTCCTGGAAGCCGAGCGTTACCTTGAACGCGCCGCCGTAGACGCCCACGTCCTCGCCGATCACGAAGACGCGCTTGTCGCGGCGCATCTCCTGGCGGAGGCCGTCCGAGATCGCCTGCAGGTAGGTCTTCTCGGCCACTACTTGTGGTGGGGGGTGTCGAGATCTTCCGGAGTCGCGAAGACGCCCTCGGCGAGCGACGAGGGATCGGGCAGCGGCGACTCCTCCGCTCGGGTGAGCGCCTCGTTCAGCAGCTTCTTGACGCCGGAGGTGATCTCGTCCTCGTCGGCGTCGCCGAGCTCGGCGTGCTCGCGGAGCCAGGTGCGGAAGCGCTCGATCGGGTCGCTCGCGGCCCAGCGCTCGAACATGTCCTTCGGGACGTAGAAGGCGTCGTCGTGAACCGCATGGCCCTCCATGCGAAGGGTCAGGCACTCGATCAGCGTCGGGCCGCCGCCGCCGCGCCCCTTCTCGATCGCGCGGCGGGACTCGCGGTAGACGGCAAGGACGTCGGTGCCGTCGACGACCACGCCCTCGAAGCCGTAGGCCTCGGCGCGATCGGCGACGTGCTCGGTCGCGTACTCGAGGTAGGTCGGCGTCGAGTAGGCCCACTGGTTGTTGTCGCACACGAACACGACCGGGAGCTTGCGCACGCCGGCGAGGTTCATCGCCTCGTGGCAGTCGCCCCGCGCGGAGGCGCCTTCGCCGAACCAGCCGACGGCGACGCGCTTCTCCTCGCGGATCCGGAACGCGAGCGCGCAGCCGACCGCTACTGGGAGCATCGCCGGGAGGTGGCTGACCATGGCGAGCAGGCCGAGGCGGGAGTCCGCCATGTGGACGTTTCCGTCCCTGCCGTGCGTCGGGCCGTCGGCGCGGCCCATGTACTGCGCGAAGATCCGCCAGGGCTCGACGCCTCGCGAGATGTGCACGCCCATGTCGCGGTGGAGCGGCGTTCCGACGTCCTGGTCGTCCATCGCCGTCGCAACGCCCACGGCTGCGGCCTCGTTGCCGCGCCCCGTGTAGAACGAGCCCGGGATCTTGCCCTGCTTGTAGAGGATGTGGCCGCGCTCCTCGATCCCGCGCGTGATCAGCATGGTGCGGTAGACGCCGAGGAGGTCCTCCCGGTCGAGACCGGCCTCTTTGACCTCTTGCAGCGAGCCGACCGGCTCGGCTTCACGGGCGATCGCCATCGAGGCCGAACTCTAGCGATCGTCCTGGCGGTACAGTCGCGTCGTGACGGACAAACAACTGCAGCAGCACGACCGCTTCCTGATCGAGCAGCTCGTGCGCCCGATCGTGAACCTCTACCGCATAACGCCGCTCGCGGTCGGGGAGACGCCGGCGGGTGGCCCGGTCGCGTTCGTGCGCCAGAAGCGCATGGCCTTCCGCGAGGACATTCGCTTCTTCGCGGACGAGGGCGAGACGCAGGAGCTCTTCCGGATCAAGGCCCGACGGGTGATCGACATCGGCGGCCGTTACGACGTGCACGATGCCGCAGGGCAGCCGATCGGCGTCCTCGAGCACCAGTTCCGGAAGTCGCTGCTCCGCTCGACGTGGCGGATCCTCTCGCCGGCCGACGAGGAGCTCGCGATCGCGAAGGAGAAGAACGTGTTCCTCGCCATCGCCCGCCGCGTGGTCGACTTCGTGCCGTACGGCGAATGGGTGCCGATTCCCTACGACTTCGTCATCCACGCGGGAGAGCGGGACCTCGGTCACTTCACGAGGAAGTTCCTCTCGTTGCGCGACAAATACACGCTCGACCTCTCGGGCGACCAGGAGAAGCGGGTCGACCGCCGGCTCGGGATCGCGCTGGGAATCGGGCTCGACGCGCTGCAGAACCGATGAGCCGTGCCCACAGCTGGCTGCAGGAGGAGCGGCGCAAGACCCTGGGCGACTGGGTTGCCGTTTGCGTCGGCTGCGGGTTCGCCCAACGCTACTTCGAGGAGTTCACTGTCGAGCTACCAACAGCGTGCCCGCAGTGCGGCGGCGAGCTCCGCTCGCAGTGCCCGAGCTGTGGCGCGCGCTTCTCGTCCGCCTTCGCTGTCGAATGCGAAGCCTGCGGGGGCGAGCTACGCCCGCCGGAGCAGTTCGGCGTTCGGATCAGAAAGAGCTAGCCCCGGATCTCGGAAAAGCGGATCACGGTCACCAGATCTTCGCCGCTGATCTCCCTGTTGTAGAGCTGACCGAGGAAGCTCGCCATCTCCTCGGGCCGACGGATCTCGGGGTTGTCGTGCTCGATCTCGCGGGGCGAGAGCTCGGCGAGCTGCTTGACCTCGACCTTGTCGATCACAGCGTCGAAGATCTTCATCCGCGGGCTGTAGCGGGTCCCCGCGAGGACCTGGACGATCATCCCCTTCCGGTACTTGCGCGACTTGTCGCCGAGGCGGATCGTCGCCGTCTTCCGGCCGCTGCGCAGCTGGTCGGCCACCATGGGCGAGTAGAAGTTCAGGGCATACATCGCGTGATCGTCTCCTGCCACCGGGCGCGCGGAATCATAGTGCCGCCTCACTCAAAGAAGCGAGCGCTTTTTCCGCCATGTCCCGTTCGCCCTTGTACGCGAGCAGCCGCGGCGCGTCCTCCAGAGGCAACCAGCGCGTCTCCGCAACCTCGTGTGCGGTCGCGGGAGGCAGGTCGCCGAGTCGCCCGCGCGAGTACCGCAGCAGGTAGAAGCTGACGACCTTGAAGATCCGCTCGTCGGCCCAGGTGTAGATGTAGCGGACGTCGCCGAGCTTGCCGACGAGTCGTGCCTCGACGCCCGTCTCTTCGGCGGCCTCGCGGAGTGCCGTCTCCTCGGGCTTCTCGCCCGCGCCGATGATGCCCTTCGGAAGCGCCCAGACCCCCGCCTCCTTGCCGCCCGGGCGGATCGCGGCCATCACCCAGGTCCCTCGCAGGCGCCGTACGAGCACTCCACCGGCCGAGAACTCCCGTCGCACAAGACCTTTGTAACAGACTGTTACTTGGAAGGCCTCGGTTCCTTGCACAGCGCGGGGTTATAGCCGTTATCATGCCCCTGGCACTCCAAAGGTGGGAGTGCCAAGTAGTGTCACAAAGTCACGAGAAGGAGGGGCTGGATGGATCTACAGCCGCTGGGCGACCGCATCATCGTCGAAGTCCTCGAGGAAGAGGAAACGACGACGAGCGGAATCGTCCTTCCGGATACCGCCAAGGAGAAGCCGCAGCGCGGCCGCGTGCTCGCCGCAGGCCCGGGTTCCCGTAACGACAAGGGCGACCTGGTGCCGATGGAGGTCGCCGAGGGCGACGAGATCATCTTTTCCAAGTACGGCGGCACGGAGATCAAGCTCGGGACCGACGAGGTGCTCATTCTCCGCGAGTCCGATGTGCTCGCGAAGGTCACCTCGACCGGTTCCAAGAAGGCCAAGAAGAAGGAACTGGCCGGCGCCGCCGCCTAGGCGGCCGGCTGAAGGAGGTACTGAATGGCTCACAAGGAGTTGAAGTTCAACGAGGATGCGCGGCGCTCGCTCGAGCGTGGCGTGAACATCCTCGCCGACGCGGTCAAGGTCACCCTTGGCCCGAAGGGCCGCTACGTCGTGCTCGATAAGAAGTTCGGCGCACCGACGATCACGAACGACGGCGTCACCATCGCCCGTGAGATCGAGGTTGAGGACGTCTTCGAGAACCAGGGCGCGCAGCTCGTCCGCGAGGTCGCGACCGCGACCAACGACGTGGCCGGCGACGGCACGACGACCGCGACCGTGCTCGCCCAGGCGATCGTCCGCGAAGGCCTCAAGAACGTCGCCGCAGGTGCGAACCCGATGGGCCTCAAGCGCGGAATCGAGGCCGCCGTCGACGCAGTCGTCGAGGACCTGAGGAAGCAGTCGAAGGAGATCTCGGGCAAGGAGGACATCGCCCGGGTCGCCACGATCTCGGCGCGCGAGCGCGAGATCGGAGACGTGATCGCCGACGCGATCGACAAGGTCGGCAAGGACGGCGTCGTGAACGTCGAGGAAGGCCAGACCTTCGGCCTCGAGCTCGAGTTCACGGAGGGCATGCAGTTCGACAAGG
>WNGE01003949.1_pt1 | contig 25570 bp, 27 predicted proteins | sample 5400651 | NCBI WGS metagenome assembly WNGE01 (sample SAMN13153370, study PRJNA577476) | soil metagenome | isolation source: 60 cm soil or saprolite under grassland replicate 2 | place: USA:California | collected 2016-06-15 | reverse complement strand
GCTCGCCTCGGACGCACGGGGCCCAGCCCGTGGCCGTCCTGCGGCTCGCACTGCGGGATTGCTCGCCTCGGACGCACGGGGCCCAGCCCGTGGCCGTGCTGCGGCTCGCACTGCGTTCCGGGGGGGAAGCCCCCTCGGACCTGCTACGCCATGGTCAATCCGCCACTCACGCTGAGCGTCTGCCCGGTCACGTAGTCCGCCGCCGGCGAGGCGAGATAGACCACGGCGCCCGCCACGTCCTCGGGCTGGCCCACGCGGCCCAGCGGGATGGCGCGCGTGACGGCGTCGATCACCCGCTCGGTCTTGGGCGACTGCTGGCGGATGCCTTGGAGGAGCGGCGTCTCGGTGAGTCCGGGGCAGACCACGTTGACCGTGATCCGGTGGCGGGCCATCTCACGCGCCAGGGTCTTGGAGAAGGCGATGATCGCGCCCTTGGTGCCCGCGTACACCGCCTCGCCCATGGAGCCGACTCGCCCGGCATCCGAGGCGATGTTGACGACCTTGCCGCCGCCGCGCTCCACCATGCGAGGCAGGACCGCCTTGCAGACGTAGAGCACCGCCTTGAAGTTGATCGCGATGATCCGGTCCCAGGTCTCCTCCTCGCTCTCGAGGAACGGCTCGAGCCTGTCCCAGCCGGCGTTGTTCACCAGGACGTCGATCTGCCCCCACTGGGCCACGGTGTCCTCCACCGCGCGCGTCACCTCCGCGCGCCGGGTGAGGTCGGCCTCGAGGGCCAGCCCCTTGGCGCCGAACGCCTCGATCTCACGCCGCACCGACTCGGCGTTGTCCCCCAGGATGTCCACCACCGCCACCTCGGCGCCCTCCTCGGCCAGGCCGAGCGCGATGGCGCGGCCGATGCCCCGGCCACCGCCCGTCACGAGCGCGGTCTTCCCTCTGAGCTTCATGCGCGTGCCCTCCTTCGTGCTATTTGTCCGCCCACACGGGCCGTCGCTTCTCCGCGAAGGCGCGCAGCCCCTCCGCCGCGTCCTCCGTCGCCATCAGCTCGTACTGGTAGAGGTCCTCCAGCTGGCTCAGGGCCACGTGGAACGGCAGGCCCAGGCTCTGGCGCACGGCCCGCTTGGTGAGGCGCAGGACCGCGGCGCTCTGCGCCGTGAAACGCCCGAGCTCGGCCTCCACGGCCTCGGCCAGCGTCTCCGCCGGCACCACCCGATCCACCAGGCCGATCTGGAGCGCCTCCGACGCGCCGACGACCCGGCCCGACAGCAAGAGCTGGAGCGCCCGGTGCAGCCCCACCCGGAGCGGATAGTGCAGCACCGCGATCGGCGCGAACACGCCCACCTTGATCTCCGGTTGGCCGAGCGTCGCCGCGTCCGAGGCGATGACGAGATCGCAGAACGTCGCCAGCTCGGCGCCACCCCCGAGCGCGGCGCCCTGGACGGCGGCCACCGTGGGGCAGTCGAGGTCGTGGAGGAGCCGGAAGATGCGGTGGAAGGCCTCCAGCATGGGCTTGACGCGGTCATCGCGGTGGTCCTCCACGTCCACGCCGGCGCAGAAGGCCTTGCCCCCGGCCGCGAACAGCACGGCCTTGAGGCCTGACAGCCCCGCCGCCCACGTGAGGGCGGCCGCCACTTCCTCCATCATCGCGATGTTCAGGATATTGAGCGGCGGCCGGGTCAGGACGATCCGTGCCACGCCGCCCGCCTCGACGCAGCGGAGGAACCGGTAGCCCCTCATGGCGCCCATCCCCACACGATCACCGGCTCGCCGCAGACGCGGCACAGGATGGAATCCTCCGGCCGGTGCACCGTCCTGCAGATCTGGCACCTGACCACCCAGCCGGCGGGCAACTCCGGCTGGCGCCGAGGCTCGTCGACCTCTTTCACGTGTTCAGCCATGTCAGGCTCCTCCTTGGCGCAGGTCGAGCACGCGCTTGGCCTTGCCCACGCTGCGCTCGATGGTCTTGGGTGCTACCACGCTGACCTCCGCCGTGATGCCGATGACGTCGTAGACCTTGCGCCGCGCGAGCGTGCCCAGGGCCGCGAGGGCGTCCCGGCCGGCCTCGGCGACGCTGGCGCGGGCCTCGACCCGCACCTCGAGCGTGTCGAGCGTGCTGTCCCGCCGCAGCACCAGCAGGTAGTGGGGCTCCAGCTCGGGCACCTGGAGGAGGGCGTGCTCGATCTGGGAGGGATAGACGTTGACGCCGCGGACGATGAGCATGTCGTCGGTGCGGCCGGTGATGCGGCCGATGCGCACGAGCGTACGACCGCAGCGGCACGGCTCCCGATGAAGCGCCGTCAGGTCGCGCGTCCGGTAGCGGAGGAGCGGCAGCGCTTCCTTGGTGAGCGTCGTGAACACCAGCTCCCCCGTCGCGCCGGAGGGCAGCGGCTCGAGCGTCTGCGGATCGACGATCTCCGGGAGGAAATGATCCTCGGCGACGTGCATGCCCTGGCGCTCCGGGCACTCCACCGAGACGCCGGGCCCGATCACCTCACTGAGCCCGTAGATGTTCAGCGCGACGACGTTGAGCCGCGTCTCGATGGCGTCGCGCATGCCCTCCGTCCACGGCTCGGCGCCGAAGAAGCCCACGCGCAGCTTGAGGTCCTTGGCCGCCAGGCCGGCCTCCTCCACGGCCTCGGCCAGATGCAGCGCATAGGAGGGCGTGCAGCAGAGGACGGTGCTGCCGAAGTCCCGGAGCGCGGTGAGCTGGCGGTCGGTGAAACCGCCCGAGATGGGGATCACGGCGGCGCCGACGCGCTCGGCCCCGTAGTGGAACCCGAGCCCCCCCGTGAAGAGACCGTAGCCATACGCGTTGTGGACCACGTCGCTCCGCCCGACGCCGCCCATCATGAGGGTGCGCGCCATGACATGGCTCCAGAGCGCGAGGTCCGCGCGCGTGTAGGCCACGACCGTCGGCTTCCCGGTGGTCCCGGAGGAGGCGTGCAGGCGCACCACGTCGTCCATGGGCACCGCCAGGAGTCCGAACGGATAGGTGTCGCGGAAGTCGTCCTTGACGGTGAACGGGAGGCGTCTCAGGTCACCGAGCGAGCGGATGTCGGCCGGGGTCACGCCGGCCCCGCGCAACCGCTCGCGGTAGAACGGCACGCGCTCGGCGGCGCGGGCCACCTGCTGTCGCAGGCGGGACAGCTGCAGACGCTCCAGTTCCTCGCGCGATGCCCGCTCGATCATCGTCAGCTCGGTCATAGCGTCGACTCCTCCCGGACCAGCTCGAGCCCATAGGCGCGGCGCGCCGACTCTTCCACCGACCCGCCGAGCGCCGACCCGGCGATGATCCCGCCCGGCGCGAGGGCGTACCCGCGGTCGGCGATCCGGAAGGCGGCGCGCGCGTTCTGCTCCACGAGCAGGATGGTCAGCCCCTCGGCCTTGAGCGTCCCGAGGGCGCGGAAGATCACGTGGATCACGAGCGGGGCGAGCCCCACCGAGGGCTCGTCCAGCAGGAGCAGGCGCGGGCGCGCCATGAGCGCCCGGCCGATGGCCAGCATCTGCTGCTCGCCGCCCGACAGCGCGCCGGCGGGCGCGTCCAGTCGTGGCTTCAACGCCCCGAAGAGCCCCAGCACGCCCTCGAGGTCGCCCGCCATGGACGCGCGCCGCGCCCGCCGCGGGCGCGAGTAGGCGCCGAGCATCAGGTTCTCCCGGACGCTGAGGGGCGCGAAGAGGTCCCGGCCCTCGGGCACCATGGCGACGCCGAGCCTCACGATGGCCTCCGTCGGCGTGCCGGTGATGGCCCGGCCCTCGACGGTGACCGTCCCCGCCCGCGAGGGCACCAGGCCGGTGATCGCGCGCAGCAGCGTCGTCTTGCCCGCGCCGTTGGGCCCCACGATGGTCACCAGCTCGCCGCGGGCGACGCGGAGTCCGACGCCGGCGAGGGCCTGCACGCGCCCGTAGAACACGTCGAGCCCCCGGACCTCGAGGAGAGCTGGCCCCGGCATCAGACGGGCTCCTCGCCGAGGTAGGCGGCGATCACGTCGGCATCCGCGCGGACGGCGGCGGGCGCCCCTTCCGCCAGCTTCTGGCCGTAGGAGAGGACGAGCACCTCGTCGGAGAGGTCCATCACGAGGTCCATGTGATGGTCCACGAGGAGCACGGTGGTGCCGCCGTCCCGGATCTTCTTGATGAGCGCGGCGAGGCGCAGATGCTCGGCGGGGCCGAGCCCCGCCCCCGGTTCGTCGAGCAGCAGCAGGCGCGGCTCCATGGCCAGCGCCCGCCCCACTTCCACCAGCCGCTGCTCGCCGTATGGCAGAAGGCTCGCCGGCACGTGCGCCCGGTCGCGAAGCCCGATCAGATCGAGCACGGTCCACGCCCATCCCCGCAGACGCCGCTCCTCATCGCGCATGGCGCGCGTCCTCAGGGCGCACCCGAGCCACCCTGCCCGCCCCCGCCGGTGGCAGCCCACCAGGACATTGTCCAGCACCGTCATCTCTCCGAACAGTCGCACGAGCTGGAAGGTCCGCGCGATGCCGCAGGCGGCGACGGCGTGCGGGCGGTGGACGGGCAGCGGCTCCCCCTCGAAGAGCACCCGACCGCGTGTCGGCCGGAGGGCGCCGCTGATCAGGTTGAAGATGGTGGTCTTGCCCGCCCCGTTGGGCCCGATCAGCGCCTTGATCTGCCCCGCTCTCACGACGAAGTCCACGCCGCCCACGGCGGTGATGCCGCCGAACTCCTTGGTGAGCCCCTCGACCTCGAGCAGCGGGGCCGGCTTCATGCGCCTCTCCGCTCCCGCCCCGCGAGGCCGCCCGGCAAGAAGACCATGAAGGCCATCAGGATCAGGCCGAAGAGCACGATCTCGTATTCGGCGGCGCCATGGGACAGGGAGAGCAGCGGCAGCAGGCTCCGGAGCCCTTCCACCAGCGTCACCACCGCCGCCGCGCCCAGCACGCTGCCCCACAGACTCGAGGTCCCGCCGAGCACGACCATCACCACCAGCTCCACCGAGAACGCGAAGCCGAACGGCGACGGATTGATGAAGGTGAGGTAGTGCGCGTAGAGGGAGCCCGCCAGCGCCGTGGACGCGCCGGCCACGGTGAAGACGGCGAGCTTGAGCCGGGCCGTGTCGATACCCGCCGCCTGCGCCGCCGCCTCGCTGCCGTGGACGGCGCGCAGCGCGCGCCCGATGCGCGAGTCCACCAGGTTGCCCGCCAGTCCCAGGAGCACGAGGAGAAACCCCCACGCGAGCCAGAGGACGCGCCCGTCGCTGTCGAAGCGGAACGACCCGATCGAGAGGGGCGGGATGCCGGTGAGTCCCGAGGGGCCGCCCGTCACCGCGCTCGAGTTCACCAGCACGTAGTAGACGATGATGCCGAAGCCGAGGCTCGCCATGGCGAGCAGGAGCCCCGAGAGCCTGAAGATGGGCAGGCCGATCAGGAGCGCGGTCACCCCGCCCGCGGTGACGGCGACGGCAAGCGCCGCCCAGCCATTCCATCCGTGGCTCGCCGTCAGCACGCCCGAGACGTAGGCGCCGATGGCGAAGAAGGCCGCCTGTCCGAGCGAGACCTGGCCCGCGAAGCCCATGACCAGGGACAGCCCCAGCGCCGCCATCGCGTACAGCGCGATGAAGATCAGCATGCCCAGGACATAGCTCGAGCGCACCCTGCCGCCGATCACGCCGATCAGCAGGGCGGCGGCGAGCAGCACCGCGAGGCGCCGCCCCGAGCTCACGAAGCTTCCTCCGCCACGCGCCACGGCAGCCACCCCGCCACCTGGACGAGCAGGACCACGATCAGCACGATGAAGGCGACCGCGTCCTTGTAGGCGGAAGAGAGCAGCCCCGCGGAGTAGGACTCGAGGAGACCCAGGAGAAAGCCGCCCACGATGGCCCCGGGCGGGCTCACGAGACCGCCCAGGGTCGCCGCCACGAACCCCTTGAGCCCCAGCATCAGCCCCATGTCGTAGGTGGCGTAGGTGATGGGCGCGACCACGGCGCCGGCCACCGCCCCCAGCGCGCCGGAGAGGGCGAAGGCCAGCAGATACGTCCGGTCCACGCGAATTCCCATGAGCCGCGCGGCGCGGGCGTTGATCGCGCAGGCGCGCACGGCCGTCCCCGGATAGGTCCGCGTGAAGAAGAACCAGAGCGCCGCGAACACGACTGCCGCCACTGCCAGGACCCAGAGCCCCTGGCGCACCATGGTGGCGCCGAGGAGATGGAGCGGCGGGCCCGACGAGAAGGCCGGCAGGGCGACGGGATCCGTTCCCCAGACGATGAGCGCCATGCCCCGAAGGGCGATGGAGGCGCCGATGGTGAGGATGAGGACGGCGAGCGCCGGAGCGCTCGCGAGCGGGTGGATCGCCACCCGCTCGAGGAGCGCCCCGACCAGCGCCACGGCGGCGACCGTCAGCGCGAGGGCGGCGCCGGCGCCGAGCCCGGCCTGCTCGAAGGTCACCATCAGGAGCGCGCCCAGCATCACGAACTCGCCCTGGGCGAAGTTGATGATGCGCGTCACGCTGTAGACGATCACGAAGCCCAGCCCGATGAGCGCGTAGACTCCCCCGACGACGAGGCCGGAGGCCGTGTACTGAACGAGCTGGTCCCAGAGGGTCATGTCATTTGGCCACGCGCCACTGGCCGTCGGCAATCTGGATCATGGTGACGGCGCGCCGGTCGAGCCCGTTGTGGTCCGCCGGCGAGAAGTCGAAGACGCCGGTGATCCCCACGAAGTTCCTCGTCGTCTCGATGGACGACCGCACCTTGGCGCGGTCCGCGCCCGCCTGCCCCATCGCGTGGAGCACGATCTGCACGGCGTCCCAGGCATGGCCGCCGAAGGTGTTCCGCGAACCGTACCGGCCCTCGAAGTCGCGGGCGTAGGCCAGGAGCACCGGCTTCTGCGGGTCGTTGTCGGCGAGCTGCTCGGCCACGAGGAGCTTGCCGGCGGGGAACATCACGTTGTTCGCCCCCGGGCCCGCCAGCTCGATGTACTTCTTGTTGCCCACGCCGTGGCTCTGGAAGAGCGGCGCCGCGATGCCGAGGTCGGCGTAGTTCTTGGTCGCGATGGAGGCCGAGGGGGGAATGGACCAGATCACCACCGCCTGCGGGCTCGCCGCCTTGACGCGCGTCAGCTGGGCCGTCATGTCCACGTCCTTCTGGCCGAACTTCTCGTTGGCGGCGACGGTGAGCCCGGCCTTCTGGGCGGCCTTCTCGAACTCGATCCAGCCCAGCTGGCCGAAGGCGTAATCCACGTTGAGCCAGCCGACCCGGGTGAGCCCCTTGGCCTTCAGGTAATCCACGAGCACGCCCACGATCAGGTGATCGCTCTGGGGCGTCTTGAACACCCACTTCCGCTCGGCCGCCGGCTCCACGATCTTGATGGCGGCGGCGCAGGAGACGAGCGGCATCTCGGCCTTCTGCACCGTGTCGACGATGGCGAGCGAGGTGCCCGACAGCGTGGTCCCCACGATGGCCGTCACCCTGTCCTCGTCGATGAGCTTCTTGGCGGCGAGGACGGCCCTGGTCTCGTCGCTGGCATCGTCGTAGATCACGAGCTTGAGCGGGTGCATCTTGCCATCGGGTCCCTTGATCCCGCCCTTGGCGTTGACGTCGGCCTCGATCATCAGCGCCGTGTCGCGCTCGGGGATGCCGAGGGAGGAGCCGGGTCCGGTGATGGAGAAGATGGCGCCGATCCTGTACGCCTCCTGGGCAGCGGCGGGGGCGGGGCCCAAGGCCAGAGCCCAGGCCGTCAGGACGAGCGTGACGATGATGTGCATGGGGGGTCCTCCTCTAGGAGCCTGTTGGAGAAACGCTGAGCGCGGCGCGGGGTTGGGTGGACGGTGAGGCGCCCGCGCGGGCGGCCCGATCGAGGAGCGTCTGCCAGCGCCCGTCCACCTCGGCCTGGATGAGAGCGATCTGGGAATCGCCGAGGTGAGCGCACCGGGCCTGGGGCCGGAGGTAGCGCTCCACGGGAATGCCCTCGGGCCAGTGCGTGACGCGATAGCGCGTGCCGTCCTCGACCTCGTAGAGCGGCACGGCCTTGGACTCCACGGCCAGGCGCAGGAGTCGCAGCGAGGCCTCATCGCCGATGCCCCACCCCGGCACGCAGGGGCAGGTCACGTTCAGGAAGCGCGTGCCCGTCACGCCGCGCGCGCGGGCGACCTTGGCCGCCAGGTCCTGGGGATGCGCGGGAGAGGCGGTGGCGGCGTACGGGATCCCGTGGGCCGCCATGATCTGCATGATGTCCTTCTTGCGCGTGGACTTCCCGCGGGGCGTGGAGGCGGTTCGCGCGCCCCACGGCGTGGCCGAGGATTTCTGGTTGCCCGTGTTCTGGTAGGCCTCGTTGTCGAAGCAGACGTAGAGGAAGTCCTCGTTCCGCTCGGCGGCGCCCGAGAGGGCCTGGAGCCCGATGTCATAGGTGCCGCCGTCCCCGGCCAGGCAGACCACGGAGACCTCCTCCCCCCGCGCCCGGTACGCGCGCGAGAGCCCGGAGGCCGCCGCCGCCGTGGTCTCGAACGCGGTCTGGAACACGGGCAGCGTCACCGACGAGAGCGGCAGCGGCCCCATCATCAGGGCGATGCACGAGGGCGGCACCACGAGGACGGTCTCCGGACCGAGGGCGCGGAGCACGAGGCGCACGGCGAGAGCCACCGCGCAGCCCGGGCACGCGGTGTGGCCGGAGAGGAATCGCTCGGTCACAGCGCTTCCTCCAGCACGGGCTCCGGCGGCGCGCACGCGCGCGCGATCGCGTCGCGCGCGATCTGGGCCACGCGCTCGACGGAGACGTTCACGCCGCCGAGCCCCGCGATGTAGGAGAAGACCTGGGCATCGCGCGGCCGGCGTCCGTGGAGCGCGGCGCGGATCTCCTGGGCGAAGATGCCCCCGCTGCCGACCGAGCAGTTGCGGTCGATGACGGCGATCTTCTCGACGTCGGAGAGCAAGGCCGCCAGCTCCGCCGCCGGGAACGGCCGGAAGAGGCGGAGCTTCACCAGCCCCACCGCCACGCCATCGTCGCGGAGCCGGTCCACCGCCTCCCGCGCCGTCCCCGCCACCCCGCCCGCCGCCACCAGGACCACGCGGGCGTCATCGGTCCGGTAGCTCTCGAGCGGCCCGTAGCTGCGGCCCGTCAGCTCGCCCCAGAGGCGACCCGCGTCGCTCACCGCCTCCAGCGCCTGGCTCATCGCGACCTGCATGGCGAGCCGGTTGGCCCGCCACTGGGCGGGTGTCGCCGCGCCGCCGAAGCCGCGCGGCCGGGCGGGGTCGAGCCTGAGCGTGGGCTCGAAGGGCGGGAGGAAGCGCGCCACCAGCTCCGGGCTCGGCACCGCCACCGGCTCCAGCGTGTGCGAGATGTACATGGCCTCGATGACGACCATGGCGGGCAGCAGCACCGACTCGGCCACCCGGTAGGCCTGGAGCACCGTGTCCAGCGCCTCCTGCGCCGACTCGCAGTAGAGCTGGATCCAGCCCGTGTCGCGCTGGGCGAGGCTGTCGGTCTGATCGGCCCAGAAGCCCCACGGCGAGGCGAGCGTCCGGTTGACGTTGACCATGACCACGGGCGCGCGGGCGCCCGCGGCGTAGTGCAGCATCTCGTGCATCAGCGCGATGCCCTGGGAGGCGGTGGCGGTGAAGACGCGCGCGCCGGCGAGCGAGGCGGCGATGCAGGCGGCCATGGCCGAGTGCTCGCTCTCCACCGTGATCAGCTCCCCCGTGAGCTCGCCCCGGTCCGCGAGCTCGAGGAGCTTCTCGAGCACCGGCGTCTGCGGCGTGATCGGGTAGACGGGAATCACCTGGGGCCGGGCACGCAACGCCCCGTAGGCGACCGCGTGATTCCCCGTGAGGAGCACGGTCGCGGAGGGGGCGGTGACGCGAGCGGCCGCCGCCTTCATCGCTCGCTCACCATGTGGAGCGCCCCGCGCGGGCACTCCTCGACGCAGAGCCCGCAGCCCTTGCAGTGCTCGGCCGCGATCCGGTAGCCGCCGTCCTCGTGGTGGACGGCCATGTCGGGGCACACGATGAAGCACGTGTCGCAGCCGGTGCAGTGGCCGCAGCTGAAGCAGCGCCCCATCTCGGCGCGCGCCGTCGCCTCCGCCAGCGCGCCCACGGCCTCGGTGAACGACCGCAGCCGCTGCGACGCGGACCGCTCCGGCCGCCCGGCCCGGCGGGCCGGCCGGAAGTGCGCGACGTTGATCTCGGGGAAGTCGACGACGTGACCCGGTCGCAGCGCTACCCAGGACGGAGACGGGCTCGATGAGGGCGCCGGCCGGGAGGAGAGCCCGGCGTGGATCCGGCGCGCCGCGCGAGTCCCGGCCCCCACGGCGTGAGTGACCGTGCGATTGGCGGAGGCCACGTCGCCCGCGGCAAAGACGCGGTCGGACAGGGTCGCCCCATCGGCATCGACCAGGACGAGCCCGCGCTCGGACCGCATGGCGGCCGGCAGCGCGGAGAGGTCCGGAGTCTGGCCGACGGCGAGGAGCACGTCGTCGGCGTCGAAGCGCACGGGCGACTCCCCCAGGAAGCGCGGGCGGATCGCTCCGCCGCGCACGCGCTCGAGCGCCGCCGGCGACACCACGACGCCCGTGACGTTGCCGCCGGCGTGGAGGAACTCGCGCACCCCGACGCCGTTCACGATCTCCACGCCTTCGGCCAGGGCCTGCGTCACCTCCTCGGCGAGGACCGGCATCGCTTCGCGCGCCTCGAGGGCCAGCACGGTCACCGACGGCACGCCGAGCCGGCGCGCGGAGCGGGCCACGTCCATGGCCGTGCTGCCGCCGCCCACGACCGCCAGTCTCCGGCCCAGCGACGGCGCCCCGCCGGCGTTGAGCCGGCGAAGGAACAGGAGGCCATGCGTCACGCCCCCCGCGGCTTCCCCCGGAACGCCGAGACCGAGCGGCACCGAGGCGCCCGTACCCAGGAACACGGCCTCGTAGCTGGCCAGCTCGGCCCATGACAGGTCCGCGCCGAGCCGCCGGCCGGTGAGGACCTCGACCGTGGGCGCGACGCACAGCTCGATCTCGCGCTCCAGGACGGCGCGCGGCAGACGGTACTCGGGAATCCCGTCGCGAAGCAGGCCGCCGAGCCGCGGGCCGGCCTCGAAGAGGTCGACGCGATAGCCGAGACGCGTCAGGTGATAGCAGCAGGCGAGTCCCGCCGGCCCGCCGCCCACCACCGCCACCCGCTCGGGCCGCGTCGGCGGGACGCTCGGGCGAGCGCCGTGCTCGAGCCCCCAGTCGCCCACGAACCGCTCGAGGGCGTTGATGGCGACGGCGCCGTCGTAGTGCCGGCGATTGCACGCCGACTCGCACGGGTGGGCGCAGACACGGCCCATGATGGCCGGGAAGGGATTCTCCTCGCGGATCGCCTGCCAGGCCCCGGCATAGTCGCCGAGCCGCGCGCGCTCGATCCAGCGGGCGACGGGCTCTCCGGCCGGGCAGGCGGCCTTGCACGGCGCCGTGGCCTCGACATAGACCGGGCGACGGGTGCGCCAGCTGCCCGTCTTGATCTCGAGCGTGGTGCGCCCGGGTTCCGACCAGCCGAGCGGACGAGCCGACCAGAGATTGGTAGGCATGGTCACGCCCTCACCGCCTCGAGATGGGCGGCCTCCGAGTAGGCCGCGGTGCAGGCCAGGGCGTTGTCGCGCTTCCGCGCCGGGCTCCCCTCCTCGACCGCGGCGACCAGGTCCTCGAGCGAGACGAGGCCGGTGGCGCCGCCGAAGGCGCCCACCATGGCCGTGGAGACGATGGGCCCGAGTCCCGCCCGCCGCGCGATGGCGGCCGCGTCCACCGCGACGAGGCGCACCCCCTCGGGCGGCGCGACGCGCGGACGCGCGCGGCTGTTCACGACCGCGACACCCCCCGGCCGCACGTCGGCCAGCAGCTCACCGTCGTCGAGCATGGTGGGATCGAGCACCAGGACGTGGTGGGGGCGCTCGATGTCGCAGCGCAGGCGGATGGGACGGTCGTCGGCCCGCACGAAGGCGGTCACGGGAGCGCCGCGACGCTCGGCGCCGTAGGCGGCGAAGGCCTGCACGGAGCGACCCGAGCGGAACAGGGCGCCGGCGAGGATCTGGCAGGCGACCTGGGCGCCCTGTCCGCCCCGTCCGTGAATCCTCACCTCGAGCATGTTCTCCTCACTGTCCCCGCCGCGCGAGGGAGGCGGGGATTGCTGGCGATCATGGTCGGACCTGGTGCTCCATCTGGATCATGGGGCCGTGGTGGAAGCCGAGGCGGACGAAGAACTCCCGCACGTCCGCCTGGGCGAGGTCGATCAGGGTCGCGACCTTCTCGATGGCCCGGAGCTCCCGCCCGCTCGAGACGAACCGGTCCACGAGGGCGTGCCCCACGCCCCGCCCCCGGTACGGCGGATCCACGCCGATCAGATCGACCCATCCCACCGTCTGGGCGATGCCGAACTCGGACTCGCTCACCCAGCCGAAGAGGAAGCCCACGAGCCGCCCGTCCGTCTCCGCCACCAGCGACATCCACGGCGGGCGGAGCGCGGCGATGTCCAGGCGGCGGCGCCAGTACTCCTTCCGCGTCTGGCCGGAGAGCTTCTCGTCGATCCGGACGATGGCGTCCAGGTCGCCGGGTTCCACCGCGCGGACACTGATGTCGGTGCGACTCATCGGGGTTCCTCCCTTCAGGCGGCCGCGGGCTTGGAGACCTTGAGGAAGCGCTGGAGGCCGAGGAGCGCGGCGCCGAGCGCCGTCACGAACTGCGGGCCCTCGGGCACGTGCACGGGCACGCCCAGCTTCTCCTCGAGCGCCACCACCATGCCGGCCTGCTGCGCGACGCCGCCGATGAACACGACGGGCCCGTCGAGGCCGACCCGCTTGAGCAGGGACAGCGCGCGGTCGGCGAGGGAGTTGTGGATCCCGCGCAGGATGTTCTCGACCGTGACGCCCTCGGAGACGTGGTTGATGATCTCGGACTCGGCGAGCACGGCGCACACGCTCGAGATGGCCTGGGGCTTGGCGGCGCCGAGCGAGAGCGGGCCGATGTCGCCCACCGACACCTCCAGGTACTTCGCGGCGCGCTCGAGGAAGCCGCCCGATCCCGCCGCGCACTTCTCGTTCATGTGGAACTCCTTCACCTTGCCCCGATCGCGGAGCTTGATCGCGCGCGAGCACTGGGCGCCGATGTCGAGGACGTGCAGGGCGTCGGGGAAGAGGGTGGCGGCGCCCCGCGCCCCGCACGTGAGGTCCGTGATCTGGATGTCGCGGAACGGCACCGCATAGCGGCCGAGGCCGGTGGTCGCGATGTAGCCGACCTCCTCGCCGCCGCACTGCGCGGCCGCGAGCACCTCCCGGGTCACCGTCTCGAAGTCCGCCTTGGTCTTGACCTGGGCGCGGCCGCGCACGCGCCCCCGCCCGTCGACCAGCACGCACTTGGTCGTCCCCGAGCCGATGTCGATCCCCGCGATCAGCATGGCTGGCTAATTCGGAGGGGGGCTCCGCCCCCCTTCCGAACCTCCCCCCGAACCGGATTGCGCGGGCAAAGCCCGCGCTCGAAGCGGAACCCCAAGCGGCTGGCGGTGTGGACGGGCGCCATGCGTATTGTCTCCCACATGTTCCTAGCTCCTCGCCGCCCCGTGCGCCACGGCGCCGCCGTGGGCGGCGGCCTCGGCGCGCTCGAGGGCGAACAGGGCGGCGCCGAGAGCGCCGATGTAGTGCCCCTCGTCGCTCACGTTCATCGGCCGCCCGAGCACCTCCTCGAGCCCGCGGACCATGCCGATGTTGCGCGAGACCCCACCCGTGAAGGTCACCTCGTCCTCGACGCCGACGCGCCTCACGAGGGACATGGTCCGCGTGGCGATGGCCTTGTGGACGCCGCCCAGGATGTCCTGCACGGTCTTGCGCTGGGCGAGGTAGGACATGATGTCGGATTCCACGAAGACGGTGCACACCGACGTCAGCCTCACCGGCGACCTGGCCTCGAGCGAGATCGGACCGATCTCGTCGAGACCGATGCCGGTGACGTCGGCGGCGGCGGAGAGGAAGCGGCCGGTGCCCGCCGCGCACTTGTCGTTCATGGCGAAGTCCATCACCGAGCCGTCGGGCCCGACCTTGATGGCCTTGGTGTCCTGGCCGCCCATGTCGATCACCGTGCGCGTGCCCGGGAACAGGGACTGTGCCCCGCGCGCGTGGCAGGTGATCTCGGTGATCTGGGCGTCGCCGAAGGTCACCTTGTAGCGCCCGTAGCCCGTCCCGACCACGTAGCCGACCGCCTCGCGCGGGAGCCCCGCCTCCCGGCAGCACGCGAGGAAGGCGTTCTCCCCGGCCCGGGAGACGTTGGCGCCGGTCGGGATCAGCGAGCGCGCGACGATGCGCCTCGACTCGTCCAGGATCACCGCCTTGGTCTGGGTGGAACCGACGTCAACCCCGGCACCGAAGATCATGAGGACCTCCTCTGGACTCGCAAGCCTCTGAGCGTGATCGGCCGGAACTGACCGGCCGCCAGGATCAGCAGCGTCTTGGCGTGGAGCTGGGCGCCGAGCATCAGCGCGCCCGCTACCATGAGCGCGGGCCGAGCGAGCCCGGGCAGCATGGCGGCCAGGGTCACGAGCCCGAGCGGCGCGATATACCCTCCCCCGACGATCAGGCGCCATGCGCGGTCCCGCGCGAGCGGCTCGACCGCCCTGACGAAGGCCGGCTCGCCCGACCATCCGAGGTACCGCAACCACGCGGCCAGCCCCGCGCCGAGCAGGGCCAGCACGGCGAGGAGCGCCGCGCCGGCAGGACGGCCGCCGACCGCCTCGATCAGCAGATAGAGCCCGCTCCCCGAGATCAGGGCCGAGAGCAGGAACAGCAGCGGCATGAGCGGGACGTCCCAGGCGGTGATGCCCCGCGCCCGGCGCAGGATGAAGCCTTGCGCGAGAGCGAGCGCGAGAGCCGCCACCACGGCCGGGGCGCGATGCAGACGGAGGGGGAAGGCCAGCTCCCCGGCCGCCAGCAGGATGAAGGCGCCGCCGATCCAGAGCTCGCGCGACATCCACGAGGTGTTGATGCGCGCGAGCACCCGCGGCCCGCGGAAGGGACGGCCCGCTTCCATCGCGACGGCCACGAAGCCGGCGAGGACGAGCGCGGGGCCCAGCCATGAGGCGAGCGTGACGGCGGGCGATGGGCCGAAGCCGGCCGCCGTCACGGCCACCACGTAGAGGCCCGCCCCGAGCCCGCCCAGGGCGAAGTTGATCACGGCCGGCCAGCCCCAGAGGGCTTGCCGCTCAGAAGGTATCAGCTCGATCGGTCTCGTCATCCCCATGGTCGCCATGGCTCTAGTCCGCCAGGTAATAGACGCGGGGTTGGGTGCCGCACTCGGGCATGAGGAGCTCGGCGCGGCCATCGGCGATCATGCGGGAGACCCGGCTCTCCGGGTCGTCGAGGTCGCCGAAGACGATGGCGTTGGCGATGCACGCCACCGAGCACATGGGGGTCGCCTCCGGATCCACGCCGGGGGTGAGCCCGAGGGCGAGGCCCTCGTCCACCCGGTCCTTGCAGAAGGTGCACTTGGTCATCACGCCGTGACGCTCGGGGCGCGCCTGGGCCGCCTCCGACGGCGTGGGGCTTGCGAAGTAGCCGTGGGCATCGTGCACCAGATGGCGCGCGTGGTAGGGGCACGCCATGGCGCAGTAGCCGCAGCCGACGCAGGTGTCGTAGTGCACCCAGACGATGCCGTCAGCGCGCTGGCGCGAGGCGCCGGTGGGGCAGACGGGCACGCAGGGCGGCTCGGCGCAGTGCATGCACTGCATGGGCAGGAACAGCCGACGCACGTCCGGGTACTCGCCCACCTCGACATCGGCGACGAAGCGCCACGCCGTGCCCGCCGGCAGGCCGTGCTCCTGCATGCACGCGATGGTGCAGGTCTGACAGCCGACGCAGCGCTTGAGATCGATCACCATGCCCCAGCGCATCACAGCCCCCTGAACAACGCCTCGCCGAGGGCGAGGTCCAAGGGTCGATCGTACGGCCCGGGGTGCGGGCACCGGGCGCCGGTGGTGACGGCCTCCACGGCGGCCTCCGCCCGCACCGGCCGGATCGCCACCGGCACGAGGTCGGCGCCGCTGCCGGTGGCGTCGGTCAGCGCGAGGTCCATGCTCGCCACCTGGTTCAAGTTCGGCATCTCGAGATCGCGGGCGAAGGGCGTGGCCCAGTGGCCGAACTGCTGGAGGATCACCGCCACGTCGGGCCTCACGCCCTCGCGCAGGATGGCGTAGCCGCGCGTCTTGCCCGTCGGGGATTCGATCTCGATCAGATCGCCGTCGGCGATGCCGAGCCGCCGCGCCGCCCCGCGGTTGAGCATGACGCCGAAGTGCCCCTTCACGTGGCGGGCGACGTCGGCCAGGATCGGGAGCGAGACGTTGGAGCCCCAGGAGTACTGCATGCTGCGGCTGGTGAGGAGCCAGAAGGGGAAGGCCTCCCCGCTCCTGCCCCTGACGGTCGCCGTCTGCCGCCAGATCGACGGGAAGTCCTTCCACTTGGGCAGCGGCTGGTACTCGTCGAGCTGGACGTCCCACCACGTGATCCCTCGCTCGTGCAGCCGCGCGGCCAGCTCCTCGCCCATCCGCTTGATGCGCTCCTGGTAGGGCAGCTCGTAGCGGAGCCCCTGGGCCACCATGGCGGCGTGGAGGAAGTACTGCTTGGTCTGAAACGGCACGAAGAAGGCCCCGTGCTCCTTGAACCACTCGAGGTCGTGCTCGGCGGCGCCCCCGCTCAGCGAACGGGTCGCGGCGCGGCACACGCGGTCCCAGATCTCGACCGCCTCAGGCCGCGTCCCCGGAGGCAAGGAGTAATCGTAGCCCTCGCCCTTGAGCGGCACCGTGGTCCCGCTGCCACGGTTGAGCGCCGCCAGATACTGGTCGAGCAGGCCCGTGCGGCCGGCGAGCTCGGTGGCGACGTCGGTGAGATCGCGCGTGTCGAAGGGCGGCGCGGTGACCGGCTGGCGGAGGGCCCAGCCCGTGTGCCGCCAGTACTGCTCGATGTACTTGGTGCCGCCGATCCGGTAGAGCTGGAGCGACTCGAGGTCGGTGGCCTCGGGCAGCAGGAGATCGGCGTACCAGTTCGTCTCGTCCTGGGTGTAGGCGAAGGCCGCGACGAACGGGAAGCGCTCGAGCTGGCGCTCGATGCGCCCGGTGTCCCAGTTCGAGATGGCGGGGTTGGTGCGGTAGATGATCCACACCTCCGGCAACGTCGGCGCCGGCCAGGACTCGGGCGGGTCGTCGAGGAAGAGCCAGGGCAGGTGCGCGGGGCCGAGCGCGGCGGACCATGGCGAATTGCCGGCCAGTGGGACCAGGGTCTGGTAGGCGTTGCGGATGTGGGGCGCGCCGTGCCAGTTGCCCNNNNTGAACCCGTCGGGCCCGGGCTTCACCGAGGCCTGGCGGTTCTGGGCGGGACGGTTGAGCCGCACCGTCGTGCCGAGGATCCCGCCGGGCACTTCCAGGGCGCCCACGAGCGCGGCCAGCACGGTGCGAGCCCAGCAGCACTCGTAGCCGCCCCAGCCATTGGTGACGGTCTTGCCGAGGAGCACGGCGACGGGCCGGTGGGGATACCCGACGCCGTCGATGCCGATGGTGGCGCCCACCGTCGCGTGCGCGAGGTACTGCGCGGCGAGCCGCCGGATGGTCTCGGCGGGGACGTCCGCGATCGGCGCCGCCCACTCCGGGGTGTACGACTCAAGATGCTCCAGTAGATGGGCGAAGGCCGGCTTGACGCGCGCGCTGACGCTCTTGCGGGCGCCGTCGGGCCCGACCTCGACGCCGGCGGCGATGTACTCCCCCGACATCGCGGGATCGAGGCAGTCCAGGTCATCGAAGGGAACGGGGCGGCCGCGACCGAGGTCCCACACCAGCGGCTTCTGCGTCTCGGGGTCGCGGAGGTAGTAGCCGCCGGGGCCGACGAGATACGGGGAGCTCGTCATCCGCGTGAGGAACGGCAGGTCGCAGACGGCGCGCCAGTCGTGCTCGAGCAGGATCGCGTGCATCAGGGCGAAAAGTACCGCGGCATCGGTCTTGGGACGGATCGGCACCCACTCGCTCGCGCCCGCGCCGGTCACGGACAGGTGCGGCTCGAACTGCACCCACTCGATCCCGCGCGCGCGAGCTTCGGCGTGGCGGAAGACACCGGTGACCCCGCCCGAGGCGTCGCCGTTATAGCCGAAGGAGAGCACGAAGTCCGAGCGCGGGATGTCCGCGGCCACCGTGAAGGCGCGGTGCCAGAACTCGCCGTAGAGATGCTCGGAGTGATAGCACTTGACGCCCTGGCCGCTGCCGATGCCCTGGTCGACCGGGCCCCAGGCGGCGAGGAAGGCGGCGAAGGTGCCGAGATAGGCGGGCGCGATTCCCCCCGAGCCGAAGGTCACGGCCAGGCGCGGGTAGCCGGCCTCGTCCACGAGCCCCTTCGCCCGGATCCCGTTGAGCTTGAGCGCCAGCAGGGCCAGCGCCTCGTGCCACGAGATGGGCTCCCAGCCGGGATCCTGCTCGCGGCCCTTCACCGGGTTGGTGCGGCGCATGGGGGTCTTGATCCGGGCCGGGTTGTAGAGCTTCTGGACCAGGCCATAGGCGCGGACGCAGACCTTGCCACAAGCCGGATGCGTATCGGCCATGTCGCTGTTGGGCTCGACGCCGACGGCCACGCCGTCCTTGACGATCACCTTCAGGAGATCGGGGCCGGCCACGCACTGGTAGCAGTAGACCGGGATCTTCTGGATCACGCCAGACGCCTGGTCGCTCATGACTGGCTCCGCCGCTCGTGCGCCGCCGCCGTGAGCTTCTTGTGCTCGAGCGACTCGAAGAAGGCATCGATGCGGTTCTTGATCTGGGCCTCGGCGTAGTAGCGGGGATCCTCGAGGTCGGACTCGACCATCAAGGTCGGGACCCCGAGCTCGCGGGTGAAGTAGTCGCGCATGTCCCCCTGCCCCGCCGAGAAGAGACGGCACGACTTGATCGAATGGATGACGAGGGCGTCCGCCTCCCACTCCTCGACGTAGCGCTTGATCTGCGCGTAGCGGGCGACGATGGAACGGTTGGTCAGGTTCTCGCGCAGCATCTGGTCGGCGATGGACTCGAGCGGCCGCCGCGGGTCGTGGCGGAAGCCCCACTCCCAGATCCCGCCCACCGTGGAGTAGGTGGACTGCACGGCCACGGCGCCCCACTTGGCGAAGAGGTTCCGGAAGTTCTTGTAGAAGGGATAGGGCGGCGGCCCCTCGACCACGGTGCGGAAGCGCTCCTCGGAGAGCGGGCCCAGGTCCCCGGCGACCATCTCCTCGAACTCGGCGACGGCGACGTCGAAGAACTCCGCCGCCTCCCGCGTTCCCCGGAGGACGTTGATGGGCCCCATCATGTTGATCGCGTCGAAGTAGGCGTCGAATGGGGCCGGATGGTGCTTGCAGAGCGCCTTGCACCGCGCGTAGCCTGCCTCCGCCCGCGCGGCGTAACCCAGGATCTCCCGTAGCTCGTCGATGTCGAACTTCTGGCCGGAGACGCTCTCGCCGAGGGCGATGAGCTCGTGGAGCTGGCTCACCACGTAGGCGACGTCCTCGGCACTCGGCTCGGCCGTCCGGGCGAAGGGCACGTCGAGCATGAAGAGCTTGGAGCCGCTCACGTCGGCCAGGTGCTCGAACCACTTCACGTAGACGTTGCAGCCGACGTAGTTGCAGACCGTGATTGTCGGGAACGGGATCGGCTTGCCGGGGCCCATGCCCCCGTCGAGGAAGAGGCCGATGTCCGCCTTCACGTAGGCGCAGTTGTCGCTGGAGTAGCCGGCCTGCTCGGCCTTGAGGATCAGCGGCAGCGACTTGTGCCGGATCGCGTTCTGGAGTGCCGTCACCTCCGGGAACATGGGCAGGATGTGGCAGGCGCGCAGCAGCTCGACGCAGTTGCCGGAGATCATCAGCGCCCCGGTGGGGCGCCCCTCCGTCTCGGCGCGCCCCAGCTCGCCCATCCAGGCCGCCATCAACCGCCGCGAGTGCTCGTGCACCTGCCCCTGGTACTGCCGCTCCGTCACGGGTGCACCGGCCATGGTATCTACCTCCCCTCACCCAACCCTCTCCCCAGAGGGGAGAGGGAATCTCGATCTAATCGAACAGCATCGACTCGACGAAGGTCTCGATCTCGTTCCGGGTGCGCTCGAAGGTCCACATCTTCTCCTCGAACTCCACCAGGAGGTGCGGGATCCCCGCGCGCTCCAGCCCCTGCTTCATCAGCACGTAGTCGAAGAGCGCCGGCTCGCAGAACTTGGCCGGCATGAACACCACCGCATCGGCCTTCGAGCGCCGGACCTTCTCGATCAGCCCCTCCGAGCGGTGCTGGCGGCCCTCGTGACGCGTGGAGGAGGGCACCGCCTGGTTCACGTAGGCGCACCCCAAGCGCTCGAACGGGTCGCCGTCCTTCGCCACGTCCGAGGTGAACCAGCGCCAGCCGAGCATCAGGTCGTCCTCGACCACGTAGCAGCCCGCCTCCTCGAGCACCTCGAGCAGCCCGAGCGGCGGCTGCTCGCAGAAGGCGCCCTCGATGACCACGCGGAGCCGGTCCCGGGGGCGCGCGTCCCGACGCGGTAGCTCGGCGAGCAGGGTGTCGAGCCAGACCAGACTCTCCTCGGGCGGCGCCACGGCGGCCGCGCGGAGCACGGCGTAGAGCTCGCTGGTCGAGAGCGTCTGGGGCTCGGCGATGCGGAGCGCGTACAGGGCGCGGAGCCGGGCCCGGAGCGCGTTGTAGGTCTCGATGCTCTTGGCGAGCGCGGTCGGCGTCACCCCGAGGCCGAAGTGCTCCTCCAGGCCCCGCGCGAGGCGCCGGAGCTCGGCGGCGGCGTAGGCCACGACGGCCGGGGAGGTCGAGTTCTGCGGCAGGTGCAGGTAGTCCACGAAGACGTCGGCGAAGTTGCGCTTGTAGATGCTGCCGAGGTTGCGCGCGACGTCGCAGATATTGGAGAAGACGAAGCCGTCCACCCCCTTCACGAGTCCCTGGAATCCCAGCTCGAGAGTCGACTTGGCGATGGAGCAGACGAAGGACTGAAAGCGCGCGTCGGCGTGGGTCAGCTCGACCGACGTGCCGCCGCCCAGGAGCGCCAGCGGCAGCATCCCCGCCGCGTGGATCACCTCGGCCGGCGCCCACACCGGGTAGCAGGCCACGGCGCGCCCGCCCGGATGCCCGGCCTTCCACCGCTCGGCGACCGGCCCGAGAGGTTCGGCCATGAGCTCTCGGCACTGCGCGATGATCTGGTCAGCGGTCATGCGGGCCTCCTCAGAGCGGCCGCCGGGATGTCCTCGCCGTCGCTCGAGCGCTCCAGAAACCCGTAGAGAAAGAGCGCGCCCACCTCGCCGGCGAGGGCGCGCGCGTCTTCGGGAGAGCGGATGAACGGACGCGTCGCGATGCAGTTGAGCATGCCCAGCAGGAGATTGGTCGCAGAGAACAGCTCGCCCTCCGAGCGCTCATGCGGGTCGAGCTGCCGGAGCACGGCGAGCCCCCGGCGGAGATAGGCCTGCCGCTTGGCGGCGATCTCGGCGCGGCGCGGCTCGCCCAGCAGGTCGTAGTCGCGGTTGATGACCTTGAGGGCGGCGGTGTGGTGAAAGCCGAAGTCGAGATGGGTGCGGATGAGCGCCAGCAGCCGCGTCTCCGGCGTCCGGGCCTCGGCGAGGGCCTGGTCGAGGCCGGCGATCAGCCGGTCAAGCGACCGGTCCAGGACGAGGAAGAGCAGCTCGTCCTTGCCGCCGACGTAATGATAGAGCCCGGCCAGCGAGAGCCCCGCCGCCCGCGCGATGTCGCGGATGGACGCCTGGTGGAATCCGCGCCGCGCGATGGTCTCGCACGCCGCCTTGAGGATCCCGTCGTATCGCTCGCCGATCGCCATTCCGAACCTCCGACCGATCGTTCGTTCGGTTGGCGCCTACACTAGAACGTTCGGGGGGCGCAGGAGAATCCGGCGAACGACTCATTTTCCTAGTGCATGCGGCCTGGGGACCCCCGGAGGGGGACTGCGCCTCACGCGAAGCTGCCTGGTTAGCGCGCCTCGGGGCCGGTATCGACGAACGGGAGCTGGCGGTCGGCGGCGAACTGTCTGGCTTCCACCTCGGCGTTCAGGGCCTTGAGCAGGGCCTGCTCATCGACGTTGTTGCGGGCGGCATACTCGGCCACGGTCAGCTGCGGGTAGGTCGGGTAGACCTGGCCCTGGCCCGCCTCCAGCATGCGACCCCGCTGCAGGAAGATCGGGCCGGTGGCGGGATAGCGGCGGAGGACCTCGTCGACCTGCCACTCCCCCGTGATTCGCGGGGTCATGCTTGCCTGCTCCACACGGCTACAGGAGGCGGTGGGTGGTCGCGTAGGCGACGGCCTGGAGCCGGCTGTGGACGCCGAGCTTGCCCAGGATGTTCTGCACGTGATTCCTCACGGTAGCCGGGCTCACGTTCAGCCGCTCGGCGACGGCCTTCGTGTCCGAGCCGCCGGCCACCAGCCGCAGGATCTCCAGCTCCCGGCGGGTCAGGTCATTGTTGGAATCCACGGCAGGGGCGGGCGCGGTGAGCCGCTCGTTGACGAGGTTCAGCAGTTCCTTGGTCGCGGTGACATCGCGGAACAGGTGGATCGTGAGCGGCCCGCCGTGGCCGTTGGAGGCGGTGAGGATGCTGATGTTGATCCAGACCGGACGCCCGGCCTTGGTCCGGGTCTGCATGTCGAAGCTCTGGACGGGATCGCCCATCTTGACGAGCGCCATCACGTGACAGCCCTTGTAGCAGAGGCGGTTGCCGCTGTCGTCCCGCCCCACGAAGAGCTCGCAGCAGGAGCGCCCGATGGCTTCGCGGGCCGTGTAGCCGAGGATCTTCTCGGCCGCCCGGTTCCAGAGGACGATCCTGCCGTCGGCCGGGATCGCGAACGCGCCGTCGCCGGCGCGGGCCAGCGCCAGATCGAGATTGCTCTCCTCACCTTGGTTCATCGATCCCTCCCCGGCGTTCATCGCCCCGGCGCCACGCAACGCTTCCTCGGTCAACCCGCCGCTCCGACCCCCGCCGTCACCGCCCTGGGGCGCGCTGGCCTGAGACTCTGGCGGCAGCGCGATGATAAGGGCCCATCTGCGGCGTTGGCACCCCTCGGCCGCACGCTCAACCTACGAAGCTCCCGCAAACGGCGTGCCGATCACCACTTGCTCGGGATTTCGAGGACTTTCGCTGCCGACGAGCTTTGCGACGGGGCCGTGCCTGGGGCATTTGCACCCCACTGGGGCGCCGACGGGAAGGAGCGCGCGCAGACGCTAACGCCCGAGCGAGCAGCAAGCGGGTACGGGCCGGGCCGCCTGAGCGTGAAGCGGGCGGCGGCGGGACCTACCCGCGACGCTCGAGCACGTGAACGTAAATCTCCCGGCCGCCCTGGTCCTTCTCCGTCCGCTGCTCTCTCAGGATCGCCAGCTTGCTCGTCTTCGCCCAGCCCTGGAAGTCCTGCACGGAGCCGGGGTCGGTGGCGAGGACCTCGAGGATCTCGCCGGCTCGCATGCCGTCGATTTCCTTCTTGGCCCGGACGATCGGGACGGGACACTTGGTCCCGCGGACATCGAGCTGTTTGCTCTCCATGGGGTCGCGTCTCCCTCGCTCGCGGCGAGCTACGTGGTCACGACACCGCGGGCGTGGCGCCCGCGGCGCACTGGTTCTTGCCGAGCTCCCACTCAGTCGCCTTGTCCGGGTCGACCGGAGTCGGGCCCAGGTTGGCGCGGATGATCTCGGCATACGCCGCGGGAGGCGGCTTGACGGCCGCCCGCATGGCCGCGACGAAGTCCTCCTCGTCCGCGATCCGAAGCTCGGGCACCGCTCGCCGGAGATCCCCGAGCCGCCCGGCGACCACGCCATCCGGACCGATCTCCTCATGTCCGGCAAAATGCGCGGGCAAGACCACGGTGTCCTCGGGCAACCAGGCGAGACGTTCCCTCAGCGTGTGAAACAAGGCCCGGCCCCATTCGGCCACGTGCCCACCCAGATCCGGCCGACCCACGCTCTTGACGAAGAGCGTGTCACCGGTGAGCAGGTGCCGGTGTCCTACGAGGTACGAGCTGGATCCCGGGGTGTGACCCGGGGTCGTCATGACGCGCACGTGAAGGCGCGCCGCCCCACGGCCGCCGAGTGGAAGCTCCTGGCCGTCCTGGAGCCGCTCGACGGAGTGCCGCAGATCGAAGCCCTCGCCGGCGTTCACGAAATAGGGCGCGCGCGAGCGAGCGGCCAGGACGGGGCCGCCGCTCAGATGGTCGGCGTGGACGTGCGTGTCCAGGACCCGGACGATCGTTGCCCCGAGCCCTCGAACGAACGTCTCGTACCACGAGACGTCCCGGGAGGGATCGACCACGATCGCGTCCCGTCCCGCGCGCACGACGTATGACAGGCACCCCTTGCCGCGCCGGTTCACCTGCCAGATCTCGGCGCCTCCCGCTCCGTCGTCGAGCGCCACCTTGACCGGCTCCAGATATTCCCCGTAGGCGACCATGCCCCCCGCAACGTTCCGGGCCGCGATGCCGGCCTCGCGGAGCAGCTCGACGACCAGGGCGGAGGAGCCCCCCTGCGCGCACAGCACGACGACCTCCCGGTCGCGGGGGAGGCGGGCGATGCACCCGTCGGCGTCCTCGATGAAGTCGAAGTAGGGGATGTGCGCGGTCTCGAGCGGCCGCCGGCCCTCGAAGCGCCAGGTCTCGAACTCCTCGTCGTTGCGGACGTCGAGCAGCAGCAGGGGCTCGCCCGCGTCCACGCGCGAGAGCAGCTCGCCCACCGCGATGCTCGGCGTCGCCGGGACCTCCGCGGTCATCAGGGCCTCCGCGTTACGCGCCCGCCGCGCCCTTCAGATGAACAGCGACACGCGGGCCCGCGAGGCGTCGGCCATGAAGGCGGCCACGCCGCCGTAGTCGAGGCCGTCGAACAGCTCCCCCTTGGCGATGCCCATGGCGTCCATGGACATGGTGCAGGCCATCATCTTGACGCCGAGATCCCGCGCCATGGCCATCAGCTCCTCGAGCGAGGCGATGCCCTGCTCCTTCATCATGGAGCGCAGCATCACCGCGCCCATGCCGAAGAAGTTGAGCTTCGATGTCCCCAGTCCCTCGGTGCCGGCGGGCGTCATCAGCGCGAACATCCGCTGCTTGAAGCCCTTGCCGGCCGCCCTGGCGCCCTTCTTCTTCAGCACGGACAGGCCCCAGAAGGTGAAGAACATCGAGGTCTCGAGCCCGGCCGCGGCGGCGCCCGTCGCGATGACGAACGCCGCCAGCACCCGGTCCAGGTCGCCGCTGAAGACCACGAGCGCGGCCCGGTCCTCCGGCGTGCGCTCCCGCAGCTCGGCGACCTGCCGCTCGAGTTCGGCGCGCAGGCCGCTCACCTGCCGGGATACCTCGGCAGCCACCAGCGCGGCCACATCGGCTGGTACCTGAGCCGTCGCTGCATCCTGCCTCATCGTCGCGATGCTTCCCGCCTGCTGGGATCCCTCTGCCGCCATGTCTGGCCTCCCCTCGGACGCCGGTATGCTCGAGCGGTCTGCACGAGCCTGTCCAGGTTCCGCCAAGATGATGCCCGAGTCAAGCAGCCCGGAGCGCTGGTACTGGGCCAATTTGCTTCGCCATGTCTTTCGAGCCATTTCACCGCTCGCCTCGCTCTCACGGCTGCGGTAGGCAACGGCCACGTTACTCGGTCGCCAGCGACGCTCAACGTACAGAGAGTACGCTGGGCAAAG
>WNGE01010892.1_pt1 | contig 25582 bp, 24 predicted proteins | sample 5400651 | NCBI WGS metagenome assembly WNGE01 (sample SAMN13153370, study PRJNA577476) | soil metagenome | isolation source: 60 cm soil or saprolite under grassland replicate 2 | place: USA:California | collected 2016-06-15 | reverse complement strand
TTTACCGGCGAGTGGCTCGGCGTTCGTGGCAAGGACGCAGGGAGCCCCGATAGTCCAACTATCGGGGCGACCGAGGACGCGGCCACGGGCGGCGAGACGCCGCCGGGAAGCTGCCGAACTTCCGGCCGGGTGTACTAGAAAGGCGGCTCAACCAAACGGCCGCCGCGCGGCTCGGGCCGCGAGCGTTCTGAGCAAGCTGCTCCGCGGCTAGCGGTGAAGCCAAGCGAGACCGCCGTCACGCTCCGGGTCGAGGACTTCAAGAGCGTGAAGAAGTTCTACAGCGAGGGCCTCGGCTGTCCGATCGACAAGTCCTTCGGCAGCTTCGCCACCTTTACGAGCGATCGCGCGCGGTGCCTTGTCGTCCAGTTCGACGCGGAAGGCGAGCAACAGCGCCTCCTCGTGCGAGAGCGCCATGCCATGCGCCTCGGACGCGTGGCGCCGAACCGCGGCGGCAAGCGCTTCGTCATCCGCGGCGCGGGCCTCGAACCCGCCCGACTGCACGCCGTGGATTTTGCGGGGGCTGAGAGCCGGATGCTGCATGCGGTTGAAGGTCATCGCGCGTTTCACGGTAGGACGGCACCGCGTGAGATACGCCGATGAAAACCCTGGTTCTTCTGGGGTCCAGGGAGATCCCAAGAACCACGCGGGTCGCCTTGACACTGCCAGCGACCTAGCGCATCATCATCGATGAACAAGCCGCGACGAATACCCCGACCTCGACGTGACTCAGTCGCGTCGCTCACCGTGTCGGGAGTCCGTCGCGGGATCAGTCCACGGTGATTCTCCCTTTTCGGACTCTCGGCTGCTTAGAAGGGAGCTAGACATGCGAGGCGCGGACGACCCGTTCGCCGATCTGACAGCACGCGAGCGCGAGATCCTGGCACTACTCGCGACCGGCCGAAGCGACCTGGGGATAAGCCAGTCGCTTTTCGTGACGCGAAGGACAGTCGAGTTCCACACGAGAAACATCTTTCGAAAGCTCGGAGTGCCCGCGAGCGAGCGCGACAATCGTCGCGTACACGCGGTGCTTAGGTTCCTCCAATACGAGGCGTGATCCTTCGCTATGGCTTTCGAGATCGAGACACCCCAGACCTGGCACTACGGGTTGATCGCGAACTGGTGGGCAGAGTTCAACGACGACTTTCGGCTGCACGAAATCCCCTACTTCCAGCGGTACATCGAATGCGACGGAGAGCCAGCGCTCGATGTCGCTTGCGGTAGTGGCAGGTTGCTCATCCCGTATCTTCGCGCCGGGCTCGACGTCGACGGCTGTGACGTCTCCGCGGACATGACCGATCGTTGCCGCGAGAAGGCGTCGAGCCAGGGAATGTCACCCACGCTCTTTGTGCAGGCGATGCACGCGCTCGAGCCGCCGCGCCGGTACCGGACGATCTTCGTCTGCGGCGCCTTCGGGCTCGGAAGCACGCGCGAACAGGACCTCGAGGCGCTCGTGCGGTTCCGCCAATGCCTCGAACCCGGCGGAACGCTGCTCCTCGACATCGAGGTTCCCTACGCCGACACAAGGCTTTGGCAGCACTGGCTGCGTGAGGAACGCGGCAAACTGCCCGAGCCGCCGACGTCACCGCGTGTGCGACGGCGCGCGTCAGACGGCGGCGAATACGCCCTGCGCTCGCGGATCCTCAGGCTCGACCCGTTGGAGCAACGCGTGATCCTCGAGATGCACGCTGAACTGTGGCGCGAGGGAACGCTGGAGGCGGAGGAGGACCACAGGCTGAGCATCAACCTGTACTTTAGGAACGAGCTGTTCCTGATGCTGCAGCGAGCGGGCTTCGCCGATGTCGTCGTCCAAGGCGATCACAATGACGCAGAGGCCACGGCCGACGACGAGTTCCTCGTGTTCGTCGCGAGGGGCACGTAGCCCGGGCGGGCAACAGACGATGGAGCCTTTATGGAGCCCCGTGGTTGCAACCGGTGGCAACCGATCGCAATCGGATCGGTGCAGAGAAGCAGCAAGAACAAGCCAAAACCGTTGCCGTCGGTTGCGACCAGTTGCTGCGACGATGTAAGAGAGAGGGGGTCGACGGTTCCAGTCCGTCAGAGGGCTTCGGGTTTCTTCCCGCTTAGCGACCCTTTCCGTTGTCACTTTTGGCGTCGGGGAACGCGTTCGACGTCCACCGAGCGTCCACCGCGTGGACGTCGAAGGGCTCGGCTCTGTACGTGTCGAGCAGCTTGATCGCATGCTCGCGCCCGTCGCGGGCGAGATGGCCGTAGTGGCGGTCGATCATCGCCAGGCTCATTCCCATGTAGCGGGAGGGATCGAAGGTGGAGATGCCGGCACGGAGCGCGAAGGTCGCGAAGTGTGCCGCAGATCGTAGACTCGGCGGAGCGGCTCGATTCCGGCCGTGCGCTGTGCCGGCTTCCAGTTGCGGTTGCGGAAGTTCTGCAGGTCGAGGTGGCCGCCGCGTACGGACGGAAACAGGAGCGGGCAGTCCGGACTGGGCGGTAGCTCGTCGAGGGCGGCGCGCACAATCGCCTGCAAGGGCACGGCGCGCACGCTCGCTTTCGTCTTCGGCGTCTTGATGCGACCGTTTCTAAAGGTGCGACGGACGTCTTCGACGCCGAGCTTGGCTGGGTTGACGTCCAGCAGTCCCCAGCTGACGCCCCGGACGAGCACCTGACGGAGCGCCTGCGTCGCCTCGAACCGATGCCCAGACGGGGGCGTCATCCGCCAGGCCGCGATCGCCGGCGAGCGAAGCTCGCTCAGCCGCTTCTCCCCGAACGCGTGCACCGCCTTCGCGAGCAGCCAGCGAAGCTTCGCGACCGTCTCCGGCTCGCCCTCGTGCTGGGCGAGATACACGTCGACGAATTCGGCGACCGTCGGTGACTCCACCAGTCCGTGCTCGCGCCGCAGCCTGCTCGAGCGCACGCTCCAGCGCCTCCGCCATCTCCTTCACCATCGCCCGCAACAGATCCGGCTGCGCCTCCTCGAGCTGCTTGCGCAACCAGCCCGCCACGTCCATCGTGTGCTCGACCACCGTGCTCCTCCTCGCGCTTGTCTTCGACCGCCAGTCGATGAAGTGGGCGTTCGACCTCTGGTCATACGACGACGTTGCCGCGAACAGCGCCGGAAGGCCGGCCTAACCTCCGCGCCTTGACGATCGCGTAGCCGCCGTCCCAGAGCGAGTCGACGGAGAGTTCATCGAAGCCGGCCGCCCGGATTAGCCCCACGAGCTCGCCACGCCTGTACAGGCGAACGTGGCTGCGGTCGAAGCGGCGCAAGATTCGATCGGCGATCCGCGAGCAGCCGATCGCCGGTCCCAGCGCGAAGTGGGTCATGGACCGCGTCGCCGCGCCGCCGTGCCACTGCTCCTCGCCGGCTCGCAGAACACGCGGTCGCCGAGGCGGATCACCTCGACCGGGGCCGCCGCGCCGCTGGCAGAGGCCGACACCCTGGAGGACGTAGATCGTCTGGGCACTCGGGTGCGTGTGCCACGCGGTGCGCGCTTCAAAATCTGCGCGAGGTGGCTCCGGCCTTCGAGGGCAACTCGTGACCCGGCGGACGTGGCGTTGAACTATTGAGGGTGTGTGCTCGCCGTGTGGTCGGCACGCTCGATAGCACGCGCGAGAGCGACGCGTGATGCGACGCGCATCTTGCGGAAGATGTTGTGCAGGTGACTCTCGACCGTCTTCTGGCTGAGGAACAGCTCGGCGGCGATCTCCGCGTTGCTCTTGCGGTCGACGACGAGGCGTGCCACCTCCAGTTCGCGTTCGGTCAGTGACTCAAGGCCGGTCGCGTCGGTCTTGCCCGACCGTGTGCGCCGGTGGGTGCGATGGCCGAACTTCCCGAGTTCGCGCTCCGCTTCGTCGCGGTAGCGCAGCGCGCCGCACGCGTCGAGTTCGGCGGCCGCGCGCTGAAGCTCGGCGACGGCGCGGTCGCGCTGGCCGGCTTGGGCAAGCGCGCGGCCCGCAACTGTTCGCGATAGCGCTGCCTCGATCGGGGCGTGGACCTCGTCAGCGACGGCGGCCGACGTCAGCGCGAGTTCGGCCGCGCGAGCCGAGTCGCCGTCGTGCAGGGCGACGGCCGCGGCGGCCCGGCCGGCCCAGGCGGCAGCGAGGGGCAGCTGCACGGCCGCAGCTCTGGCGTCGGCGCAGCCCGCCGCACGCTTCGCCTCCTCTCGCCGTCCAAGGGCGAGCCAGCAGCGCGTCAGCAGTTCGAGGCAGTACGTCCGCCAGCCGCCGGGGATAAGCGTCAACTCCTCACCACCGCCGCGACCGAGCAGCAGCTCCACGGCTTGTGCCGGTTGCCCGGTTTCAAGCAGAGCTGCAGCGAGCCTCACCGCAGCCCAGGCCGTGACGAAGCCTTCGTCGAGATCGCGTGTGAGCTCGACGGCCTCCTCTGCGGTGGCGAGCGCGATGTCGAGATCGCCGACGGCGAGTGCGACGACGGAGCGGTTGAAGAGGTTTCCGGCGAGAGCCGGCGATGTCCCGAGCAAGTGCCCAGCCTCGATGGCGCCGTCCAGGAGTTCGGCGGCCCCGGCCAGCCTGGCGCGCACGTACCAGACCCTGGGCAGGATCTGGTACAGGCCGAAGAAGGGATCCCCTCGCCCGGTCGCGCGCGCGAGCCTGAGGGCGCGACTCGCGTGCGCGTCGGCCTCGGCGTAGAGGTCGAGGTAGAGCTCAGCCGCGGCGAGCCAGGCCGCCGCGTCGGGGCGGGGCGCGAGCTCGTCGTCGGATAGCCCATCCACGAGCGCTGCGGCTTCGGCACGGTGGGATCGAGCTGTTTCGGGCGGTCCGGTCATGGCGTCCGCGAGCGCGGGCATGGCGAGCGCCGCCGCCAGCAGCGCCGCATCTCCCAGTACCTTCGCCGCGCTCACCGCGCGGTCGGCCCAGTCGTGCATCGCCTCGTATCTCGAGCGGTAGAACTCGTTCAGCGTCAGCTCGATCAGCAGCCCGACGGACTCGACCGAGGCCGGCTCCGGAAGGCCGCGGAGAGCCCTCACCAGGCGCGCGTGGGCCTCCTCGTTCCGCCCGAGGAGGCGCTCCACGCCGGCGCACGCCGTCGCTACTGTCGTGAAGAGGGCGCTCGACTCCTGCGGGACGATCGCGACCGCCTCCCGCAGCGCTTCATGACTGTCGGTGAAACGGCCCACCGCCGCCAGCGCCCCGGCACGGGCGAGCAGAAGCCCGACGCGCTCCTGTGCCGGCGCGGTCTGTGGGAGCAACCGCAACGCCCCACCAAACCATCGCCCAGCGCTTTCGGGCGCGAGCCGTGCTGCTGCTTCGCCCGCCTCACGCAGGACGGCGACCGCGGCGACGTCGCCCTCGCGCGCCGACCGCTCCACGTGGTGCGCGCGCACCACCGCAGTCGCCCCCCGCGCCGCGAGCGCCTCCGCGCACCGCTCGTGGGCCCCCAGCCGCCAGCCGCCAGCGCTGGCCTCGTACACAGCGCGCCGGACGAGTGGGTGCCGGAAGCGGAAGCGCCGGGGCACGTCGGTGCTGCGCACAAGATCAAGCCGCAGGAGTTCGTCGATTGCGTGCATCGCCGCCGCCTCAGACGTGTCGGCCGCGGCCGCCGCCAGCTCGGGCTCGAAGGGATCGCCCGCCACCGCGGCTCCTTCGAGGACGAGGCGTCCGCCGTCCGACAGCAGCGCGAGCTCCTCGCTCAGCGAGGCGGCGACCGCCGGTGGGACCTCGAGGCCGGTCAGTGAGATCTCGGGAGCGGAGGCGGCTCCACGCCGGCGCTCGGGCGACCGGACGAGCTGCTCGAGGTAGAAGGGGTTGCCACCGCTCTCCTCGTAGAGAACGGCCGCGCCGGCGGCGTCGACCCGTCCGCCGAGAAGCTCTCGAGCCTCATCCAACGTGAGAGCGCCGAGCCCGACCCGGGTTAGAGCCGCCGCACGATCCGCCCGCTCGAGCGCGGCTGCAAGACGCTCCGGCGTTTGGCGGGGGCGGAGCGCCACTGCGGTGAGCACCGCCGCCGCCGGCGGCCGGCGCAACAGCGCGCCGAGCAGCTCGACCGACGCCGAGTCTGCCCAGTGGAAGTCGTCGAGCACGAGGACCAGCGGCCGCGTCTCGGCGAGATGCTCGAGCAGCGCGCGCACCGCGCGGTGGCTGCGATAGCGCTCGTGCTGGAGCCCCACGTCGCCAGCGGTCGCGAGCGCCGACAGCGAAGGGAAGACGTGCGCGAGCTCAGCCTGCACGTCGTCGTCGAGGATCGCGAGCCGCTTCGGGTCGAGGGCTTGGAGGTACTCGTGCAAGGCGTCCACGAAGACGGAGAACGGCAGGTCGCGCTCAAGCTCCGACGCCGATCCCAAGAGCACGAGCTGCCCGCGCAGCTCCGCGCGAGCGGCCGCCTCCCGCAGCAGCCGGGTCTTGCCGATCCCCGGCTCACCGACCAGCTCGATCGCGCCCGAGCGGCCTCGATCGAGCTCGTCGAGGACCTGCTCGAGCGCATCGAGCTCGTCGGCACGCCCGACGAAGCGCTCGGCAAGCAGGGCCATGTTCCTCCTTAGCGGTCAGGATAAATCAGGGTCGCCGGATCGAGAAATCAGGGCGCGGTTCAGGGTGTCGCCCGGATGTCAGGGCAGCCGCGTGGTGGCAGGCTCGAGGCATGTCCCGCTACCTCCTCCAGCACCGCCACGAGCCGCGCGAGTGCGGCGTCGTCTTCGCCTCCTTCAGGGGGTACGAGAGCCCGCTGCGCCACCAAGCCACGCTCGCGTCCTGCCGCTCCGGCGACCACGCGATCTGGTGGACCGTCGAAGCGGAAACTGCAGAGGACGCGCTCCGGCTGCTGCCGGCCTACGTCGCCGAGCGCAGCACCGCGGCGCGCGTCACCGAGGTGGAGATCCCGTGACCGGGACGCCAGCACTCCCGACCCGGCAGCTCGCCGAGCGCGAGAGGTACGGCGTTCGCGTCCAGCTCCTCTGGGATCCGCTCGAGCACGCAGTCCTCGACCGCGACGTGCGTCCCATTCAGTACGAACTCGGAGGTTCACGGCCATGACAGAGCTGACTGCACATATCCGCAAGCGTCACCTGGGGTCTCGGTTTCACTTCGTCCGTCACCTCGTCGAGATGCTCCTCGCGATGATGGCAGGGATGATGCTCGGTGCGTTCCTCTTCGCCACCGCCCTCGGCACGAGCGTTCCCGAGGCGCGCCGCGAGCACGCGGTGGCCTGGGTGCTCGTGATGGCGCTCGACATGACGGTGCCGATGGTCGCCGTGATGCTTTACCGCCGTCATTCGTGGCGAAGCGCGGGCGAGATGGCCGCGGCGATGATCCTGCCCGCGCTGCCGATCGTCGCGCTGCAGCTGCACCACATCGTCAGCGGGTCTGCCGGCGGGCTCTACATGAACGTGTCGATGCTCGCGATGATCGCGCTGATCATCTACCGGCGGAACGAGTACCGCATGGCCGCAGGCGGGCACGCGCGAGGTCAGCGATGACGGCCAGGACTGACCCCTTGACGCGCTCAACCAACCTCGCCGCGCGGATGGGCCGCTGGAGCGCGGGCCACTGGAAGACCGCGGTCTTCGGCTGGCTCGCGTTCGTGATCGCCGCCCTGGCGCTCGGCAACGTCGTCGGGACGAAGCAGGTGGACATGCGAGATGCGACCGTCGGCCAGTCACAGCGGGCCGACCGCATCCTCCGCGACGCAGGGTTCCGACCCGACCCGCAGACCGAGGTCGTGCTCGTCCAGAGCGCGAGATACACCGCGAACGAGCCCGCGTTTCGCGCGGTCGTCGACGACGTGCTCGACGCCATGCGGCGCTCGGCAGCGATCGCGAATCTCCGCTCTCCCTACCAGCTCGGTGCCGACCAGATCTCGGCCGACGGCCACTCGGCGATCGTCGAGTGGCAGATGAGGGGCGACAAGAAGCTCGCGACCAGGCGCATCGATGCGCACACCACCGCGACCGCCGCCGTCGCAAGGGCGCATCCGTCCTTCTACGTCGGCGAGGCCGGCTCGATCAGCTCCGGCAAGGCGCTGAACGACACATTCGACAAGCTACTCGCGCAGGCTGGCGAGCGCTCGATTCCCTTGACGCTCGCCGTGCTGCTGCTCGTCTTCGGCGCGATCGTCGCCGCCGGCGTGCCGCTGCTTCTCGCCCTCACGGCGGTCGCGGGAACGATGGGCCTGCTCGCGCTGCCGAGCCGGCTCGTGCCGATGAACCCGAGCGTCGGCGCCGTCGTCCTGCTCGTCGGGCTCGCCGTCGGCGTCGACTACTCGCTCTTCTACCTCAAGCGCGAGCGCGAGGAGCGGGTGGCGGGCAAGGAGCCGCGCGCGGCGCTCGAGGCGGCCGCGGGCACCTCCGGGCGCTCGGTGCTGATCTCGGGCGTGACCGTGCTGATCGCGATGGCGGGGTTGCTGCTCACCGGCGACCAGACGAACCTCTCGCTCGGGATCTCGACGATGATCGTCGTCGCCGCCGCGATGCTCGGCTCGCTCACGGTGCTGCCGGCGCTGCTCTCCAAACTCGGTGACCGCGTCGAGAAGGGCCGCATCCCCTTGCTCGGGCGCCTGCGGCGCGAGCGGGGCGAGAACCGATTCTGGTCGGCGGTGCTGACGCCGGCGCTGCGCAAGCCGCTCGTCTCGGCGATCGCCGCCACGGCGGTGTTGCTCGTGCTCGCGGCGCCGACGCTGAACATCCACACCACGCAGGCCGGATTCGAGTCGCTCCCAAAGAGCGTCCCGACCGTGGCGACGATCGCCAAGCTGCAACAGGCGTTCCCCGGCAACGTCAGCCCAGCGATCGTCGCGATCAAGGCGAACACCGACTCGCCGGCGACCGTCTCCGCGATCGGCGAACTCCGCCGCCAGGCGCTAGCGAGCGGCCAGATGCGCAACCCGATCGACGTCGAGGTCGATCGGAGCCACATCGTCGCCCGCGTCACCATCCCGCTCGTCGGCAAGGGCACCGACGCGAAGTCGACCGCCGCGCTGCGGACACTGCGCGACCGGATCCTCCCGGACACGATCGGCAAGCTCGCCGGCGCGACCTACGCGGTCACGGGCGCCACCGCCAACTCCGTCGACAACAACGCGCTGCTCAAGCGCTCATGGCCGTTCGTGTTCGCCTTCGTTCTCGCGTTCGCCTTCCTGCTCCTGCTCGTCTCGTTCCGTTCGCTCGTGATTGCGCTGAAGGCGATCGTGCTCAACCTGCTCTCCGTCGGCGCCGCCTACGGCGTGCTCGTGGCGACCTTCCAGTACGGCTGGGGCGAGACCATCCTCGGCTTCCGCTCCAACGGCGGCATCGCCTTCTGGCTCCCGATCTTCATGTTCGTGATCCTCTTCGGCCTCTCGATGGACTACCACGTCTTCATTCTCAGCCGCATCCGCGAGGCCTTCGACCGTGACCTGAAGACCGAAGACGCCGTCGCGCACGGGATCAAGACCACGGCCGGCGTCGTCACCAGCGCCGCGCTGGTAATGGTCGGGGTCTTCTCGATCTTCGCCAGCCTGCCGATCCTCGAGATGAAGGAGGCCGGCGTCGGCCTCGCCGCCGCCGTCCTGATCGACGCCACCATCGTCCGCGCCGTCCTCCTCCCCGCCACCATGAAGCTGCTCGGCGACTGGAACTGGTACCTCCCCCACTGGCTCAACTGGCTCCCCACGCTCGAGCCGGTTCACCGGCGGACACTCGCCCAGGTTCTGCACTCGCAGCCGCGAACTGACCACACACGAGGCCAGTCACCCAACACCGGTCGACTTCTGACCGTCGAGCGATCCAAAGCTGGTCGGGCCTCTGTCGCGCACGGGGTATCGTCGGTCTACGTCTCCGTGGTCGAGAATGCCCGGCGGCGCGAACGCCGAGCGGCCCGCGATCGCGGCGACGTATCATCGCCGCATGGAGCTCGGCGCCTGGATCGAGGCGTACGGCCGGGCGTGGGAGACGGGTGACGAGAACCTGATGGTCTCGCTCTTCACCGAGGATGCGAACTACCGCTCGAGCCCGTTCCGCGAGCCGTTCCGCGGCCGTGACGAGATTCGAGCCTACTCGCGTCGCAACGCCGGCACGCAGCGGGACAAGCGTGTCCGGATGGGCCGCCCCTTCGTCGACGGCAACCGCGTCGCGGTCGAGTGGTGGACGACGATGGTCGATGGGGGCGAGGCGGTGACGCTTCCCGGTTGCCTCCTCCTCCGCTTCGAGGCCGACGGCCGCTGCAGCGACCTGCGCGAGTACTGGCACGTCGAGCCTGGGACGCGCGAGCCGTTCGCCGACTGGGGTGCGTAGAACATGGGGCAGGTACGGCTCAAGCAGCCGAAGCGAGCAACCCGAGACACGTGCTGATCCGAGGTAAGGGTTCACGCGAGAAACAGGAGGTGGGGCGTGGATAACGCCGATCGTGATCAGGCTGGAGGCCCCGGAGATCGTCGCGCACCACGCTCGCTCGACCCGCAGGAGGCGTGGGCGCTCCTACAACGCGGAAACGCGGTCCTGCTCGACCTCCGGACGGAGGTCGAGCGCCGCCGCTACGGTGCTCCGCCGCGCTCGATTCCAGTACCGCTGGCTCGCCACATCCTCAAGCCCGAGGGCGAGGGGTCGATCTATCTCTGCCAGCACGCCGTGCGATCGAAGGCGACACTGCGCAACGGCGCCGCGGAGGTTGCAGGCGGCTTCGTCGCCTGGCGCCGCGCGGGACTGCCCGTCGACCAGGTCGAATGAGCCGCCTCGAGGCACGTACGCATCGCCCGCCGCTAGCCATTGATCTAGTCGTCGCGACGTATTCATGAACCGAAGCGGACGCAACTAGGGCGATCCAGGCGCGGTCCCTCGTTTCGTTGCATGTTTTAGAACAGGCAACACACCGCGGGTACGAGACGGGTGAGCTCGCCAGGTCACTGAGCATGCGATGTGAAGTGCGTTGTCAGTATAGGCATCAGAGCGCGGACACAATACGGATACTCAGAAACCACCCGGCAGGCGCGTGGCGGCAAGATGATCGATCAGCTCGGAAAGTCGATTCGCGCGTAGGGTCGGCGTCCCGGTCCCGATGATCCTCGAGGAGTTGCCCTTGTTCTGCTCGCTTGGCTATCTGGCGTTGCGCTGCCTGCTGCAGATCGTCCTCCTACGGGCGCGGTCGCAGCGCTTCAAGGAGCTGGAGAGCGCAGGCTCCTCCAGACCCGATCCGGGGTCATCGGCAGCTCGTGCAGGCGGGCTCCCGTTGCCGACCTGATCGCGTTGCTGATCGCGGCCGCGCCGGGGACGATCGCGCTCTCGCCGATGCCCTTCGCACCGAGCGGGCCGTAGGGTGCGGGCACTTCGACGATGAGCGTCTGGATCTCGGGCACAGCATCGATGCGCGGGATCGCGTAGGTGAGGAACGAGCCGTTGAGCGGCTGGCCGTCCTCGTCGTGGACGAGCTCCTCGTAGAGCGCATATCCGATCGACTGCACGGCGCCGCCGTGCATCTGGCCCTCGACGAGCGCCGGGTTGAGGGCTCGTCCGCAGTCCTGCGCGGCGACCCAGTCGAGCAGCTCGACGCGACCGGTGTCGCGGTCGACGCGGATGCGGACGAGCGCGGCTGCCGCGGACGGCGCGAGGTCCGGCGGCACCGCGGTGCCGTGGCCCTGTACAGGCGGATAGCTCGTGCCGAAGCCCGTCAGCCGCGAGCCGATCGCCGCGACGGAGAGCTCTCGCTGAGGCGCGCCGACGACGCGTACCGACCCGTCGACGATCTCGAGATCGGCTTGGTCGACCTCGAGCTGTTGCGCGGCATAGCGCAGGATCTGCTCGCGCGCGTCGGCGGCGGCGAGCGCAACGGCGCTGCCGAGGCAGTAGGTGACCATGCTGCCGCCGCTGACGCCTGCCTGCGGCGCCTCGCTGGTGTCACCCGAGACGACGCGCACGCTGTCGAGCGGCACGCCGACGATCTCGGCCGCGATCGCAGCGACGCCGGTGTCGGTGCCGCTCATGTCGACGTAGCCCGAGACGACGGTCACGCCTCCGTCCGAGTCGAGTCGGCACACGGCGCTCGCGCCCATCCTGCCGCCGGGGAAGAGCCCGCTGGCGAGGCCGATGCCCTCGTTCTCCGGCAGGTCGTCGCGGCGCTGCCACAGCGGATGCTCGCGGACCGCCTCGAGCGTCTCCCGCAGGCCGGTCGCCTGCCAGGCGATGCCGTCGACGCGGAGGTCACATCGCGAACGCCGTCGGCGTCGCGAGCGGCGCGCGGTACGCGCCGGCGCCGGGACGGTTCGTCCTGACGCCGTAGGTCCGCACGCTCCACGCCTGGAACGAGTACGCCCCGCCGAGCTTGCCGCCGGCGAATCTGACGGGCGACGAGTCGGAGAAGGCGCCGCTGTCGGCGAGGACGCGTCCCTCGAGCGCCGCGAGAGTCCCGTCCGCGCGTGCTCCGACCTTGAGATCGATCACGAGGCCGGGGCCCGGCGACGCCGAGACGAAGTCCTCGCTGCGCGTGAACACAAGCCGGACCGGCCGGCTGAGCGCGAGTGCGGCGCCGACGACGAGGGGCTCGATGACGCCGAACTTGCCGCCGAAGCCGCCGCCGAGCGTCGCGGCTTCCACGCGCACCTTCGGGATCGGAAGGCCGTAGACGCGCGCGAGGTCGGAGCGCGTCCAGAACGTCGCCTGCGTGCTCGAGCGTACTGCGACTCCGCCGTCTCCTTCCGGCCACGCCACTGCGGCCTGCGGCTCGAGATAGCTCTGATGGATCCACGACGTGCGGAAGCGACCCTCGACGACGGCCGCGCACTCCGCGAACGTCTGCTCGGGGTCGCCCTCGGCGTACGCCACGATGTCGATGACATTGGCGGAGACCCGCTCGGTGCCCTCGTCGTCCTCGCCCGCACCGGCCTCGCCGTGCATCGCAACGTCCGCCTCGTCCGCGGAGCGCTCGATCCGGGCGAGCGCTGCGCCCGGCAGGATCGCCTGCTCCAGATCGACGACCGCGGGCAGCGGCTCGTACTCGACGAAGACGAGCTCTGCGCCGTCCTCGGCGGCAGCCTCGCTGTCGGCGACGACGAGGGCGACCGGCTGACCCGCGAAGACGACCTCCGTGCGCGCGAGCGGCTCGGCCTTGCGGCCCGAGCCCCCGACGACGCCGAGATCGTCTGCCGTGAGGACCGCGCGCACGCCGGGGACCTCGAGCGCCGCGCTGCCGTCGATCGAAAGGATGCGCGCGTGCGCCTCGGGGCTCAGCACGGGGCGCGCATGCAGGAGCCCGCGGTACGCCGCGTCGGCTGCATACGAGGCGCGGCCCGTCGTCTTCTCCGCAGCGTCGAGCCGGCGGCGGCGGACGCCGGCGGCGCGCGGGCTGCTCGGCGATGCTCATCGTGCCGCGCCCCGCGCGCGGTCGATCGCAACGGTGACGAGGTGACGGCGGTAGTCATCGAGGCCGAGCTCGTCGAGAACGTCGGGCGCGGCGAGCGGATGTGCTGCGACGCCCGTGAGGCCGACCGCATCTCCGCACACGGCTGCACCTGCAAGCGGATAGCCGGACGCCGGATCGTCGAAGGACACGTACGCCGAACGCTCGCCGCGCACGGGCACGCGCAGCTCGACGAGCAGCTCCTGCTGCTTCAGCAGCGTCGTGAACGGCCCGACGAAGAAGTCTGCGGCCGCGACTTCGCGTGTTCCCGCCGGTGACTGGAGCACGAGCGTCGCGCCGACGGCGATCGCGCCGGCTGCGAAGTCAGACGCCGGATCGGCGTGCGCGAGCCCCCCGCCGACCGTGCCGGCGTTGCGCACCTGCAGGTCGCCGACCGCGTTCGCGCAGTCGCGCAGCGCCGCGGGCAGCGGGACCGACGCGTCGAGGGAGAGCAGCTCGTCGTACGTCGTCAGCGCGCCGAGGCGAATCGTGTCGCCGTCGACCGAGACGCCGCGCAGGTCGAGCCCGTCGAGGTCGACGAGCAGCGACGGCCGCGCCAGGCGGAGCTTCATCAGCGGCAGGAGCGAATGGCCGCCTGCGATCGCTTTCGCGTCGGGATCGGCGAGTTCCGCGAGCGCCTGCTCGACCGAGTCCGGCCGGACGTACTCGAACGCGGCAGGGATCATCGCGACGCCTCGGCCGCCGCGCGCACCGACGCGAGGATGCCCTGGTAGCCGGTGCAGCGGCAGAGATTCCCGATGAGACCGCGTCGGATCGCCTCGTCGTCCGGGTCGGAGTCGCGGGCGAGCAGGTCGGCGGTCGCGAGGATCATCCCGGGCGTGCAGAACCCGCACTGCAGCCCGTGCTGCTCGGCGAACGCCTCCTGGATCGCGTGCAGGCGCATACCGTCTGCGAGCCCCTCGATCGTCGTCACCTCGGCACCGTTCAACCGCACGGCGAGGAGCGTGCAGCTCTTGAACGCGCGGCCGTCCACAAGCACCGTGCACGCACCGCATTGGCTCGTGTCGCAGCCGATCTTCGTCCCCGTCAGTCCGAGCTCGTCCCGCAGCGCGTGGACCAGGAGCGTGCGTGGCTCGACGGCGAGCGACACGGGCTCGCCGTTGACCCGCAGGGTCACCTCGACGCGAGCCATCGCCGGAAACCTACAGGTGCCGACGAGGAGTGCGATGATCGCTCGATGCGCCTGCCCGAACTCTTCGACCTGACGGGGAGGAACGCCATCGTCCCCGGCGGCGGCTCGGGCTCACGCCCTTTCGCCCGAGGGCCTCGCCGAGGCGGGCGCGAAGCTCATGCTCTGCGCGCGGGCGGCAAGTACCTCCTCCTTCGCGATCGATGCGAGCTTGAAGATCGTGTTGGCCGGGGCTAGGTTGCGCCGGTGAGGTTCGCCCGCGCCCGTCGGTTCGTCGAGGCTGTCGCGGCGCATGATTTCGAGGCGGCGGAAGCGTTACTCGATCCCGATGTCGAGACCGTGACGCCGCGCGCCACTCTTCGTGGTATCGCAGCGTGCCGGCAAGTGCTTGAGAAGGCGAGCGGAGACGAGCAATTCGCCATGGAACAGGCGGAGCCTGAGTTCGAGGAGTTTGAGGGCGACGTCATCGCCCGGACGCATGAGGTCGCTCGCTGGCGCGAAACTGGCGACTTGGCCTACGAGCGTGACTTTGCGCTTCGCTTGACGCTGGACAACGAAAGAATCGTCAGGATCGTGGTCATGCCGGGAGGCGCGCTGCCCTCGCAGGTCAGTAGCGGTTCACAGGCGAACTAACCGCCGCCTTCCGCAATCGTTCCACTCGCCGCCCGCCCGGTGAGGCAGCCCCGCTGAGGCCGACTCGACGCCTACGAACGCGGAGGCCTTGCTGGGCGAGTGTTCGAAAAGATCCCTGAGCGTGACCTTGTGGCTGACGCTTGCGCTCACGCGAGCCGTGAAATCAACAGCAGAGCCGAGGGCGCGGCTGATTCCCAAATGAGCCAGGCGGGCAAGTGGCCGCGAATGCTCCACCGGTCAAGCTCGCTCAACGACGCGGGTGGACCGCCTGGGCCGAGGAGGCGAAGAGCCGCGATATATACGATGAGGACGGCAGCAAGGACCAGCCCACGCGCGAGCTGTGATGGGATCCACCAGGCGAGGAGCGCCAGCGCGAACGCCAGGAATGTCGCGACGAGTTGCGGGCGAAATCAGCACGGTAACCGTATTTCCGTTCGCCACACGCTGAGGCGTGGCCTGGGCCGGCTGCACGACTTGGCCCCAACCTCGACAACATGAGACCTTGGTACGCTCAAGTCATCCATCAGGTCACAACCGGGGGCACGGGGGGAGCGGGTTTACCAGCCACCGCTCGTCTTACTTCGGCCCCGGAATCCATACGTTCACGAAGTCGGCTATCCGCGACATCGCGGCGTTCGTCTATCTCTCGACGCACACGTGAGGCGTGTGGGGTGCGCAAAGGCGGTTCATGCGACGCAGTTGTATTCATGGATGAGTCCGCCGAGGCGGTCGCGCCGCTTCACACCGGCCGAGGCTGGAGCAACGAGGCGAAGCTGGATCCGCTCGGATCGGGGGGTGCCAGGTGGAGCGAGCGGGGCGGCCTATGCGTGTTGTAGTGGTCGACATAGACACGGGGCACCCGCTCGAGCTGGCGGCGGTTCACGATCAGTAGCCAGTCGAAGCACTCCGCGCGGACGGTGCGGACGAAGCGCTCGGCAATCGCGTTCGCCTTCGGTGCTCGCGCCGGCGTCTTGACGATCTCGATGCCCTCGCTGCGGAAGACGGCGTCGAAGTCGCGCGTGAACTTGCTGTCGCGGTCGCGGATCAGGAACCGAAACGACGTCGGCCGCTCCTGAAGTGTCCACGCGAACTGGTGCGCCTGCTGGACGACTCACGTCCCGGTCGGCTTGGCCGCACAGCCGGCGAAATGGACGCGCCGACTTGAGAGCTCGATGTTCCGGTGGCTACAGCCGCCGGGACCATCATCGGCCTGTCGATCGAGGGCCCGCGTGTAGCGTGCGGAGCAACGCCGCGGCCCGGACGTGATCCGTACCGTCTGCCTGCCCTAGGCTGCGGCGCTCGCGCGTGCTCGCGCAGCGGGCACACAGAGGCGGTAGCCGTACGGCACTTGCCTCGGCGCTGACGCTTGTCACAACCCCGACAAGAGCGTAATCTCAGACGTACACCCCGGATGAGGGAGTCGCGATGATCGGCAAGCACCTGCTTGCGCTGCCGCTCGTCCTATTCGTCTGCGCACTCTCGGCTTCGTCTGCGGTAGCCGACCAGCCCAGCGGCCTGCCGCCCCAGATGAATGTGTGGCACCGGCTCAACAACGACCAGAGAAATCCGGCGCCCGAGCACGAGCGTTTGAGCTGTAACCGGGGCCTCGCCTGGTCGTGCCACTACGACAAGGTTCCTGAGCCGCAGCTGAATTTTCAGTGGGACAACACGAGCGGCGATTTCGTCGGCACCGACGTGACGAACGGGTGGGAGTGCCCGGCTTGGTTCCCGGCGTCGATCTGCGGCAAGGTGACCAGAGTTGCAGCGGGCACAATGACGATCGTCCGTGCCGACGGGATCAGCTTTTCGGGCCCATTCGAGTTGATCCTCACACACGCGGGAGCGGATGCTCAGGTGCTGCATGTCTAGAACATTCACGCAGGCGCTTGCCGCCAATCCGCTCCCGCTCCCGTTCAACGGCAGCGACTGGCCGGGCCAAGACTGCAACTTCGCACCGTAGAGGCGGATCGGCAAAGACTGGCCGGTCTCCACGCAGTGGCTCGACGACGACGAGCGGACACCTCCAAAAGACGTCAAGAAACACCGCGTCCGGCCGCGGGAAGAAGGCGGACGCCGCTTCTGGCACAGTGCTGGCGCCTCAGCTGAGGTGTCCGACGCAGGTTCCGCTGTCGCTGTTGCTGTTTGTTCCGTCGGGGCAGGTTGTGCTTGACGACGTGACGCCGGTGAGGGTTGCGCCGGTGAGCTTCGCTCCCAACACTCCACCGGCAGATCCAACGCAGGCGCGTCACTCGCTCCGCCCCCGGCATGGCTCCAGTCGTAGACGGTGGTCAGCCGATGACTGCGGCAAAACCACAGCACACTCAGTGCTTCCCCCGACGAGACGCGCCCGAAGAAGTGCGATCCTCTGCCTGCACCGAGAAATAGATCGAAAGTAGGAAGAAGCCCGATCGACTTGATGAAGTAGGCGGAATCCGAAACACCCGCCGATCGAGTGGACGAAATCGAAACTAACTCGGCGAAGATTCCGGGCTCCGATGTCTCATCATCGGAGCCCGGCTTTTCTTCCAACGGCTACTGACCGAAGCAAATGATGAGCCCCCCACCCCGAACCAGCCGCTCGGACGCGCGCCGGACCGCCGGGGCAAAGACAAGTAGAAGATCCGCATCCACGTTCGTGGAATCTGGTTAGCCTGGGGCCATGGCTGCCCGACGGTGGCGACTGGCATGAGCGACCCGATGCGGGACGTGACGCCGCTGCCGGACCTGCTGCACGGGCGCTCCCTCACCGGCCCGGTCCGGGAGCGCCGACCCGTTTACGTCGACCTGCTGCCGCCGTGCAATGCCGGCTGCCCGGCCGGCGAGAACATCCAGGCCTGGCTCTCGCATACCCGGGCAGGCAGACACGAGCAAGCTTGGCGCCAGCTTGTCGCGGACAATCCACTGCCCGCGATCCACGGGCGGGTCTGCTACCACCCGTGTGAGAGCGTCTGCAACCGCGCCGACCTCGACAGCGCTGTCTCCATCCACTCGGTCGAGCGATTCCTGGGCGACCTCGCGCTCGAGCAGGGGTGGCAATTCGACCCGCCAGCGATCCGCAGCAGCAAGCGCGTACTCGTGGTCGGCGCCGGGCCGTGCGGTCTGTCGGCCGCCTACCACCTCGCCCGGCTCGGCCACGAGGTGGAGATCCGGGACTCCGGCGAGGAGACGGGCGGGATGATGCGCTACGGCATCCCGGCCTACCGGCTGCCTCGCGACGTCCTCACCGGCGAGCTCGACCGGATCGCGGCGATGGGCGTGCGAGTGATCTGCGGGCACAAGGTCGAGGACCTGGTCGCCGAGCACGAGGAAGGCGCGTTCGACGCGGTCTTCGTCGCCGTCGGCGCACACCTCTCCAAGCGGGTCGACATCCCGGCCCGCGATGCCGGACGCATCGTCGACGCCGTCTCGTTCCTGCGCAGCGTCGCCTCCGGCGAGCGGCCTGTGATCGGCCGGCGCGTGGCGGTCTACGGTGGCGGAAACACCGCGATGGACGCCGCCCGGGTCGCGCGCCGAATGGGCGCGGACGAGGCGCTGATCGTCTACCGGCGGACCCGCGAGCAGATGCCCGCGCATCTCGACGAGGCCGAGGACGCAGAGCGGGAGGGCGTGCGGATCCACTGGCTGCGGACGATCGCCACCTTCGACGGTCCGGAGCTGCAGGTCGAGCTGATGGAGCTGGACGAGTCCGGGTACCCACAGCCGACCGGACGGTTCGAGACGCTTGCCGCCGACACTGTGATCCTGGCGCTCGGCCAAGAGTCCGACACCGCCTTCCTCCGCCAGGTGCCCGGCGTGGAGATCGCCCGGGACGGCACCGTGCAGGTGTCGACATCCCTCCAGACCGGCAGCCCGTGGTTGTTCGCGGGCGGGGACATGGTGCCGAGCGAGCAGACCGTGACGGTGGGCGTCGGCCACGGCAAGAAGGCCGCCCGCCACATCGATGCCTGGCTCCGGAGTGCCGCTGCGGTGAGCCCTTCCAAGCACGAGCAGGCGACCTTCGACAAGCTCCATCTCTGGTACTTCGGCGACAACGCCCGCCGCCAGCAGCCGGAGCTCCCCGCCGAGGAGCGGATTGCCGACTTCGGCGAGGTAGTCGGCGGCCTTTCGACCGAGGAGGCTGTCTACGAGGCGAGCCGGTGCCTGTCGTGCGGCAACTGCTTCGAATGCGACGGCTGCCTAGGCGCCTGCCCCGAGGACGCCGTGATCAAGCTGGGCGAAGGGCACCGCTACCAGTTCGACTACGACCGCTGCACCGGCTGCGGGGCATGTTTCGAGCAATGCCCGGTGCACGCAATCGAGATGGTCGCGGAGCCCAACTGAGATGCGGGCGACGGTCGACGGCAACGAAGCGGCAGCCTCGGTCGCCTACCGGCTGAACGAGGTCTGCTGCATCTACCCGATCACACCGTCCTCGCCGATGGCCGAACTGGCCGACGAGTGGGCGAGCCAGGGACGGGCCAACGTCTGGGGCACCGTGCCGGCCGTGGTGGAGATGCAGAGCGAGGGCGGTGCCGCCGGCGCGCTCCACGGCGCACTGCAAAGCGGTGCGCTCGCAACGACGTTCACCGCCTCGCAGGGCCTGCTGCTGATGATCCCGAACATGTACAAGATCGCCGGCGAGCTGACCCCGGCGGTGCTGCACGTGGCCGCGCGGTCGCTCGCCGCGCAGGGGCTGTCGATCTTCGGCGACCACTCGGACGTGATGGCGGTCCGTCAGACGGGCTTCGCGCTGCTGGCCTCGGCCTCGGTCCAGGAGGCCCACGACCTCGCGCTCGTGGCGCAGGCGGCGACGCTCCGGACGCGGGTGCCGTTCGTGCATTTCTTCGACGGGTTCCGAACCTCACACGAGTTGAACACGATCGAGCTGCTCTCCGACGACGACCTGCGCGCGCTCGTGCCCGAGGAGCTCGTACTGGCGCATCGCGGCCGGGCGCTCTCGCCGGAGCGGCCGTTCATCCGCGGCACGGCGCAGAACCCGGACGTCTACTTCCAGGCGCGCGAGACGGTCAACCCCTTCTACGCTCGCGTCCCGGACGTCGTCGAGGAGACGATGGCGCGCCTCGCCGAGCGCACGGGCCGCCGCTACCGGATCGTCGACTACACGGGGCACCCCGCGGCCGAACGCGTCCTCGTGGTGATGGGATCCGGCGGCGAGACGGTGCAGGAGACGGTCGCCTGGCTGAACGCCCGAGGCGAGCGTGTCGGCGTCGCTCAGGTGCGGCTGTATCGGCCGTTCCCTGCGCAGGCGCTTGCCGAGGCGCTGCCCGCAACCGTCCGCCACGTCGCCGTGCTCGATCGGACGAAGGAGCCCGGCTCGATCGGCGAGCCGCTCTTCCTCGACACGGTCGCGGCGCTGACCGAGTCGTTTGGCGACGGCGAGCGGACGGTGATGCCGAGGATCGTCGGCGGCCGCTACGGCCTGTCCTCGAAGGAGTTCACGCCGGGAATGGTCGCCGGCGTGTTCGCCGAGCTGGCAGGAGCGCGGCCGCAACGCCGGTTCACGATCGGCATCAAGGACGACGTCTCCGGCACGAGCCTCGACTACGAGACGTCGCTCGACATCGAGCCTCCCGAGACGGTGCGCGCGATCTTCTTCGGCCTGGGCTCTGACGGAACGGTCGGCGCGAACAAGAACACGATCAAGATCCTCGGCGACGAGGGCCTGTATGCACAAGGCTACTTCGTCTACGACTCGAAAAAGTCCGGCTCGCAGACGGTCTCGCACCTCCGCTTCGGGCCGCGGCCGATCCGCGCACCCTACCTCGTACAGCAGGCGGGCTTCATTGGCTGCCACCAGTTCACGCTGCTCGACCGCGTCGACGTGCTCGGCGCCGCCGCGGACGGCGCGACAGTGCTGCTCAGCTGCCCGCACCCGCCCGAGGAGGTGTGGGAGGCGCTGTCGCGCCCGGTGCAGGAGCGGATCCTCGCCAAGCACATCGACGTGTACACGATCGACGCCGGCCGGATCGCACGCGAGGTCGGCCTCGCCGGACGGACGAACATCGTCCTGCAGACCTGCTTCTTCGCCCTCTCCGGCGTCTTGCCGCGCGAGCAGGCGATCGAGCGGATCAAGGCGGCCGTCGCCAAGACCTACGGCCGGCGCGGCGCCGAGGTGGTCGAGCGCAACCAGGCCGCGGTCGACCGCGCGCTGGACGGCCTGCACCGGGTCGACGTGCCTGAGCGGGTGACGGCAAGCCGCGGGCTGCCGCCGGTCGTTCCCGCGCACGCGCCCGAGTTCGTCCGCACCGTCACCGCGGCCATGCTGGCCGGCCGGGGCGACGACCTGCCGGTCAGTGCGCTGCCGGTCGACGGCACGTACCCGAGCGGCACGACAGCCTACGAGAAGCGCAACATCTCGGAGCTGGTCGCGGTCTGGGACGCCGAGCTGTGCATCCAGTGCGGCAACTGCAGCTTCGTCTGTCCGCACAGCGTGATTCGCTCCAGGTACTACGACCGGTCCCGTCTGGAGGGCGCCCCGGACGGGTTCCGGTCGGCGCCGCTGGATGCCGTCGGCCTGCCCGACACCCGGTACACGCTGCAGGTCTACGTCGAGGACTGCACCGGTTGCGAGCTGTGCGTTCAGGCGTGCCCGGTCGTCGCGCCGGGCAACGCGGGCCGCAAGGCGATCAACCTCGCGCCGCGCGAGCCGCTCGTCGCGGCTGAGCGGGACAACATCGCGTTCTTCGAGACGCTGCCCGCAAGCGACCGCTCGCGGGTCGACTTCGGCACGGTGCGCGGCACCCAGTTCCTGGAGCCGCTGTTCGAATTCTCCGGCGCCTGCACGGGCTGCGGCGAGACGCCCTACCTGAAGCTGCTCTCGCAACTCTTCGGCGACCGGCTGATGGTCGCGAACGCAACCGGCTGCTCATCGATCTACGGCGGCAACCTGCCGACCACGCCGTGGACGACCGACGCCGACGGGCGCGGCCCGGCCTGGTCGAACTCCCTCTTCGAGGACAACGCCGAGTTCGGGCTCGGCTTCCGGCTCGCCGCCGACCGGCACACCGAGCTGGCCCGCCGACGCCTCGTTGAGCTGCGCGACGCGGTCGGTTCGGAGCTGGTGGACGAGATCCTGGCGGCGCCGCAGCTGCGGGAGTCGGAGCTGCGGGCGCAGCGCGAACGCGTTGCCGAGCTGAAGCGGCGGCTCGACGGGCTGGAGGAAGCCGCCGTCGCCGACCTGCTCAGCGTCGTCGATCACCTCGTCCGGCGCAGCGTCTGGATCGTCGGCGGCGACGGCTGGGCCTACGACATCGGCTCCGGCGGGCTCGACCACGTTCTCGCCAGCGGGCGCAACGTCAACGTGCTCGTACTCGACACCGAGGTCTACTCCAACACCGGCGGCCAGATGTCCAAGTCGACCCCGCTTGGCGCGGTCGCCAAGTTTGCCGCCGCCGGCAAGACCGTGCCCAAGAAGGATCTCGCCCTGCAGGCGATCGCCTACGGCAACGTCTACGTGGCGCGCGTTGCGATGGGCGCCGATCCCCAGCAGACACTGAGCGCCCTCCGCGAAGCAGAGGCCTACGACGGCCCCTCGCTGGTGCTCGCGTACAGCCACTGCATCGCGCACGGGATCGAGATGCGAGACGGCCTCGATCAGCAGTACCGCGCCGTTGCAAGCGGCTACTGGCCGCTGATCCGGTACGACCCGGTCCTCCGTGCGGCCGGCGGCAACCCCTTCCTCCTCGACTCGCCGCGGCCGCGCATCCCGCTCGCCGACTACACGAGCCGGGAGCTCCGCTATCGCACGCTGACGAACACCAACCCGGCCGAGGCCGAACGGCTGCACAGCCTGGCCGAGCAGGCCGTCGACCAGCGCTGGGACGTGTACGAGGAAATGGCGACCCGCGGCGCCCAGCACTTCGCCGCCGACGCGCGGAAGGACACCCGATGAACCTCTCGACGAACTACATGGGGCTCACGCTGCGCAACCCGCTCGTCGCGTCGGCGTCGCCACTTTCGCAGACGGTGGACGGTGTACGGCGTGTGGCCGATGCCGGCGTGGGCGCGGTCGTCCTCTACTCGCTCTTCGAGGAGCAGCTGCGCCGCGAGGCAGCAGAGAACGCGCGGCTGGTCGACGCCGGCACCGAGAGCTTCGCCGAGTCGCTCTCCTACTTCCCGGCCGCCGCCGAAGAGGCCGGCCCGCGACGCTACCTAAGCCTGCTCGAGCGCGCCGCCGCGGCGATCGACGTTCCGGTGATCGGCAGCCTGAACGGCGTCACACCCGGCGGCTGGGCCGACTATGCCCACGCAATGCAGGACGCCGGCGCAGTCGCGATCGAGCTGAACATCTACTACCTCCCCGGCGACCCGCGCATCTCGGGCCGCGACGTCGAGCAGCGGCACGTCGACGTCCTGACCCGCGTCAAGGACGCGGTCAGCGTGCCGGTGGCGGTCAAGCTGAGCCCGTACTTCAGCTCGACGGGCGAGATGGCGCTCCGGCTGGACGAGGCGGGCGCGGACGCGCTGGTGCTGTTCAACCGCTTCCTGCAACCCGACATCGACCCGGACAAGCTGTCCCTCGTGCCGGAAGTCAGCCTGTCCAACCCGGTCGACGCCCGGCTGCCACGCACGTGGATCGCGCTCCTGCACGGACGGGTGCGCGCCTCGCTCGCCGCCACTACGGGCGTCGAGACCCCGGACGACGTTGCCCGGTACCTCCTTGCCGGCGCCGACGTCGTGATGACCGCCTCGGCCCTGCTGCGGCACGGACCCGAACACGCAACCGTGCTCATCGACGGCCTGGAGGACTGGATGGCACGCAAGGGATTCGCAGCCGTCGACGAGGTGCGCGGGCTGCTCGCCGTGCCGCCCGGCACGGACGAGGCGGTCTACGAGCGAGCAGGCTACGTCGGCGCGATGCGGCAAGCCAACAGCGGCATCTACGGACCGTGGTGAACGAGCGGAGGGGCGGGTCCCGCCGTCGGGTTTCGCCATCGGTTCGGACAAGGTGCCGGCGCCGCTGAGCTACCGGCTGCCGGCGGGTGACAGCCCCGAATCCTACGCGGCGCAGTGCGCCGAGGCGCTCGAAGCGAAGATCCGCGAGCTCGGCCCCGAGAGCGTGCTCGCCTTCATCCTCGAGCCGGTAGGCGGCCTCTCGACGGGAGCGGTTGTGCCACCTCCTGCGTACGTCCGCGCCGTGCGCGACATCTGCACGCGCCACCGCGTATACCTCGTCTTCGACGAGATCCTCTGCGGCGCTGGACGCACTGGGAAGTTCATCGCCGCGCGACACTGGCCGAACGCGCTGCCCGATGTCGTCGTCATTGCCAAGGGCATCGGAGCCGGCTAGAGCCCGCCCGGCGCGGTACTCGGCCCCGGACGCACTTCATGCGCTCCCTCTTGACCCGCCTCCCGAGGAGCGCGCAGACCTTCGCTGCGACGAGTCGGCGCCGTCCTCGCCGAACAAAACGATCACCCGATGGGGTCAGCTCGGTGACGTAGTAACTACCAATTGTCATTTAGTAGTAGTTGCACATGGCGCCTCGCCTCCTGTCGACGATGATCTGCCGGTGAACGAAGAGTGCTCGCCAGCTCGCCAAGCCGATGAGCTCTTCGAGCGAGCGGAGTCGATCGGCGCCGCACTCGATCGGCTCCTCTCCGAACCTCACAGCACTAGCTCGGTACTCCAGCCGGTGGTCTGCCTCTGTTGCGGCCACGCTTACGAGAAGCCGTTCCGCGGAGGCTTCGATGTCAAGAACCCTGGCTGTCCCGTGTGCAGCTACGTGGGATGGGCGGAAGAAGGCTACGTAAGACAAACCGAAGCAGTGTCGAGCACAGGTCAGAAGCCATAGTCACCGATACCGCAGCTCGCACCCGGCCGCGCGATCGAAGCCGAGGTCGCCGAACGCGCGGGTCAAGTCGAGCTCGCGAAGATCCACGTGGACGCCGAGCATCCCCTCGCCAGCCGCTACGGCATCCTGAGCAGCCCCACCGTCGCTCTCTGCCGCGACGGCCAGCGGGTCACGCGCTTCGTCGGCGCACACCGCGCCGCCACGATCGGCCGCCTCCTCGACATGATCGCGAAGCACGCACGCGCGGTCGGCGTCCAAGCTGCCCATCCGAGGAGATGACCGCGGTCCCGGCGCTGGTCGTCGCGCGGGCCCATCGGCTCGACGTCTACACCACGCATGCATCGCGCGCCCTGCGCGTGGGCTGACGGTCGAGGCCTCGCGCACCGCAGAACAAGCGCGGGGCTTCGGGCCCTTTCGGGTTCGGCTCACGCGCCCGGTGCCGGGCTTTGAAGGTTAGATCGAGGGTTCCGGCGTCCCAGCGGTAAAGACAGCGAGCGTTAGCTGGGACGTCGTCGACCCACGAGGGCGAGGTCGCTGACGATGCTTTGCCAGTGGCTCACCTCGACCAATCCGCTCGCATCGTACGCGCATTCGCGCCCAGGCATCACTCGGCGGCGTCGAACCACCCCGTCTTGCGGCCTCGCCGAGGTCTAGGATCCTCTCATGACCTCGCCACCAGCCGAGGCGCGGGCCACAGTCGGAAGCGTCATGCACTCAG
>WNGE01001967.1_pt1 | contig 25589 bp, 29 predicted proteins | sample 5400651 | NCBI WGS metagenome assembly WNGE01 (sample SAMN13153370, study PRJNA577476) | soil metagenome | isolation source: 60 cm soil or saprolite under grassland replicate 2 | place: USA:California | collected 2016-06-15 | reverse complement strand
AACCCGTACCCACACCACCTGACCAGAGCAGATCACCCATAGTAACGACTGTAAAATCCCGCTATTTACAGAAACTCCAGGTTCAGACCTGTTCATCCGTGTATCAGAGCAACTTCACGACGGTCACAAAGATGCACCCACGCACGGTCTGAGCACCGAAGAAGGCGGTTATCATTGGAGCGGCGAGCTGCGGCTATGGGATAACGAAATCCTCATGGGGTGGTATGCGGCCTATGAAGGGTCAGTACGCGCCAAGGGCACAATGTATTTTGCCCTCCACCCGCACGGGCTCCACATGGCCGGGAGGTGGGTCGGACTCGGATACGACGACCGGATCATGACAGGGTGGGGGTCAATGGCAAAGACACGCGAAGCCGCCGAAGCAGTCATCGAGCGGCTGAATAAGGATCACGAGGGAATCAGCGTATAATGAGCGAGCTATGCGAAGTCGTCATTACAGCGCCTGACCCCGAATGGCTGCTAGAGATTACGCGGCAACTGGTAAGCGATGGGCTGTGCGCCAGCGCACATAACTTCACCCCGGTCCGTTCCGTATATCGCTGGAAGGGCGAGGTTTACGAGCGGACAGAGGGGCGCGCATCCATGCACACTCGCAAGTCACGTGTTGCCGAGATAATCGCCCGAGTAAAATCGCAGCACCCGTACGACGTCCCGGGGATATCTACCCGCCCGATAGAAGACGGCAACCCCGAGTATCTGGACTGGATACTCAGCCAAACCGAAACTCGGTAGATACGCGCGTTACTCTTGAAGCAAGCGGCGCGCAGCGTCCCAGGGCGAGGATTTCCTGGGACGCTTTTCCGTCTTAAGATCAGTGCTAGATCAATGCCACAGTAGCCATTGAACCAAAGCCCAGTTTAGGCTTACGACGGTAATCAGCACGCACATGCGCGTTGTCTTGGGCCAGTCGCTCAGGGCATTTGAGGCAGCCTGCCAGAATTCCTTGAATGATCCCAACTTCGCCTCCGCGGCGAGACCTTGCCTCGCCACATCTGCGAGACGCTTGCTATTAGTTTCGGTGGCTGCAACCGTGTTATTCAAGCGCGTTAACGACGTCGTACATCCTTTAACGAGGTCTTACGCAAGCGGCGTGTCCTGTGCGTGTTGAGCTGCCGATCGAGGTAAGCTCACCGAACGCGGTTAACAGAAGTTGACAGGCTCTGATGATCCGGGGGCGATAGTGCCACCTCTCAAGCGAGCGCCACTGGCGCTCGGTCCTCTCAGGGATCTCATGGATGCCCTGCATGAGCTGCATCTAGTGGCGGGGCTTCCGAGTACAAGAGATCTTGAACGCGACATCGGCAGTCGTGGCGCTACTAGCCACGCGGCGATCCACAAGATTTTCACTGGTAGCGGTCGTCCCACCTGGGAGCGCCTGGAGCGGCTGGTTGAGGTGATGGCTCGCCGAGCGAGGCGCGATGAGAAGGCAGAGGTCGAGCGCTTTAGAACCCTGTGGGCTCAAGCTGCCCGTCCGGGAATGATGGCGAGCGAATCCGAGACCATAGCTTCAGCGCCCGCTGAGGCTATTGAGCCGAAGGCGGAACGATGGGGAGAGCCACTTTCCTGGCATGTCTCGCAGTTGATTCCCGGCGTATTGGATGAGCTCGAAGCAGTCGGAGCGCGGACAGCCGTTGGTACCTTTCGCATTCCTACCGGGTTCGACATCCTTGATATTTTGTTTGGGGGCTGGTCTCAGGGATCGCTAATCATAGTCGGTGGCAGGCCCTCGTCAGGGAAAACGACGCTGTTGCTTGACTTCTGCCGAGCAGCATCGATCAAATATGGACTACCGGCTATGATGATTAGCGGCGAGACAAATAAAAGAGAGCTTCAGTTTCGTATGCTCTCTGCTGAATCCCGCGTGCCCTCACACACCATGAGGACCGGACAGATGAATGACGATGACTGGATGCGCCTGGCGCGGGTCATGGCTATGGTAGCCGACAGTCCTATTTATATCGGCACTCCATCGGAGTTTATAATCGAAAAGCTTAGCGCCGACACTGACAAGCTAGCTCGGGAATCGGGATTGAAGCTATTGTTGATAGACAGCCTCCAGTGGATAACTGACCATGAAACCTCAGCGGGGATGTCTGTCGAGTTCATTCTGCGGCGGCTGAAAAAACTAGCTGAGACAGTAAAGATCCCTATCATTATTACCACTCACGCCGAAAGAAACCAGGAAGAGACCCCGACGCCGAACCCGATCGCGCAACTTGCGCATAGTGATGCGATCGAGCGAGTCGCTGATATAGTCATGATAATAGATAGACCTGACCAAGATGACCAAGAGACTCCTCGTGCGGGCGAGGCGGATCTTATAGTCGCGAAGAATAGAAACGGGCCAACGGCCACAGTGACAGTAGCGTACCAAGGCCACTATTGCCGTTTCGTCAATATGATGCCCCGCGACGCGGAATATTCGGTGTTCCCGGCCCAACCCCGGAAGCCTGAAAAACTTGCAATTACTTCGACGGATTCTCGGCATGCGTTACGTCCATAGGCCACTCATATCGCGAAGGAAAGGTTTTGACGACGCATCGCAGCCGTGTCTGTCAATTCGTTATCGATGTTTCCGATCTTGACCAAGGTGTCGCGTTCTGGACAGCGGCGCTTGACGGTGTCGCAGAGGAGACATCTGAAACAAGCCGCGAAATCTATCGCCGCATTCGTCTTCCCGACTCGGAAATCAGAATTCTGCTTCAGAAAACCGGCGACCGCAAGACATCAAAAGAGCGAATGCACATCGATCTGGAAACAGACAACGTCGAAGCTGAAGTCGAACGACTCGAAGCACTCGGTGCCGTCCGATGGGATCACCAGCAAGAACGCGGATTTGACTTCTGGGTACTACACGACCCCTGGGGTAATGAATTCTGCGTACTACAAGAAGAGTTCCCGGAACTCCTGGCAGACCGCCGTGCCTGGCCTGCTATGCCCTCATGTACTGACAGGCCAAGCAAGTAATCGTAAATTTCGCCGCGTCGCCGTCTGGACTGCCGATCGAAGAGGGTCGCCATGGAGCGGAAGGGCTGCGATACTAGCCAATTGCCCCGCCGCGCCCTTCCCTGATCGCCAGTTCTTTATAGAAATCGTCAATCTCTCTCTGATGCATGCGTATGGTAAGTCTCTTATTTTCCATATCTTCAGTAGCGCCAAGACCCGTGAGCCTTCGCAATTCCCTCTCGTCGCTCCGGATAAAGCCCTTGAGATTCTGTATCCGATACCTAATTTCATCCGTCCCGATGTTTTTATAGGGTCTGCTATCATCCGCTCCTGACATCGGCCACTCCTTCTCTGCTCTTATAATCACCCGGCGCCGCCCAAGGTCTACAGGTCGTCGTATTCATCCCCCTCCGTTGCGAGTGCAATGTCACCTCGCTTGATATAGGATTCCCCCTCGGACAATTCAGCCCTGAGACTTGACCCCGGCGTGATATCCAGAGTCTCAGGCCGACTCGGCATACCAGCGATCGAGGCCATCGAAGAACCAAAGATACCCGGAGTCCCTCTAACGGTTCTAAAAGTCCTTGCTACAGATAGATGTGGGCCATCGACACGGACCACCTTAACGACGGTCTTCGGAACTTCAACGGTCCCGAGGACTTCCCCGCTATCGGGGTCGGTCACGTCGATGCCTTTTCTATTCAAGATTACAAACCGCATTCCGATTTCGACCCCATCCTCCGACCCTATATTAAGAATAAGTTCACGCCTACTCAGAATGGCTGCAACCTTGCCCTTGATGCGCTCATCATCGGTCGAGGTCATTTTCACTCCTCTCGGCCTTTTCCACAGCATCAGGATGGAAAATCCGCCAGTCCTCTATAGCGTTTAGGTAACCCTCTTCGAGGTAGCTCAGGTTTACACTCAGCTCGCCCATTGCCTGTCGCATCGCCGAAACTCCAGGATTTGTTTCCCGGCACTTTTCAGCCATAGCTTTCGCCAAGCTTGCCCTAACCGCCAGCCCGACCAAACGCGCCACCGATCTTTCCGCAAGACCAGGGTCGGCCTTCCCAACCCCACTGAATGCCCACGCCGAACCGAGTTGAGCGAGGATCGCGAGCAGCGCAATCAATGCTTGTGTGCTGGCAGCCGGCGGTTTGGTCTGATTGCTCAAGAACGCCAACAGGACAGTAAGCCCCGCCCCGGCCGCCGCGAGCGCCCCACCCCACCTTTGGCGCGGTTGCAGTCGCTTCCACCACGCCCTCACAGACCCTCCTCCGCCCCCGCCTCCGGGCGCGTCGCAACATCCCTACCATGGCGGACCCACGATAGGAGTCCGTTCCAACGTCAGCAAGATACACCCACCCAGGCCAAAGGGACGCCGACGCCAGAGCGCAAGCGATCTACCCGACGCCACTGGCTTGGCTGGTCAAATGGCTGTGCCCAGGGACGCGCTGAGCGTTTCCGCTCCAGACATCCTGACCAGCTCGGTAGGTGTGTGCACAACCCGACTTGAAACGGTCGTTGTCCACGTAGACCACGCGGGCATCCGGGGCGACGCGCTGCGCCACCTCGTGCGTGTTGCCGGCGGCCGGGATGCCGGTGCCGATATCCAGGAACTGCCGGAGGCCGGCCTCGGCGGCCAGGTACCTGGTCGCCCGGCCGAGGAAGGCCCGGTTGGCGCGCACCCGGTAGCGCAACCCGGGCGTCGTGGCCAGCACGCGCTCGGCCGCCTCCCGGTCGGCGGCGAAGTTGTCCGTGCCGCCAAGCCAGTAGTCGTAGACCCGGGCCGGGTGCGCCACGCTGGTGTCCAGGCCGGCGATGCCTTCAGCCTCGGCCATGGCCGACATCATAATCCGCATAATCCGCGGCTCTCCGGTCCGGCCGGGCGCCGGGTCAAACTTAATGCGCCGAGGGTGTATCAGGGAGGGCGGCCGGGCCTCCGGACATGCTGAGGAGCACCTGCGGCCTAATGCAGGCGCTGGCTTCCCGGCCGGCAGTGGGAGCGGCCGGCCGGGCAGCCGGGGATGTCAGGACTCTCGGCAAAGGAGGCCCACGATGTGGTCCGTGCACTATGACCTGAGCATCGAAACCGCCCGGGCCGACGCGCTCTTCGCATCCGCGCTGCAGATCTCCGACGCGCCGAGCGCGGTGCAGGTGAAACAGGCGATCGACGCGGCGACCAGCGCCCTCGGCGACCTGGGCTGCGTGGCCAGGGTCGCGCAGGAGTTCGGCGAGCACCCCGAGGCCGCGGTCACCAGGATGCGCTGGGCCAGGGAAGAAGTGGCTTGCGTGTTCGACGGCTCGCCGTCGGACCCCGAGTACGCTCCCCGGCCCGTCCGGCCCGCTGGCGCCTGCCCGGCGCCGCGACTGCCCGGCGACCTGGCGGACCAGCCGCCTGGCCGCCTGCTGCTGGCGTGTTAGCAGCCGGTAGGTGTCACGGCCAGCCGACGGCGATCTCGGCCGAATCAGCCAGCCGCAGCTTGCGCCGGACCCGCTCGTAGAACGTGGTGAGGCCGAGCCGGACGACCCGGGCCGCGCCCGGCCGCGCCTGCAGTTCGATTTGGTCGCCGGGCTCCACCTCGGCGGCGACGTTGCCGTCGGCCTCGACCGCGAGCCGGCCGCTGGACGGCAGGACGTTCAGGGTCAGCTGGTCATCGACGGAAACGACGAGGCCGCGGTTGTAGGCCGAATGCGGTGCGGCGGGCGTGACCAGCAGCGCCTCCACTGCGGGGCTCACGATGGGGCCGCCGGCGGAAAAGCTGTACGCGGTGGAGCCGGTCGGCGTCGCGACCACGATCGCGTCGGCGGCGTAGCTGACGAAGGGGCGTCCCGCGGCCTCGACCGCGATGGCGGCGGTCTTCTGCCCGGGAAACCGGACGAACGCGATGTCGTTGAACGCGGTGATCAGCTGTCCTCCGATGACGGCGTCGACGGCCAGGCGCGGTTCGGTGGTGAACTCGTGGTTGTCGATCGCGGACAGCGCGTCGGTCAGGTCGGGCACGTCGACCTCGGCCAGGAATCCGAGCTTGCCCAGGTTCACCCCGAGGACCGGGGACCGCTGCCGGTCGGCCAGCCGCATGGCGCGCAGCATCGTGCCGTCCCCGCCCAGGCTCACCAGCAGGTCCGCCCGCTGTCGGAGCTCGGCGGCGGTCACCGCCTCGGCGGTGCAGGCCAGCCGGCGGATCTCGGTGTCGATGCCGAGGACCTGGATCTCCCGGCGGGCCGCCCACTCCAGGATCGACCCGACTGCCCCGCTGCAGTCCCGCTCGGGGTGCAGCACCATGCCGACGACGTGCATGGGCTCAAGCTACTAAAGGATCCAGCCGGGCGTAAGCGGCGGCTACCGTCCGGGCACCAGCACGCTCAGGCAGGTGACGCAGCCCTCGAGCTTCTCGAATTCGCTGATGTCCACGACGACCGGCGTGAAGCCAAGGTCCTCGAGGAGCGCGGCGGTGCGGGGAGCGGACGCGGCGATCAGCACGTGATCGCCGCCGAGGGGTACGACGTGACTACCGCCCTCCTCGGTGACCGGGCGCACCGCCGGGAACAGTTCGGCCGGCACCAGCTCCGGCAGCAGCAGGAACGTGCCGTCCGGCAGCGCGGTCACCGCGGACTTCAGGTGCAGCACGTTTCCCAGCGGGACGCCGATCACGGTGCGGCCCAGCGGCGCGAGCAGCGCGCGCAGCTGGCGGATGCCCTCGCCGTTGGTCCGTCCGCCGCGCCCGACGTATACCGTGCTGCCTGCCTGCAGCACATCACCGCCGTCGAGGGTCCCCGGCTCCTCGATAAGCGCCGTGCGCAGGCCAAGCGACCGAACGGTCTGGGCGACTCCGTCGACCTCCGGCCGGCGCACCGCAGCGCCCGGCCGAGTCAGGACCGCCAGGTCCTCGCAGACCACGACGGTGTCCTCGACGAAGACCGAATCTGGGCAGTCATCGGCGGCGGGGGCCTGCCGGATCGCCCAGCCGCTGACCGCCAGCGCGTCGGCATAGGCCGCGTGCTGGGACCGGGCCAGTTCCGCATCCACCGGCGTGCGGCTGATGTGGGTGACGATTCCCTCGGCCAGCCTGCTGCTGGGCCGGCGGATCAAGCCCGTGCCGTTCATCCGATCGGTCCCTTCCTGACTGGGGCTTTCATCCTTTGACGTCCTCCCCACTGTGAACGGCGGGGATTCCTCCAGCGCGGCTCACGCCGCGCTCCGGCGGGTTCCTGCTTCAGCACCAGCAGCCACCGTAAGCGGTGGTCTGACGCCGGTTCCACAGGCGTTTAGCCTCTCCCTGCGCCCCAGGGCGAGAATGTTCCTGGCCGCGTTGACGTCCCGGTCGTGGACGGTCCCGCACGCCGGGCACGTCCATTGGCGGATGCCGAGCGGCTTCGCGCCGTCCTTGACACCGCACGCCGAGCACACCTGGCTGGTGGGCTCGAACCGGCCTACCTTCGCGAACGTGCGGCCGTACTGAACCGCTTTCTTCTGGATGCACCCCAACAGCAGGGACCAGCCAGCATCGGATACGGACTTGGCCAGCCGGGTTCGCATCAGCCCCGACACAGCGAGGTCTTCGGCGTAGACCGCTTGGTTGTCGCGGACCAGCCGCAGAGCCGTCTTGTGCGCGTGATCGAGCCGGGCATCGCGCACCTTACGGTGCACGACCGCGACCCGACGCCGGGCCTTGGCCGGTTCGCGGAGCCTTTCTGCCGGCGCGACAGTAGCCGCTGCGTGTGCAGGGCGAACCCGTTTCGAGTAAGCCGGATCGACTGGCGGCCCCGCTTGCGGCGCGGCTTCGGATGCCTGATCTTCGGTCCCTTCCGCCTGCGGGCGAGCGAGTCGAACCAGTTCTTGTAGGCGCGCCGTACGTCCTGACATGCCTGGACCAAAGCGACCGACGCTACCTCGGCGAGCCAGGCCCGTTCCGGGGTGAGCTTGGCCAGCGTGATCGCCCGGCGCTGCACCTCGGTGTCGCTGATCTTCTCCCCGGCCGCGTATGCCTCATCGCGGAGCCGCAGGCAGTCGTTGTACACCACCCGCGCGCAGCCGAAGACACGCGCTAGCGCCTGCTGCTGCCCCGGCGACGGGTAGATGCGGTACCTGTACCTGACCTGCATGGCGCCAGAGCCTACCGATGGCCTATGACATTTCCCGGCCCTGGCGCAGGAGAAGTCCGCCGAGATAGGACGGCTGGCCGCGGAGGCGGCCGGTCGCTGGGCTGCGGTGAGGCCGGCATGGCGGCCGCAGAGGCGGTGATCCGTGCCGGGATGCTGAAGCTCGGCTGCGGCGTGCTGGGGAATTGCTGGCCGCCGATCCTGGCTACCGCGGCCCGCGAGTGCCGTGCGGTCAGGGGCACCACGCCGAATTCGCCGCTTACCGGGACAAGATCATCGACACCAGGCCGAAGCCCTCCTGACGGACATCGTGCTGCTGTCCGAGGCGCACACGGGCGCCGACCTCGGCTCCTTCCGCAAGGAAGTCTCCGGACGCCGCCGGGCCATCGGCCCGCCGCTGGGCTAACTTTCTGTTATGGCCGCAGACGGGGTGGAGATCGAGGTCGGGGGCAGGACGGTCCGGATCTCCAATCCGGGCCGGGTGTATTTCCCGGCCCGCGGGGAGACCAAGCTGGACCTGGCCCGCTATTACCTGTCGGTGGGTGACGGTATCGTGCGCGCGCTGCGGGAGCGGCCGTGCATGCTGCACCGGTTCCCGTCCGGGGTCGCCGGGGACAAGGTGCACCAGAAGCGGGTGCCGGCTGGTGCGCCGCCGTGGCTGGAGACGGTCCGGCTGCACTTCCCCCGCTACGGCCGGCACGCCGACGAGCTGTGCGTGACCGAGCTCGCCGCGGTGATCTGGGCGGTGCAGATGTCCACGGTTGAGTTCCATCCGTGGAACTCCCGCCGGGCCGATACCGAACGCCCCGATGAGTGGCGCATCGACCTGGACCCCGGGCCGGCCTGCGAGTTCGCCACGGTGCGCCGGGTGGCCCGGATCGCGGGCGAGATCCTCGGCGAGCTCGGCGCGACCGGATGGCCCAAGACCTCCGGCGGGGCCGGCCTGCACATCTACGTCCGGATCGAGCCGCGGTGGGGCTTCGCCGAGGTACGGCGGGCGGCGCTCGCCTTCGCCCGCGAGGTCGAACGCCGCGCCCCGGACCTGGTCACCACCACCTGGTGGCGCAAGGACCGGGACCCGGCCATGCTGTTCGTCGATTACAACCAGAACGCCCGCGACCACACCATCGCCAGCGCCTACTCCGTCCGCGGCGTGCCGGAGGCAACCGTCTCCACCCCCATCAGCTGGGACGAGATCGACGATGTCGACCCGCGCCAGTTCACCATCGCCACCGTGCCCGCCCGCTACGCCGAACTCGGCGACCTGCACCAGGGCATCGACGACTTCGCCTACTCACTCGATACCCTGCTGCGGTGGGCCGACCGCGACGGACTCGACTAGGAGCCATGCATGATCAACGGGATGCACGCCATCGTGTTCTCGCCCGAGGCGGAGAAGGTCCGTGACTTCTTCGCGGACGTGATCGGCCTTTCCAGCGTCGACGCGGGCGGAGGCTGGCTCATCTTCGCCCTGCCGCCCGCTGAGCTGGCGGTTCATCCCGCCGACGGGGAAAGCCGCCACCAGCTCTACCTGATGTGCGACGACATCGATGCCACGCTCGCCGAACTGCGCGCCAGGGGAGTCGAGGTCGCGCAGGAGGTCTCTGCTCAGCGCTGGGGCCTGGTGGCGGCGATCCGCCTGCCCGACGGCACCGAGTTTCCCATCTACCAGCCCCGGCACCCTTCGCCTCACTGATCCCGGTCTAGCGTTAGGGGATGACGAAGCTCAGGGTGCTGTTCATCGGGGGCAGCGGGGTCATCAGCTCGGCGTGCTCACGGGTCGCGGTCGACAGCGGCATGGAGCTGTTCGTGCTGAACCGGGGCCAGAGTACCGAACGGCCGCTTCCGCCCGGCGTGACCATGCTGCGGGCGGATGTGCGGGAACACCAGACCGTTCGGGATGAAATCTCAGGCCGTGACTTCGACGCGGTCGTGGACTGGGTGGCCTTCACCCCCGGGCAGGTCCGCGCCGACATCGACCTGTTCCGCGGGCGGACCGGCCAGTACGTGTTCATCAGCTCCGCGTCGGCTTACCAGACGCCGCCGGCGCGGATGCCGGTCACCGAGTCGACGCCGCTGCGCAACCCGTACTGGCAGTACTCGCGCGACAAGATCGCCTGCGAGGACCTGCTCGTGTCGGCGTACCGGGAGGAGGGCTTCCCGGCCACGATCGTCCGGCCGTCGCACACCTACGACGCGACGCTGGTCCCGTTCGACGGGGGGTGGACGGTGCTCGGCCGGATGCTCGCGGGCAAGCCGGTCATCGTGCACGGCGACGGGACCTCGCTGTGGACGCTCACCCATCACGACGACTTCGCCCGCGCGTTCGTCCCGCTGCTCGGGCACCCGCGGACCCTCGGCGAGGCCATCCACATCACCTCCGACGACGTGCTCACCTGGAACCAGATTGCCGGGTCGCTCGCGGCGGCCCTGGGGGTGACGCCGCGGCTGGTGCACGTGCCGTCGGACGCGATCGCGGTCGCCGACCCGGACTGGGGCGCGGGACTGCTGGGCGACAAGGCGCACTCGATGGTGTTCGACAACGCCAAGCTGCGCAGCATCGTGCCCGGCTGGCGGGCGGTGATCCCGTTCGAGCAGGGCGCCAGGGAAATCGCGGAGTGGTACCTGGCCGATCCGGCCCGGCAGGTCACCGACACGGCCATGGACGCGGTGATGGACAAGCTCGCCACCGCCTGGACGGTGTGACCAGCACGGTCCGGGACGTCCGCGGGCTCGCCGATGACCTGCTGTTCCCGGACGCGACGACGCTGGCGCAGGCGCTGTGCGCGCGCTTGCCCGGCCACATGGCGGCGGACGAGCCGTACCGGCTGCTTGAGGCGGAGGGGTACGACTTCGGGTTCCTGGCCATGCCGTTTAGATCAGCCGAGGTGGCGCGCGATGATAGCCAGCAGCTCGCCGACGGCGAACGGCTTGGCCAGGAAGCCGGACGCCCCCGCGGCGAGCAGGTCCTTGACCATCTCCTGCCCCGAGTCGCCGCTGAGCACGACCACCGGGACCGCCGCGGTGGCCGGCGAGGCGGCGAGCTGGAGCAGGACCTGCATGCCGCTGCTGTCGGGCAGCCGGTTGTCGAGCAGGATGAGGCTCGGCGGGTCGCCGAGCGCCGCCGCGATGCCGTCGTGCCCGGTTCTGGCCACGCGAAGCCGCACGTCCTCGCGGCGCCGGAGAATGCGCTCCACCAGCACGAGGTTGTCGTCGCTATCGTCGATATACAGCACGGAGTGGCTCATCGTGATGTCGTCCCCGGGATCGTGTCCGAGTGTCCTTCGGTCCTGAATGAGTGGACCAGGCGGCCGAGTTCTGCGAGGTCAAGCGGCTTGGTGAGGTAGGCGGCGACACCGCTGGCCAGCATGCGGCGGAGGACTTCTTCGCCGGATATGCCCGGATCGACCGGTCGAGCCACCACTGGTGCAGCCCGTGCCGCGGCGGAGACAAAAGGGCCGACCGGTTCATTCGGGATCAGGTCCCCGGACGCCAGTGCCCAGCAGCCGGCTGACCGTCGCCAGCAGCGCGGCCCGGGAGAAGGGCTTGCCTATTACCTGAAGGCTTTCCCCCGGCCAGGTCTCACTTCCGTCGGGCGGACGCTCGTATCCCGACATGAACAGTATCTTCATGTCGGGCCGCCTGGCCTGGAGCTCAGCCGCGAACGCGTTGCCGGTGATGCCCGGCATCACGACGTCGGTCAGCACCAGATCGGCCGCGACGTCCGGATCATCCAGTAGCGCCAGCGCATCCTGCCCGCTCGCGGCCGTGGTGACGTGATAGCCCGCGCTGCTCAGCACGCGGTGCACCACCTCGCGAATCTGCGGGTTGTCGTCGATCACCAGCACGGAGCCGGCCCACGCTGCTGAGGTGGCCTGCGTTGTGCCCGCGCTGGCCACGTCATATCCCGATCCCGGTGCGGCGGGCAGCGCGATGGTTATCGTCGTGCCGCGGCCCGTTTCCGACTGAAGCCACGCCCGGCCTCCGGCCTGCGCGGCGAATCCGTGCGCGGCGGTCAGGCCCAGCCCGGCCGACTGGTTCTGGTCCTTCGTCGTGAAGAACGGCTCGAAGGCCCGCTCGGCGATCGCGGGATCCATGCCCGTGCCGGTGTCGGTGATCCGCATGACGACGTAGCGGCCGGGGAGCAGCACGGCGAGTTCGTTCGCGTCCTGATGACTGACCGTGAGCTGAGCCATGCCGTCTGAGCCGGAGGTGTCGACGTTCTCGATTCCGATGGTGAGCTGCCCGCCAGCCGGCATGGCGTCCCGGGCGTTAGCCGCGATGTCGGTGATCATCTGCTCGAGCACGGCCGGATCGGCCCTGACCGGCCAGGCGTTCCGGGCGGGCCGGATCGTGAGGGGAATGTGCTCGCCCAGCAGACCACCCAGCAGCAGGCTGGCGTCGCTCACCACCTGCCCAAGATCAACGTCCTCGGCCTGGGCTGACTCCCGGCGGGCGAAGGCGAGCATGTGCCTGATCAGCATTTTCGCGTGCTCGGCCGCATCCTGGATCTGCTCGATGTCGGAGCGGACCGGCCGCCACCTGGTGGCGCTGTCGGCCGCCTCGGCCATGCTCACCTCTTCGTAGACCAGGCTGGCGTAGCTCCCGATCACCACCAGCAGGTTGTTGAATTCGTGCGCGATCCCGTCCAGCAGGTGACCGAGGCTTTTCGCGCGCTGCGACCTGGCCAGTTCGTGCCGGAGCTGGGACATCTCGGCCGCGGACTGCTCGGCCGGGCTGACGTCCTCGAAGAAGGCGGTGAGATAGCGCTCGCCGGACGCGGGCTGGACAGCGGCGGCGGTCACGCGGACGCATACGGTCTCGCCGTCCTTGCGGATCAGGCGCCACTTCGCGCAGATACTCGGGCAGTCACCGGAAATGACCTGCTGGATCGCGGCGTCGAGAGCGGCCTGCTCCTCCGGGTGGAAGTCGCCGAGGAACTCGCGCCCGGTGAGTTCGGCCCACGAGTACCCCGCCAGCTGGCAGAAGCTGTCGTTCGCGGCCAGGTAGAGGTTCGGGCGGCCGGGAGCCATGCTTATCACGACCATGCCGCACGGCATGTGCTCGAACCAGGACTGGAACCACCGTTCCTCGCGTGGCCAGGACCGGCCCTGGTCCGCAGCAGCTCCTGCCTGTTGCGTCGGTACGGCCTGTTGCGTCGGTACGGCACTGGCCTGATCGTGTTCTGCCGCCATGACCCCCCCCATGACTAACACCCTAGGGTAACTGTATAGTCTCTGTAAGTAATCATCGAGAGTCGTGGCGGCGGAATTTCAGTGCGTGACAGTTCCAGGTCAGGCGCTGATGAGGCAGCCGCTGTGGGTGGTGACGCGGAAGACGGCACCGGGAGCGGCCTGCAGTCTGTCGGCTACGGCTTCGACCATCGGCGGCTCCTGGTAGGCGTAGATGGACTGCCTGGCGGCCAGGTTGACGTCGGTCTTGTACTGGACGTCACGCAGGAAGGACCGGTCCGTCCATAGGCTCGCGTCGTGGCCGGGATCTGTCATCCAGGCCTACCGCGATGATCCGCCTGCCACCTCGTAGGACCATAGCTCGCTGCCGATGCCGACCGGATGAGGTGCCTCGCCGCCCGCCCGTTCGGCTGCCGACCGGTGCCCGTGGGCGAACGCCGGAGAGCTCATCCACGCCTGGAAGGCCGCCTCGTCCCGCCATCGCGTCACCACTAGCCAGGTGGCCCGCCCGTCGGTCGGCTTGAGCAGCTCGAAGCCCTCGAAGCCGTCCTGGTTGTCCACCGCGCCGGCTCGTGCCGCGAACCTGCGGGCGAGCTCGTCGCCGCTGTCGGCGGGCACGGTAATCGCGTTGATCCTCACGACCGTCATGCCACGATCATGCCAGCAGCACCGGTGGTTAAAGTCCGCCGCCCAGGGTATCGAGCGCTGATGGCCCTGGCTGGAACGGTCCTCGGCGGACGTTACGTACTTGATGATCAGATCGGCAACGGCGGGTACGGCGAGGTGTGGCGCGCTACCGATACCGTCCTAGCCAGGCCGGTGGCGGTCAAGCTGCTGCACACGCGTTACACCCAGCGGAGCGAGGCCCTGGCCAGGTTCCGCGCCGAGGCGCGGCACGCCGGGGGCTTGTCCCACGAGAACATCGCGCAGGTCTTCGACTACGGCGAGCCAGCCGACGGGCAGCCGCCGTACCTGGTGATGGAGCTGGTCGACGGGCCGTCGCTGGAGACCGTGCTGACCGGCGGCCCGCTGGATGACAGCCGGACCATGGACATCGTGGCCCAGGCCGCGGCCGGCCTGCAGGCCGCTCATGCCGCCGGGATGATCCACCGCGACATCAAGCCGGGCAACCTGCTGCTCGCGCCGGGCGGCACCGTGAAGATCACCGATTTCGGCATCGCGCACACGATCGGCTCGGCGCCGCTCACGGCCAGCGGGGAGCTGATCGGCACGCCGGGTTACCTGGCACCCGAACAGGCGATGGGGGAGCGGGCCACCCCGGCCAGCGACCTGTACTCCCTGGGCATGCTGGCTTACAAGTGCCTGGCCGGTACTCCGCCGTTCCGGGGCACGCCCCTGGAGGTGGCGCTGGCCCACCGCGATCGCCCGCTGCCGCCGCTGCCCCCGTCGGTCGCCGTCGGCGTGGCCGCTCTGGTGATGCGGATGGCCGCGAAGGATCCCGCCCGCCGTCTCAGCGACGCCGCCGAGGTCGCGGTGTGGGCGGGCCTGCTGCGCGATGGCGTCGGCGTGGCCGCCCTCCAGATGTGGCCCGAACAACCGCCCGCCGTGGGCCTGTTCCAGCGCCGAACGGTCCTCGCCTACGCCTGTGTCGCGGTGACCGCCGTCGTCGTCGTCGTGCTGGCCAGCGTCATCGGATTCGCGTCCACCCCGGGTCCGGTCACCGCCGCCCCGGCCCCGGCCTCATCGTCGCACGGCGGCGGCAGCGGAGGCGGTGGCCCTACCGCCCCGCCCAGCCGCGGTCCCGCCGAAAGTCCCGGCCAGCTGCCCGCGGCCAGGTCGGTGGTCAAGCGGCGGCCAGCCGCCCTTAACCCGGACGTCGGCCCGGCCGTCGCTGTGGCCGATCCGGCCGGTCCCGGTCCCGACCCCGGTCACGGCCACGGAAAAGGCCCCGACCACGGCCCCGGCGCTGGGCCCGGCCCTGGTCTCGGGAAGGCGAAAGACAAAGGGAACGGCCAGGATGCCTGAGACCGGCGAGACCCCGGCGTCCGGAACGGAGAGATCATGACGAGAGCAGGTAGCGCAATGAGCACTAGGCGAACCGGGCCGAACGTGCTCGGCATCTATCTCAACGATCATCTCGCGGGGCCACGGCAGGCACCGAACTGGCCCGCCGGGCCGCCGATCAGGTCATCAGCCCGGAATCGAATCCCTGAGCTACCCGGTACGGTAACAAGATGGCGTGCAGGATAAGACACCGAGCTCGCCCGGGACGCCGACAGTATCGAGATCGGACCGGCCAGCACCGGTTTCGGCGGCCTGCAGCCCACGATCGTGCTCTCGGCTCACCCGGAGCCTACGCCCGGCCTGCTCCGGCTGCACTTTGACGTCAGCCCGGTTGGCCGCGACCAGGACACGGAGCTTGCGCGGCTGCTGGCGGCCGGAGCCCGGCCCGCGGACGTCGGTCAGCCTGGGGACGAGGGATGGCACGTGCTCGCCGATCCGGAGGGCAATGAGTTCTGCCTGCTACGCCGGCAGCTAGAGACCTGACCGAGGCCTCGCCCTTCTCGCAGCAGGCGGGGGGTTCGCATCAGTTCCATCCGGGCCTACCCGCGGGCGTGGAGTCGGGCGAACCGCGCGCGCTGGGTTTCGAGCATCTCCGCTTCCGTTATCGCCGCGTCGTCGTAGGCGGGCGATACCAGCGGCGCGGCGTGCCGCACCTTGATGACCACGATCGCCTCGACCCGTTCGGTCAATTTCGAACCATCTGCCCGCATCCGCTCGACGCCCTCGGAGAACGCGGCCGACCCGCGCTCGTGGACTTCCGCCTGACCCTTGAACCGGTAGCCCTTGCGCACGAACGGGTCGACCACGTTGACCTCGACGAGCGACCCGGCCCGGATGTTCGCGGTCGTCTGCGGTGAGCAGATGTCGGCGAAGAACAGGTGGTCGTCATCCCAGACACGGGTCGATCCCTTGGGCGAGAGGTTCGGCGATCCATCGGGACAGACGGTGGCGTGGAACGCGAGCTTCTGCTCGTCGATCAGTCGCTTCATGTCGTCGGTGAGGATGCCCATCAGCTGCCCGCTCCCGGTCTCGATCTCAGCTCACGGTATAGCTTCGCGTCCCAGATGGTTAGAACCGCCTGGTGCTGGTAGATGAGCCGGTTCAACCGACACGAAGGGGGAAGACAGCCGCCAAGCACGCCAAGAAGCGTTAGCCCGGCGCGCATCGGCAGCAAGTTACCTGGCGTCCGGCGCAGGAGCCCGGCCTAACCGGTCCCGCTCAACCACGACGATGTGATGACTCTGTAGTGGTTCTGACCACGACGATGTCACACACGTCGTCGTGGTTGCGGTCCCAGGGCGGGAGATGCGACTAGACCGTTCGGGATAGGTCTTCAGGGCCGAACGGGCCGGGTAAACCGTCACCGCGCCGGCCGCCCGCCCCTTCAGCCGGACGGCGTCAGCCGCGACGCCTGAAGAGCAAGGTAGCGACGCTCGGGCAGGCTGGTCGCGCGGCGAGCCGCGTCGAGGTAGTCGGCGGCGGCCGCGGCGGTGTCGCCGGCCAGCTCGTGCAGGTGTGCCCGAGCCGCGATCAGGCGGTGGTGCCGGGCCATCCGCTTGTCCGCCTCGAGCGCCGCGATGACCTCGAGCCCGGCTGCGGGCCCGCGCACCATGGCCACGGCCACCGCGCGGTTGAGGGCCGTGAACGGGTTCGGCGCGGCGAGCTCGAGCAGGTCGTAGAGCCCGAGGATCTGCGGCCAGTCGGTGTCGGCCATCGTCGTGGCCTCGTCGTGGACGGCGGCGATGGCCGCCTGCAGCTGGTAGGGACCGACCTCACCGCGCGGCAGCGCCCCGGTGACGAGCGCCACGCCCTCGGCGATCTTCGCCTGATCCCAGCGGCTCCGGTCCTGCTCGGCCAGCGGTACCAGGGATCCGTCCGGCCGGGTCCGGGCCGGGCGCCGCGCGTCGGTCAGCAGCATCAGCGCCAGCAGGCCCGCTACCTCGTTGTCGTCCGGCAGCAGCCGGTGCAGCCAGCGGGTGAGCCGGATGGCCTCCTGCGACAGCGCGGGCACGGTCAGCGTGTCACCCTCGCTGGCCGTGTAACCCTCGTTGAAGACGAGGTATAGGACGTGCAGCACGGCGCGCAGCCGTTCGGTCCGCTCCGCCCCGGAGGGCAGGCTGAAGTCGAACCCGGTGCCGGCGATGGTCTGCTTGGCCCGGCTGATCCGTTGCGCCATCGTCGCCTCCGGGACCCCGAACGCCGCGGCGATCTGCGCCGTGGACAGCCCGCCGACCGCGCGCAGGGTGAGCGCGATCTGGCTGGGCGAGGACAGGTCCGGATGGCAGCAGCCGAACAGCAAGGCCAGCGAGTCGTCACGGTCGGCGGGTTCGGCGTCGGCCGGGGGACCGAGCAGCTCGGACGGCGGGGTGGCCACCGCGACCAGTTCCTCGCGGGTCCGCCGCGACTGCTCGCTGCGCACCTGGTCCGTCAGCCGCCGCGAGGCGACCGTGATCAGCCAGCCGCGCGGGCTGTCGGGGAGCCCGCCGGACGGCCACTGCTGCGCGGCTGCGAGCAGGGCTTCCTGGCTGGCGTCCTCGCACATGTGGAACTGCCCGTACCGGCGCACCAGCGCGGTAAGGACCTGCGGCGCCAGCTCCCGGAGCAGGCCCTCGACGTCGCCCCGGCTCGTGGTCACAAGTCCGGCTTGGCCTCGTGCAGGATCGGCCAGACCTCGACGGGATCGACGTCAGCGAAGGGCATGTCCGCCGCGATCTGATGCGCGCGCTCTTCGCTCTCGCAGTCGAGCAGGTAGAAGCTGGCGATGTACTCCTTGGTCTCCAGGTAGGGCCCGTCGGTCACGGCCGGCTGGCCATTCTCCCGCCGGACCAGCCGGGCCTGGATCTCGTCGGCCAGCCCGTAGGCGCCGATGAGCTCGCCGGCCGCCCGGTACTTGCGGTTGAACGCGTCCTGCCTGGCGATGACCTCCGGCCATTCCCCGGCCGGGATCGAGGCCCACTTCTCCTGGTTTCCGTAGATCAGCATCAGGTACTTCATGGTGTTGTCCTCCCGTTGCCACATACACACGACGACATCGCACGGAGCATAGTCTGCACGTCATGATTGTCTCGTGAGCGCAGGAACGACGAGCGGCGACGAGCAGGCCGGGGTGGCCTTTCCCGCCACGGCGGACGGGCACAGGAGCACCTCGGCGCTGGGCCAGGCGGTGGTCGCCGACGCGCTGCGCCGGGTCGATCCGGACGGGGCGCAGGCGGCTAGCCGGGAAGCCAACTGGCGGTCCGGCTATCTGGGGCACTTCCGCACGCTGATCGAGGCTGGGCTGACCTCGAGGCAGGACGCGATGTCCGTGGCCAGGGACGGGCTGGCGTCGCTGCACGGGCGGATGCGGGTGGTCCGGCACGGCGAGCCGGAGACCGGCCTCGGCGCCCTGCTCTCGGCGCCGGCCCGGCACGAGCTGACCGCCGTCCAGGTGGCAGGCGGCGCGACGGCCGAACGCGAGCTGGCCGTACCCTACCGCGGTGAGCGGCTGAGCGGCGACGCCCTGCTGCGCCAGCTGGACGCGTGGGTCGCCGTGGGCGTCATCGAATCGTCCTGCGCCGGTGCGGTCCGTACCGTCGCCGCGTCGCCCGACTGGCTCGCCCTGCCCGGCCGTACGGTCGTGGTGCTCGGGGCGGGCGCCGAGGTCGGCCCGCTGCCGGTGCTGCTGAGCTGGGGCGCGCGGGTGATCGGGATCGACCTGCCCCGCCCGGCCATCTGGGACCGGGTGCTGGAGACGGCGCGGCGCAGCGGCGGCACCCTGCTCGTCCCGGTCGCCGACGCCAAGCCGGGCCAGGATGGCGCGGATTCCGGCGGGGACCTACCCCAGCGGGCCGGTGTCGACCTGGCCGGCGACGTCCCGGCGGTCGCCGACTGGCTGGCCGGCGTCGACGGGCCGCTGGTGCTCGGCAACTACGTCTACGCCGACGGCGCGGCCAACGTCCGCGTGGCCAGCGCCGTCGACGCGCTGACCGTGCGCCTGCAGGCCGGGCGCCGCGACGTGGCGCTCGCGTTCCTGGCCACCCCGACCGATGTGTTCGCCGTGCCGGCCGGGGCGGTCGCCCAGTCGGCCCGCGCCTACGCAGACAGGTCAGCGGCGAACAAGTTCGGCCGCGGGCTGCTGCGGTCGCTGTCCGGCGGCCGGCTGCTCCGCCCGGCCTACCCGCCCGGATCCGATCCCGGCATCTGCGATAGCCTGGTCGCCCAGCAGGGGCCGAACTACGCGCTGGCCAAGCGCCTGCAGCGGTGGCGCGCCACTATCGCCCGCGACGGCGGCCTGGCCGTGTCGATGAACGTCGCCCCGCCCACCCGAACCAGGTCGGTCATGAGCAACCGGGTGCTGGCGGCCGCGTACGCGGGCGCCGGGCGGTTCGGCGTCGAGGTGTTCGAGCCCGCCACGACCAGGGCGCTCATGGCGGCCCTGCTCGTCCACGACCTGCACGCCGGGCCGCCGGCGGCCGGGCATCCCTGGCAGGACGAGGCCTACGCGGCCGCGCACGGCGGGCTGTGGCGGATGGCCTACACCCCCCGCAGCGCGCTCACGCTGGCGGCGCTGCTCGGCTACTACCCCGCCAGGAAATCCTTACCCGATCAGGGGCAGCCGGTTGTCCGGGTGCTCCGCGCGGCCCGAGGCAGCCAGCACCCAGGCCCGGTCGTCAGCCAGGTCGGCGGGACGGCGGCCCAGGGTCCGCCGGGCCAGCAGGTCGTCCAGGATCGACGCGGTCAGCGCAGTCCCCTCCGGCGTGGCGATCGGCTCCCGGCCCAGCGCCAGGGTCAGGTCCAGCCCGTGGACCACGGCCTCGACGACCCGGCTGGCCACGAATTCGTCTACCTGCATGGGCGCGAAGTATCCCGGCCCGACAGCGTCGGCCGGCACAGAGCGGGCCTCCTCGATGGTCTTGCCGAACGTCTCGGCCAGGACCCCCGGCATGTCCGCAGGCGTCTTGCCCTCGACCATGGTGTAGGCGTACCCGTAGACAACGGGCGCCGTCTCCGAGCGGGGGTTGATGAAGAAGCTGGTCCGGTCCCGCGCGGGCTGCTCCTCGCCGAGCCCGTCGATCAGCATCCGGGTCAGGCCGATCGAGATGTCGAAGTGGCCGGCCAGCTCGAACACCGTCCAGTGCGGCAGGTCCGGATCTACCGGGACCAGTTGCGTGGACGCGGCCCATTCGGGCTCGGTCAGGCCGCGGAAGGTCGCCTCGATCCGGGCCAGCTCCCCGGCAGGCGTGTCGATGGTGGTCTCGTATGAACCCATGCCCACCTTCTATCACCACGGTGCGGGTGTCCGGTAGGAGCCCGCGGCTCCGACGTCTCCGGTGAGGACGCCAGAAGGCGCCGTACCCACCTCAGTTATCGGGTGGTCAAATAGCAGGGCATCCCTGCGGACTGGAGGAACCATGAAGTACCTGATCTTGATGTGCGGGTCCCAGCAGGACTACGACGCGATGGCGGGCAACGCCGGAGCCGGGGAGCCGGCCTGGTCCGCGGCCGAACTCGCGGCGATGGGCGCGTTCATGGAGTCGTTCGGCAAGGACCTGGCCGAATCCGGGGAACTGGTGGACGCGCAGGGCCTGACCGCCCCGGTGCACACCCGCAGGATCCGGCTGCGGGAGGGCGCCCCGGTGGTGACCGATGGCCCCTACGCCGAGACCGAGGAGGTCCTGGCCGGCTACTGGCTCGTCGACTGCGACAGCTTCGACCGGGCCACCGAGATCGCCGCCCGGCTGACGGCCTGCCCCGGGCCCGAGCATGTCCGGGACCGGGCCTACGTGGACGTCCGGCCGGTCGCCGGATCGCAGGCCGACCTGGAGCCCTGATCGTGGGCCATGCCGAGGCCGAGGACCTGCTCCGCCAGCTGGCGCCGCAGGTCCTCGGCGCGCTGGTGCGGCGGTACGGGCACTTCGACACCGCCGAGGATGCGGTGCAGGAGGCGCTGCTGGCGGCCGCCACCCAGTGGCCTGCCGAAGGTCTCCCCGGCAACCCGCGCGGCTGGCTGATCACGGTCGCCTCCCGCCGGCTGACCGACCTGCTGCGCAGCGAGCAGTCGCGGCGCGCCCGCGAGGAGGCGGCCGCCCGGCGGATCCCGCCGGGGGAGTGGCTGGCCCCGGCGGCCGACGCCGCGGCCGCCGAACCGGACGACACGCTCATCCTGCTGTTCCTGTGCTGCCACCCCGCGCTGTCGCCCGCCTCGCAGATCGCGCTGACCCTGCGCGCGGTCGGCGGCCTGACCACCGCCGAGATCGCCCGGGCCTTCCTGGTTCCCGAGGCGACCATGACCCGGCGGATCACCCGGGCCAAGGTGCAGGTCGCGGACAGCGGGGTCCCGTTCAGGATGCCGAACGGGCCGGAGCGCGAGCAGCAGCTCACGGTGGTCTTGCACGTCCTCTACCTGATCTTCACCGAGGGATATGCCGCCACCTCCGGGCCGGGGCTGTTCCGGGCGGACCTGTCGGCCGAGGCGATCCGGCTCACCCGGATCGTCCGCCGGCTGCTGCCCGGCGACGGGGAGGTCGCCGGGCTGCTCGCGCTGATGCTGCTCACCGACGCCCGGCGGCAGGCCCGCACCGGGCCGGCCGGGGAACTGATCCCGCTGGACGAGCAGGACCGGAGCAGTTGGGACCGGGCGAAGATCGCCGAGGGCGTGGCGCTCATCACCGGGGTGCTGCCGCGCGGCGATGTCGGCCCCTACCAGCTTCAGGCGGCCATCGCCGCCGTGCACGACGAAGCCGCGAGCGCCGCGGCGACCGACTGGCCGCAGATCCTGGCGCTCTATGAACTGCTCCTGCGGATCAGCGACAATCCCGTGGTGACGCTGAACCACGCCGTCGCGGTGGCGATGACCCACGGCCCCGGCGCCGCCCTGGAACGGCTCGGACGGCTCGAAACCGACCGGCGGATCGCCGGCGACCACCGGCTCGAAGCGGTCCGGGCGCACCTGCTGGAGATGGACGGCCAGCACCGGGCCGCCCGGACTGCCTACCAGGCCGCGGCCCAGCGGACCATGAGCCTGCCGCACCAGCGCTACCTCAACGCCCGCGCCGCCCGGCTGGGCGGGCACCGATGAATCCGGCCCCGCGCCACGGTCTTACCTGCGGGATCCCGGCTAGGGCAGGCCGGGTCGGCAGGAGGCAGAGATGGACAAGGAATTCACCGCCACCCTGGTGCAAAGCGAAGCCAAGGGCGGCTGGACGTACCTGATCTGGCCGGAGTCGGTGCAGTTCTTCGGGACCAAGGGCCTGGTCAAGGTGCGGGGGACCATCGACGGATACCCGTTCCAGAGCTCGTTCATGGCCCTGGGCGACGGCACCCACAAGCTCCCGGTCAAGGCCGAGCTCCGCAAGGTCATCGGCAAGCAGGCCGGTGACACCGTGACGGTCTGTCTGCAGGAGCGTCTCGGCCGCCCTCGCGCCTAGCTCACCGGCCTGCCGTACCGCGTCAGCCGCCTTTGAGGCGTGGATGCCGTGCTCATGTCGATGGGGCGCGTCGGTGAGTAACTCGCCGCTTGCCATGCGGGAAGCCTGGCCGGGATGGCGATTATCGCGGATCGCTGCACCCCCTGATAGGGGACGGTCCCAAATGGTCAACAACCAGTCCTGCCCGGCGCGTTACCATCGAGGCAACCATGCAGGTGTGAGCCCTTAGCCGCGAGTGCACCTGGAGCGTGAGGCATGGTGAAACTGTGGGGGCAGAACAAGGCAGCGTACGCGCTGGCCACCGTCCTGCCGGCCACCGTCCTGCTCGTGGCTGGCTGCGGCACCCCGCCCGCGCGCGGCCAGTCAGCTGCCCAGCCGCCGGCCGCGTCCGGGCCGCCAGCGCCATCCGGGCGGCCGGCAGCGTCCGGGTCGCAGGCCGCGGCCGCGATCTGGCTGTACTCGCTGCAGATGACCTCGGCCAGTACCGGCTGGGCACTGCGCTGGACGCAGAATCCCGCCGTGGCCGATGACGGTCACCTGGCGCCGGCTCGCACTGCCGATGGCGCGCGCACCTGGGCCTCCGTCACACCGCCGGCGGCACGCGCGCTGCTGGCGACGCCCGGCGCGGCGGTCGTGCTGCAAGCACTCGATGGCCAGCGCGCCTGGCTGGCGGTAACCGCTGCGGCCACGGACAGCTCGCCGGTGCACCTTACCGGGGTGTTCACGACGTCCAGCGGCGGGCGGACCTGGACCGGGACGGCGCCGCTGAAGGTTCCCGGCTACGCCAGCTTCCTCAGCGTCGCCGGACCGGAACACGGCTGGCTTGTGATGGCCAGCGGCGGCGCGATGAGGCAGGAACCCATCCAGCTTTACCGCACCAGCGACGCGGGACTTCGCTGGTCACTCGTCGCCGAGACCCCGCAGACCGGGACCGGGAGCAACGGCCTGCCCGTCTCCTGCGACAAGACGGGGCTCGTATTTGCTACCGCGTCCGCCGGCTGGCTGAGCGGTGCGTGCTTCTCCCTGTCCGACGCGCTGCTGGTCAGCCGGGACGGCGGCGTCACCTGGGCATCGCAGGCGCTGCCGGCCGCGGCCAGCTCCTGCGGCACCAGCGAGTGTGAGGTATCCGGTCCGCGGTTCGCCGGCCGGACCGGGTTCTTGGTCATCGACCGTGCGCCCGGGGCACCGTATTTCCTGGTCAGCCAGGATCTCGGGGTGACCTGGCGGAATGAACCGCTACCGTCAGGTGCCGGGCAGGACCCGCGGATCCAGTTCGTCAGCCCGCTCAGCGGCATGCTCGTCTCGTCCGGCCCGCAGGGAGTCATCGGGCACGTGTTCTACACCACGGCGAACAGCGGCCGGACCTGGACCGCGGTCCCGCAGGGCCGCTCCTTCACCCAGCTCGGGACCAGTTTCGACTTCGTCAGCGCGCGGACCGGGTTCGCCTGGGCCCCCGGCGCCGACGCGACAGGATCATCACCGCCCGCCATGTTCCTGACCACCGACTCCGGCCGGACCTGGGTAGCCTTCACGCCGCGGCTGGCCGCCTGACAAGGCCGACAGGGCCCTTAACGATCTTGAAACGGCCGTGGGCTGCTCGGCAACATGAACCGACGGCAGGACGAACACCAGCGTGCCGAACAATTTGCCAAATACGGGTGGCAGGCCTATGCAAATAAAGAACTGATGATCCCCATCCCGCCAGGCGACGGCGAGAAACAGGGAAAGGGCAATGGGCCGCAGGCCATGTGAAGGCATACCCGCAGCGCTGCACAATCGCCGAACAGCCTCCATACACTGGCCGTACAGCGCAGCGCCCGTGCGTGGGACGCGTACGGCGCGGGCCCACAGGCACGCGCGGCGTCACGGCGAGCGTCGCGAGCTGACCCGGCATGTCCCGGTCCATGTCCCACCCGGGACAGCGTCCCTGCCCAGCAGCGGTAGCGCCCTGATGTCCCGTCCGGGACACGGCGAAGGGGCATTCCCAGACACGGGAATGCCCCTTACTGACACCGGCCGACCCGAACCGGGCCCGTTAACGAGCGCTTGACCCGGTCAGCGAATACGCGCCACGCGGCAGGGCTGAACCTGAGCGCCGGCCCGGTACGGTCCTGGGTGTCACGGACGAGTACGCGGTTGCGGTGGTCGGCCACTTCGACGCAGCCACCGTTCGAGGCGCTGTAGCTGGCCTTGCGCCAGTTCAGAGCGTCCATCGTTCGCCTGCTTTCCTGAGAAGATCTTGGGTCTGTGTCCACGGTAGCGCGTCCGCGCGCAGTCCATCGAACACGCGGGCGGCGCGCGCTATCAGGTCTGGATCGGTGTACGCGCCGCCCTTGACGATCGAGTCCGTGTATGCGGCTACGTCGGCCGTCTCTTCGGTCGCGATGGCGAACGCTCCTCCTAGTGCCCCGGCGACCGCTGGCGTGTCCGGCACGATCTGGATCATGACAGACGGCCGGCTGCCTACGGTCAGAAGGTGTTCTATCTGCTCACACATCACCGATGCATCGCCCACCTCACGGTTCAGCACCGATCCGAGGATCACGACACGTAGCTCAGCACGGTCTAGCACTGATTGCCGGGCGAGCCGGGTCTTGAGGTTCGCTTCGGCGCTGCTGCTGTCGGGTTTCCACCCGAGCACCGCCCTGGCGTACGGCTCAGTCTGGATCAGGCCAGGGACCAGCAGCGGTTCGAACCAGCGGATCAGGCTGGCGCGCGCCTCGATGTCTGCCCAATTCGCGAACGAGCCCGGCGGACTGTCGCTGACGCCTGAAAACTGACCCCTTAGCAACGTCTGAAAGCTGACCCCCTGCGGTCACCGGGCGTGGCAGAAGGGGTGAGTGATCAATTTGGATGAGTGGGCTGAGATCCGCCGCCTGCACCGGAGTGAGGATCT
>WNGE01001966.1_pt1 | contig 25596 bp, 20 predicted proteins | sample 5400651 | NCBI WGS metagenome assembly WNGE01 (sample SAMN13153370, study PRJNA577476) | soil metagenome | isolation source: 60 cm soil or saprolite under grassland replicate 2 | place: USA:California | collected 2016-06-15 | reverse complement strand
GCCGGGGAGACGCGGGTCGTAGAGATCGCGGGCGCCGACCACAACGACCTCGCCCTGCTCGAGGGCGAGAAGCTGATCGAGGCGGTCGTCGAGCTTGCCGAGTGGGTCTGCGAACACCTCCAAACTAGGCGTGCTCGCGGCACACCTCGGCCATCACCGCCGCCGGCGTGACCGTCGCGTCGATGGGTAGGTCGCCCGCCACCGTCGCCGATTCGAGTTTCCGGCACCCACAGGATTTGCGCACCCCACACGGACTGCTGACAGACCGTCGCCGGCGTCATCGACCTCGTAGCCCGAGTGCGCGCCGAAGGCGTCCCGCAAAGCCCGGCGGTGATCGGCCAGCGCCTCCTTGAAAGCCTCGGCGCCGAGTTCGTGGAGCAGCGCCGTCGAACCCTCGATGTCGGTGAACACGAGCGTCACGGTTCCGGACGGCTGCACAGCCACAGACGAATCATCCGCCGCGAGAAACTGCAGCACAAGCCGTCGGCATCGCGCGCATGATCCCGCACGACGTCGCCGGAAGCTCCCGCCAGCGCCCGCCAATTCCCGCAATACCAGCGCCGGAAAGCCCTGGCCACGGCGAGGATTCCCGCCTATCCCTGCTGAGCCCGCAAGCGCCAAGACCGGCCTGTCACGCCGGGGATCGCGGGTTCGAGTCCCGTCGCTCCCGTAGAAAACGGCCTGCAAATCCCAGTTTTTGTTGCCTGCATTAACGCAAACGACCGCCGGTCTCTCCGCATCCCGCGGTCATCCCGCACGGAATTAAAACAGAGGGTTTTGCAGGGATTGTCGCCCCCGCGGATGTCCGTGGCAGGCTGTCATCCCGCACGCGAATCTGCGGTGGACGGCATAACCGCTCCCGGAGAGCTCGCGAAGCTGCTCGACGCTTACCGTGGGGAGCGATCTTGGGGACAGCTCCAGAGTCACCATGGTGATAGTTCCGGTCTTTCGCTACCGAAAGAGGCGGTGATGATGTTCCGCTTTAGGTCGATGAGCCAGGAAGACGCCGAGGCGATCGCGCGGTGGCACTACCCTGAACCGTTCTCGTTCTATGACTGGGCAGCCGATCCGAATGATCTCGCCGAGCTGCTCGACCCGACGGCACGTGGCGACGGTTACTTCGCAGTCGAGGACGAGGACGGAAGCCTGCTTGGCTTCTTCCATTTCAAGACGCCGCACGGCCGCAGGGTGGAGATCGGGCTCGGACTGCATCCGGAGCGGACGGGACAGGGTCTCGGGAAGAGCTTCGTCGAGGCAGGGCTCGACTTCGGCCGCGAGCGCTTCGCCCCGAGAGCGTTCACGCTCTCCGTCGCCAGCTTCAATCGGCGCGCAATCAGCGTGTACGGGCGCGTCGGCTTCTCCGCGGTCCGCTCCTTCTCGCACTGGACGAATGGCGCCGAGTGGGAGTTCATCGAAATGGAACGACCCGCCTAGCGAGCCCCGTCGCGGCGGCGCAACCACGGGCCGGTCTCGTTGCGCCCCTTCGGGGCCTGGTCGAGCCACCCTAGCGGTGTGTCGTGAGCGGACACGAACGCAGGTCTACGCCGATCCGGTGCTGATCCGGCCCCTGCCGTACCGGCGGAAGCGTCGCAGCCGCTGAAACCCCTTAAGGGGTGCCACCGGTTAGCTCCGATCCCTTCGCGCTCGCTGTCGCGAGGCGACAACCGACAGAGCGACAGTCGAAGGGCGTGAGCCCGCACCAGTCGCGCGATTGAGGCTCATGAGCGTGCGACCGAGGATGCGACAGCGTTCGTCGAATTTCGGGGTCCATGCCCGCTTCCGGGGACTCTGCGGTAACGCGGCACTAAGCAGCTGGTGCGTTTGTGGTGCGTTAAGTCCCGAGCTTGATCCTGGGAAGGCGGCGTCGGCGTCGACCCCGTCGCTGGGCATTGGCCAGCACGCTCGAAGTCCGCCACGGCCCGCCGACCGTCATTCGCGAGGAGCCGTCCGCGGCAAGAGCCTTTCACCTGCCTCGGCCTGAAAAGGAGCTGTCGCTTTCTGGCGGAACTGCGACCCCGCGCGTCCGACCACGGCTGGAACATCATCGAGACCTCGCGCTTCGCGCAGAAGGCCCGAGCGCTGGATCGCCGGGCACTCTTGACGCCGTCGACCTGAATATACGACTGGCTTTTGCCCCGCCATCGCGGTAGGGTCGCCCTGTCAGCGAGAGGAGGAGAGGCTGATGAAAATCGGACGATGGGGTGTTCTTCTAGTCGCCTTTGCACTTCTGTGCGTGATGGGAGTTCCGGCAGCGCAGGCGGGCCCCGCGAATGTTCGGCTTACACATGACGACGGTTCTAACGGCGGGTACGTGAGCGACTACACGCTCGTGACGGGGAACCCGTACACCGACGACGTCTTGACGGCGTGCTCGCAGAGCCGTGGCCGCCAGAACGAGCCAGCGGTTGCGGTCGACCCGCGGAACCCGCAGGTGATCGTCGGCAGCTCGAACGACTACTGCGGCGTCTTCCAAGCGAGCGGGGCGTTCCTCGGGCTCGGCAACGTCTGGCTCGGCTACTACCGCTCCGAGAACGGGGGCGGGAGCTTCACTAGCTCGCTTGTCCCCGGCTACCAAGGGGACACGTCGCCGTACGCTGCCCGAGCGCAAGTGCGGACGGCCGATTCCGGCGATCCCGTGCTCGCCTGGGACAACCACGGGCGTCTCTTCGCCGGCTCGGAGAGTTCGGTCAATGCCGAGAAGCCGACTCAGACGGCGGGGGACGTGTGGGTCGGGACGTACGAGAACCCGGATGGTCCGGGCGGAGCGACGACGAAGGACGGGAAGGAGTTCGTGCGCTCGCTCGATGTCGCCCAGGGTTCGGCGGCACCCGCGGCGGGGCTCTTCCACGACAAGACGGCGATCGAGGTCGACCGCACCGGCGGGTCCTGCGACGGCGACGTCTACTTCGCCTGGGCGCGCTTCACCGGGAACATCTTCTTGGGTCCGAACGGGTTCAACTCGAGCATCTACTTCGTTCGCTCGACGGACCACGGCAAGACGTTCTCGGCACCGATGAAGCTGAGCCAGACGGTGCACGACATCCAGTTCCCGGACATCGCCGTCACCGGCGACGGCCACGTCTACGTCACCTATCGGCAGTTCGCGGACGTGCGCAGCAACTCGAAGGTCGACGCGATCGACTACAACGTCTCCACGGACTGCGGGGCGAGCTTCTCTGCTCCGAAGATGGTGCAGTCGTTCGAGCCGTACGACCCGACCGACCTCGACGATTCGGGCGCGGTCACGGGCTTCTGCGGCGACTTCGCGTTCCATTGCCAGTCCGGGTACACGTTCATGCGCGGCGGGACGCAGGTGCGATCGACGGCCGACCAGCAAGACAAGACGCACGACTACCTGTACGTCGTCTACGACCCGTCGATCCCCGGCACAGAGGTTCCCAGCGGGACGACGTACGGCTCTGTCACCTCGGAAGATCTGCCCGCGCAATTCCACCAGAACGTCGGCAGCCAGTCCGGGATCTACTTCTTCCGGCTGGATGGCACGACGGGGATGCACACGGCACCGGTGCTGATCGACGATCCGCGAGGCCGTGGCGGCTTGCAGCGGTTCCCGGACATCTCGGTTGACGCGGGCACGATGCACGCAATCTGGTGGGACAGCCGGAACGATCCGTGTTACAGCCCGCAGCGCCCGATCGGAAACTGCGCCGGCGGGGGCACAGTCCCGTCGCTCGACGCGTTCGCAGCCTCCGGTTCGACGGCGACGCTCGCCTGGTCCCCGGCAACGCGGGTGAGCAGCGTAACGAGCAATCCGAACTGGGAGCAGTTCGGAGGCAGGGCGTTCCCGTTCGGCGGCGACTATCTGTACATCAGCTCGGTGGGGCCATTCTCGTACGGCGCCTGGACCGACTGGCGTGACGTCGTCGCCGGCAGCGACCCGCGCGAGGGCGGAGACGGCGACCAGGACGGCGCGGACGTCAAGCAATGCCGCGCCCAAAACCCCGACGGGAGCTTCGGCCCCGATACCTGCCCCTTCGCGGGCGGGCTCGACCAGAACATCTACGGCGACATCACGCCGTAAAAGCGCGACATCGCATGGAGTGGCGGGCCGTTGGCCCGCCACTCCACCGGCGGCCGCTGAGTCCTAGACTCGGCTCGTGACCACCTGTGCCGCTTGCGGCTACGAGGCCGCGGCGGATTTCAAGTTCTGCCCCGAGTGTGGGGCGGAGGCCGTGCCGAGCCGCCTGGAGCAGCGCAAGGTCGTCACCGTCCTCTTCTGCGATGTCGTCGGCTCGACCGCGCTCGGCGAGTCGGTCGACCCGGAGGCGCTGCAAGGGCTGCTCGCCCGCTACTTCGAACGGATGAAACAGATCGTCGAGTCCCAGGTGTCTGCCTGCTCTCACAGTCGCCAGCCGACAGAGCGACTGAGCGACAGTCGAAGGGCGGGAGCCCGCACCAGTTGCGGGATTGTGGCCTCCCCAAGAGCGACTGTAACAGCGACTGTGGCATCCCGGATCTCGCCTTGAGTCGCAGAGGCGCGTCGCACTTCCCGCAAACTGCGACAGACATCACTTACGGCGGGGCGCTCGGGCCGACGTAGAGCTGCGCTTAGGCCCCCTTCCGGACAGGCCCGCGGAGTACCTTGTTTGAGAACCGAGAGGTCCTCGACTAACAAATGGGCGCCGCACCCCGCCAGCCGGTAAGGGTACGCCGCTTTGGGGGTCGCTCGGCTCTAGCTTTTAGGAGCCGGGGCGGGGGCGCCTTGCTTTGCGGCCAGCTGACGCCCCCGGCGGATCGAGGAGAACGCCGTTGCCCCCGACTCGGTCTGATTGTCGGCAGAACGACCCGACGCCCTTAAAGGTGGTCCCGGAGTCTCGAGCTCGCCGACTGGGCTTCGTTTGGGGCGGTCGGCGCCGCAGAGCCGACCACCCCAACGAGATATGAGCGATGGCCGAGCCGGCTGCCCCGCCCAAAAGTCCGGAGTACACGAGACCTAAGAAGCCGGGGCGTGGAGCCGGACCTGCTTCCCAGGAAGCCGGCCGCTGGTGTCGAAAGGGGCTCACTTGAGCCGGGGCACGCCTCTCTCCCTGGGCTGGCGGGCCGTCAGCTTGCCGCAGGCATTCGGCGGCCAAGTCCCGGCTCACCGGATGTACTGCCTTTGTGCGGCGTGTAACCCACCCCTCAGACCCCTGCGCTCACACCGCACACGCTGAAACCAACCGAAAGCACACACCGCTCACCCGTGAGCTCGGGGGAAGAAGGGTGGTTTCCCGGGTCAAGTTTTTCCGCGGCTCAGGCTACGCCGCGAGCTCGCCGTCGCCTAGTCGCTCTTTCGGCCATGGCCCGGAGCATCCGCTCGGCCTCGTCGGCGCCCGGGCTGCCAAGCGCGCGTAGGCACGGCGCAACCGCTCCGGCCTCCTCGATCGTCGCCGCCGGGTGCTCCTCGAGGTAGCGCAGCAGCCAGCGAGCCGCGACCCGCGGATGCTGGCGCGGAGCCTTGCGGGCGATCAGGGCCGTCAGCTCGAGCGCCTCGAGGAGGCTGACGTGGCCGATCTCCCGCACCGTCGCCTCGGCGACGAGCAGGTTGTCGTGCTGGAGCGCTCGCTTGAAGACGCTGCGCGCGTGGCCCTGTGAGGTCGACGCTCCTCCTCCCGGGGCCGAGACGGCGTAGCGAGTCTAAGCGAGAGAGCTATGGACGACTAGGAGGGCCACAGCAAATCCGGCCTGGGGCGTGGCCGCCTACCTCTTCGTAGGGAACCGAGCGACCACAAGCGAGCTTCTCTCCCCAAAAGGCTCTCCGCTCGGCTCCCCGCAAATGAGGGTACAGGTCCGGCGGCGGAAGGAAGGCGCCCGGAGCGTCGTGTCTCAAGGTGGAGCCGGAGCGTGGCGCCCCGTTCCCTGCGGCTGGAGGAGCGCCCCCTCAGGGAAGAGAGGGAGAGGTTGCTCCGGCTCCATGCGCCGCAGGAAAGGCTGGGCCCGTGACGAGCACAAAATAGCCTCTCCCCCGTAAAGTTTGGGCAAAGTCGGACCTATGAGGGAAGCGCCCGAGCTGAGCGCCTTGTGATGATCCAAGTAAGCCGGGGCTGGACGCCAAAGCCGAAGGTTGGCCGCAGACGCCCGCGGCGGGGAGAGGATGGCCGCTGCCCCGGCTTTAACTCCATTGTAGGGTCAACAAACAGATCAAGAGTGCTGATCAGGCGGCTCGCTTCCGACGCTCAAGCGCCCTGCGGTTTCGCGCTATCTGCTTCTGGCGCTCGAGCAGGTTCGCCCGCCATGCCGCCATCCACTCGGCGTGCTTCCTGCGCCGTTCGGCCTCGAGCTCGTCGCGGTGCTCTTTCAGCCAGGCTTCGTACTAGGCGGTGCCGCCGCTACCCGCCGGAACGCAGGGCTCGCAGTACTTCCGCGGCCGGCCTCGGCCTCTGTAGACGATCGGTTCGCCGCAGGCTGCGCAGTTCGAGGCCATCAGCTGATGAGGGGCTCGGTTCGATTTTCAGATTTTGGCCCCAGGATTTTTCTCTCGTTTCCTTCGCGCGTTTGAGTCGCGGGGTGGTTTAGAGATCCTCGCTCGATGCCTCGCTGGGGCGCTTCGACGTAAACCGCCAGGCGGCGACTTGGACCGGCCCCTAGCCGGAGAGGCAGGCGAAGCCGAGGATCGGATGCAGCTCGATCGCGTTCGGCGCCACTCCGGTCTGCCCGTGCTTGAACCACAAAGCCGCTTCCACGGCCGCAGCTGGTGGGGCTCAATCTCGCAACTGGTGCGGGCTCAAAGCCCTCCACGGCCGCTCGGCCGCTTGCCGTCTTGCGGCAGTGAGAGTGAACCGGCCCCGAATCGTCCTTGTCAGCGGCTCGATTTTTGTTGACCGGGGAGACGATGGTGACGAGGCGGCACGTGCGGCCGGTGCCTCCGCCTATGTCGTGAAGTCGAGAGCCGTGCTCGATCTGGCCGAAGTGGTTGTCTCCGTTGCTCGCAGCAGCGCAGCGGGACCACGTTCGGGTCTTGGGCCTGACGCGGACTTCAGTCTAGGGAGCCTGAAGCGACATGTCCTTCCGCGACGCACGAGCGGGGCGGGTCTAGCAAGTTCGCTGCTGACGTCTGCGAGGTCAGATCCACGCTGGATCCGCCGGCCTATCCGCCCCGCCCCGGGGTGGAGGTGGCACCCCTGCGGGAGCTCGACGCGTGCCGGAGTCACTCCGGGGGCCGAGCGTCCGTCGCGTGCTCGCTCTTTCGGCTATTGCGCGGAAGTGAAACATCGTCCGGTCCCTCAAAGACCAGAGGCGCCCCAATGGGACGCCTCTGGCAATCACGCAGGAGGCTGCTGGTAAGGCCTTGGAGCTACTCCGTCTCCGGTGCCTGGACGACGACCGCCTTCGCGGTCAGGGTGGTGAGCGAGCTGGCGTTCGCCAGCAGGTCACACCTGCTCATCTTCGACTTCACGACCACCTGGTCGTTCTGCGCGAGCGCATCGAGCGTCGAGGGCTGGTCGGCCTTCACGTAACGCGTGTTCGCGTCGACGTTGACCGTCAACGGCTGGCTAGCCGCCTTGAAGGCGCGTCCCCAGTGGTTCGTGTGCTGCACGGTCAACTGGAACGAGGCGTCGCCCGTGGCCGGGTCGTTGGCGAGCGTCCCCTTGAGGACGACCATCACCTTCGCCTTGCCGTGACAGGGCTTGGGCCCGCTCGGCTTGCCCTTCGTCGGGGCCGCGGTCGCCGCGGAAACGGCTAGGGCGCCGGCGGCGAGCGTGAGCACGAGCAGCTTCAAGGGATTGGGGGTCAGTCTTCGCATCTGGGCTCCTTTCGGGTCAGTCGGAGGATGGCCGCCGCACGCTGAGTTGTGTTCGGCGCCTGTAAAGCGTCAGTCGGGCGGTTGCTCTCCTCTCTGAGAGACCGTGGCGCTTGCCGTCGCGGGGTTCGCCTGAGCTCGCGCCTGGGGAAAAGGTAGATCTGGAGCCGGAGCACCTCGTTTCCTCTCCCCCGGGGCTCCGGCTCCTCTTCCTGCATGCCGCGGATCGCTCGAGCCGACACCGGACTTGACGAACTCCTTACGTCTGCGCCGCGGAGCGATCAGCCAACGGGTGATTCAGCCCGACGCGGACTCGGTCGATGGTTGCTCCGCAATGGACGAACGCCGAGAGCGGCCTCGGCGTCTGCGGCAAGGACGACGGCTCAGCGACGGCACCGTCGTCGTTGTAAGCCACGACGACGAGGGCCGAGTTAACCACGCGATCCGCTACGACGCGTCGATGGAGCATGTGCTCGAGGAGCTCGAGGGTGAGGCGGCCGAGGCGGCTTACGGCCCCCAGGCGAAGGATGAGACCGACCCTCACGCCGACGTCGATGCTTAAGCGCGAGTGTTGCTGCGGTCGATAGGCGTGATCGAGCTGGGGTTAACTCCCGGGGGAGCCCTCCCTCCTCCCCGAGGCCCAGGCGGAAAGAGGGGGACAACAATGCGTCGCGAGGCGTCTCCCGCGTGAGCAGTGTGAGCAAATGGGTCGCGAATGCGGCTTGCCGAGGCTAACTTCAAGCCTCTCGAAGGCGATCTCCGGCTCGAGGCGAGGGGCCACCGGCCCGGGCTGGTGCGCTTCTGGTGCGTTAAGCGGGCTAGGCTCCCTGCTCGCACAATCGATGATGACAATGACGGGCGGACGATTCGTTCCGTAGAGGGGAGGCCTCCCAGTTGTCGTAGGCGGAGTCTGTGTCGGCGCGGTCGGGGCAAGCGGGGCGAGCGGCGACGACGACGTCGCTGTTCTCGAAATCGCCCTACGGGCTGTCGGGGAACATTCCTGAACACTCGCCCAAGCGCGCCACCTCTCCTCCGACTAGTTCTCGTGTTCGATGTCGTCTGGAAGCCGCAGCCACGAGTGTCGCCGCTCCTCCCAGACCGACCTCGTCGGCGCAGGGAAGGAAGGATCCGCGAACGCGCCCACCGGGACGGCCACAACTGGCGAGGCCTCCGTGGTGAGGAACACCGTGGCGCCGCAGTCCGGACAGAAGTGGGAGACGCGTTTCTCTCCACCGTCTGAGACGCGGATGTACTGCCGAGAGGCGCCCTCGATCGTTACCTGTTCTGCGTCGAATCGCGCTTGGACACCGAAGACGCTTCCGGTTCGACGCTGGCATGCGAGACAGTGGCAGATCGAGACTCGAACCGGCTCTCCCTCGACTGTGAGCCGGAGCTGCTCACAACTACACGTGGCGTGTCGAGTGCTCACAAGCGGGATCGTAGACAGCGTCGGCTCAGGGGACATTCCCGAATACTGGCCCACACGAGCCTCGTTACTACCGTCTCCTATCGTTGACGGAACGTCTCTTCACTGACGGGTCGCAATGCTCGCGCCGCAGTGAGGAGCAACTCGTGGTCTGACGCCCGGATCGTCACGTAGACGCAGTTCACGAGGAGGTGCGCACCGAATCCCGTGACGAGCATCTGACCGAGCTTCGGCGCAGTCATCGGCATGAACCAGGCGTACGCGATCTGGGGCGTCGCCGCTTCGAGCAGCCAAAGGTAGCCGTCGCCTTGGGAGCTTGCGTCGCCGCCATAGCCGAACTCGACGCTGCGCGCGCTTGTCGGCGACACAGAGGAATCAGGTCCGTAGCCGGTGACCAGCGTTGCACGAGACACTTTCGTCAGCGGCAGGCCGTGGAACTCAGGACCCGCAAAGACAGCGCCGGGAACAACAGCCGGCGTATCCCTGACGTCGATGGGCTCTCGTTCGCGCACCGAACCTCCGGATGGAGTCGGCTCCTTCGGCACTTGCGGCTCCGCGAAGTCGCCGCTACCGGCCGGCAGCGCCTCGAGCGAGCGCACGCGGTAGGTCCAGCCACGAACGCCGTCGTGAAAGGTGAGGACCACGATCGGTTTGCCGGATCGCGGGTCGACCGCGACGCGCTCGCTCGTTCCCTCAGTCGTCGCTATCTCGAGCCAGGTCACGGGCTCGCCGAGCGCGGACCCGGGCCCGACGACCTTCGCGCTGCCGTTCTGGAGCGCCTCGCGGTAGCCGTCGACGAAGCCGGCGAGCGCCGGGTCAAGCACCGGCGGCTGCGCCTGAGTCGACGTTCCCGGATCGCAACTCACGCGAGCAGCGCGCGCCTTTTCCGGATGTGCCCGGATCCAGGCGCACGTGTACACCGGTCCGGACGAGGTGGTGGCGCCCGTCGGGGTCTCGAGCATGTCGTCGAGCCGAGCGCCGTCGATGCTCGTGAGCGTGTGGCGCAGGTGACGCTCGCTGTCGAACCAGATCTCGAACGTCCGGACTTGCGGCGTCGCCTCGCCGCTTGCGAGGTCGACGTAGGTGCTCCCGGTCGAATCCTCGATCACGGCGTGGATCACCGGGCCTGTGCCCACTGCAGCAGACGCACGCTCGAGGAGCGAGACGTGCTCGCCGCTTCGCCAAGGCACCGCAAGGGCAATGGCGGCCACGGCAGCCACGACCGCAGCCGCGATCAGCGACCTTGACGCCACGGAGCGGCGCGTGCGGCGGGCTCCGCCTGCCTTCGTTTGCGCGATCCCGTCGGCGAGCGCGAGCAGCTCCGGATCGCCGGCAAGGAGGCCGACGAGCTCTCGATCGGCGAGGACGTTAAGGGCGGATCTCTTCACGGCTCGAGCCCCTCCTGCTTGAAGACTTCTCGTACGGCGGCAAGGCCTCTGAGGAACCGCATCTTGCAAGCGGCCTCGCTCGTTCCCATCTGCCGCGCGATGTCGGCGAACTTGCGTCCTTGGATCAGCCGCATCACCACCACGCAGCGGTTCGATTCGGGAAGCTCCGCAAGCGCGTCCCGCAAGGCGGATGCGACCTCGGAGCCGTAGCGCGGATCAGCGCGCAGCCAGCTCAAGCGGCCGGTTGGCTCCCCGCCGCGTCCTCCGGCGGGACTCGTCGACCAGCCTGTGCTGGGCGACCGTGTAGAGCCAGGCGAGCACGGGGCCTGACTCGCCCTTGGCCAGCTCGAGGTGGGCGGCTGCCTGGACAAAGACCGACTGTGTGAGGTCCTCGGCCTCGGCATCGCTGCCCACTCTCCGTCGGACAAATTGAAATACGTCCCCGTAGTGAGCTCGGAAGGCCGACGCTGCGGGGTCATCCATCACCTCAATTAACGCTCACCGCCCTCGAAAGTAACAGCGTCCCACGCGCGGAAGGCCTTCCCTCACAGGCTCGAGGCCTCACATGACGATCGGCTGGTCTAATGGATCATTGCCCAGAGGCGCCGCCACCGCCGACATCGCAAGTACGACAACAGCGACTGCGGTGAGAGGGTCGGCGTCCGTTGTCGCTCGCGCTAATCGCGAGCGCCGCAAATCCAAAGGAAATTAAAAATGTGAAAAACGCCGTTTGAGGGCGCTTGGGAAGCCGTTTTCGCTGAACCCGCCAAAGACGTTCGATGCCCTTTCTTCGCGTCCTACCGACTGCCTCATCGCTTTGCCGCTTCGAAGAAGCGGTACTCGGTCGGTTTCAGAGCTTTCGGGGTGGTGTGTTTATGGTGTGTTAAGCAGCCGGCTAAACTAAGGGGGTGAAGAGTCGACGTCGACTGCGGAAGCTCGTGCCAGACGGCGAGCTTATTCGCCGCCGAGCGGCCGGCGAGCCGTTGCGGCCGCTCGCTTCAGACTACGGCGTCGCCCACACGACCCTGCTGGATTACTTCGAGCGGCCCGAGGTCGCGAGAGAGATCAAGGAGGCCGAGAAGCAGCTACGGGCTGAGCAGCGAGCAGCTGCGGATCGCCGCGCCGCCGAGCGACGGCTCGAACAGGAAGTGCGTAGGAAGGCCAGGGCGCAGGCCGCGCGCGAGCGCGAGGATGCCCGCCGAGTTCGCGCCGTCGTCGAGCGCAATGCCCGCCGACGCCACCCTCGGAGCGACTATGCCGCTTGGCTGGACGAGCGCGACGAGCGCCGTCCCCTCACCCGCGCAGACCTCCACAGCAAGAACGACGAGATCGCCGCCAGTGTCGTCGCGGCAGGAGGCGGGATGCAGGAAGTGATCGACGCAACTAGCCTCCGCACCCTCGAGAACGTCGCCGATTCGATCGACCCGGCGATCCTGAAGGACGCGTACAACAACGACCTGCTGAGGCGGGTGCAGCCCCCGTCGACCTAGCCCGAGCGCCGCTCAGGAAGGGTTGCGCTGGCGCTTGAGCCTTGGCCGACTAGTCAGTGATCCCAAACTGGCGCTCTCGCTTCGCGATGCTTTGCCTTTGCACAGCCTCGCGGATTGCGTGCTCGCGCTCCGTCAACTCGGACTGTGCGGGGCGCTCGAGGTAGCTGCTCGTGCCCGTCGCGCCGAGTTTGAGTAATTCTTCGAGCGCGGCGAGGCGGTCGCGTGCCGTCCCGGTTGGATCCTGGCCGAGGGCGATCCGCTGCAGCGCGCGGACGTAGTCGGGGAAGTCTCCACGGAGCGGCGCCTGTTCGGTCGCTGCCTGCCGCTCGATCGCCGCCGAGACCTTCTCGAGCCAGTGCTCGAGTTGGCGGGAGGTCCGGGAGCGATGGTTGAGCAGGTAGCGGGGCTTGCCCTCTTTGTCGACGAGCCCGCGGTCGTCGAGATCGCGATCGATCGCCTCCAGGATCGCGATGCAGCGAGCCGCCTCATGCAGGGCAAGCCGCTCGACGGGCGAGAACTCGAACGACCGCGTGAGCTCACTCGCGATCTCAGCCGCTCGCGCCTGGATGAGGCGGTCAGAGTGAACCCCCTGCTTGACGGCGTTGAGATTGCCGGGATGGGAAGCTACGAGGCTCTTCGGGTTTCCTCGCCCGCTCATCGGCCGGCTCCTTAGACTTCTTGCGGTTGTTTAGTCACCTCCATAAGTATACTCTTGAGTTAGATGGGTGTGACCTACCGACCGCTCGACGAGGAGTCCCGCCAGCGTCTGGGCCTTCATGAGGACGAGCTGGGCTTCTGCTTCCGGTGGCGGGAGTCACCGCATCCGAGGCGTGTCGCCTACTCTCCCGACGAGGAGGTCCGCGGTGTCGCCACGTTGAGTGGTTGGACGCCGCTGATCCGTGAGCTGACACTCTCCCGTACACGCGGGCTGAGCGCTGGCTCTTTGCAAGCGGTGCGGCTCGGGACCCTGCGGGAGGAGATCCTGACCGACCTCCGTGAGCACGCCCTGCTTGAGCAACTTACGAGCTTTCCCGAGGGCGAGCAACGCTGGATCTCCGCCGAGGACACCCCACGTAGCGCGGAGGAGCGCAATCGGCGGCGCCAGCAGCTGCGACGCTCGCTTGCCAACCTCCGGCGCGGCGCACCGAAGCGCGGCCAGTCCGATGCCTTCTACCGCGAGATCGGCCTTGCCTACCTTCTCCTGCTACCCGACCACCCTCGCGACCCCATCGAAGCACTGACTCGCCAACTCCGTAAAGGCGCACACCACGCCGACCTCAGCCCCAACACTGTCAGTTCTTGGGTCCGACAGGCGCGGCAACTCGGCTGGCTCAGCGCACCGAACCGGGGCAAAGCCGGCGCAGAGCCAGGCCCGCGACTTGAGGAAGTCCTCGAGAGCATGAGCAGCAGGAGACTTTCGCGTTCCGGGAATTGAACCTCGCAGCAGCTGCCCGCGCACCTGATCATGCCTCGTGCAAAGGGATGATCAGGCGGCAGGCCGCAAATCATCCCCCGGTCTGAAGCGACGCCGTTCGTTCGGCCGATGACGAGTCCAGCGGCTGCGCCTAGCCTCGGGCCCCTTTACTTCAGCACACTGAGCGAAGCCGCTTCAGGGCCGCGGCAAGGTCGCGGCGATTGGCGTAGCGAGCGAAGTGGGGTGGCCTCGAGCGAGCGTGTCGCGCTTCCGCCAAATAGCGACAGTCCTGCGGGATGAGCTCTGGTGCCTCAGCAAGCAGCGCGGGTTTGCTCCAGTTCAGCTTCCAGTCCTTCCCGAGAGCGCTCCTGGTCGCCTCCGCGTTGGCGCACCGGTAACGCACCAGGGCCTGCACGGCGGTGGCTGACCACCGTCGGTCTACAACCTTCAGGTCGCATTTCTGAGCCGTTTTTGGCGCTTCTCTTAGCGGGCCAGATCCGGCTTGATTGAACGGCCTCAGACTCGGAGTTGGCGGGTTGGCGAGCACCGCCAAGCCGAGTAGACGTTGGGGCCTTGTCCCGACCATTTCGGCCGAACCGATCGAGAGAATCGCGCGTGCGACGGAGACGCTCTTGAGCTAATTGTCGAGAGTGCAACAATCGCAGGGCCGGACCCGACGAGAGCCGCCGAGAGCTCAACAACGGGCTCCCGCCTGGGGCCAGGGAATGAGGTCATGTGCCCAGGAGGCAGGCATGGTTGCGTGCAGGATCATCGCTAGCGACGCCCAGACGGAAATAGACGTCGCCGACTGGCCCGGTCTGCTTACAAGCCAACTACCTGCATTCACGCGTGACTTTGCAAGCGTCCTCCTCACGAACCAAAGACATCCGTGAAAGGAGATCCCGAATGGCGCGCGTAACCGGCCTGTGGGTCTATCAAACGAGCGGTCGGCGACCCAATCCCGAAGCGGTGGCGGCGCGAGCGCAGCGGCACGGGATCAAGTGGCTCACTGTTCAAGCCGTCGAAGGGGACAAGCTGCTCGACGCCGACTGGCTCCACAGCATGCGCCGCGCGACGAAGGACCGTCAGATGCGTCTCGGCGTTCACGGCTTTATCGGACGGCCACGCCCGAAGCCGGCCGCGGAGGCTGAGGCAATGGCAAGAGCAATCGAGCTTGCCAGAGCGGACTTCGCCATCATCAACGCAGAAATCCAGTATGAGCAAACGCCTCGGGCCTCACAGGCCTTTGTTCATGCGTTTCGCCGCTTAAAGCCAGAGTTTCCCTCGTACTTGTCCTCCTTTGGCCGCCCGAAATTTCATTCCTCGCTCGACTGGGCCGCCTGGGCAGCCGGGGGTTTTCGCGGAATGCCCCAGGCGTACGAGAATCTGAACGCCGAGAAGCTGAAACCGATTCAATGTGTCAACGACTGGTCTCGCTTCTTCGAGCGGAGAGCCCTTCGACCAACCCTCGGCTGCTTCTCGGAACACGGCCACTCACACCTTCCGACCCAGCGGCTCGTTCAGAGCGTGCGAGAAGTCCCTCGCCTGCGCTTTAACATTTTCCGTCACGGGACAGTTACGGACGCCGAGCTCAAGGCATTGTCCGCGGTCGTCTAGACAGCGGCTACAGCGGCCGCGGCTGACGGTCGTGCGCCCTGGAACCTCGAGGAAGCCTCGTCGATGAGTGACCGTTACTGGCGGGTTTCTGGCTGGCGAGGCAACGCAGGCTCCTACCAACCCTTCCCGATGCCCCGATTTCTCCTTGCCTCGTCCCCGCCAAAGGCGTAACGTCCTCTAGCGACAGTTGTGACAAGTTGTCTGCGGCGTGGCGGAGGGGACAACTCCATGGCCATGGTCAAAGCGGATCCGCAGACGCGCTGGCACCACTTGGCTGATCGGCCATTTACGGGCTCGGTGCTCTTCCCGGAGCTCGTCTGGACCCACTGGGCCTGGCAGAGTCGGGTCCGTCCGCACGTCTTTCCGCGCCCAGGGCGAGCTCGCCGAATCCTCTCAAGTGCGGCACGCCTGAATGGTCGACCATCCCGGAACAGGAAGAACAGCGAGGCGGACCTTTCCGAAATTGACCTTCCCACCCTCGAACGGGAGTACGAGGAGTTGCTCGCCGCCTTCCAGAACTCGGAAGGCGAGATCGTCCGCGCCTACTGGTGTACGACGGAGGCCTCCGCCGTCGTACTCACCGAGAAGAGGAAGCGGTTGGGCTGGCTTCCGTGGCGGCGCCTGGGCAACCTGCGCTTACACCGCGAAACCGAATGGGTGACCGCCGAGGCACCCGTGATCGCCGACCTGCTTCACAAGTGCGACACGCTCGCGATCAGGATTAACCGCGTCCTCACGCAGGAGCCTCGGCGGATCGCGATGGAGTGGGTCTTCAGCGAGCAGAGCTACCTGCTCGGTTTCGTCGAACGAATGGGCGGCCGACCCTCCAAGAAGGACACCGCTTCGACCGTTGCCCGGCACCAGGTGGAGGTCGATCGCATCGAGCGCTACTACGACCGAGCCGCGAACAAGGCCGCCCGTATCCGCTACTTCGTTGGGATGCTCGTCGGCCTCCTCTTCGTCGCCGCCCTCGGCGTCCTCGTCGCCGGCGTGATTGAGCTCTTCGCCAATCTCGACCTCGGCGCCGATTCGACGCGGAATTTCTACGCGTCCTTCGGCGCGGGGGCCGTCGGGGCAATGGTCAGCGTGATGACGCGGATGCGCCAGGAAGGCGGCATCACGCTCGACTACGAGGTCGGAAACGGGCTGATCGTGATGCTCGGTGGTTTCCGGCCCGTTCTAGGTGCCATCTTCGGCGTACTGGCCTACTTCGCACTCGCGAGCGGGTTTCTGGGTGTTACCCCGCCTTCGGGGGGCACGGCGTTCTTCTTTTACACCGTCTTCGCTTTCGCCGCAGGATTCAGCGAGCGTTTCGCGCACGTCATCCTCGGCAGCGCTGACCTAACTGTCGCGAAAGGCCTGACCGGGGCGGAGACCCCTGAGCCGGAAGACGAGACCGCACCGGCGCGGGGGACAGCCGGGCCGGCGACAGGCGCCGCGAACGGCCAAGCAGCAGCCATCGATCGGCGACCAGCCGATTCCGGCGCGGTTCCTTCTGGGCGATCAGCAGCGTCGACTCGAGCGCCCGGACGACCGTGACGTGGCCAACCGCCTCGTTGTCGCCTCGGCGCCGAGGGCTTGATCTTCTTGGCACGAGGTGAGAGATTCCGCCTGTCCTGACCCCGAGTCGGAAGCCGCCGAGGCTTTCGCCCTCCTCCCCGACTCCCCGGCAGGCCCGTCGGGACGGCCCGATCAACCGAAGGAGGTTTTACCTTGCCCGAGTTCAGGATCATTCCGACCGCCGAGTGGGGCGCAGCTCCAGCGAAGCAGGCGATTACTCCCGCCGGCAGGCCAGACGAGATCATCTTCCACCACACCGCTGGGCATCATCAGGAACTCGATCACAATCGGACGGAGTCGCTCGCCGAGGCGAAGGGCTACGCCAGGGCGATCCAGCGCTCGCACTTCTCGCGCGGCTTCATCGACACGGGCCAGAACTTTCTCGTGACCCGCTCCGGGCACATCCTCGAGGGCCGCCACGGGTCGCTGGCGGCCATCAACTCAGGCCGAATGGTCGTCTCGGCGCACTGTGTCGGCCACAACGAGTCGCCGGGGATCGAGCATGAGCACATTGGCAATGAGAAAATGACGAAGAGGCAGCGGCGGGCCAGCGTCTGGCTGCATGCGCACGTCTGCCGCAAGACCGGCATCAAGCCGAGCGAAATTCACGGGCACCGGGAGTTCAACGCGACAGAGTGTCCGAGCGACGTGTTTTTTGGGGGGCTGGCCGGCTTCAAGAACGACGTTACACAGCGCCTTGCTCAACCTGATTAGCCCGATCGGATGAGGTAAGACCAGCGTCTCAGCAGCTCCGGAAAGGAGGGCCGTCTGCCGCCGGAGCCCGACATCACCGCCCCACCGCCCGCTGTCAGCGCCGAGGTGGCTCGGCTTGACACCGCTTTCGACCAGGTCGTGCCCAAGAAGACGCCGGGGCCCGACGGAAACATCGTCGTCGGCACCTGGAACCTGCGCGCCTTCTCCGACCTGACCAAGGACTGGGCGACTCCAGCGGGCGCCTCACCGAAGCGCAACTTTGCCGACGTCACCTACATCGCGAGCTTCATCCGCCGCTGCGACGTCGTCGCCGTCCAGGAAGTGCGCGGCAACCTGCGGGCGCTGCGCTACCTGCTCAAGCTGCTCGGCGACGACTGGGCCTTCATCCTTACCGACGTGACGCAAGGCCCCGCCGGCAACGACGAGCGGCTCGCCTTCCTGTTCGACACCCGGCGGATCAAGCCCTCAGGGCTCGCGTGCGAGCTGGTCGTCTGGGTCGAGGACAATCCGAAGATCACCGCCGGCGCCCTCGATCGCCAATTCGCGCGGACTCCCTACGCGGTCAGCTTCATCTCCTCCGGTCAGACGTTCATCCTCGTCACCCTGCACGTCGACTACGGCAAGCAGGCCGCCGACCGCATCCCCGAACTGAAAGCGATCGCCGCCTGGCTCGCGAACTGGGCCGAGCGCGAGTACGGCTGGGACCAGAATGTGATCGCGCTCGGCGACTTCAATATCGATCGTCATGGCGACCCGCTCTACCAGGCATTCACCTCAACCGGGCTGGCCCCGGCCGGCCCGCTTCAGGGTCTGCCACGAACGATCTTCGATCAGCCGCAGGCGCCGCACTACTACGACCAGATCGCCTGGTTCACCAAGGGGCAGAAGAAACGGCCGGTGCTGAACCTCGACTGTTCGGATGGCGGCAGCTTCGACTTCGTCCCCGAGCTGCGCGGCGACCGCACACTCGTCGAACTCTCCTGGCACATCTCCGATCACTTCCCGCTCTGGGTCGAGTTCACGGTGCCCCATGCCTGAGAAGCTCCCGAGCGCCAACCAGGCTGAGTAGGCGCTCGAGCGCGCTCTCCGCGAACCGCTCACCTCGCCGGCGCTGGGCACGGAGGCCTCGGATCTGGTCGAGCCCTGGCCAGGCCGTTTCCGGAGACGCGGACAATAGATCCTGAACGCGTCATACACGCCTCCGCGCCGGCGCGGGAGCGACATCCATTGAAGCGCGCGCCGGACTGACCCACGCGCTCGGCTTGATCTCTTGCAAGCGCCGTCGTAGAGTCGCCAAGCGACATAGGGCGGGAACGTCCAATGACCTGCGGCGGATCAGGGCTGTCGACTCCTTTCTGGAGGTGACCCGCGGTGGACTTCGACGGAATCGTGATCGGCTCGGGCTTCGGGGGCACAGTGGCGGCGACCCAGCTCGTTGGAGCGGGCAAGAAAGTGCTAGTAATCGAGCGCGGAGCTTGGTGGGTGTCGCCGATAGGACTATCGCGTCCGCCGAAAGATCCGACGATGCGCAGGTGGCTGGAGACGGTCCGCACTCCTGAGCTTCACCGCCAGGGCCGAACGAAGACCAAGCACCTGCTCAATTTCTGGCCGCGCCCGGATCACTTCCGGGGCCTGCTCGACTTGGTCGCGTCAATCCGGACCCGCTCAAACCCAGACGGCCTTTACTCGTACCACAGGTTCGACGAGGCGCACATTCCGACCGCAAACGGCGTCGGGGGCGGCTCGCTGATCTATTCGAACGTGACGATCGAGCCGAATCCGGCCGCGCTCAACCGGATTGGGCTGAATCTCGGCGAGGCCGACTACCAGAAAGCGCGCTTGTGGATGCAGCACTTTCGCGGACCAACGAACCAGATCGTGACCAAAAGCCCACCGGACCCCGAGCTCGCCCTCAACTATGCCAGCTTGGATTCGCCGCACGAGTACCTGTATCTGGACAAGAGCCTGGCCCTGAAGACAGCGGCGCCCCAAGCTGAACAGGAGCTTGGCCTGAAGTTGCCCTGGCAACCGCTCGACTTGTCGATCATTGATTACGACCCGACGAGAACGACAACCGGGCCCGACGGGACGCAGACGCCTGCGAGCGAAGCAGACAAGGCTCATACCTACTGCCAGCGTCAAGGAAGGTGCCTGTTCGGCTGCCTGCCGCAGGCGCGGCACACCCTCAACAAGACCCTCTGGGCGAAGGTTCTCACCGATCCCCAGTTTTCGAATCTGATCGAGCTCCGAGAACTCGCCGAGGTTTTCAGCGTCGGCGCCGTCGAGGGCGGCTACGAGGTCGCCTACCGCGACCGGATGGCCGACGGCCGGGAGCAGCGGGTGCGGGCACCCAAGGTCTTCCTCGCCGCCGGCACGCTCGGCACGACCGAACTGCTGCTGCGCTGCATCGAGGCCGGAAGCCTGCCCTTGAGCAAGATGGTCGGCCGCGGCTTCTCGAGCAACGGCGACTTCGGCGGCTTCGCGGTCGGCACACAGATGAAGGTGCATAGCACCCAAGGGCCGATCAACACCTGCCACTTAGACGTCGAGCTGCCCGACGGCACCCGCGTCACGATCGAGGACTCCGGCCTGCCGGCGATCGTGGCCGAGCTCGCGCGCTCGGCGCTCCATGTCCTGCAGCTCTACCTCGAAGAGAACCGAGGGTGGCGCAAGCGGTGGTTCAAGCTGCGAATGCGGTTGTTTTGGCACGTCGGACGACGGCTGCACCTGCGAAGCCCGCGGCTGCCGCACTTCTTGCCGCGACCGGTGCGCGCGCGTCGCCTCGCCCGGACCTCGATGGCGCAGCCGGGCAGTGACCCGCGCTCCCCGGCAGCCTCAGCTGCAAGCTCGATCACCCGTGCGCCGACCTCGCCACCGGTCGCGGGCACCTTCCCCTGGGCCTCGCCCGACTGGATTCCCGAGACGACAGATCCGGCTCGCTACCAGACGGAAACCGAGATGGTCGAGGACGTCTTCTTTTTCAACTCGATGGGCATGGACGAAGCGAACGGGACCTTCCGGCTCAAGAACGGAAAGCTCGACCTGAGCTGGGATGAGCCCGTGAGCAGCCAGAAGGTCTTCGGGGACGCCGAGAAAATCCAGCGCTCGCTAGCGAAGTGGATGGGCGGCACCTACCTGCCGATGCCGTTCTGGGACGGCTTCACCAAGAAAAAGGTCGTGGTTCCCCATCCGCTCGGTGGCTGCCGAATCGGCCGCGACCGCGACACGGGCGTCGTCGACGAGCACGGGCGTGTGTTCGACGGCGACGCTTCTGACCGGACGGCAGTGCTGCCAGGTCTCTACATCGTCGACGGCTCGGTGATTCCGGGAGCGCTCGCCGTCAACCCGACGCTGACGATCACTGCCCAAGCGCTCAAGGCGATGGAAAAGGCGCTGCAGGAGTGAGCCCGCCGGCAACCACCCCCGCAAGGGGTGACGCGCCCGAGCAGTCCGACGATTTCCGACGGCAAATTGCCGCGGGTATGACCCGAGCCTTCGACGACCCGGCGACCGAGGTGCGAGAACTCGACCTGGAATCTGCCCGCCTGATTGTCTTCTCCGATCTTCACAAGGGGGCGCGAGATGGGGCCGACGACTTCCGCCGCAGCGAGCGCGCCTACCAGGCGGCCTTGGGCTACTACCTCGAGGAGGAGTACACGCTAATCACTCTCGGTGATGTCGAGGAGTTATGGAAGTACAGGCCGGATGAAGTGATCGCGGCCTATCCGATGTCGTTTGAGCTCGAGGCGGAGTTCCATCGACACCAGCGGTACATGCGCTTCTGGGGCAATCACGACGATCTCTGGCGACATGAGGACGCCGTTTCGAAGCGGTTGGGGCGTTTCTACCCTGGAATCAAGGTCCGGGAGGCGCTCAAGCTCCGTGTAACGAGCGGCGGCCAGGAGCTCGGCCTGATCTTCCTTGTCCACGGACACCAGGGGACGCTCGAGAGCGACCGGTTCGGTTGGTTCTCGAAGCTAGTCGTGCGGTTCGTCTGGCGACCCATTCAGCGGCGGTTCGGGTTTGTCGCCACCACCCCGGCGAGAGATTGGAGTTTGCGTCAGCGACACGAGGAAGCGATGTTCAGGTGGGCAAGATCGCAGCGGGCAAGGCCGCTGATGATCGCGGGTCACACGCATCGACCGATCTTCGGGACGAGCAAGCCGCCAAAGCCCGATCTGCGGTCCGCGAAGGAGATCGAGAGCGATCTTCGTGCCGCGAAGGCGGGCGGTGGTAGCCGCGATCGGATCGCGCCTTTACGGGGAGAGCTCGAGTGGACGAAGGCGGACGCGCGCCGAGCTGCGCCGCCAATTCCGATCAGGCCTCCCTGTTACTTCAACACCGGCTGTTGCTGCTTCCCCGACGGTGACGTAACCGGAATCGAGATTGCAGAGGGCAAGATCCGATTGATCCGGTGGCCGACTGACGATGAGAAGCCTGCTCTCAAAGTCCTGGTCGAGGAAGATCTGCGCGACGTTCTAGCTGCTATCCGAACCGACAACAGGTAAGGGAACCAAGGAACGGCGCGCCGCGCAGGGGCCGCCCCGGCAGGTGTGACTTCTCTCCGATTCCGATCACCCAAGGAGTGACTCCGACTCAAGCTCTTCCCCAGAGGGGTGCCACCCCGCCCAGGGAATGTCCTCGCTCGGGTCGAATCGAACCGAGAGAGCCCCCAGCCGCACTGCGACGCGCAGCTCCGATTCGAGGCGACATTCGGCATGCCACGGTCGCAGCTACGGCCGCTCTCGGGAGAGGCCGCAATCGCGCAACTGGTGCGGGCTCGGCAAGGCTTCGGGCCGCTCAACCGCTGAACCGCTCGGCGGTGCAGGGAGGGTGGGGGCCTGAGGCATCACCTTGCTGTGACCCTTGCAGTGAGTTCTGGACCTCGAGCTCGCGAGCGCGAGCCTACAAGCCGCTCCTCCAATCAACGTAGCTGGAATGGAACCGGTTAGGTGCGTTCGATGCCGGCGAATGCCGGCGTGTCGAAGTGCCTCAGCGGCACGAGCTGCTTCTCTGGTTGGTAGATCGTGATGGTGATGTAGTACCTGCGTCCACCTCTGGGGGCGGGCACCCAGACGTACCAATCGCGCCCTTCGTCGTTCGTCGACGGGATGATCGTGAGCGCCTGATCCTGGGCGACGACCCTGTTGGTGGCTTCATCGGCGAGCTCCCAGCGCAGCGGCAGGTGCTTGTCGCGCATGCCGGTGATCTCGTAGTGGAAGGCCACCATCACCCCCGGCTGGCCAAGCTGCCCGCTGCTCATGCTTCCCTCTCGGAGCTCCTGCTTCTTGAGGTAGCTGCGGTAGGTCACCGGCTGCCGAACTTGGACGTCGCTGATAGCGGCCCGGCCGACGTCCTGCGGCTGACAGCCAGGGCGGAAGACGAACACGAGCCCGATCACCGTGCTCGCGACCGTCACGACCGCGGCGACCTGGCCGATGTACGCGAGGGGGTTCTGTCTCGTACGCTGCGCCGGCGGTGACTCGGCGGGAGCGGCCTTCGCAGCGGTGCTCGCTGCACCGGTGGAAGCAGCGCGCCGCGACTGACGACGCGCGGGCCGTCGAGATGAGCGACGGGTGCTCACCGCGCCAGTCGAAGGCGCACGCGGCGCGTGAAGACGCGAGTGCGGCCGCCATCGGGATCGACGACCGCGATCCTGAGCTTGTACGACCCCACGCGGATCGAGCGCCGCACGGGAAGCCGGAGCAAATTCGTACCCGGACGGACCCTGTGGCTCCTGCGCGCCAGGGCCCGGCCTTTCCGGCTCAGGGTGAGCCGCGCGGTCGTAGTCCTGTTGGCCTGGAGCCGGACGGCGATCGTACGACTGCCGCGCGCGTACACGACGCTAACGCCGGCCAAGCGGAGGACCAGCGAGCAGGGTCTCGTACTCGCTCTGAGGGTTGCCCGCTGAGAGCGGTTGCCCGCCCCGTCTGCCGCGTCCACCGCGACTTGATACGTGCGCCCGCAGCGGAGGTTCGCAAGCGTGAACCTGGGCGCCGTCACATCGGCGACCGAGGCACCCTCGAGGTAGACGCGATAGCCCGTCACACGGACGTTGTCGGTCGAGGCGGTCCAGTCGATCGTGACGCTCGACCGCGTCGCGCTGATGACCTTCAGGTCAGTTGGTGTGCTGGGCGGCGCTGCGTCCGTGAACAGCGCCCGGATTCGAGTGAGGGGCCCGACGGAGAACGTGCAGGTCGTCTCCGTTCGCGAGCACACGCCGTTCCAGCCGCCGAAGGCGGAACCCTCGCTCCGCTGGGCCGTCAGCGTGATTCGTCTGCCGTACTTGTACTCCGCCGAGCATTGGGAGCCGCAATCGAGTTTGTCGGAGGTGACACGGCCGCTTCCGTCCCCGCCCTTCCGCACCTGAAACTGGACGTTGATCGTCGTCGCCAGATTGGGCGGCTGCTCGTCGTCGTAGATCGCCGCGGCCCATGACGTGTAGTCGACAACCCAGATCGTGCAAGTCGTCGCATTCACCGGTTCACAGAAGTCCCCACTCGCCCCACCGATCCACTTGGTGAAGTTGGCTCCGGCGGCGGTGAGTTGCACGGGCGTGTTCGGTGGGAAGGGGTGTGTGCAGCCGGGATTGTTTTCGCCGGTCGGATCGTCCGCCGACGGCGTGCAATCGATGCCCGTCGGATCGCTCTTCACGCGGCGATCGGCAGGCGGGTCACCTGCGCCCTGCGAAAATCTGACCCCGAGCAGCAACGGGTTGAACAGTGCTGCGATGGATGTGTAGTCGTCCTCCAGCGTCAGCGTGCAGGAGCCGGTGTCGGGGCAGTCCGGCGTGCTCCACCCCGCGAAGCTGAAGCCCGTGCCGTTGCCCGCCGCGGCGGTCAGCTTCACGACCGTGCCGCGCGGGAACCCCCAGTGGCAGGAGCTCTCCTCGACGCTCTTGTCCGTGCACGCGGCGACCGACTGTCCCTCGTTGGGAGGGTCGAGTTCGACGCCCGGAGTGTCGCTCGTTACCGAGGCGCCGGCGGCGCTCGGCGCGCGCGGCGCGATCTGCAGCGTCACTTGAGGTTCGGCGCCTCTACTGCCCGGGCTGAATGCAAGTGCGCCTACGAGCAGGCCCGTCGCGGCCGCCCCGAAAAACGCCGCAGCAACGATCCGCGGCCAGCGGGACACACGTATCCTCTCTCGTCGCTACCAAGACGTTTGCACCTGCAAACGGGCATGTCAAGCGTGTGCGAGCGGCCGATGAGGAGCGCGCGCACACACACACGGCACAATCTCCAGCCTCGTCAGCGACCGCGATCTCCTCAACGGCGACTTCAACGTTATAGGTAACCATCGAGCAGATGGACGTGTGACCCTGGTCGATCAGCCCATGGATCGGTGCAAGGGCGCTGCTCGCTTCGTTAGGGCGGGCGCCGTACTCGGCGATCAGCTCACGGACACGTGGGGCCTGTTCACTCTCACTGCCGCGAGGCGGCAAACGGCCGAGCGGCCGTGGAGGGCTTTGAGCCCGCACCAGTTGCGGGATTGACCCCACCAGCTGCGGCCGTGGAAGCGGCCGCTTCCGCCCAACTGCGAGCCTCACGGCCCGATCTGGCATCTCGCGTCGGCGGAGGGTCTTTTGAGCTGGTGCGCTTCTGGTGGAATAACGGCGGGCTAGAAACCCGGCCAGGCAGCGCCGGGGGCGACCGCGTCGCTGTCCGCGGGCCCTGGCAAGCGCGCTCGATTCCCGCCACGGCCGGCTCAAGGGGAGCTGTCGCTATTTGGCGGAGGTGCGACACGTTCCTTTCGCGGTGCTGTTGTCCATGAGCCCTCGCGCGCGCGGGTAACCAGTAGAGGACGCCGAGATCGCGCGTTCAGAAGAAGCAGTCGCGCTGTTGAAGTCGCGCTTCGGCTCTACTGCGACATCCGAGATCTCTTCGGGGTTTCTTAGGGAGGTTTCAGAGCGCTCTTAGGAGCCCCTGGTTCGATACGCGGAGGACTTGAGGAAAGGACTCGGCGATGAAAGGACACAGCAGCTCACCAAGAGAGTGCTTTTGGGCGGTGTCTGCACCGCCGGGAGTTCCCGCGGCGCCGGGATCCTCGATGCGTGGCGTGGGCGGCAGATAGTGCGGGCGCCGACTCGATCAACGAAAGAGAGCGGGGCAATGGATCGGAGCACTGAGCGCTCGGCCAGCAGCAACGGGACGCTTACGCTTGAGGTCGAAGAGCTCCTGCTAAGGATCAAAGGTCTCATCTTTGCGCGGGCAATTCTCGAGCAGCGCGGCGCCACGGAGGTCGAGCTC
>WNGE01001965.1_pt1 | contig 25602 bp, 19 predicted proteins | sample 5400651 | NCBI WGS metagenome assembly WNGE01 (sample SAMN13153370, study PRJNA577476) | soil metagenome | isolation source: 60 cm soil or saprolite under grassland replicate 2 | place: USA:California | collected 2016-06-15 | reverse complement strand
CCCGCTCGCCATGAAAGTAGTACTGATACCAGGCGCGGCTTTCCTCCAGTGGCAGCGCCGGCTCGGCGAAGCCCGCGATGTCCTGAATCTCGTAACCGCCGACAGCGACCAGCCCGCCGATCCGCTCAGGCCACAACGCCGCAGCAATACACGCTGCCCTGCCACCCCAGTCGAAACCGACAACAACCGCGCTCCCAAGCCCGAGCCCGTCGATCACCTCGATCGCATCCCGACCGATCGCCGCCTGCTGCCCAGTCCGCGATACCGCATCCGGCAAGAACCGGGTCGGGCCGAAGCCGCGCAGATAAGGCGCGACAACCCGGCCGCCAGCAGCTGCGAGTCCGTCCGCGACCGCCACATAAGACCACGGGTCGTAAGGAAAGCCATGCAACAACAACACAGGCCACCCACCCGGCGGACCCGCAGTCTCCGCCACAACAGATAGCTGACTGGTGCCCACCGTGATCCGCTCGAACTGCACGAACACGAATCTAGCTACGACCCACACGCTGCCGCCGGACCACCGATCCACCCGGCACCTTGACAGGGTGCAGAGAAGCGGGCGCGGTAGCATGATCGCCCGAATCGATCGCTCATACCGCAAAGAGTGCGCACGCTCGTGCCGAGAGCCGGTTGTTGAGAACGATCTTGAGTGGGCTCGCCCGGATCCTGCCGCGCTGAGGCGCGGTTGGTCGTGATGCCAACCGTTTCCCGACCTCGTGCGTCTTAGTTTGAGATCGTGGTCCCGAGGGAGGTGTCGGTGGACGAGGTGGCTGCCGGCGGCGGATCTGCCTCACGCTTGGCCGGGCGGGATGCGGCCTCGGGCGTTGAGGTGCTGTGTCGAGCCCAGTGGAAGCCGATGGTTCGTCTGTCGTATCTGCTGTGTGGCGATCGCGAAGGCGCCGAGGACGTCGTTCAGGACGCGTTCGTGGCGTTGAGTCGGCGGTGGGAACATTTGCGCTCGCCTGATGCGGCCGCGGCGTATCTGCGGACGACCGTGGTCAACGGCACGCGGTCGGCGATGCGCCGACGCGTCACGGCGAGACGGTTGCTGCATCCGGTCGGCGATGAGCGAGTTGAGGCTGCGGAAAGCACCGCGGTGCGTAATGACGAGCAACGCCGCGTGCTGGACGTGATTCGACAACTTCCGCGACGGCAACGCGAGGTCATCGTGCTGCGGTACTGGGCGGGGCTGTCCGAGGCCGAGATCGCGGCCACGCTCGGGGTCTCGCCGGGCACGGTCAAGACCGCGGCCGCCCGAGCGCGCAGCGCATTCCAGTCCAGCATGGAGGACGACGATGCCCGTTGACCTTGACCGGGTGATCACCGCTGCCCTGTCGGCCGAGGCCGATTCGCTCACTATCTCCGAGTGGACTCCAGAGGCCGCCAGCGTGCGTGATCGCGAGCGTGCATCGGGACGAGGCCGCCGTGGGCCTGCCCGGCGGCGCAGCTGGACGGCGCTCGGCGCGGCCGCACTGGTCGTCGCGGTCGCTACGACGGTGACCGTGTTGGCCTCGCGGGCACCAGATAAGCGTGTGCCTGTAGCACCGGGACCGACGGTGACCTACGCGCTGCCCTCGAATGGATGGACGCCCGGAGCCGCAACCATGCAAGCAGCCTTCCGTGGGCCGTTCCATGCCGTCCTCGTGGATGGGCACGCGTGCGCGTGGCTGGGTAACACTCAGAAGCCCGCGCTGTGGCCGGCAGGCTGGCGGGTTCGGTTCAACCCGACACAGCTGATCGACCCCGCCGGACACGTGTTCGCCGGCGAAGGCGACACCCTGCTCGCCAGCGGCGGCCAGATTCCGCCAGGCGCCGCGGCCGCGCAATGCGGCGGCGAGACCAAGAACGCCGCCTCCCTCACCGAATTGGAACTCGTCGCCGAGCCCCACCCGTCTGATACTCCCGCCGTCTCGCCGTCGTCCTCGACCCCGTCGACCACGACCGGGGGACTCGCCCCGCCCGATTCGACGGCGACTGAAACCGCGCGCGGATGCTCCCCGTACAAGGCACCGATCGTGACGTTGACGATTGACCCGGACGGAATGCGGCCTGACTGCGCGATCGTCGGCGCCACACAACGCCTGCGCCTGGTCAACGCAACCAATTCCTACCATCAGCACGGCGTCACAGTGACGGTGCACTTCGCGGGTCTACCGCCGAGAACGCTGAAGATCGGCCAGGCCACGACCTACGACACGCCATTCGGGACCTACCTGGCACCCGGTCAGCACTACCTGCAGGTCTCCAACTTCGGAAGTAGCAACTTTCCGATCTGGCTCAAGTGAGAGCGTTCGAGACTCTTCTCCGCGAAGCGACCTATGAGAACACGTCCAGGCACGTCATGGCTTACTGGACACCACCAACCACACTCGTGGGCAAGCAGGTTGTTCTCCTCGTTGGATACCTCGTGCCACACGACTCGCGAACGACCCTCGTCGAAAGCACACCACTGCTGCTGCAGATAGTCGCTTCATGAGTGCAGCGGGTGGGTTCTGGCCGGATCGGCCATCACGTGCTGACCCCGGGTCTCGGCGCACCGGCCGCACTGCGCGCGCGGTCACCACGACGTGACCACGTGGAGATCCCTGCGTTGTTGCTGAAGGGGCGGGAAGTGTCGTAGCGTTTCGGTGGCCGTCCGGCTCACCTGGCCCCCAACACCGGGAGTCACCGGATGGTCACCGCCGAATCGCCTAGGCGTCGGAGCTCTGTTTGCGGGGCAGAGTGATCGGGGCCGGTGAACCGGGGACCCACAGGTTCCTTGGGGTGAATCGGTACGGGGACGCACAGCGCTTCGGCGCTATGGGGCTCCGTGCCGTAGGGCATCTTCCAGCCCGAACCCGTCAGCTAACTCGGTAGGCGGTCGAGGAAGAAACGGAGTTCCGCCGCCCGTGGCGTTCACCCGTACCCCCCGCCATGTTCGATCGTTTCTCGCTGGTATTGCGCTGACCGCCCTCATCGGAGCGGGCGCAGTCGTGCTCCCGTATGTCGCGGGCGCAGCGCCCGGACAGCCGACGATCGGCGAAGTGACTGCCAAACTCGACAAGCTGGCCAAGCAGAACGAAGTTCTGGCCGAGCAGTACAACAAGGCCACCGCCGACGTGAAGGCCGACCAGAAGGCTGCAGATGCCGCGCAAGGAGAGGCGCTGTCCGCGGCCACCGACTTCGACAACGCCCGCGCTCGTCTCCGCCAGACCGTCACCGCGGAGTACGAGTCGGCATCGTTCAGCCGCGCAGGCGCGCTGCTCACCAGCCGCGATGGGCAGAGCTACCTCGACGCGCTGAGCACGTTGACCCTCATCTCGTCGCACCGTGCCGAGATCGTGGCGCAAATCCAGGGCGTGCAGACGCAGGCCGAAAGAGCACAGAAGAAGGCGACGACGCTGCTCGCCGCTGCGCAGGCGAAGGCGGCCGCCCTCGACAAGCAGAAGCAGAAGCTCGAAGCGGACACCAAGAAGTTCAAGGACCTGCTCGCGAAGCTGACCGCGGCGCAGCAGGCGGCCTACGCGCGCAGGAACACAGTGCCTCCGGCCACCGCTCGCGCGGCGATAACACAGGCTCCGACCGCTCCCGCCACTGCACCAAAGGCCACCACGACGGCAGCGCAGCGTGCCGTCGACTATGCGATCCAGCAGGTCGGCAAGGGCTACACCTTCGCGGGCACCGGGCCCGACGCGTTCGACTGCTCCGGGCTGACGATGATGGCCTGGGCCCAAGGTGGGGTAACCCTGCCGCACCAGGCCTCGGAGCAGTACAACTACGGCACGCATGTGAGTGCCAGTGACCTCCAGCCCGGTGACCTGGTCTTCCTGTACAGCCCGATCTCGCACGTCGAGATCATGGTCGGATCTGACCTGGCGGTGTCGGCCGCGGACGAGTCCCTGGGCGTCCGCTACGTCCATCCTTCGCAGGACATGCAGGACTTCGCCGGCGCGACCAGGCTCACGTGACGGCTTGTCCGCTCGGTGTTCGTGTCGAGACGCCGCACTCTGCACTGCGCGGCACGATCAGTCGTCGAGAACGGCGATCTGCACTTGGCGAAGGCGAGGCGGATCCGCGATCACGTCGATTGCGGTGATCTTGCCGTCGGTGATGGTGAAGGCAAGTACGACGAACAGCCGTCCACCAGGGGCCATTACGAGTCCGACCGCTCCGTTCACCAGCGCCGGCTGCGTGAACCGGACCCGATCCGACGCCAGGCGCGCGCCCTTGGCCACGGTGTTGGCACCGCGTAGTACGACAGGTGCGCGGGTCGGTCCCGCCGCCTGGTCGGCTCGGAGCACCACGTCTGGATCTAGCAGTGCAACCAGCGCGTCGAGGTCGCCTTCGCGGGACGCAGCCAGGAACGCGTGGACGACTCGACGCTGCCGGGCCAAGTCGGCGGGCACGGAGTCAGCGCCTTTGACGCGGCGACGTGCGCGGCTCGCGAGCTGCCGGGTGGCGGCGGGGGAACGTTCGATCATCGGGCCGATCTCGTCGAAGGGCACGGCGAACATGTCGTGCAGCACGAACGCGAGCCGCTCGGCCGGCGTCAGCGTGTCGAGCACCACCAGCATTGCCAGCCCGACCGAGTCGGCCAGCACGGCTTCCTGCTCGGGATCGACGCCGTCGCTCGCGTCCGGCACATGCACGTCAAAGGGCTGCTCGCGCCTCGACTCGCGCGTGCGCAGCATGTTCAGGCACACCCGTGCCACGACCGTGGTCAACCATCCGGCGAGGTTCTCGACGTTGCTGGTGTCGGTGCGGCTGAGGCGCAGCCAGGCTTCCTGAACAGCATCGTCGGCGTCGCTCACCGAGCCGAGCATCCGGTAGGCCATAGCCCGCAGGCGGGGGCGGTGTTCCTCGAAGCGCTCGGTCAGCCCGTCCATCAGTCACATTCCTCGCTCGCGGCTGGTCATATAGCTATGCCTGGTCCGAACGAATCTGGAGAAACAATCATGACGTCATCCATCTTGCTGACCGGTGGCACCGGCACGCTGGGACGCCACGTCATACCACTCCTGCTGGACGCCGGCTGCAAAGTCCGGGTGCTCAGTCGGCGCAGCCACGAACCCAGGGACGGTCTCGAGTTCGTCACCGGCGACTTGCTCAAGGACGAGGGGATCGAGCCTGCCGTCGACGGCGCAGAGATCGTCCTGCACCTCGCAGGCGGCCCCAAGGGCGACGACGAGGCGACCCGCAACCTTGTGCGGGCCGCGTCACGAGCCGGCGTGCAGCACTTGGTGTGCATCTCCGCCATCGCCGCGGACCGGGTCCCGATCGGTTACTTCAGGTCCAAGCTGGGCGAGGAGCGCGCCGTGGCCGAATCCGGCCTGCCGTGGACGACGCTGCGCGCCGCCCAGTTCCACGACCTCGTCCTGATCGTGCTGCAGAAGATGGCGAAGCTGCCGGTGGTGCCGGTGCCGGGCGGTGTCCGGTTGCAACCGGTCGATTCGCGTGACGTGGCGGCCAGGCTGGTGGAACTGACGCTCGACGAGCCGGCCGGCCTGGTGCCCGACCTGGCCGGGCCGAACGTCCACCGCATGGCCGACCTGATCCGCGGATACCTGCGAGCGCGCGGCAAGCACCGGTTGACGATGCCGGTCCGAGTACCGGGAAAGGCCGGCCGCGTATACCGGGCCGGCGAGAATCTGTCGCTCGAGGGCGCCGACGTGGGCACGCGGACCTGGGAAGACTTCCTGGCCGAGCGGCTACCTTAGCGCGGTGGCGAACGCGGGCGTCGACGGTCGAGCCAGCATCGACGCGGCGTTGGTGAAGCGACTTGTCGCGTCGCAGTTTCCACAGTGGACGGATCTTGCCGTGACCCCGGTCGATGTGGACGGGTGGGACAACCGCACGTACCGCCTCGGCGAAGAGATGACGGTGCGCATGCCGACGCATGAGTCCTATGCAGCGGCAATCGACAAGGAACACCGATGGCTTCCGGTACTCGCACCGTTGTTGCCGGCTCCGATTCCGGTACCGCTGGCGAAGGGCGAGCCAGGCCACGGTTACCCGTTCCGATGGTCGATCCGCCGATGGATCGATGGCCGCACGGCAAGCTCCGACACCGTCAGCGACCTGACTGAATTGGCTACCTCGGTTGCCGAGTTCATCCTTGCCCTGCAGCGCATCGACGCTACCGGCGGCCCGCAGGCCGGCGCGCACAGCTTCTACCGCGGCGCGTCCCTTGCTCATTACGACGACGAGACGCGGCGCGGTCTTGCCGAGCTGCACAGCCGAGTTGACACCGACAGAGCATCGGCTGTGTGGGACGCCGCCCTCGCGGCCACCTGGGACGGCCCGCCCGTGTGGTTCCACGGCGACATCGCGAGCGGCAACCTGCTGGTGAGGGACGGGCGGCTGGCTGCGGTCATCGACTTCGGGACGTCAGGCGTCGGCGATCCCGCCTGTGACCTCGTGATCGCGTGGACCCTGTTCTCCGGCGACAGCCGGAAGACCTTTCGTGACAGCGTCGGCCAGGATGCCGCGACCTGGGCGCGAGCGCGTGGTTGGGCGTTGTGGAAGGCCTTGATCACTTTGGCCTGGGGCACCGACATCAACGAGCAGGCGCGGTCGGCGACTGTCATCGACGACGTCGTGACCGACCATTCGACGGAAGGCGGCGCTGTCAGCCGACCCCGCCGAGCTTGATCGAATCGGTGCTCACCGTTTCTGCGCGACGTCCCGGAGCGGTGTGGTATTGCCAGTAGAGGTTCGTGTGCTCGATGACCTTGTCGGGAGTCGGCGCCCCCCACTCGCTGTTGTCGTTCGTGGTGTGGGCGTCAGCAACGAGCGTCGCGTCGTAGCCCCGAACGACCGCTCCGTGCAGCGTGGACCGGATGCAGGCATCAGTCTCCGCTCCGGCGATGATCACGTGCCCGACCTTGCGTTCGGCCAGAACGGCTTCGAGATCGGTGTCGTCGAAAGAGTCGCCGTACCGCTTGCGAACGACCGGCTCGTTTCCTTCCTGCGTGAGTTCTGGAACGTACTTCCAGCCCTCGCTTCCTTCGACCATGTCGTCGTGGCTGTGCTGAACCCATACGACCGGCACGTTCGCGGCCCTGGCCTTGTCCACGAGCAAGGCGATGTTGGCTATCACGCCGTCGCGGTTATACGCGCCGGCGACGACGTCGTTCTGGACGTCGATGACCAGTAGCGCGGTCTCGGGTCGGTCGGACAGGGTCGTCACGGCGGTCTCCTCGCTCTTCATCAGTGAATGCCGCGTCCACGGTATGAGGAAGCACGGACAACGCCGACATCGGCACCGCCTGCGCCGCGTCTAGAGGACGAACACGAGGATCGCAGCTGCGACGGCGGCTGCAGCCAACAGCCAGCTCAAGGCATGGAGCATCCCGATCGTCGGCAGCGGCTCGCCCCGGCGCATCGCCTGATCGACGGCGAGCCAGCGGCGTCTCGCGCCGACGAGGAGCCCGCCTCCAGCAAGGACGAGGACGACCCCGATGACCCGACGCAGTGGCTTGCCGCCGGCGTCGGGTAGCGCACCTGCGACACCGATGCCCGCCGCCATGAGTGCCAGCGCCGTGCGCATGTAGGCCAGGTAGGTGCGCTCAGCAGCCAGACTCATGCGGTAGTCGGGCTCCTGTTCCGCGTCCACCACGTGGGCGACGCTAGCCCAGCGCTCGTCTCGGTGTCGTCCACCACCGCGCTGATCGCACCGCACGTATATACAGCGCGCTAAGCAAGGGCCCGCTGAGCCGGCCGCTTTCAGCGTCGCGGAAATGCAATCGACCGTTGGGGCGAAGCGCGCCAGGATCGCCGGGTGACTCTTCGCATCCAGTGCTTGTGCATCGGTTCCACGGATCCCGCGCGGCTGGCGACCTTTTGGCAGGCCGCGCTCGGGTGGCGTCGTACTTACGAAGGCAACGGTGAGGTCATTCTCGAGCCGCCGGCCGGCAGCCCCGAGGACGGCGTCGTCCCGGACTTGCTCTTCCAACCCGCCGAGGAGAAGACGACGAAGAACCGCCTCCACCTCGATCTGCGGCCACAGGACCAGACGGCCGAGGTGTCGCGCCTGGAAGGTCTCGGCGCTCGGCGCATCGACATCGGCCAGGGTCCGGACGTGAGTTGGGTGGTGATGGCCGATCCGGACGGCAACGAGTTCGACGTGCTGCGGCCGTTGACGCCCGAGGAGCTCGCGGGCAGCTGACGCGAGCGAGTCGGCCGGCATGTCGAGACCGGCCGCTCAGCTTCTACATCTTTGATGAACGGCGTCCATGTCGGGACGCCCGAGCCGAGGAGCATCCGATGCCCGACGTCTTGCTGGACGGCCTCGCGCTCGGCGAGTCGCCACGGTGGCACGACGACCGCCTCTGGTTCTCCGACTGGGGTGCCCGGCAGGTCATCGCCGTCGACATCGAGGGCAACAGCGAAGTCGTCGCCGAGGTGCCGTCCTTCCCGTTCTGCATCGACTTCCTGCCGGACGGGCGGCTGCTCGTCGTCCTGGGCGGTGGTCATCGTCTGCTGCGCCGCGAACCCGACGGCTCGATGGTGACCCACGCCGACCTGGGCGACCTCTCGCAGAAGCCGTGGAACGACATCGTCGTCGACGGCCGGGGCAACACCTACGTCAACAACATCGGCTTCGACTTGCCCGGCGGGGAGGTCACCACGGGAATCGTCGCCCTGATCACGCCGGACGGCGCCGCCCGGCAGGTGGCCGACGGCGTCGAGTTCCCGAACGGCATGGCCGTGACGGCCGACAACTCGACGCTGATCGTCGCGGAGTCCTATGCCGGCACCCTCACGGCGTTCGATATCGAGGCCGACGGTGGCCTGTCGAACCGGCGGGTGTGGGCCGACCTCGACGGAGCCCCGCCCGACGGCATCTGCCTGGACGCCGACGGCGCAGCTTGGTACGCGGACGTGCCGAACCAGCGATGCGTGCGCGTCCGCGAGGGTGGTGAGGTGCTGCAGACGGTCGACGTCGACCGCGGCTGCTTCGCCTGCATGCTCGGCGGTCCGGACGGCATGACGCTGTTCATCGTCGCCGCCGAGTGGCCCACGGCGATGACCGATCCGTCAGCGCGAACCGGCCAGTTATTGACGGTCGACGCGCCTGCGCCCGGCGCCGGCTGGCCCTAGACGGCCGGCAGGGTGACCATCGCACCGCCGGAGCCTTCGGGCTGCGCGCCGTGCGAGCGCGGCACCCTACGCGCAGTTGGTAGACCTGGACAGCCGAACTCAAGATCGTGACCGTTCGGCCGACGCGCGGCTGCTGTCCGGTTGACCAGATGGAGCCGATCGACCGGCTGTGCACGTATGGCCTCGCAGAGCAATCTCGTCCGCAAGCGGCTCCCAAAGGGCCGCGGGGGCGAAGCGTTGATCCGCCAGGCATGTGGTCGCCCAATCGGCCAGGCGGGGAGCTAGAGGCGAAACCGGCGCTCTTCACATCTGATCCCTGATGGGAAGGAGCACCACATGCGTTTCTCCAAGAAGGCGCTCATCGCCACGGGCACCGGTGCCGTTGTCGCCATGGCCATCGGTGGTCTCGCACTCGCCTACTGGACCACCTCGGGCAATGGCAGCGGCACTGCGACGACTGGCACGAGCTCCCCGTTCCAGGTGACGGTCGACTCAGTCAATCTGTCGAACCTTTCGCCTGGCGGTCCTACCGACACACTGAACTTCCACGTGAAGAACAACAACACTGGCGTGCAGAACCTGAGCGCCGTTGCGGCCACGGTCGCCAACGCCGACAACTCGCCTTGGACTAGCGGCACCTGCTCAGCCGCTGACTTCGAGGTCGGTACGCCGGCGTTCGTGGCCGGCGATATCGCGTCGGGCGCCACGGTGAGTGGCACCGTGACGATCAAGATGATCGACACGGGCATCGACCAGGACGACTGCAAGACCGTCTCTGTGCCGCTCTACGTCGCGGCCAGCTAGTTCGTACCACCTGCTGAAACCTGGGGCGGGCGGCTCAACCCGCCCGCCCCGGAAGCACTCATCCACGACTCGCCCGATCGAGAAGGGAGCGTAATCACCATGCAGCGCAGGCGATTCACCCCTCGATCGGCACGCACGGCAACTCGCTTCCTCATCGTCGCCGTGCTGGCAGTGATCGCCGCCGCCGGCGCGACCATCGCCGTGGCGCAGGCGACGAAGCCCGGCATCACACTCCAGATCTCGCCGGCCAGCCAGTCCGTAACCAGGGGACAGTCCGCGACCTACACGGTCACCGCCACCTCGACGGGCGGCTTCACCGGCTCGGTCGCATTGACCGTGAGCGGCCTGCCGAACAGCGCAACCGCCACCTTCAGCTCGCCCTCGGTAACGCTCACTGCGTCGCAGGGCACGGCGACTTCGACGATGACCGTGAGCACAACGTCCAGCACGTCAGTCAGCTCGTTCACGCTTACCGTGACCGGCACGAGCGGCAAGGTCAACGGCTCGGTGCAGGCCGGCCTCACCGTGAACTACCCGGTTTCCGGCTCGATCACGATGAGCGCGACGCCCGGATCGGTCACGATGGCGCCTGGCGCGACGGCCGTCTACAGCATCTCGCTGACGCACCCCAACGTGCCCTCCGTCGCCTTCGCCGTGTCCGGCGGCCTGCCGAGCCACACCACCGCCATTTACTCGCCGAACCCGACAACAGGCATCTCGTCGTCGCTGCAGATCACGAGCGCTACGAATACCCCGGTGGGCACCTACACGCTGTACCTCGTCGCGTCCGGGAACGACTCGAGCGGCACGCCCCGTTACGCCTACGCGAGCGTGCAGCTCGTCATCTCCAGCGGCGGTAAGCCGTTCACGATCTCGGGGAACCTCTCCGGCCTGCTGGCCCCCGGTGTATCGCTGCCTCTCGACCTCACCCTGACGAACGAGAACAACCAGACGGTGTCGATCTCCAACCTGACTGTGACCGTCCAGATCGTCACCGCCCCGGCCGCAACGGTCACCCACCAGTGCAGCCCGGCCGACTACGCCGTGACGCAGTACAACGGCCCGTACCCACTAGCTGTGCCGGCAAATGGTCATGCCTCGCTGTCGAGCCTCGGTGTCGTGTCCGGGACGTTCCCGCAGGTCAAGATGATCGACACCGCGACCAACCAGGACGGCTGCAAGGGCGCAACGCTCACACTCGCCTACTCGGGCTCGGGCCAGGGGAGCTGACGATGCGAACCCTGTTGCGTGCCCGCACATTCGTCGCCCTCGCCGCGATCGGGCTCGTCGTCGCGCTCGGCGGCGGCATCGCATACGCGTACTGGTCGGCGAGCGGTTCGGGCTCAGGGTCCGCTACGACCGCAACACTCAACCCGCCGACCGGGGTTGGCGTGCCAGCGATCAGCGGCAACACCGTCCACGTCTCATGGACCGCGTCCGCGACGACCGGAGCGCCAATCCCCACCGGCTACTACGTCACGCGTAGCGGATCGCCCGCGTGCGGCACGACCCCGATCGCGACGGTCCCAACCACCTCGTGTGACGACACCGCCGCCGCCGGCACCTACACATACACAGTCACCGCCGTTTATCACAGTTGGACCGCAGCGAGCGCGGCAAGCGGCACGGTAATCGTGCGGACGGCCAGCAAGCTCGAGTTCACCGGACAACCGTCGAACACCAACGCGGGCACGGCCATCAGCCCAGCCGTCGCGGTCACCGTCAAGGATGCGGCCGGAGACGCGGTGCCGGTCGCCGGCAGATCTGTCACCGTCACGATCGGCACGAATCCCGGCGGCACGCTGTCCGGCACCACGACTGCCAACACGGATGCAAACGGTGTCGCGACCTTCAGCAACCTGTCGATCAACAACGCTGGTATCGGATACACGCTCGCCACCACGAGCAGCGGCCTCACCGGTGCAACCAGCAACGCCTTCAACGTCATCGGCGCGGCGGCCAAGTTGGTCATCACGTCGTCACCGGTGGGCGGGACAGCCTCGACGTCCGCGACCCTCGGGCCGATCACGATTCAACGACAGGACAGCGTCGGCAACCCCGTGACGGGAAGCATTACGGTCGGCCTGGCGTCGACCTCGGCGGGCGCGAAGTTCGCCGCCGCGCCCGGTGGAACGGCGATCTCGTCGATCACGATTCCGGCCAACCAGTCGATTGTGGACGTCTTCTATGGTGACACCGTTGCCGGAACGCCGACGATCACCGCGTCCTCGTCCGGACTATCCAGTGCCACGCAGGTTCAGGCGATCACCGCAGCAGCAGCATCGAAGTTCGTGATCACGTCCTCGCCAGTCGCAGGCGTCGCATCGAGTACGCCGACGCTCGGCCCCATCACCATCCAGCGACAGGACACGTTCGGAAACCCGGTGATGACGGGCGCCACGACCGTCAACTTTGCGTCGACGTCTACCGGCACCAAGGTCTTCGCTGCTACGTCAGGCGGGACCTCGATCACGTCGGCGACCATCCTGTCCGGTGCGTCCAGCGTGAATGTCTACTACGGCGATACATTCATCGGCTCGCCGACGATCACGGCATCGTCGGGATCGCTGACCGCCGCCACCCAGATCGAGACGATCGGCAAGCTGTGCTTCATCGCCAGCGCGACCGGCACCACTTGCATTAGCAGTGCCGTAGTCGGCATGGGCGGCACGTTTACCGGGCAAGTCGAGCTGGTCGACTCCGCGGGCAACGCCGTCAATGCCACTGTGGCGATATCCGTGACGCTCACATCGGGCGGTGATCTGGCAGCACCGTCGTCAAACACCGTCACGATCGCGGCTCAGCAGAGCGTCAGCGGCACGCTGAGCGACAAGCTGGCAAATGGCAACAACAAGTCGGGCACATTGACTGGCCACGCGAGTATCGGCGCGTCGGGCTCCGACGCGAGCGTGATCATCCGGACGTCGTAGGTCCGAATCGCAGCGAGCTGGGCGATGGAACGCGCAGCCGGCGCGTGGGACCGTCACATTCGTGGGGCGACGTTCGTCCTAGGGGTGTGGAGATGAGCAATAGCGACTGGCTTGCCCAGCAATTCGAGACATACCGGCCGCACCTGCGGGCTGTCGCGTACCGGATGCTCGGCTCGCGGTCCGAGGCCGACGATGCGATCCAGGAGTCGTGGCTGCGGCTGGCTCGTAGCGACTCCGACGCCATCGACGACATGCGCGCGTGGCTGACGACGGTCGTGGGCCGGATCTGCCTCGACATGCTGCGCGCCCGCCGCGCGAGCCGCGAGCAGTACGTGGGGAGCTGGCTGCCCGAGCCGACCCTGAACGCGGACGGACCGGCGGAGCATGCCGAGCTCGCCGACTCCGTAGGCATGGCCCTGCTCGTCGTACTCGAGACGCTCACGCCGGCGGAGCGGCTGGCGTTCGTCCTGCACGACGTCTTCGCCATGCCGTTCGACGAGATCGCGACGGTGCTCGACCGGACGCCCGATGCTGCCCGGCAGCTCGCCAGCCGCGGCCGCCGGCGGGTGCAGGATGCGCCGCAGCCTGACGCCGACCTCGTCCAGCAGCAGCGGGCGGTCGACGCGTTCCTGGCCGCCGCACGCGACGGCGACTTCGACGCGCTGGTGGCGGTACTCGATCCGGACGTGACGTTCCGCCTCGACGTCGGCCCGGTGGGCGCCCCGCGTGCCCGCAAGCCGCTGGTCGGCGCCGAGGTGGTGGCGCGGGAGGTGCTCGCGTCCGCGCCGCGCTTCATCCGCGGAGTGCGCCCGGCAATCGTCAACGGCAGCGCCGGAGCGGTGTTCGGCGATCCCACGCATCCGGCCGGCGTCATCGGCATGACCGTGGTGGACGGGCGGATCGTCGAGATCGACGTCGTCGCCGACCCGGCGAAGCTTCCGCGCTGAAGCGGCCCCGGGAGTGGCTGGCAACGGACATTGGCGTGAACCAGCCACAAAGGGTGCTTACCGAGCGGCTCGCCGCGCGGGATCCTGACACGGCCAGCGCGTCGACGGGAGACCGCCATGCCCACAGTCCGAACCGCCATCCTGACCGCGGTCCTCACCGCGACGGCGGCCGCGGTCGTGCCTGCGGCGACGGCAGGTGCGGCGCCGACCGGGGCGGGCGCGGCACCGCGCGCTGCGGTCGCGTACCAGAACCTGAAGCTGCCGGACGGCCACGCGACCGTCTACTCCGACGGGTTGGCCGAGGTGTTCCGCGACTCCGGTGGCACCGAGTTCCGCTGGGTTCCGCTCACGACCTCGGATGGCGCGACCAGCAACGCGCTGCCGGCCAAGGGCCAGGTGCTTGCCGACCTGGCTCGCGGGCCCGCCGCCAAGTTCCGCAAGGGCGAGGTCGTGGTCATTTACCGCGACGGCGTAACGGCATCGCCGACGACGCCGCACACGAACCAGGCAAAGCTCAACGAGACCCTGGCCGGGCTCGGTGTCGACCGTGCGCACCAGCTGTTCAGCGACGCGGCCGATCTCGGCGCGCAGCGCGCGACCGCGGAGCGCGCGGTCGGCCACCCGCTGCTGGGCTTCGAGCGTGCGTTCGTGCTGCATCTGGCTGCCTCGTCGGTACCCGCAGCCGTGGCGACGCTGCGCGCCAACACGGACGTTGACTACGCCGCGCCGAACTGGACGGTGACCTCGACCGCCACGCCGCCGACGCCGGTCCCGGCAGCCAAGGCCCAAGCACAAGCACAAGCCGTCGCCGCCAGCGGCGTCCCGTCCAACTATGTGTTGACGACAAGCGCGCAGAGCCTGCTGAACCACCCCGGCGTGAACGCCGTCTCGGCGTTCTCCGCGATCGCGGACCGCTACCACCAGCTGCCCGGTGAGGGCGAGACGATCACGAACGTCTCCCTGGGGGACCTCGACGACGCGTCGGCAGCCGCCGACCCGAACGACCCGTGCAACTTCTACGCGGCCAACTACGGGCCGACGACCGAGGTCATCGACGGGCAGCGCTACATCGACTGGCCGTCCATGCCGCTCATCCCGACCTACACGTCCGACGCCGCGGGCGCCCTCGACCCGGTCGGCGAGACCTGCGGGCAGGACCCGAACCTGACCGAGGTCGGGCTGGACTTCTCGATGATGGCGCCGCTGCCGCACGACCAGCAGCGGCCCGGCGCCGTCGGCAGCGGACTGACCGACCTGCTCGGCATCGCCCCCGGCGCCAAGTACCGCCTCGTCATCCCGGGCACGGCCGGTGGCGCAGTGACCGATGTCGATGCGGCCTTCCTCGCGGCGGCGCGGCAGACCCCGCGTCCGGACGTCATCACCGCATCGCTCGCGTTCGGCTACGACCAGTTCGGCTTCTCCGGACGCTTCCTCGAGGACGACCCGATGAGCCAGGCCGTCGTCGCGACGATCGTGCACTCCTATCACGTCGTGGTCTGCATATCCGGCGGCGACGGGCTGCGCTCGTTCACGAACGCGGCGGTGCCGCCGTCGGGCGGCAGCGCGGCGACGGACGTCGCACGGTCAGCCGGCCAGGCGACGAGCCTGGGCGATGTCGGGTTCTCCAGCGTGCCGTCGCTGGACGTCGACTCCGGCGCGATCGATGTCGGGTCGACCACCCTGGACGACATCTTCTCGGCGCAGCCACACGACCCGCGCAACGCCGCGCTTGTGGCACAGCACGCCTTCCCGGAGACGAGGTACAACGGCCAGCGCAACTTCGCCAGCGCGTACGGCTCGCGGCTCAACGCGTCGGCCCCGGGCGACAACGTGCTGAGCCTGGCGCACCCGTTCGGCGCGGACGCCAAGTCCGTCCAGGTGCTGAACGAGGGTGGCACGTCCGCGTCGACGCCCGAGGTCGCGGCGGCGGCCGCCGTCGTCTTGCAGGTCGCCAAGCTGACGGGCAACAAGCAGCTGCCCGGCAATCCGGCGAACGTCCGGCTGTTCCTCGCGCAGACGGGTGCCCTGGTGCCCGCGCTGCCGCAGTCGGACGTCGCCCTGAACGTCGGCCCGCAGGTCGACGTCGGCAAGGCTGTCGCGACCCTGCTCGACGCCGCTGATATCCAGACGACCCCGTCCGCTCCACGGGTTGCCGTCGAGCAGCGCCAGCAGGCCAGTGCCCTGGGCGGCACGATCTCGACCGTCACCGATCCGGGCGCCATCTCGCTGGCCGGCCGGCTGCGCGACGCCTGGATCACGATCGCCCCGGACTGGGTCGGCCTGCCCGCGGGCGGCGTGACGTACGCGCTGGCCGGCCCTAACGCGACCCTCGCCACCACGCCGTGGGCCCGCCTGCAACCGGCGGCGATCCTCGGCGCGGCGGGCCTGCCCCTCGTGTCGCCGGACTCGCGCATCGTGCAGCTCGTCTACACCGCGTCGCACGGCGGAAGGGTGGTCGCGAGCGCGTCGATCTCGCTCACGTTCGGCCCGACGGACGGCACGGCGCCCAACGGGCTCGCCCCGATCGTCGCGGCGGTGTCGAGCGGAGCGACCATCCCGGTCAGCTACGACATCAGCCACGTCGCCAACCCGGTCGACCCGACCCTGGTCGTGTCCGAGCCCGGCCGGGTCGACCCGGTGACCGGGCAGTTCTTCCGGCCCTCGTACACCGCGCCGCTCAGCGCCCCGTCCGGGACGGTCCAGGTGCCCGTGTCGGCGCTTCCCGGCGCCGGGATCTACGGCATCGGCGTGCAGGCCGGCCCGGGCGGCCGGTCGAGCACGAACTACTCGACGTTCGCGTTCACGCGCGTCGGCCCCGCCGTCGCGACCCAGCCTGCGGTACCGCTGCTGTCCTACCAGGGCTCGACGCCGAGCCACTTCGTCGACGTGCCGTATCACGCCTCGTTCCAGCTCGGATACGACGTGCGCTCCGTGGACGGCGCCACCGGCGCGATCGTCGAGGTCAGCGCCGCCGGCCCGACGAACTTCAACAACTACAACCCGTTCAACAACCCGAACGGCAGCAAGCGCGACCAGATCGCCACCGACTTCGGCTCGGTCGCCCTCACCCCGTTGCCCGGGACGCACGGCACGGCCACCTTGAACAGCGGCACGCTCGGCATGTACCCGGCGATGACGCATGTCGTGCGCGTCCTGGCCACCCGGGGCGGTGCCGTGATCGGCGAGGCCAGCGGGGTGAGCGCCGCGAGCATGGACGGCGTCCAGCCCGCCGACGGCGGCAGCGTCGTCAACGGCTACGGGATCAGCGGCCAGGGCACTGGCGGCTTCCTCACGTCCGACCAGATCACCGCGTCCGGGCAGTTGCTGGGCTCGGTGCAGACGTTCGGCCCGACGAATGCGATCACGTCCACCGTTGTGTCGTCGTCCACTGCTCTTTACGGGACGCTGCTGGGCGGTTGCCCCGGCATGTTCCACGGCGACGTCGGCCTATACGACGAGAGCAGCGCGTCCGGCGACACGTTCAAGGTGCTCTCGGGCGGGCATCAGGCCGGCACCTGGACGCCGCCCGCGCAGTCCGACGAGCTGGTCTGCCCAGCGGCCAATCAGACGACCGACGACACGGCCGTGCTCGCCGGCAAGGACGCGTCGACGTATCGGATGTTCACCAGCAACGTCGGGCAGAACACGTTCGGGCCCTCGCGAAGCCTCGCCCCGGCGCTGAGCGCTATGAGCTTCCCGATCGCCGGCGGCGTCGCGCAGAACACGAAGACCGGCGACGCGCTCGCCGTCTTCGCCGACGTGGCCAACCTCGGCGGCCCGCCGTCCATCGTCTCCGTCCATCTCAGCGACGGGACGCTGGGGACGATCCGCGGCGTAACCACGTACTTCGCCGAGGGGCTGGCCGTCGACGAGTCGACGAACACGGCAATCAGCGGCTCGCTCAACAACGACTTCGGCGTCTACGACCTCGGCTCGGGCGCAGGCATCGACGTCGCGCCCGGCGGCGGGCCGTACATGCATCCGGCAGCTGACTCGGTCCACGGCCGTCTCGCGATCGAGGAGGTCGGCGGTCCGGACTATCTCGGGCAGACGTCCAACAACAACGCGCTGTCGAGCATCCTGACCGTGGACGCGCAGGGCCACATCGTCTCGCGCATCGAGCGGTTCAATTTCTACAACGTGTTCCGGCTCGACCTGGGCGCCTACGTGCAGCTGGACCCGTCCACGCGCACCGGCTATGCGATCGGCCCGCTCGGCGCCGAGCTGTCTCCGTTCGCCTACTGATCGGACGTCCCTTACTCTCAAGATCACGACGGGGACCCGACGACCGAGGACGGTCCGATGGAACCTGCCGTTTCGAAGAAGGCGCGTGCCGCGGAAACGGTGTCGTCGTCGGATTCGACCCCGCTACCCCTTGATCGGCAGGCAGTGCCCGCCGCGCCGGTCGCCGGGATCGCTTTCGGGCCGGACGCGGCGCCGACGATGCGGGTCGGCTCGGCGGACGATCCGGCCGAGGTCGAGGCCGACGCGGTCGCGCGGACGGTAGTCGACATCCTGCGCAGCCGGCAGTCCGCGCCGATCACGAGCACCGCGGCGGGCGCTGCCTCGCCGATGACCGTGCAGCGCGCGGCGCGCACGATCGGTGCCGCCGGGGGAGTCCTCGACGGCGGGCGGGCGTCTGCCATCGACCGGCTGCGCGGCACCAGGTCGCCGTTACCGCCGCACACCCGTGCCGCGATGGAGTCCGCCTTCGCAACCGACCTGTCCGACGTGAACGTGCACGTGGGCGCCGGGCCGGCCGCGATGAACGACGAGCTGGGCGCGCACGCGTTCACGGTCGGGTCGGACATCATGCTCGCGGGTCCGCTTCCTGACATGGGCACCGAACCCGGCCAGCACCTGCTCGCGCACGAGATCGCGCACGTCCTGCAGGCGCGCCGTGCCGGGGTGCTTCATGCCTTGCGCCGCGAAACCCTTCGGCGGCATCCCGGTACGGAGGCGCTGACCGCGGCGCACGACGCCAGCGCGCACACGTCGCCCAAGGACACTGCCGACCACGATCGTGAGCAGCAGACGTCCTTCGATCACATGTCGTCGGATCAGTTCGTCGAGGCGCTGACGCCGGTGAGCGTGGATGGCGACAAGGTACGCACGATCCCGCTCGCGGCGCTGCCACCGAAGCTGCAGGCGCAGGTGCGCATGATCCAGTCGATCGTGACCGAGATCGAGACCGAGCTGGCCAAGGACGAACCAGAGCCCGGCGCCCTCGACCGGCTGGCGGCGCGGGTCAAGACGGGCGCACGCTCGTGGCACGAGAACGACAACAAGAAGGTGCCGATTCCGACGGGGCCGATCGTCGAGGATTCGGCCGGGGAGTTCTTCGAGCAGATGCGCGTAGCGTCTGGTGGCAAGGTGCCCACCAAGCAAGCGAAGAAAGGTGTCACCGGCAAGCGCTACCCGTTCCGTGAGTACACCGCCGTCGGCTGGAAGGAGGCGGCTCAGTCCGGCCGCCTGATCTTCGATCCGATCGGCGACGTCTTCTACCTGACGTGCAAGCACTACCTGGACGACAAGTACTTCGCGATCGTCGCGCCGCGTCCCAGGGTTGGCGCCCCTGGGCGGCGGACGACCGAGTGGGACTTCGACCTGCTCGTGTACCAGGCATGGGAAGAGCTCGCCGCGGATCTGCAGCTCCTCGCCCAGCACAAGGCGGCCCCGAAGAAGAATGCGGCACCGACGGGCATCGACGTCGCCACGATCAGTGACGATGCGAGCGCGTGCGTCACGGAGCTCTACCTGCTGCGCGAGATGTATGGGACGGCGCTCTTGGACGCCCGCCGCCAGGTCAGCGAGAAGGTCGCTGCCATCGATCAGTACCTCGAGCTGAAAGCGAAGATGGAGGCGCGACGCCAGAAGTTCGCGGGCAAGACCGACAAGCTGGCGCCGTACGAGATCGTCGACGGCAAGGTGAAGATCGCCGAGCAGTTCGGCAAATTCACCTGGTGCGGCGGCGATTTCTACGTCGGATCGATTGACGGTTACATCGGCTACCTGCACAAGGGAAGCGTGGTGGCGCCGGCCTACGACGGGTCGACGATCGGCGCGCTCGGCAGCTTGTTCCGCTCGTGCGTGGCAACCCGGACAATCGACGGCACAGAGGAGGCCGCCTGCCTGATGCTCGCCAGCCTGGTGGCCGAAGCGAGTAGGCATCCGGCCGCGACACTCGAAGCGCTGTTCGCCGTGTTGAAGGACAGCCCGTTCGCGTCCAAGAACAAGGCGTTCGGTACCTCGTTGCCGATGGCGGCGGGCGGGACGATCGCCACCGGAGGCATCGCGATCGAGGTGATGCTGCAAGAGGCGCGCCTCGGCGTCGGCGTGATCGGCAAGAAGCTGCTACAGCTCGACTCCAAGGGGGCGCAGAAGCGCGTCACGGCGGTGAAGAAGCTCGCGCCGACCGCGGCGATCGCGGAACTCAAGTCGTGGCTGTTCACGGCGCTGCAGACGCCCGAAGCGCAGCGTGGCGTCGTATCGCCGGAGGTCGAGGAGCCGCCGACAGGCGACGCCGTCACTGCCGAGGCGCCGGTCAGCACGATTCGACCCGGCGACGCGGTCCTGCCGGATACCGCGCCGAAGACCGCCGTCGTCACGCTGGTCGGATCGGATGCCTTGTGATCAACCCGTGTGCCCGTGGTGGTGGGCCTCGTGGTCGTGGTGCTCGCCGTGGTCCATGCCGTCCGGCGAGCCGCCCATCATCTTGAGCATCGCACGGCCGCCGGTGGCGAAGAACCGCCAGACCAGCGTCGCGGCGAGCAGCAGGAAGACGATGTTGAGCACGGTGGTGTAGTTCCATCGGACGCCGTCGTCGCCGACGTTCGCGTTTCGCGGGCCGTCCGGGATCAACCCGAGCGGGCCGAAGACGAACTCGATGACGTAGCCGGCGGCGACCATCGTGGCGTAGAACGTGCCGAACAGGAACCAGGCCATCCGCGCCCCGTAGTACTTCCGGTAGATGAACAGCAACGGGATGATGATCAGGTCGGCGAAGATGAAGCTGATCACGCCGCCGAAGCTGATGCCGCCGTTCCAGAGCACTGCAGCCAGCGGCGCGTTGCCGATCGAGCAGACGAACGTCACGACCGCGACGGCCGGGCCGATCAGCGGTCCCCAGATCTTGGCCACCAGCGGGTGGTCGGTGAAGAACAGGTGCTGCCAGAACGACTCCGGGATCCACGCCCCGGCGGCACCGGCGATCAGCAGGCCGATGGCCAGATCGCGCAGGATCGCCGCCCATTCCATGACGAAGTTGTGGCTGACCGACGTGAACCCGGCCGGGCTGCGCAGCCGTCGCCAGAAGCTGCCGCCGGACGCGATGCTCATGTCCATGGCGGCGTGGCCCTCCATCGACCCGGCCAGGCCCCGCTCGGCCTGCACGCGCGCCGCGTCGCGCAGCCGAGTGGTGAGGAATCGGCGGAACAGCAGTGCGAGGAACAGGATCATCAGCGGTCCGCCGACGAACTCGGCCAGGGTGAACTGCCAGCCGATCAGCAGCGCGAGGATCAAGCCGAGCTCGATCACCAGGTTCGTGGACGCGAACTGGAACGCCATCGCCGCGGTGAAGTCGGCGCCCTTGCGATACAGCGACCGCGCGAGCGCGACCGCGGCGTAGGAGCAGGACGAGGACGCTGCGCCGAGAACCGACGCGGTGGCCAGGCTGCGCGGCCGATCGTCGGGCAGCAGCCGGGCAATCGTCGACTTGCGCACCAACGCCTCGATCACCGCGGAGAGCGTGAACCCGAGGATCAGCGACCACGTCACCTGCCAGGTCATCGATCCGGCGACCTGCAGGGCGTGCAACAGCGCGTGGTAGGCGTCGAGCATTCAACCTTGATACCCCCGTGGGGTATGTGCGTCAAGTCTGGACGGCGGCGCGATCTGTGCGGATGCTGAATGTCCGCCAAGATCGTCCGCCGCCCCGGTTAGCCTGGCCGGGTGCCACCCGTAATGCGAGCAACGTCGTGCTGATCCGGCTGCTGCGCGCCTATCTGCGCCCGTACCGGCGCACCGTCTGGCTTGTCGTCTGGTTGCAGCTCGTGCAGACACTCGCGACGCTGTACCTGCCGAGCCTGAACGCCGACATCATCGACAACGGCGTGGTCAAGGGCGACACCGGCTACATCATTCACTTGGGCGGCGTGATGCTCGCCGTCACGCTGGTGCAGATCGTCTGCTCCGTCGGCGGCGTCTACCTCGGTGCGCGGACGGCAATGTCGGTCGGGCGCGACGTCCGGGCAGCGGTCTTCCATCGCGTGCATGACTTCTCCGCCCGCGAGGTCGGGCACTTCGGCACGCCGTCGCTGATCACGCGCACCACCAACGACGTCCAGCAGGTGCAGATGCTCGCGCTGCTGACGTTCACGCTGATGGTGTCGGCCCCGATCATGTGCGTCGGCGGCATCCTGATGGCGCTCAACCAGGACGTGCCGCTGTCGTCGTTGTTGCTGGTCGTCGTGCCCTTGCTCGGCGTGATCGTCGCGGTGATCATCTCGCGGATGCGTCCGCTGTTCCGGCAGGTGCAGACCCGCGTCGACGGCATCAACCGCGTGCTGCGCGAGCAGATCACCGGCGTGCGCGTCATCCGGGCGTTCGTCCGCGACCGGCGCGAGCAGGAGCGGTTCGCGACGGCCAACACCGAGTTGTACGACGTGTCGATCGGTGTCGGACGGCTGATGGCGCTGATGTTCCCGTCGGTGATGCTCGTGATGAACGTGTCGAGCGTGGCCGTCGTCTGGTTCGGCGGGCACCTCATCGAGAGCGGCAGCATGCAGGTCGGTTCGCTGACCGCGTACCTCAGCTATCTCATGCAGATCCTGATGTCGGTCATGATGGCCACGTTCATGTTCGTGATGGTGCCGCGCGCTGAGGTGTGCGCCGAGCGCATCGAGGAGGTGCTCGACACCGAGTCGAGCGTCGTCCAGCCTTCTGATCCGGTGCCGACAGCGGGGCTGCGCGGCCTCGTCGAGCTGCGCAATGTCGAGTTCCGCTACCCGGGCGCCGAGGAGCCCGTGCTGCGCGGCATCGACCTGGTGGCCCGTCCGGGCGAGACCACCGCCATCATCGGCAGCACCGGCGCCGGCAAGACGACGCTGCTCAACCTGGTGCCGCGGCTGTTCGACGCGACCGGCGGCACCGTCCTGGTCGACGGTGTCGACGTGCGCTCGCTCGATCCCGCCGTGCTGTCGCGTGCGGTCGGCCTCGTGCCGCAGAAGCCGTACCTGTTCTCCGGAACCATCGCGTCCAACCTTCGCTACGGCCGGGCGGATGCGACCGACGAGGAGCTCTGGCACGCGCTCGACATCGCGCAGGCGCGCGAGTTCGTCGCCGAGATGGCCGACGGCCTGGACGCCCCGATCGCCCAAGGCGGCACCAACGTGTCCGGTGGTCAGCGGCAGCGTCTCGCGATCGCGCGCGCACTCGTCCGGCGTCCGGAGATCTACCTGTTCGACGACTCGTTCTCCGCCCTCGACTATTCGACCGATGCCGCGCTGCGCGCCGCGCTGATCCGTGAGACCGCCGAGGCCACCGTGGTGATCGTCGCGCAGCGGGTCAGCACGATCCGGCACGCCGACCACATCGTCGTGCTGGACGACGGCCAGGTCGTCGCCACCGGGACGCACGACGAGTTGATGGACGAGTCGGAGATCTACCGCGAGATCGTCCTGTCGCAGCTGACCGAGCAGGAGGCCGCGGCATGAGCGCCCCGCCGACCGCGCCTCCGGGGGAGCGGCCGTCGCCGCAGCGCGGTCCCGGCCCGGCTCGCGGGATGCCGATCGGGCGGGGACCGGCCGCCTTCATGGCCGGCATGTCCACCGAGAAGTCGCTGGACTTCCGTGGCTCGAGCCGCCGGTTGCTGGGCACCATGCGGCCCGAACGTCCACTGATCGCGCTCGGGCTGCTGCTCGCCACGGCCAGCGTCGCGCTGAGCGTCCTCGGACCCCGCCTGCTCGGGCAGGCCACCGACCTGATCTTCACCGGAATGCTCAGCCGGCAGTTCGACTCCGATCAGTCCAAGGCCGAGATCGTGATCCGGCTGCGGCAGCAGGGCCACGGCACCCTCGCCGACATGCTCAACGCGATGGACCTCGTGCCCGGCAGCGGCATCAACTTCGACCGGGTCGGGCAGGTGTTGCTGTTCGTCGTGGTGATCTACGCATGCGCGTCGATCTTCAGCCTGCTGCAGGGACGGCTGGTGACGGTCATCGTGCAGCGGTGCACGTTCCGGCTGCGCGAGCAGGCGCAGGCCAAGCTCGCCAGGCTACCGTTGCGCTACTTCGACCAGCAGCCGCACGGCGAGGTGCTCAGCCGCGTCACCAACGACATCGACAACATCTCGCAGACGATGCAGCAGACGTTGAGCCAGATCGTCACGTCGCTGCTGACCATCGTCGGCGTGCTGACCATGATGTTCGTGATCTCGCCGCTGCTCGCCCTGATCGCGCTCGTCACCGTGCCGGTGTCGGTGTTCGTCGCGGCGCGGATCGGCAAGGCGGCCCAGCCGCAGTTCGTCAAGCAGTGGGGCACGACCGGGCGGCTCAACGGGCACATCGAGGAGATGTACACCGGCCACTCGCTGGTGAAGGTCTTCGGGCGCCGCGAGGAGGCGGAGCGGACGTTCGCCGAACACAACGACACGCTGTACGCGGCGAGCTTCCGCGCGCAGTTCATCTCCGGATGCATCCAGCCGTCGATGATGTTCATCGGCAACATCAACTACGTGCTGGTCGCGGTGGTGGGCGCGCTGCGGGTGGCGTCGGGGGCGCTGTCGATCGGCGAGGTGCAGGCGTTCATCCAGTACTCGCGGCAGTTCAGCCAGCCGATCATGCAGGTTGCCAGCATGGCCAACCTGCTGCAGTCCGGAGTTGCGTCCGCCGAGCGGGTGTTCGCACTGCTCGACGCGTCCGAGCAGGATCCCGACCCGGTTGCCCCGTCGCGGCCCGTGGACGTCCGGGGGCGGGTCGAGTTCGAGCACGTCAGCTTCCGGTATCTGCCGGACGTCCCGCTGATCGAGGACGTCTCGCTGCACGTCGAACCCGGGCAGACCGTCGCCATCGTGGGGCCGACCGGGGCTGGCAAGACCACGCTGGTCAACCTGCTGATGCGCTTCTACGAGGTCACGTCCGGGCGGATCACCCTCGACGGCGTCGACATCGCCTCGATGACCCGTGAGGATCTGCGCTCTCGAACCGGCATGGTGTTGCAGGACGCCTGGTTGTTCGGCGGGACGATCGCCGAGAACATCGCCTACGGCTTGCCGGACGCCAGTCACGAGCGGATCGTCGAGGCGGCGCGGGCCACCCATGTCGACCGGTTCGTGCGCACCCTGCCGTCCGGGTACGACACGGTGCTCGACGACGAGGGCGCTACGGTCAGCACGGGCGAGAAGCAGCTGATCACGATCGCTCGGGCATTCCTAGCCGAGCCCGCCATCCTGATCCTGGACGAGGCGACCAGCTCGGTGGACACGCGAACCGAGGTGCTCATCCAGCGTGCGATGAACTCGCTGCGCTCGGGACGAACGAGCTTCGTGATCGCGCACCGGCTCTCGACGATCCGCGACGCCGACCTCATCCTGGTCATGGAGTCCGGGCGCATCGTCGAGCAAGGCACGCACGTGTCGTTGCTCGCGGCAGGCGGCGCATACGCACGTCTCTACACGGCACAGTTCGCGCAAGCCCCCGCCGAACTCGACTGAGCGGCACCGAGCGGCTGGCGTCCCGGATCAGAACGGCGGTGGGTCGGGGTCGATTTCGTGGGTGTGGTCGATGGGGTATGCCGGTGGGCGTGATTGGTAGCGATGACCGGTAGGGCTCGTCCAATGG
>WNGE01005194.1_pt1 | contig 25605 bp, 31 predicted proteins | sample 5400651 | NCBI WGS metagenome assembly WNGE01 (sample SAMN13153370, study PRJNA577476) | soil metagenome | isolation source: 60 cm soil or saprolite under grassland replicate 2 | place: USA:California | collected 2016-06-15 | reverse complement strand
GGAATAGCCGAGGGCTGCGGGTCTCGCGGAGTCGGGGACGGGGATTACCACATCAGCTTTGAACGGGTATTTTTGGGCGAGGACTCTGCCGAGCTTTCGTCGAGCGTCGTAGACGTAGTGATCGTCGATCTTGCTGCTAGGATGACCGAAGTAAGTGTACTCGAACGGGCAGTGGTAGTGGCGTGGCGCGTCTGCGAATCGTGTTATTCTGAGGCCGTCTTTGGAGAGGCTGACAAGCTCGCCAGGCTGAATGTCCCGGACAAGGTTTGCTTGGAGCGCTGTGAGAGCGCAGCTCTCGCTCGCAACGATATGGGTGTCTGTTTCAGGATCGTATCCGAGACAGAGGGGTCTGTAGCCTGCTTCGTCCCTCGCGGCTAGGACCTCGCCGTCGTGGGTTATGATGACGAAGCTGTAGGAGCCGCTCAGCTCTTTGCTCAGCTTGTGAAACGCACGGGTCCAATCCTGTTCGGCTCGGTAGTGTTGGAGGAGTCGATATCCAGCAAGCTTCGTGTCTGTTGTCGAGCCTAGGATTGGAAATTCTCTCTGGACTATGGGCTCGAGATCTTCCGTGTTTGCGATGGTCCCGTTCTGGGCGATGGCGAATTCGCCGCGAATGTCGAGAGGATGCGCGTTCTCTAGTGTTGTCCGTCCGCGGGTCGAGTAGCGTACGTGTCCTATTCCGCGATTGCTGGTGAAGCTGAGAATCTTCTTCGCATTAGCATCTGCGCCCTGGCCGATTAGGCCGAGGCCCTTGAGGACGGGCTCGCCGGGTACTGCAATGCCCCACGATTCTTGGCCCCGATGTTGGAGGGCTGCGAGTCCCTTGACGATACGCTCAACGACAGGCCTGTTCTGCATAGAGTATATGGCTAGGACGCCGCAGTGCTCTTTCATAGCGTCGCCTCCATTGCCCGCGGGATTGTTTCGGACCATGCCCTTGAAGCTTCAGCGAGGGGAATTGTGATGATCGGTTGACTGTTCGAGAGGAACTCGACCCCGTTGTCTGTTACTGTTCCGATTTTTGCGGCAGGTATTCCGAGCCGTTGTCCGTTACAGTTCCTATCTTTGCAGCAGGTATTCCGAGCCGTTTGAACGAGATGACAATTCCAGCCGTGTTCCGGGGTCTTGTTTCAAGGACAAATCGTGATCTTGATTCTGAGAACAGCAAGTTGTCCATTCTCCTTGTCTTGTTAGGAACCTTATCGAGATCAATGGTTACGCCTTTGCGGCCTTGAACAGACATCTCGGCCGAGGCAGCTGCTAATCCGCCTTTCGAGATGTCGTGGGCACTTTCTACACGACCGCTTCGCAGAATCCTCAACAGAGATCGGAGGAGTATCTTCTCTTTCTTCAAGTTGACTCTTGAGACCTGGCCGCCTGTGAGGTTGTGTATGTGTTCGTAGTATTCGCTCCCGCCCATTTCATCAGAGGTGTTTCCGACGATGATGAGATCGTCTCCCTCCTCTCTGAGGGCTTGCAGTATCTTCGAGGTCTTCTGTTCTACCAGTCCCAAGGCGGCGATGACTGGCGAGGGTTTTATCGCCTTGCGACTTGTCGAGTCTTCGTTGTAGAAGCTGACCTTGCCGCCGATACATGGGACATCGACGGCTTTGAGATAGTTGGAGATGGCTCGGATGGCTTCCTTGAATGTCCAGTAGACCTCAGGATTCCCAGGGTCTCCAAACTGTAGATGATCGACGACCGCAACAGGTTCCGCGCCGGCAACCACTAGATTGCAGAGTGCTTCGGAGACAACCCCCACGGTTCCCCAGTAAGGGTCCACATAGCATTGCTTGCTGTTGCCGCCGGTGGTGAGAGCGAGGGAACGATTGTTGGGAAGACGTAGTAGTGCAGAATCTGCCTCTCCCGGTTTGACGATGGTTCGGATGCCCACCTCGTGATCATACTGGCGATAGATCCACTCCTTGCTCGCAATGTTCGGACTAGAGAGGAGAGCAACCAGAATCTGACCGAGGTCTTCAGGAATAGCTGGCTCAGGTACCTCTGCGAGAGCATCAAGATAGAGAGGGCGCCTTGATGATCTTGGTGCGAGTGGCGCTTCAGCGACGAACTTGGCCGGTGCTTTGGCCACAATCTCGTTTCCCTGCCGGATAATCAGGAGACCGTCCTTGGTCACCCGCCCTATCTTCTCATACCCTAGCTCCCATTTCTCGAGGATACGGACGAGTCTTCTCTCATCTTTCTCTCGGATTAGGAGGAGCATTCTTTCTTGTGATTCGGATATCATGATCTCTGCTGGTTGCATGTCTGGCTCACGCGTCAAGACCTTGTCCAGATCGACCTCTATCCCTGTCCCAGCTTTCGCCGCGATCTCTGACAGCCCACAGGTTAGGCCTCCCCCGCCGAGATCTTTCATTCCCTGGATGATGTTCGCCTCGACCGCTTCCCGTATCGCTTCGATGATGAGCTTCTTTGTGAATGGATCCGGGACTTGGACGGCGGATCGTTCCATGTCAGATTTGTCTGTCAATGTTTTGCTGGCGAAGCTTGCTCCACGGATGCCGTCTCGTCCCGTCCGTCCCCCGACAAGGTAGACGAGGTCGCCTGGGTTCCGGGCTTCGCCTAGAACGAGCCGGTCTCTTCGTCCGAGACCAGCGCAGACGACATCAACGAGGCAGTTTCTCTCGAAGGACGGGTCGAACTCCACTTCTCCCCCAACTGTCGGGACGCCTATGCAGTTGCCGTAGTCTGCTATTCCCCTGACGACGTTGTCGAAGAGCCAGCGGGTGTGAAGACTCTCGATTGATCCGAACCTTAGTGGGTCGAGGAGAGCGATGGGACGTGTCCCGAGACTTAGGATGTCACGGACGACACCGCCGACACCTGTAGCCGCTCCACCATAAGGGTCGATGGCGCTAGGGTGGTTGTGTGATTCGATGTGGAGGGATACGACCCAGCCGTCGCCGATGTCGATGACGCCGGCGTCAAAGCCGGGTCCGACTAGGACTCTGGGTCCTTTGCTGGGGAGCTGTTTGAGGAGTGGTTTGCTGGATTTGTAGCTGCAGTGCTCGGACCACTGCGCTTCGAGCATAGCCCATTCAACCTCATTAGGCTCGCGTTGGAGCTTTTTGACGGCGTACCGGATCTCCTCATCGGTGAGATTGGGCCTCGGAACTTCCACTAGGGTCAAGGTTTGAGGTTCCACGACGGCGGATCGGGTCATGATGGCTGCTCTCTTCCTCGAAGAGCAAGGAGGGTTGCGCGCGAACCCGTGATTGCTCCTATGATGAAGGCGATGATGAACCCGACGAGGCCAGCGATGAGGTAAGCAATGAGCCCGGCGACAACTCCTGCGATTAGTCCTCCTACTAGGGCAGTGGCGCGCGGATACGTTCTCTTTTTCGCGGCAGCTTCTTCTGTCAAATCTTATTGGGCCTCCTCGCTTTCGGGGCCGTATTGCTGAACCTCAATTAGTGTCAACCTTGTTTTGCTCCTCTAACGGTCAGGTAGAGACCGACTCCCATTAGAATCCCAGCGCTCAACCCACCAGCTCCTGAACTCGGAAGAGGCGACAAAACGGTTGCTAGGATCGCCACTCCGATGGCAAAGAGTATGATCCCTGTCAGTGCGGTGTTGTCTTTGGACAGGTGCCTCAACTCTTCTCTTAACTTCTGAATCTCGCTTACCGTCATTCAGTTGTCTTCTCCTTCTTCGGAAGGATCAGGCCCACGCCTAATGCTATCAATATGAGGCCATAGAAGCCGCCGAGGAAACCGATGCCGGCGATGTAGGTGATTGAGAAGAAGGCAGCAAGAGAGACTACGCCTAGGGCGATGGAGAATATGCCTAGAACCAGCCGGCGAATGGAGCGAGTTGCTTCAGTCATCGGCGAATTTTCTCCCGGCTCGTGGTTTCAACTATCTTCCTCCTTCGAGGGTCTCTATCATCGAGTCGAAGATTATCCTTCCTTCGGGATGATTGTCTGGAGTTAGAATTGGTATAGAAGCGCGTTCGGGGTGGGGCATGAGCCCCATCACGTTCCCTTCCGTGTTGCAGATTCCAGCGATGTTATCCATGGACCCGTTTGGGTTTGAATCCTCTGATGGAATATTGTTCTCGTCAACGTACCGTAGAACGATCTGCTCGTTCTTCTCCAGTTCAGCAAGCTGGTCGTTGTCGAGATAGTATCGGCCTTCGTTGTGAGCAATTGGAATCCGCAGGGTCGCTCCCTTACTCGCTAGTTTTGTGAACGGTGTTCTGGTGGAATCTATTCGGAGGCGTGTCCATTTGCAGACGAATCGTAGGCCGGTGTTTCGAAGGACAGCGCCGGGCAGGATTCCGGCCTCGACTAGTATCTGGAAGCCGTTGCATATTCCAAGAACTGGCTTGCCATTGTCTGTTGCCTCTCTGATGGTTTCGAGGATTGGGCTGGTCGCGGCTATTGCCCCGGCGCGGAGGTAATCGCCGTAGGAGAAGCCTCCCGGCAGAACGTACGCGTCATATTGATCCCGTTTCAGGTCCTTGTGCCATACTAGGTCCGTCGGGACCTTGACGGTTTTCTGGAGAATTTCTAGCGCGTCTAGGTCGCAGTTGCTTCCGGGGAACCGTACGACAGCGACCTTTACCATTATCCTGGTTTCCTAAAGTAGTGAATTTCGATGCCTATTAAGCCCTTTTTTGACAGGCTCGTGTCAATGGACGAGAATGTCGAAGGAATAAGGCCTGGTCTAAAAATCATTACCCTTGATTGCTCGTCCTCTTAGCTTACGACCCTAACTCGGCAGATGTGCGCTGCTGGATTGTAAATCCTGAGATCATCACAGAGCTTCTGGACAAGTTGCTTAGCGTCTTCCTCGGAGCTAGCTTCAACATTCATGCGCAAGAACTTGCCAGCCCGAACATTTGTCACCTGTGAGTAGCCTCCCTTCAGGATCAGATTGTGATGGATCGTCTCTCCTTCAGGATCCCGAGCCAAGGGCTTGTTCTCTACGACGACCTCGACGATGAAGCTTGATGGTGACATTGCTGGAAAGCTACCTATGAGGCTCCCTTAAGCTCTCTTTCCAATCTGGTGATAACAACCATCCGAAGAGTTGACATTCTAGGCAGAGAAGAGAAGAAGGAATCTGAGCCTCATGAGGAAGACTCTCCCGGTGAAAGAATTCTTTGTAGACCCAAATATTGATCGAGCCGAATCCTTGCCTGCTTCAGCGTTTGTGGACCCGGAATTTCTCGAACTGGAACTTGGAACTATATTTGCTCATACCTGGCTGCTAGCACCACGTGAAAACGATTCCCAAGACGGACTTGCCACTTCCACAGACCCTATTGGGAAAACCGGTTCTCGGGTCCCGTTCAATCTTCTAGGCAAGCCATTCTTCCTCCAACGAGGCCAACATGGCAGGCTGAACTGCTTTCCGAACGTTTGCACCCACGCTTGGCACCCTCTCGTTGGATCGTCGAGCGTTGGAGGGGCAATAATCTGTCCGCAGCACGGACGCCAATTTGACAATGAGGGGAGGTTCGTCGCCCAGGCAGGGTTTGAGAAGGTGGACGGATTTCCACGGGAATCGGACCATCTGAGAAATGTTCATGTTGATGAGTGGGGACAATGGGTCTTCGTCTCTACTAGCGATCCACTGGCACCCTTCCGCGAGTTCATAGAGACGGTTCAGCAATCCGTACCAGGAATCAAACTAGCTAGCCTCAGAAGACATCGTTTCGACGGGGAAGTTCGGGAGGTTGACGGAAACTGGAAACAGCACGCTTGGAACTACATGGACAACTTCCACATCAAGTTCGTTCATAAGGGACCGGGGGGACTGACCGATGCTATCGATCTGTCTTCTTACCGGACTGAGCTGTACAAGTTCAGCGCTCTACAGTGGGCTTATGCACGGGACGAAAAGAACGGCTTCGACCCTCAGCTCCTGGCCGACAGGTTCCTGGACCCGAAGAATCCTACAAGGAAAGTGTTTGCGTTGTGGTGGTTTATTTTTCCCAACATAACACTGAACTTCTATCCCTGGGGGTTATCGGTCAATGTGTATATGCCGATTTCTGGGAAACCTGACAAGACCCTTTTCTTATGGTTCCAGTACGCGCTAGACGAAGAAAAATTCCAACATCGAACCAGCACCTGGCTCAGCGATCAAGTCGACGCTGAGGACATTGAAGCGATTGGCCTCGTGAACACTGGTGCAAAGTCCGGATTTGCGCCCCGTGGACGGTTTGCTCCAAGTGAAGAAACAGGACCTCACTGGTTCCACAGACTCGCGTACGAGACTATTTTCGAGCACAGGACCCCCAGTAGGATGGTTGGAGTCTAAACATTGCCCAGCGAATTCTTGCCACGAGCCCATTCCAAGAGGTTGGGAGAACTCGACGCGTCAAACTGGAAGAATCTAAAGGTCGCAAAAAACGCTTCACGTGTTGACCCTGCTATACGAGAGATTGTTTCATCACTCAACGACAACGGATACAAGACCTTCTCGTGCTGTAGCGGAGGCCACAGATCAAACCTTCGCCGGAGATTCGACCGTCACGAGAGCGGCTACATCGCCTTCTCCCCGCCCTCAAGAATCCCTTTCGCCCTCTATATCACCCTCCGCGAAAGGAATCAGGACTTCATGTTCGAAGCGGAAGCGGTGATACATGATGGGAACGGGGATAGAAGGGAGACGATCTACACCCAATTGGACTGGCAACTACTGGACCAGAGAAAACCGAAACTGAGATATTACGAGAACTTATTCTCCGAAATACAAGACGCGATCGACAGCCTACCTAGACGACAAGACGGGCATAAGGACGTCTTGACCGGCTTGCTGGGGAAACCTCACCTACGGCTGGGATCGAAAATTGTGAGCGGCCAGATGAAACGGTTCACCCGTTAGATAGTAACAGTTCTCAGGGCTTCGAAAATCGATGCTCGAAATGATCATCAAAGATTCATGCTAATACGATCGAGCGTATGGTCTTGGTGCAGAGAATCCTTTCGGGATACGAAAGAAAAAAAGGGGGATTGGTCTTGGAGCTAACTGGTACGCTTACTGCTTGAAGAGTGGTGTGGGGGCGAGAAGTGTCTCGCTGCGGGCCATGCCTTGTAGTGTTGGGAACTTCTCGAAGGCGGACTTGACGATCTCGTCAGAGGTCCTTGCCTGCCAGAGTGCTACGATGTCGAACTGGCCTGGGGTTGTCCATGCCTCGATGAGGCCTGGGAAAGTCTTGAGCTGGTTGACGAATGTCTCGATTGGGCTGGTGACGTTGAAGAGGCTGATGCCGAGTGGCATCTGGTTCTGGAAGTGGGCGCCGTTGATGCCGTTGAAACCGAAGAGTGTCTGAGTAGTCTCGATGCCGTGTACTTGGCGGATCTTGCTGACAAGTTGTACGATTTGTTCTGGGCTGTTCTGCTTTAGTCGTAGTGCTAGGTCGAATCGTCCGGTGACTGGTGCGATGAGGTCAATGTTCGGGTTGTTCTTTAGCTCCTCGACCACGTTCTTCGTCTGACCGTTGTGAACGGTTGCGAAGACGTAGGCGGGATAGTTTTGGGTTTGCATAGATATCATCTTATTGCAATTGAGTAATAGATATTACTTTGTATATAAACCTTTTAACTCGGAACCACATGTATTACAGTAGCAAGGCGCAATTGAGAATGCCAGCTCTCACCCAGAAGAACATGACAGTTCCAGAAGCAGTACGACAGATCCTCACGAGGAATTACCCTATCTACCAATGCCTCAAGATGAAACTCACAAACTTTCACTCAGTCGCCGAACTAATCCAGCCACACGTCCAGCAACTAACAGGCCGAAAACCAACCATCAACACACTTGTAGTAGCGATCAAAAGATTCTCAGACACACTAGAGGAACTGAAATCCTTGGACCCCGTAAGGGCACTGGAGAATACTAGAATCTCCCTTTCAAACGGAATAGCAGATGTGACCGTGAAAGCACCTCGCGCCGAATTTCCCAAGATACTCAACGAACTCTCAGAAATGTCCGCAGGACTAGGAGAGTTCCCCCACATATTCCCCCTAGCCAACTCGATCAAGATCATATTACCAACGGAGGATTACGAGCTCATGAAAAAGAAATTGCGCCACCTCAATATTGTTACTGTACAACCTAATGTGGCCAAGCTCTCACTGTACCTACCCACAAACGCCTGGGACACTCCCGGAATAGCGTCTTACATCACAGAACTTCTCTACCGGAATGGCGTCAACATAATCGACGCCTTCCTCGGCCACGGAGACATCATAATAGTCGTAAACGAGCCCGACGGGCACACGGCCTACGACGCATTGCGACAGATAGCCCAGACACAATAACCGCCCAAAAAAAAAACTCGCGGACTCAAAAGTCCCGTGGTTCACGACCGAACGGGGATCGTACGACCGAAAGTTTACCACTAACAACCTCCAGAACCATTTGGTCCATGAGCGAGTCAACCTACTCACCCTTGCTTCTGGACAAGATGGCAGAACGGTTCCGCTACTTCGCTGGCAAGATCTATGCCGATCGATCACCGCTCTACACGAATCTCGCTCTTAGGGTTGCCGAGGACCTCGAACTCCTCAGGCTAGCAGCCAGCGCTCAAGAGAAAGCCGCCCTCCCCAACCTGTTCTTTGCCGCCGTACATCTGTTGCTGCTCAAAGGCGAGCACCACCAGCTCGCAGCCTTCTACCCCAGCCTCAACAACTCCTCCCAGCACTACGACTACGTCTACCCCTACTTCCGCAACTTCGTCCTCGAACACCTAGAAGAAATCCATGAGACCTTGATGGCTCACTCTGTCCAGACGAACGAAGTGGGACGTTGCGCTGTTCTCGTCCCAGCCTTTGAACTTGTAGCGGCGCAAACGAAACGTCAGCCTCTGACCATGATTGAGATTGGTTCCAGCGCAGGACTCACCTTGCTCTGGGACCTATATCATTACCATTATGGAGAAGGCTTAGAGTGCGGAGACCGAAACTCCCAAGTAAAAATCGAGTGCTCCCTTCGCGGAAATATGCGCCCTCCGATACCAGGGCAGTTGCCAAAGGTCGCCTCTCGTACGGGCATCGACCTCTCACCTATCGATGTCAACGACGCTGAGAACGTTCAATGGCTACGTGCTCTCGTTTGGCCTGACAATCAGAAACGAGCTAGACAACTGGAACATGCAATCCGGCTCGCCCAGCAAGCTCCTCCTAGGATCGTTACTGGAAATGCCCTGGACCTTCTACCAAACCTCATCGATAAAACCCCCGACAAAGCATCACTGTGCATCTACCACTCGTTCACTCTTACACTCGCCAGCGGAGAACCGCGGGAGAAACTGCACTCACTCCTAACAACAGCCTCTAAGAAGAGAGATCTCTTCCTCGTCTCGATCGAATGGGCCGCCAACTCAGAAACCCCTCTCCTGGGTCTCGCGAAATTCAGCAATGATACCACGACAGAGAAAATCTTGGCCCGGTGCCACTCACACGGGGAATGGCTAGAGTGGATGAGCGACTCAGGCTGACTGTCGAGGCTCTATCTCATTTGACCTCGTGAGCGATACTCAAGGTATATCATTAAAGGGGGCTGTGAGAATTACATGACTAGGTTGAGTTGATGAGCACCATTGATCATGAGAGAAGGAGGCGGGCCAGGCAGATGGCCGAGGCACGCTGGGCTTTCCGGTTCCACCTCCCAATCTATCTGATAGTCAACGCCGCCCTTGTCATCATCTGGTTCTTTACAGGGCCGTCCAATTTTCCGTGGCCTGTGTTTCCCATCTTCTTCTGGGGAATAGGCGTACGTCCACTACATGGCGGCCTACCACAACCCAGGAGGGGGGTGGTTGGACAGGGAAACTGAAAAGATTCTGAAAGAGGACAAGGAAAATCTTAGAGGCTAGGGAACTTGGACCCGGCTCGCAAGTCTAGGAGCAAGATCCAGAAGTAACGACCTGCCCTGGTTCCCTTTGTCCAAGTTCGGATTGTAAGCTGTTAGATCCACAACTTTCAGCTTACCTGTTAAGTGTAGCGCTTGAAAGATCTGGAGAACGTCCTGACGGGACAGCCCTCCAGGCTCGGGAAAATCCACTCCAGGCATTAGAGATGGATCGAGAACGTCTACGTCCAGATGGGCGATGATCCAATCGCACGAGCTGTTTAGGAATCTGCTGATCTGAAGAGCAACCTCTCGCGCACCTTGTTTCTTGAGCTCTTGGGCGGAAATAAGCTTGACAGAACTTCGAAGAGCCTCGTCTTCCCCTGGGTCGAGCGACCGTGAACCCACATGAATGACCCGTTTCTCCTCCAACAGAGGCCTTAGTGACTCAATTTCACTTGTCAGTCTCGGGCCTCGGCCGCACGCGATCGCGAGGGGCATACCACCGATGAAGCCTGAAGGGCTTGTCTCGGGAATATTGAAGTCTCCATGAGCGTCCAGCCAGATCATTGCAGGCTTTCCTTCGTAGACATTCTTAAGGACTGCAAGACTTCCGGGGACGAAGGCACAGTCCCCGCCAAGGCAGAAGGTAATCCTGGAAGGGTCGACTAGGCCCGTCAGCTTGTCTTTGACTCTGCGAGTTCCTTCCGAGAACTCTTCAAAGTTTCTGAGGTTCTTACGGCCATGGTCCCTCACGATGGAAGGGCAATCAACGTCTCCAAGATCGATGAGGTCGTTGTCCGCCAACTTTATTCTTTGGACGACGCCTGCTTTCCTGAGACTGGGGACAGCGTCACCCATCGCCCGATATTTTGCCAGAGAGTAGAACGGGATTCCGACGAATGTCACACCCAAGATGATTCCCCACAACTGTTCTCTTCCCGTGTTTTCACGTTTTCCCCTCTCTCAGTACTGAATTATGCACCCCCGGGTGACATGTCTCTTAATGACTAGACGCATCGTGGGGAACCTTGACCTTCAATGCGCGAGACGATATTTGACGAGTCTTACAACGTTCGAGAAGTACTGGATGACGTTATCGAGAGGGTAGCCCTCCGCGAAAAATTGTTAGGTACAGCGAAACAGTTTGCAGAGAAAAAGAGGGAAGACAAGTTCACCTTAGCCATCAAACAGTTTGAGAATCTCATGGTCGACTTTCTACGTCTCTACCAACCCATTCTCGATAGGTTGCGTAGCTATCGGGAAGGAATGCAGAAGGAGATTGCAACTCTCAGATCGTCGCTCGCAACGGTCAACGGAATGCTCGAAGTCTCGAAGGGAATAGAGGGTCTAGCTCCTAGAATCCAGCAGCTGGAGGCAAACGGGCAAGAACTTGATGCTAACATCAATGAGAAGATGAAGATGGCGAACAAAATAGATGATCTGTTCAACAGAGTGCGGCCCTTCCAGGCGGGAGGCGCAGGACCAATGGGTCGGGATTCGTTGTCCGACGTCCTAGCAGGGATGCCTAAGGACCTCTTCCCGGAGACACCTGAGCCGGCTAACGAAAAGACTCGAAAGACAGGCACCAGAAACTAAGGCCCAATCGACTCTTTCCCTTTCTTCGGCAATACCGGTTACAGCACTCCATTATCCGGCCGACTTTCCACACGACGATAGACCATAACTTTGGTGACGAGAAGACAAGTGCGTTCAGCGAGAGCAGTACACTCCATAGTCGACGAGGATCTGCGGGTCTCTACTCACAAGAGCATCATCAAGACCCTAGGACGACAATATTCAGATGCGACACAATTCTTCGTTGAGCTCGTTGTCAACTCGTGGATGTGGGGCGAGGCAACAAGGGTCGAGATCAAGATCTCTGATTCGGGCTCTCAGATAGAATACGAGGAGTGGGGTCACGGGATGGACCTCGACGGACTGCGTGAATTTCTTACCAAGGGAAAAACAACCGGCGAGGGATTCTCCCCGAAATACAAGCGCCCGATACGAGAGTCGTACGGGATGGGCAGTCTCGCCTGGCTGACTCTAGGTCGTGAGCTGGAACTCCAAGTTCACAAGGGGCGTTTTGATCGGACTATCATGCTGACAGAGAGCCTTATCGATCGACGCTGGGCCCCCACCGATCAGTCCACCTGGAAACCTTTGCGACTGATACAGGCTCCGTTGGATCATGATGGCTTAAGGATCAGAATTCGTTCCTTGACGAAAAAGACAGACCCGGGAGAGGTTCGCAGAGCCCTACTTGCAAGAGCAAACGTCCTCGCTCTGCGAGGATACGGGCCCTTCGAAGTCTTTGTAAATGGTGAAGCGGTGAAGCCGGAAGAACTCCGCGGCGCAACCCTCCTCCCTGTTAACATTGCGACAGAATATGGGAAAGTTACAGGCGAAGTATTGATCCTCCCAATCTCTAAGACACGAGCTGGAATATCCGAAGCAGGAATGAGCGTCCAGCAGAAGCACATCACCTGTCTACAACACCAGTTCTTCGGCCTTGATCAGTATCGTATTCATGGACTGAGCCGGATACAGGGCTGGGTCAACGCTGACTTCCTCCGTCGATTGCCCGGCGGTAATGAGTTCGAGCGAGACAGCGCGCAGTGGAGAGTGTTCGAGAAAGCTATGCGCGGCTTTGTCCGAAACAAGGTCTTGAAATTTCTCAGACAGACCGCAAGCCGCAGAGAACTTCGCAGCATACAATACCTCAACCGGGAGATTGCGGAGAGATTGCGACGTAGCATCCGCCGAAACATCGAGATACTCTCCAGAGCAATAGTCAAGGCGAAGACATCGTCAAAGCCAAGTCAGACTGCGCATCACGTAGCAAAGAAAGAGAACGGATCGGCGAACCGGAGGGATCGGAAGTCGAAATCTCATCCTCGAGACGCAACCCGTAGCGTCATCCATCTGAAAGATCAGGTCCTAGCCTTCGACATCGCGCACGGAGGGGATAGGGGCCAGGCGTATGTTGAGACTGACAAGAATGGTGCCCGAACTGTATTCGTCAACATGGACCATCCGATGTGGAATGTCGAGGCGAGCATGACTCCGACAAAGCTCCGCTACTGTATCCGACAGATCCTAGAAAGGTCGATCGCGGAGGACATTCTGCCAGCGAACCCTTCGACGCCAGAGGAAGCCTATTCAGTACTGGATGCACTGTACAACGACGCCTTGGCCTAAATGACTCAAAGCCGATCTAGCAGGATACCCCTCCATAGAACTTTATACTTGAGGGATGCGTAGCGAACCTCGGTAATCATGCCTCAGAAGAATGAATCATCTCCGTCCTCTCTTGCAGAGGTCTTTGAGAAGATGGCTGAGAAGGACTACGCCTTCAATTTCGATGTGACCATGGAACTAGCAACATCATCGTTGCGAGTCGGAACTGTGAGGGTCCATGGTAAGGTCGAGTCCGCGGCTCTAAAGAAGAAATAGGCTCGGTAACGAAGCCCGAATCTATCCCCGTATCAGGGTGCGCCTTGTCCGAGCAAGGCTTCCTTCTCGCAGTCATAGCACCTATAGGTTCGCTCTCTCATCCATTTGCCAGACGAGTCAAGGATCTGTTTGTCCTGGGTGTTGAGTTCGCTCGATTCGAACTGACCGCCGCACCTGTCACAAACATGTTCCACTAAGATTACCAACTGACGGGCTAGCTATCGCTACTCATAAACAGTCGCCGCTAGACCCCGCAACACATTTACCGGGCGCGGTCTCTTTCAACGTCACCATTGTCAGCTAGTTCGGACGCGGAGAAGAGTAAGCGAATAGAGCAGACGTTTGACGAGTTCAACGAGTCCTGGCTTGTCTACTGGAACGCATACATTGACCTGCAGAACCAGTTGTATGAGAGTTTGAAGAGTGCGCGAGAGGTGACCTGGCTCGGAGCCACCGACTACGCGAAGATGAGTGAGATAAACGCGGCCCAACGACAATTGTTCGCCACTATGCCTCGCCGACTGGACTATGCGCCACTGGGACAGATCAACCGGAGCATGGATTACGCCCTCAGCAAGATCAACGAGCTGTTGACAGCTCTCTTCTCAGAGAAGGAGAAATGCAAGAGGCTAGAGGACGCTATAGACATTCTAACGGACAAGGCTAACAAGACTAAGCAAGAGCTCCAGTCCGAATCTTAGCTCCCTTTCCAGAGATAATATTGAACTCTCCATAATCCGACTGGCAGACCAATCAATGACTGTGGGTTAGGAACCAACTAGGGGTGCATGGAGGATACACAGATTCCTATTCGCTCTCGCCCTGCCAGTTGTCTCTCTCAAGCATTTCCCTCTTGAGAGATACGACCATCTCCTTGAAATCGGAAACCATAGTTGCTTGAATCTCCTGTTCTTTGCAGAGTTTGGATAGCTTCGAGTTCTTTATCGCGAACCTCAAGTCTGCACTTCTCAGCGCCTGTAGATCCCATCGTCCATCGCCGATGTAGGCGACCGTATCAGCCTTCGTCTTGTAGTATCTGACCGCGTCGTCTTTGAAATTCATTGATCGGTTGTCCTTCGGTTTGAGAAAGTCGAATTTGATGCCCGTCGGGGTGCATTTCGCCGCTGCCGCGTACAGTTCCACCTTGTTCCTCCACTTCTTACGTTCTAGAAAGTGTTTGATGACGAAATCCAGGCCTGCACTAACCAGGACGAGCGGGTAGCGGTTTGTCTTGCAGTAGTCGATTAGACTGTCGAAGCCGGGCCTGAATTTGGTGACCTCGTTCAGTTCGTCTAAGATTTTGGATCTAGACGCCCTTACCATCGCGCCCTGTCTTCTGAGACATTCCTCCAGTGTGATCTCTCCCTTAGCGTACTGGTCATCAACGGCCCTCCAGTCGCCTTGAGCAAATTTTTCGAGAACGTTCTCGAACGTGTCGTTGAGAGTGACCGTGCCATCAAAGTCGCTTAGTATTGCAAGCTTCATTTCAAACAGGGCTTCTTCGATTTCTACGTCTTGTGGACGTTGAAAAACAATGGTCTCTCCAAAGATGAGAGTAAACTTGTTGATATAACGCGCTACTGCGATGTTTCTCGGGATATCATAGCCATATTTTGAGTTGAAAAAAGGCCCTCGCAAAGCCTATCATGGACAACAAGTAATCAATCCCATGAGCGAGCGTTTCACAGCCGAGATGGCCGTAGCATTCCAAGCATCTCGAAATAGTGTCTCTGTCGAACAAATCGGTATCGCTCCGTTAGTGGTTGGCTCTTGGGACCTCGAGACCGTCAAGTCACTAGCTACTGCTGTGGGCGCTGAGCCGTCGCCGTCTTGGTGGTGGGGGCCGCGGTTTCCATTGTACAATGGGCAGGTTGGCGGCAGAAGGGTTTCCTTCGTTAGTCTCCCCCTCGGCGCGCCTGCTACTATCCTGGTTATGGAGGAGCTGATCGCTTGTGGCATGCGGGCTTTCTTGGGGCTAGGTTTTGCGGGGAGTATTCAGCCCGAGGCACCGGTGGGGACATGTTTCATTCCGACATCTTGCATTAGGGATGAGGGGACGTCTCCGCATTATCTGGCGAGTGATGATGGACTTCGTCCGGCACAGCGACTCGTCCGGGCGCTAGAGAAGGCTCGTGTAAAGAAAGGTGTAGTTGCGTATACTGGTCCTATCTGGACGACGGACGCGCCCTACAGGGAGATGGTGACGACGATCGAGAACTATCGATTGCGCGATGTGCTGGGAGTCGACATGGAGACCTCGGCAATGTATGCACTGGGCACGTATCGGAATGTGGAGGTCTGCAACTTCCTCGTCGTGAGCGATGAGCTGTGGAGAGACTGGAGACCAGCGTTTGGCCGGCCCGAGCTGAGAGAAGCTTTGAAACGGGCCGAAGAAGTGATCCTGGAAGCAATCACAACACTACGAAAATAAGTTGCTCTCTCGTTAGTCTTCTCGAGTTGGAAATCTTTCCTGACCCCTTGGTATCTCGGTGGGTAGGCCGCAGCTAGGGCAAGTCAAAATCCCGACGCCTAATTCGGTGCNNCAGAATCTTAGGCCGAGAATCTGGCCATTGGTAGACCGTTTCCGTTCTTGTCGGATGAGCAATACAAGAGCAAACAATCCCAGCCCCACGTATCCCGCGACGACCGGTATAATGATGGAGCGGAATATCGTGAGTAACGAGATGGGCGATCGTGTCGTCGTGTTGGTCGATGTCGAAGAACCTTGACCAGAGCTTGGAGGGCTAGGACCTGGATTATTGGGAGGATTGGGCGGCGGGGCTGGATTGTTGGTTACGACAAGGGTCTCGTTCAGTCTTGTTTGTTGGAGTCCAATCCATTCTTGAACTTGAGTGTCCAGATACTGCCACGATCCGATTTCAATTGTTAGATTGTAGTTTCCGAGCGTAAGATCCATTGGAAGGTTTATGGTTGCATTGTACTGGGCTGTCGCTGCGTCGAATGAAAATGGCGTCTTGACCGAGATGTTGTAGTTTCCAAAACTTGTCGAGATGGTTAGGTTCTCGAATCTCACGGTTGCTCCCTGGGGATCTCGAATGACCATCGTGACAGCGGCTTGATTCCCGGGGTGGCTTGTTGCCTGGGGACCCGCGTCTAATGTGGGAAAGGTCACGGGCGTTAGTCCCGTCACCAACCCATGTGCATTTGCCATTTCGGCAGTTCCATTGGAAGTGAAGTATTGGCTGAGGGAATTGTCGAGTGGGACTGGTTTGGTCGTGTTGTCTCTGAAGACAGATTTACCGGTGTCCGTATTCCACTCGTCCATCCACATCCATACTGACGAAAGAGTTGCTCCTGTCTCATTGTATGTGACTGGGAGGCCGGTGCCGAAGTATGGGCTCCTATGGTACTGCTCAGTCATCAGTCCCGTAAAGAACCCGGACTGGGCAAGGCTGGACCGAAGACCGATAAAGATGCTGCCATAAGCTTGGTATGAGTGCGATGAGACCGCCCGTGTCTGCCAGTCCATGGCACGCATCACAACAGACCCGGACGAGAAGACAAGGCTAAGCAGCACAACGTCTCCAGCGTTTACCAGTCCACTGAAGCTCTTCAGTCCTCCACTATTGTAGGGGTCGATGGAAACGCCGCTGGGGTCAAATACTTCATAGTTCATGTTGAAACCTGGGTTGACCGCGCCCGAAGTGCGGGGCCAGTTGTATGAGAGCCCGACCTGGTACCAGTAACCAACATCCGTCAATCCGTTGACCAGATACCCGGGACCCACACCGCTGTTGTCCCACTGTGCGACGGCTGTCACGTTGAAGGCTAGCCTAGAAAAATCCTGGGTGAACGTGACACCGATCTGCTCATCGAAGGGATAGGCGGAACCGGACGATGCCAAAGGAAGAGCCTCATAGCTAGATCCAGCGAAACCCAAAGGAGAACTGGCTACAGGTTGTTGCGAGAGGTGGCTGAGCGTGGCACCTGGAAGCGCGAGAATGAAAATGAGAAGAAGAATTACGAGGCTTTTGGACCTTGGAAAAAGAGCGTGCCGAATTTCATTCATCATGTTAGTTTCCTCAGGGATAAAGTTCAGGCTGACCTCTGTAATGATCATTCTTCCAAGCAATAGACTTTGAGGGCACAAGCGTAGCCTGAACCTCAAATTCCAAATGGCTGTTCTCCTAGGAATTTACTTAAGTTGGAAGCCAACGGACACTTGCCCTTCGTGGCCAGGTGTCGCCAACGTTCACCGAAATCCGGGGAATCGAGCCCGCAGTTCGAATGTTCGAAGTCGCACTGACGGATCAACCGATAAGACCCGCTAGCTGCTCAGAACAAGGTGTTCTACGACCTTAAAACTATGAATATCCCACGAGATAGCCTTCTATCTTCTCGGATGGCTCAAAGCCTGTCTGATTTGGCGGATGGAAACTCTTGGTCAAGATGAAACCGTGGCCGATTATCGCTCTAATCCTGATTGTGGTAGCATCCGTCGGGGCGGCCGTCTACTATGCGCATGAAGCATCAATCGTGGGCACGCCCTCTGCAGAGACCCGAACAACATCAGCAGCCACGTCTATAATCCTGCGAGACTACAAACCGTTAGGGACTGCATCACTGTTTCAGGAATTGTGAACAACGTGATCGCAGAGGACGACGGAGACTACCACATTTGGTTCCACGTTGATTCGCAATACGCAAGTTTACCCAACAGCGCGAACAACGACTATCGACAAGGTGATTTGTTAGCAGAAATAATCTGCGCAACCACAATCACCCAGCAAGACGCGGTTCTAGCGTGTGAGAACTATACTAACCAGATTCTTCCAATACCCAACTCAAACCAGAACATCACGGTGACAGGGCCCTACGTTCTCGATAGCGTCCATGGGTGGATGGAAGTACATCCCGTCTACTCCATGAGCATTTCCTAGAACTAGATGCACTTTCTAGGAACTCTTGATGGGAGTTCCATGGCGTTCGTCAGGGCAAATCCATTCGCCAACGCCCACCCGAGAGATTCTTCGATAACACATCCGGCCGTGAGTCACACATAACATTCTGCCGTGAAGGACCTCGGGTAGCTTATGCACACGTCTCGCTGCCTCTCCATTCGATGGGCCCAACCTTTCAGGCCCTCCCAAGGGAGTCGAATTCGAAGGGTCTTCTTCGCCCATAACCGAAACGCACGGTTCTAGAATGCTTGGCCATCCGTTAAGCATTGCTCCTAGCGAGAAATCTTTCGACATCAAAAGATACCTGCTGAGATCATGCCCAAAGGTTTCCTAGGATTCGCGTTCAGGAAGAAGAAAAGGGACGTTTCTTCTTAAACTGCCCTGTTCGGTCAACGGCCAGGAATAACCGATGGAGAAATGACCGGTTGTCCTGCTCTTGTCGAGCGACGACTTGGGAGGCATCTTGCCAGATGCCATTTAGTGCCTCAAGTCCCTAAAATTCAGCTTCGCGTCGCCAAGGAATCCGAGTTTCTCCGCAAATCCCTAGCAAGGTTTTAGTCTACGTCTTCACTAGCCCCGACACCATGCCTAAGTCCAAATCTAAAAAGGCAAAAGCAAAGAAATCAACGAAGTCCAAGAAAGCACCTATACCACCAGGATTCCGATCCGTAACACCATACCTCGCTATCAACGGCGCGTCCGCAGCGATTGACTGGTACAAGAAAGCATTCGGTGCAAAAGAACTCGCGCGCCAAGCCGTCCCAGATGGAAAACTAATGCATGCTCGGATTCGAATCGGGGACTCGATCGTAATGCTATCTGACACCTTCCCCGGCAGCGGCGCTCAATCCCCCGACACTCTCGGCAACAGTCCTGTCACACTCCACCTCTACATCGGCAATGTTGACAAGGTCTGGCAACAAGCGGTCGACGCGGGAGCCAAGATCACAATGCCACTTGACAATCAGTTCTGGGGCGAACGCTACGGCCAGCTAACCGACCCCTACGGCCACCACTGGTCACTAGCCTCACAAGTCAACATGACAAAGAAAGAGAAAGACGAGAAACAGAAACAAGCCATGGCAATGTTCGCTCAAGACCAGCACCCCGGCCGTACAGAAGAACCGCAAGTCATACAAAACTAGTCACGACACCCACCCCAAAGGGCGAAGCTAACGCTTCGCTCAACCCCTTTTTCTATACAAACGATTCCTACTAGACACCAGGCAACGTCTATGAAATTGGACCGGCTCGACCATATCGTCCTAACCGTCAGAAACATCGAGACAACGTGCATATTCTATTCAAATGTACTCGGCATGGAGGTGGTCACATTCGATAATGGCCGCAAAGCTTTGACTTTCGGTTCCCAGAGGGTAAACCTCCATGAGGCAGGCAAAGAGCTCGAACCGAAAGCGTACAGACCTACGCCAGGCTCAGCCGACTTATGTTTTACGACAACCACCCCTATCGATGATGTCATCAAGCGATTCCAATTATCAAAAGTCAGAATACTCGAAGGCCCCGTCAAGAGAACCGGTGCGCTTGGCCAAATGACATCTGTATATTTCCGCGACCCAGATCTCAATCTCATAGAAGTCTCGAATTATGGTGATCTGACGAAGAACCGAGCCGTGAACAGGGACGGCCGGAAGTCCAACCTCGGCTAGAGTTTCTTCTTCATGAAGTAGCCTCTCGTTTCAAAACCCAACTTATCATACAACTCTTTGGCCCCGATCTCGTCGGCTGGCGCCGATAGTATAACCAGATCAATTCCTCTCTCCCTGAAGATCGCGAACAGGCGATTCAGGAGTAGCGTGGCGATCCCTCTTCGACGATAGTGTTCCTCGACCGCGAGTACCTCAACGGAGCCCACCTTTGTTGCCTTCCATCTACGCAGAGCTTCATCGGGAACACTCTTGGGTTCCCGACCGTAGACGAAACCAACTATTCTTCTATTGAGCTCTGCTACTAGGAAGAAGTCCGGCTCGGACGAGTAGAATCCCTGTATGTCCGCTTCTGTGGGGGTGGAGTCCCATGAGGCATACTTTTGAGACAGCTGGAGAACGGCTCCCCCATCATTCTTCTCGTATCGTCTGATAGCCGGGTGCACAAACGACTCCTAGCAGCACATTGCAGGTGTGTTGAGACTCACTTGATAGAGGTAGAACTTTTCGAGGTCTTGCTGGCCCTTACTGCTTCCGCGATCCCCCAGATGATCAACCCTACCGCAATTAGGTAGTTCAATAACCAAGGGATCATTAGGAGCAAGATACCGAAGAGTATAGCCAGCAGGGCTGTACCCAGTCGCGGAATCTGCAACGCTTTCTCTATGTCCGAGACCATTCCCATTGATCGTCCTTATTGGGCTATGGACAATGCTCCATAAGAGTTGTGGAGTTTGTTATCGGGACAGCCCTCGCTGCATCGAGTGGGAAAGGGGGAGACTGGGGGCTTGAATGCTTAAGGGCGGGTGGTGCCAAGAAAAAGTCCCGTATAGGCTGAGGATGGCTGATGCTAGCGACTTGTGCGTTTCGAAGAGAGCGGATCCCTGAGGAGAGCTTGGTTCGGATCGAAGCCGCTGGATACTTCGCGACGATCTGTGAAAACTGCCTTACCCTCTTGATCGTTCACCGTCGATATCACCATTTGAATCTTGAAAAACTGATCTTTCAGATATCAACAAGATAGAGAATCCGTGCTCGGTACTGCAATCAGGTCTCCCATTAGGACGACGATGGAGGTCTGTAAAGAAAAACTCTGAAAAAGTCGAAGGATGTTGGAGGTGTACTTGGGTGTGTTAGCGTATTCTGCTTATGGACGGCTGGAACATTTGTTCCTGGTCACGTGCTGGAGCCGACGATCTGTATGCTCTGAGACTATTGTTCCCGTTGTCAAAGGCAGGTTTGGCAACTGTGTTTAGTTTGACCCAGTCAGGAATGATCACGGCTCTGATCAATTCCTGTATCGATATTCCTCGGTCTTCTGCTTCTGTTTGTAGGAGTTCGAAACTTTCGTCGCGGAGGGACAGCATGAATTTTGCCAATTTGACACCTAAAGAGTGGGAATCTTTGGGTCGGGGTTCCTCGAATATAAACATTCTACGGAGAGAAAGTAGGGATTCTTTTCACTCAAATCAGTAAAGATGCTAGCATGGGAATGTCTATCAGCCCCTATTGGATGCAACTCCATCAAGGCTAAGCTAGCTTCGAGGGACATGACCAGATCTTTGCGAGAACGCATCGACCTTCATCTCAACGAGGCTCCGACGCTGAAGACCCCGGTCCTGATAGCAGGCCTCCCCGACAGCGGAAGAGTGGCTAAGATCGTTCTCGACCAGCTAGTAAAGACGCTCAAAGCAATACCCTTGGGCTATCTCTACTCAGACTATCTCCCACCTCGACTACTCCTCAAGCCCGACGGAACATCTGACTTGATGAAACATGAGATATTCTACTGGATCAACAAAGACTCCGGCCCCGACCTAGTCCTCTATACCGGGGACGCGCAGCCAATCCTCCCTGAGGGAGCGTTCCGTCTCTCAGTCGGAGTCGAAACAGTCGTGACAGTAGGCGCCTTCATCACCGGCAGGATCGCTGAACATCCACAAGTCTACGGCGCCGCAAGCGAACTAGTCCTCGTTAAGGAACTTGAAGCGCTAGGCGTGAAAATCATTGACAGCGGCGCGGTCACTTGGATGAACGGGCTTATTCCGGGTCTAGCAAAAGTCCGTAAACTAAAGGGCCTATTTCTCTCGGGGGAAACATCTGGCTTCATGATTGATCCACGGGCGGCGATGATAATCCTCCGCGTCCTCGTTAAGAAACTTGGATTGCAAATTGACATGACGGAACTTGAAGGACAAGCGAAAGAGATCGAAACCGCACTCAAACAGAGCGGCGACAAGGACTCAGAGTCTGCGAGCAGTTCTGAATATATCGGGTGACTGGGGAGCTGCCTGAGACGACGGCCGATTACCGGGTAATCATCGGTGACAGCCGTCGAATGCGAGAACTAGCTGATAACTCCGTGCATCTAGTCGTCACCTCGCCACCCTACCCGATGGTCAGCATCTGGGACGATTTCTTCCGAGAAGAATCCGCGCAATCCTACGACCAGATGCACGACTGCCTCAACAAGACATGGAAGGAAGTGAAGAGGGTTCTGGTTCCCGGTGGAATCGCCTGCGTCAATATCGGCGACGCGACCCGGACCAAGGACGGGGTATTCCATCTCTATCCAAACCATTCTCGCGTTATAGAATCGTTCGAGCAACTCGGCCTCGTTACCCTCCCCTACGTCCTCTGGAAGAAGCCTACCACCAAGCCCCGCTACAAGGGAAAGGGAGCGTTTCTAGGCTCAGGTTTCCTTCCGCCTAACGCGTACGTAACCCTTGACATGGAGTACATTTTGATCTTTCGAAAGGGAAATTTGAGGTCCTTCGAGCCCAAGGACCCGAAACGATACAGGAGTAAGTTTACCAAGAAAGAAAGAGACGAGTGGTTCTCCCAAGTCTGGACCGTCACTGGAGCAAGACAGACCCACGGAGGGTTAGAAAGGCGAGTCGGGGCCTTCCCTGATGAAATTCCACGACGGCTGATCCGAATGTTCTCCATAGAGGGCGACTTGGTTCTGGATCCGTTTCTCGGATCTGGAACCAGTCTCAAGGCCGCGATGGATCTCAACCGGCGATTCGTTGGATATGAGAAGCTAGAAGATTTTTCGAGGATTATACGAGAGCGGATGGGCCAAGAATCGGACAGGGTCCTTTTCCAGAAACAGTCTGTTGTGGAACAGATCAGTTCCGCATTAACAGTATAGCAGCATCTCCCAACGATCGAGCGAGGTAGTCTGGGTGTCCGCCCTTCGGGCCTCGACGTTTCACAAGTATCATCATCATTCCAACTCCCTTCGCTCCTTCAATGTCAGTGTTGGGATTATCGCCGATGTAGACGCAATTCTTGGGTCTCAAGCCAAGTCGTTCTGCGATGAGGGTGAACGGCCTCCTGCTCGGTTTCACACTCTGTGTATCCTCGCCTGCCACAACTATTGCCTCTAGAGATTTCAAAAATGGTTGTTGGCGAATTCTCTTAATCTTCATTCCCGGAGTACCATCAGAATCTGAGACCATTCCAAGCCTGAACCCTGCCTTCTTTAGTCGCTGAATCGTCGAGATCGTGTCATAGAACAGTGGACTTGCTCCAGCGTAGGTCTTCCAGTAGCGGAGAGTTGTCTCGTGGATCCACGGACCTTTCAGCTTAGACAAGCCGAGCTGTTTGAGTAAGGTTTCCCACCAGACATCCCTATTGTAGAGGAATTTTCGGCCATGCATCTCTAGATCAATGAGCCGGAGTTTCCGGAACAGATTCGTCTCGGAGTAAAGTATTCCTTCTTTCCTCAACCGTTTCTCGAAGATGCTGGCGACTACCCAAAGGGCCTGGCGAGCGCCTTTCTTGGACTGGATGAGCGTGTTGTCTAGATCGAAGACGACCCCCCGAATCTTCCTGTCAGCCAGTATCTCTCAATTCCAAACGTATGTTTCTGGCCGGCGATCCGCGAACCGTTCTCTACGCAATCGAGCGTGAAGAGCGAGGTCAATATCCTCAACGATTACTCCCTCTCTTCGTTCTCTGAACACATTCATCCTAGGGTGGGATATCTTCATCTTCGGGTCTTCCTTGAGACTGACGATCATGCTTTGCCCTGTGAACAAGGGCGGAGAGTAGACGTTGGGTGCCACAACGGCGATCCTGTTCTCTAGCGATCGAATTGTGACGTATTGATGCCAGGGTTCAACTCCCTGTCTCACAATCCTTGACGGGCACATCAACAAGTCCGCGCCCCTAAGCGTTAGGATTCTTGCTGCCTCTGGAAAATCAACGTCGTAGCACACGAGGACCCCAATTTTGAACCCGTCAACAGGGAAGATCTTGTAATCGTTTCCCGGACGAGCGATCTTCTTCTCGAAATGAAATAGATGGACTTTCGATTGCCGCCCGATCACTTCTCCGTCCCTTCCGATTACGGGGCTGTTGAGAAAAACCCGTCCCCTGATTTTTTCATAGAAAGCTCCTCCGACAACCACGACACCGTATTCCTCAGCGATCGATTGCAGTCCTGGAAGCGGGCTCATCGGCGATGGAATTGTCTTCTCAAGCAACCAATGCTCCGACAGGCAGATAATATTCGCTTCCTTCTCAGCAGCCTGCTTGGCCTGTTTGACCGCGCGAAAAATCGTCTCTTTGACCGACGATGCTACGGGTCTAGTCTGTACTGCTGCCGCTCGAACAATCTTCTTTGACGTTAGACGATCCTCTGGCCCTAGACTTTCAGTCTCTTGACTGCAATATCCAATAGTTGGCGCGCGACCTCTCGCTTGGGCGCCAACGGAATATGGATGACCTTCTTTCGCTCGTCAACAACAAACAGCTCGTTAGTATCAGTCTGAAACCCCACACCCTCCAGCGAAACATCGTTGGCCGCCACGAGATCCGCGCTTTTCTCACTGAGAATCTCAAATGCCTCTGTTACAAGCTGCTCGTTCGAGACACCGTGCTCCGTCTTGAAAGCCACGAGAAACGAGCTCGGGCTTGCATGGCGAATTTCCAGAATTATCTTCGGGGTAGCTTCTAGCTCCAGCTCCACAATCTTCTCCTTCCTTGTGCTAATCTTATGGCCTGCCGGTTTCGAGGGCCTATAGTCGCTCGGGGCCGCGGCCGCGAAAACCAGATCGTGCTTATCCCTCTTCAATTCGCGAAGAGTAGCCTCAAGCATCTCCTCCGTTGTCTCAACCCTGACCGTCTTCACGCTAGGAGGAGGCGTGACTGAACCGGGTCCCAGAATCAATGTTGTCTCAGCACCCCTCGACCATGCTTCCTCCGCAATTGCCACGCCCATCTTACCCGAGGATCGATTAGTGATTACCCTGACTGGATCAATGTGCTCGACCGTGGGACCGGCAGTGACCAGTACTCTATGTCCCTCAAGATCTCTCCTCTGAGAAGAGAGCTGCGATGAAAGGCGTGTGATAACCGCCTGGACAATCCTGGCCGTGGATGCGATCTTCGCCTTCCCCTCCACCATCTCCGGTTCAACAAATTCAACGCCTATCCTCTTGAGACGCGCAATGTTCTCCTGGGCTATCGGATGATCATACAGTGGTTCGTGCATCGCTGGCGCAATGAGAACAGGCAACTTGGAACCTATAGCGGTCGCAGCGACCGTCGTGACTGGGGTATCATCAATTCCCGATGCGAGTTTCCCGATCGTGTTGGCTGTCGCAGGAGCGATGAGAACTAGATCCACATGCCCAGAACTCTTTCCAGCAAGGGCGATGTGCTCCAGTTTACCGGTAAGCTCTCGAACAACGGGATTCCCTGTAGCCCACTCTAAGA
>WNGE01001963.1_pt1 | contig 25609 bp, 16 predicted proteins | sample 5400651 | NCBI WGS metagenome assembly WNGE01 (sample SAMN13153370, study PRJNA577476) | soil metagenome | isolation source: 60 cm soil or saprolite under grassland replicate 2 | place: USA:California | collected 2016-06-15 | reverse complement strand
CTTGACGCACGCTCTGACATCTACAGTCTTGGAGTCATCGCCTACCAAATGCTCACCGGCGAGCCGCCTTTTGCCGGCGACACCGCCACCATCATGCGGGGGCATCTGGAAACGCCGCCCCAGCCCTTGCGCGAGCGCGCCAAGAAAGTGCCGAAACGGGTCGCCAATGTCGTCACCTCAGCATTGGCAAAAGATCCCGCGGACCGTCCGCAGACTGCGGCCGCGTTAGCCAACTCTTTGCGAGCCCAGGCTGACAGCCTTGGGTCGCTTTATCGCCGTGCTGTTGCGCTCTACAGCGAATACTTTCCTAAATTTGTGCGCCTCTCGTTGATAGCGCACATCCCGGTGATCATTACCACCTTCCTTTTGATTGGTTTCGAAATCGCGGAAAAGTACTTGCCTAAAGGAGGGATGGTCCAGAAGGTCTCGATGATTGTTGTCCTGGTCATACTGGCATTGCTACAAGTGACCTCTTACTTCGTGGCTGCATCGGTGATTTCGGGAATGACCGCGGTAATCGTCACCCAATTATCGGTCGCGCCGTTGCGACCGGTGGAGCTGCGGACACCTTTCGCGTTGTTGAAGCGACGTTGGAAACCGTTCTTGAAAACCAGTATTCGCGTGACCCTCAGGATTCTGCTTGGCTATCTACTCTTCTTAATCCCCGGATTCATCATGTCGGTGCGCTACGCGCTGTATGCTCCGGTGGTATTGATAGAAGGCTTGGAGAAAAAGGCGGCAATGCGTCGGGCTCGCGAGTTGGCGTCTCGATCATGGCGTACCGTAATCATCGTTTCGTTATTGCAGTTCTTGATTCCCATGGTCGTAAGCGCACTTGTGGGCGGATTGTCATGGAATGTCAATTCGAAAAAAGGTTTTTGGAGCCAGATCTTTCAACAACTGAAGGGCTTGGCGAATATCTTCATCATCCCGCTGATGTCGATTGTTCCGGCGCTACTCTACCTGAAGATGCGGCAATTGGGAGGAGAGTCGCTGAGTGACACGCTGCAGCAGATCGAAGAGGTCGATACCGAACGCAGCCAATGGCAGCAGCGCATGCGTACTCGACTGACTGTCCCAACGTCGCGCTCAATTAAGTCTCGCAGCGGCATCAGCAGCCAGCCGTCAGCGGCTGGCAGTCAGTCGGTTAAGTAAGCAGGGCAAGAGAATTAACTTTCCATTCGTGATTTGACATTATTTAGAATTTAGAATTGAGAATTTAGGATTTAGAAATTCATGTTGTCAGTCAAGCCGCGTTCAGTTACGCCTCCTTCTAGGTGGACAACGTTAAGGCGCCCGTTCCGAATGCCGCGAAATTCTAAATTCTATAAATTCTACTAAATTCTAATTTCTAAGAACTCCTATTCGTAACTCGTTACTAGCCACTCATCACGTTTTCTGCGTAATCCGCGTAATCCGCGTAATCTCTGGATCTTTTGCTCGAATCGGGAGTAACATCTAAACATGCGAATCGCTCTGCTGCTCTTCCTGCTGGCTGCGACACTTTGCCTTTATGGTTGGGCCCGTGGGCCGGCGAAGCTCGACGCGACGGCGTTTTCGAGCATCACAAAGACGGAACTGAAGAGCGCGGGACCAAGCGACTCACCCAAAGTCGATTTCCAGACCCAGATAAAGCCCATTCTCCAGCAGCGTTGTCAGCCTTGCCACTTCAGTGGCGGTGTGATGTATCAGCGCCTTCCCTTTGATCGTCCCGAGACAATCAAGACCCTGGGCAGCAAACTTTTCACTCGCTTGAAAGACGAAAAGGAACGTCAACTCATTCGGCAATTCCTGGCCCAGTAGTAAATGTTGTTAGAGTTCTCCGCCATGTTAGCCAAGGCTTTCGCAGCGCGGCCCTTGCCGCAGCCAAAACAAGACGATCCACGAAATGACACGAAATGCTACTAATAAGGTTTCGTGTTGATTCGTTGGGTTCGCGTGGTTTTTGTGGACGGGTTGTTCACTCAAAAAACTTGCTCAAGAAAAAACAAGAAGTTGACGGGTTGCTTCACAGAGCAATTAGCAATTCTAAATTCCACTCGCTAAAGTTTCTAAGTCTAAATTCTTCTAAATTCGAAATTCCTATGACACGCCTTTTAATATTTACTCTAGCTGCCACCCTCGCGTTTTCACTCGTCACCAGCGTACAGGCGCGCCAACAACAGGATGAGAAAACCACGCTCTTCAATAAGTATGAGGAAAGTAAGAAGGGCGGCGCCGAACAGCAGAAGGTCGCTTACGAAACTGCCAGGGAGTATCTGCAAAAGTTCCCGGCCGATGATCAGAATGCACAAGCAATGCGGAAATTCGTCGCCGCTTACGAGAAGCTCCTCGAATTAGACAGACTTCTAAAGGCCAGGGACTACGCAAAGGTTCTTGAGCTTGGTCGTGAGCGTCTTACTGTCGAGCCTGCCAATTTCTTTGTATTGACGAAAATGGTTGAAGCGGGCTTTAACAGCGCCCAGGCTGGGGACACCACCTTTCGTGCCGACGCGATCGTGTTTGCCAGAAAAGCACTGGAGCTTCTCGACTCAGGAAAGGTTAAGGACCCTTCTCCACTCGCCACCATCGATGCGGCCCGCGCCTTTCACAACATTGCGCTTGCGACTCTGCTGCTTGACACCTCACCCGATGAAGCGGGCACGATTTTCTTGAAGGTGCTGCAGCTTGATGAGTACAAGAAAGAGCCGTCGCTTTACTACTACTTTGGCCGAGCGCTGCTAAAGGGCGATTATCAGCGGCTCACTAGTGAGTTCAAACAAAAATACGAAGGCAAAGCAGCCACGCCCGATTCGAAAGCGTTGCTCGAACAAGTCAACCACGTGGTTGAGCGTATCGTCGATGCCTACGCCCGTGCAGTTGCTTTAAGTACTGCCCCGGAGCAGGAGGCAACCAGGAATCAAGTGTTGCCCCAGTTGACCGCGATCTACAAGGTGCTTCACAACAACTCCGACGCAGGCCTGCCGGAACTCATTGGCAGTGTCCTCGCGAAACCCATGCTCTAGTGGGCACAGGCTTTAGCCTGTGAGTGCGCCTACAAAAATTACTTCGATTGATCATTTGACATTGATCATCATGAAATTCAAGAACGGCAAAATGCTCGTAACGCAAGAGGGCATCTGTGGTTTGGCAACAACGTCACGGCCGACGGCACCTATCGTAAAGTCAACCCACGCAAACCAAAATAAAAGAATTTCGGATGTCGGATTGCGGATGTCGGATTGCGCCAGAAGTAAGTAGCTGAACAACTGTCAGCGCGTTGGGTGAATGTTTAAAGCCGACATCCGAAATCCGACATCCGAAATTCTTACTGGGCGAGCCACGCTACTGCTAACTTATATTCGTAAAAGGTCGGATTACCATTCGCCTTGACCCACTCGAGGTGCGGCAGTGCTTCTGCTCGTTTTCCACGCAGCGCAAGATCAACTCCAACATAGGCCCGCGCCTCAGTCATTTTGTCTGCGTCGTTTGCCCGCGCTAGCAACTCTTCCGCAGTCTGTTCTCGTCGCAAATATCTTATCGGCTGGCACACCCAGGCAATAGAAGTACATGCTTTCGCTGCCTCGCCCAGGATCTTATCGGCATCCGCCTGTCGCCCAGCCTGTCGATATCCCAGATGACCAACGATAGCGACGTAGAAGGGCAGTTCTCCGGTCCATTGCGGCTGCCAGCGATCGAGCACGGCGCGTGCATCGTCGCCTGCAGCTCCTCCATTCCCGAGATACAGGTTTACCCAGGCGCGAGTAAAGTAAGGTCCCGGGCTTTTCGGATCTAGTGCGATGGATCGGTTGCTCGCTTCCATCGATTCTGAATAACGTCCCAGCGCCAGGTACGAGTCGCCGACATTTTCAAGCACTTGCGGGTTTTTACTTCCGAATCTGATGGCCCGCTGATAGGCATCAATTGCTTCGGCATATTTTATCTGGTCGATGAAGATGTTTCCGAGGCCCTCGTAGGCTCGCACTTCGCGCGGATCGATTTGGGCAGCGAGACGATATGCTTTCTCAGCTGCTTCGTAGTTTGGTGGCTTGGCATCACGCGCATCGTTGCCGGCTGCAATTGCGTCTTCCAATGGTTCGTTTATCTCACTCCGGGCGGGAGGGGCTCGTCTCGGCGCAGCCTTTGCTTGTATCGGCGGAGCTGGCGAGGTAGCCGCAGCTCCCGTTCCAGAAGACTTCGAATGTACGCCGAATCCTCCCGCCCCTTTGTCCGTTGGGGCGGTTGGTTCTACGGCTTTCGGCTTTGTTGGCTCAATCGCATCCGACTTGGCACCTGTTGATCCGGGCGTCTTCTTTATTCGACCGCCATAGACGGGTGGATTCGCCGGCCGTTTGAAATCCTTAATCGTACCACCTGCGGCTTCCTGGCCGTACAACAGGTTACCGCTGCCCACCAGGACTAGAATTGTCGCTAACGAAGCCAAAGAGAATCGCACTCTTAATCCCTTCCTTCGGGTTCCTTTTGTAACTTGAGAAAGAAAATAGCCACAGATTAACGCGGATTACGTGGATCCGAAAAGCGGCTCGTTTGTTTTGTCGTTACTGCCTCCATCCGCGGCCCCACGCCTTCTTTATCTCTTTGCCCCTTTGCTTCTTTGCGTGAACCGATAGTGGAAAGTCGTCAATCTGTGAATGGTTCGGACCCTACTTCAGCACTTCCGGAGAAAAACCGTTGAAGCGGTTCCCTGACTCGGGTTGACCTTTGAACCGGGCTAAAGCCACAGTGTGAATGAGAAGTCAGGAGATGCTTTTCCCGACAGACTTCTGGACGAACCTAATTTGCGGATCTTTCTTCTTCATTCGAAACGGCTTTTCTCTTTTCCGGATTATCCGCGTTAATCTTGTGGCTGTTTCGTATTCACGATTTTGGCCGGTATGGATTATCTACTCGTAATAATCTTCATCGCGGTAGTGGCGTACTACGTTGATAACTTTATTCGCTCTCATCCGTTAAAGAATATTTCCCAGGCTTCGCAAAACGCCGAGTTAATCAGGGTTCTTCTTGAGATGACGACTTGGTCCCACAGAAGCAATCACTGTTTCACATGACAGCTGAGGATATCGTCGACAACGCTCTGCAAAACCTCGACGAGCAGCAGGCCAGGGAAGTAACAAAGAAAGCTGCGGACGAAGTCGTAAAAATCGCAGTCGAAAAGCGCAAGGCCGAGTACCGCAGCGATCGTGCTCAGGAAGAAATGCGCAATCTCATCAACAACGTCAACCTCTTGGATGAAAAGGTTGACGACTACAAAATCAACAGCACATTTGAAACCGCCACCGGAACCACCAGTGTTGAGATCAAGAAGTCTAAATCGAACACAATAATCCTGATCGTCGCAGTAGCCATCTTAGTTCTTCTGGTTCTTTTGTTCTTCCTAACACGGGCTTGATATTCGTTGGTCGGACAAACCCGATTTGAGTCGAACGTCCGCCATATGCTGTTGAGTTGGGCCTGAAACGGCCACTTTGGAAATTCGAATTTCCCATCACAACCCGATACAATCCGCCTGAAAAACCAAGCTCCACCTGACCTTCCGGAGATTATATGAGACGAAACGTCCTTGTTATTCCTGTCCTGCTGTTGGTGATAATCACCACGCCTCTCCGTGCGCAAACATCGCCGCCGGGTGACTCCAGCCTCTTAACTCTCGATTCCATTTTTACCTATCGCCCGAAAACCCTCGGCCCGGTTCGCTGGCAACCGGATGGAAGCGGTTACCTCGCGCTCGAACCTTCACCCACGAAGAAGGATGCCATCGATATCGTTCAGTACGACCCCGTCACCGGCGATCGGACCGTAAAAGTCCCGGCAGAAAAGCTTATGCCCACCGGCGCATCGTCGCCGCTGTTAGTAGAGGAATTTGATCTAAGCACGGACCAGCAGAAGTTACTCATCTTCACAAACTCTCAACGCGTTTGGCGCAGCAATACGCGCGGCGATTATTGGGTACTCGATCTGAGGAACGGAAGCTTGCGGAAGTTAGGAGGCGAGTCAGCAAAGCCTTCTTCATTGATGTTTGCCAAGTTCTCACCAGATGGCAATCGCGTTGGCTATGTGAAAGAAAACAATATCTATGTCGAAGCACTTGACGACGTAACTCGCGCGAACATACGCCAGCTAACCAACGACGGCTCTCGGTACACAGTCAACGGGACTTTCGATTGGGTTTATGAAGAAGAGCTGTTTTGTCGTGACGGTTGGCGTTGGAGTCCCAGCGGTCAGCAGATCGCCTACTGGCAACTCAATTCCGAGGGCGTGAAAGAGATGACCCTCATCAACAATACTGCTGGACTCTACCCCGTCATTACTTCGTTTCCGTATCCAAAGGCAGGAGAGATGAATTCGGCGGCGCGCGTGGGCGTGGTTGGCGTCTCAGACGGTGCCACACGTTGGTTCGCTGTTCCAGGCGACCCGCGTAACAATTATCTACCGCGCATGGAGTGGGCGTATAGCTCAGATGAGGTCATCATCCAGCAACTCAACCGGCTACAGAATACCGACACGGTCATGCTTGGCGACGCTCGCACCGGTAAGGTCCGCACGGTACTTACAGAAAAAGACGATACCTGGGTCGATATCGCCTGGGGCGATATCGATTGGGACAAAACCGGATTGGCCCGGGGCGATGCTGAGTGGATCGATGGCGGTACGAGATTCCTTTGGGCCAGCGAACGTGACGGCTGGCGACATATCTACAGCGTAGCGCGCGACGGCAGCGACGTGAAGTGTATTACGCCGGGCGACTTTGATGTGACTAATGTAGCGAAAGTCGACGACGCAAACGATTGGCTTTATTTCCAGGCGTCTCCGGAAGATCCGACGCGGCGTTATCTTTTCCGCGTGCGACTCAATGGCATTGGCAAAATCGAACGGCTGACTCCTGCCTCGGCATTGGGCACGCATGGGTACAACATCTCACCGCGCGCGGACTTGGCCATCCACACCTTTTCGACATTCGATCGCGTCCCGACGACAGACATAGTTCGATTATCAGACCACGCGGTGGTGCGGACTTTGATTGATAATCGTGACCTGCAGGAGCGGATTTCGAAGTTGAAGTACACGCCATCTCAGTTTTTCAAACTCGACATTGGTGATCGGATCGAAGGTATCAAGCTCGATGGCTGGATGATCAAGCCACCGGACTTCGATTCCCGGAAACGATATCCCGTGCTCTTCTATGTTTATGGCGAACCCTGGGGTCAAACGGTGGTCGATTCCTGGGGCGGACTCAATCGGCTGTGGCACACCATGATGGCGCAGCAGGGTTACATCGTGATCAGCGTAGACAATCGCGGCACGCCGGCGCCACGCGGTCGTGCGTGGCGAAAAGTCATCTATCGGAAGATGGGTATCGTGAATTCCTTGGACCAGGCCAATGCGGCTCGAGAAGTCGCCAAATGGCCTTACGTGGATCCCGCGCGAATCGGGATCTGGGGTTGGAGCGGCGGCGGCTCATCAACTCTTAACGCAATGTTTCGCTACGCGGACATTTATCAGGTTGGCTTGGCTGTCGCTCCGGTGCCTGACCTGCACTACTACGATACAATCTACCAGGAACGTTATTGCGGTCTGCCCCAGGATCACCCTGAGGAGTGGAAGCAGAGTTCGCCGATCACTTTTGCTGGACAGCTCAAAGGCCAGCTTCTGGTCGTGCACGGTACGGGCGACGACAACGTTCACTATCAGGGCACAGAGGCGCTAATTAATAAGCTGATTACGGCCAACAAATCCTTTCAGATGATGGCGTATCCCAATCGTTCTCACGGCATCTACGAAGGCCCCGGCACGACGCGCAACGTATATACTCTCTTCACTCGCTTTATCAATGAGAAACTGCCCCCAGGGCCCAGAGGAAATTAGAAATGAGAATTTAGAATTTAGAATTGAGAATTTAGAAATTAGAAGTTTTTGAATTCAGTAAGTTAATGTAAAATTCTAAATTCTAGAGCCTCTTGCAAAACCCCGTAGCGGAGTAGCCATTTGGGAAATAAGCACGCAAAAGCGCAATGTCCGCGTCGCTAATACTGAGTTTTGCAAGAGGCTCTCTAAATTCTAATTCCTACTAAATTCTAAATTCTAAATCCATGAATAAACCCACACGACTATTCTCTGCTGCATTGGTATTGCTCTTTCTTGCTGTTGGCACTTCCGCTCAGACAAACCCCACCATGACCGACCAGCAGCGAGACAGCGAGAAAGAAAGGTACTATGCCAGATTCTTAGACCATAAGAGGGTGCCCACCGGCGAACAGCAAAGACTTGCCTATGAAGACGCCAAGAGCTACATGGCAAGATTTGGCGGTGATAACGATGCAAATGCACACGCCGTGCGAAAGTTCATGACCGAGTATGAGAAATTCATCCACGATTATGATATCGACGCCGCATATAACGCTAAGAATTACCCAAAAACCTTTGAAGTTGGACGCCCTATCCTTAAGACAGACCCTGAGAATTTTCACGTTCTTGCAACGCTGACCGAGGCGGGTTACGAGAACGCGGTCGCCGGCAATGTCAGTCTGAATGCAGAGACGATCGATTACGCGCGAAGAGCAACTCAACTGTTGGATGCCGGCAAGGTCACGACTGCCGATCCGATAAAGAGCGTTCCAGTTGCTCAGGGCTTTCTAAACTACGTCCTTGGGTGGTTACTCAAGGACCAGGCGCCGGTTGAAGCCGCGTCCGCTTTCCTAAAGTCTGTAAAGTCTGAGAGTCCTTATCGCACTGAGCCCATGGCTTACCACCTTCTGGGAGTCACCATTCTCAAGGGTGAATTCGCACAACTCTCCGCTGATTACAACCAACAATTCGGCAACAAACCGCCATCTCCCGAACAGACAGCAATGTTTGAGAAAATCACCCACGTTGCCGAGCGAGCAATTGATGCCTACGCACGAGCAGTCGCCCTGACTACCAATCCCCAACACCAAGAGGTCAGGAATAAAATGCTCGCCCAGTTGACTGCCCTTTACAAGAGCTTTCACAATGACTCGGATGCAGGTTTAAACGAGCTAGTGGCAACTGTGTTGACGAAACCCCTACCGTAGGTCAAAGGGGCAAGGACTGGAAAAAACGACCCACGAAGAACACCAACGACCACACGAAAAGTTGTGTTGGGTGTAGCAGGCTTGAGCCGCAATCGGCCAGCGGTAATCACTTTTCCCTCGCCATTATTATCTATTATTTGCTAGTTTGTTAGCTGACATGTCAGTTCCGCAAACACGCCAGTATCGCTGTGCTCTCGCGCTGATGGCGACAGTTCCGGGACCCGAAATCGATGACCCGAAGCCACGGCCTTCGCCGCCCTTGATGCCCACCGAAGCGACAGCGCTCAAACACTGCTTTCTGCGCGATATCGCGGCGAACATCGGTTCCATTGTTGATGCCAGTCGCGCAGAAGGCGTGGTTGTCTTCACACCAACCCGTGCAGAGTCGTTGCTCAGACAACTGGTTCCGAAAGGCTTCAAACTATTCCCTCAACGCGGTCACACGCTTGGTGAAATTCTGTCAAATGCCTGCGACGATCTGCTAAACAAAGGATTCCCCTCAGTCTGCCTGATCAATGCCGACAGCCCGACTCTGGCGCCTGCTTTGCTTGAGGTGGCCATTGAGTCTCTCGCACGTCCAGGCGACCGAATGGTTCTCGGCAGCACTGACGGCGGTGGCTACTACCTGATTGGCCTCAAACAAGGGCATCCCGATCTCTTCGAGCGAATATCGTCGAGCGCGTCGAACGTTGTGGCGCACACGAACGCACGCGCTGCCGCCATTGGGCTAAAGGTCGAGATGCTTCCGCCCTCGTTCGAGGTCAACGATGCGAAGACCCTCAATCGACTCTGCGAAGAACTTCTTGTGCCAGAGCGCCGCGATAAAACTTCTCCAGCCCCTTTCACTCGCCAATATCTAGCCAGGCTAATCGAAGCTGAAGGACCAGCTCGTATCAGTCCGGGCCTCGCCCGGCGATCTTGAATACAGTTCATTACTCTTCTTCGTCCAGTTCGGGGACCGATCCACACGAAATCACACTAAAGGCGGAGCTGCCCACTCTTTGTTTTCCGCGAACTAAATGCTGATTGGCGGCCGTATTCGAGCTTTAGCGACCGGGTTAAGACAATTCCGTTGTAAAGCCCTTGGTTTTTTTGTTAGCCTATCATCCAGGTTGCCAGCCAAAGCTGACAGCCCTTCTGGCCCAGGCCCTCACTCAGAATCGCAGTATTTGAGAGCTACACGTTGCGAACCGTGTGGGTGTGTCTTCAGCTAACCACGATCTTTTGAAGCATAGACGCTTACAGACCAAGATGAAGCCCCACAACCCGACTGAAAAAGCGCTGGTCGAGAGTTTGCCATGCAAACTCGAGGCAGGCCTGCGTCGCTTCATCGAAGCAAACCTCGTTGGAATCGTGTTCGCCGACTTCGCCGGCGTCATTATCAGCGCCGATGACAACTTCCTGAAAACAGTCGGCTACAGCCACGGTGACCAGTTGAATCTCAGTGAACTGACCCTGCCTGAGCATCATCGTCTCGACGAAGAAGCGTTCGAAAAATTAAGAGCATTTGGCGCCTGTGCCCCTTTCGAAAAAGAGTTCATTCGTAAGGATGGCAGCCGCGCTCCTGTTCTATTCGGTGCGGCGATACTGGAACAGGAAATTGCCTGCTTCGTTGTGGACCTCAGCCAAAACAAGCAGGCACATGAGAAGTTAAGTCACCTCGCATATCACGACGCGCTGACAGACTTACCTAATCAAGTACTGTTCAAGGACCGGCTCAAACAGGCAATAGCCCTCTCTCGTCGGAATGACCAGATGCAGGCTGTGTTGTTGCTCAATCTGGATCGCTTCAAGACCATCAACGATTCTCTGGGCTATACGGCCGGAGATCGTCTGTTGCAGTCGGTAGCGCAACGACTAACCAGTTGTGTGCATGACAGCGACACTGTGGCCCGTTTTGGCAGCGATGAATTTGCAATTCTCTTAACGCAAATCCGCGGGGCCCAGGAGGCGGCCAACAAGGCCCGAGCTATCAAAGACGCACTCGACCAGGCTTTCATTTTCGACGAGCAGGAAATCTTTATCTCCAGCAGTATTGGCATCAGTCTCTATCCTTACGATGGCCGGGATACGCCGACGCTGCTGAAGAGTGCCGGCGCGGCCCTTGATCGAGCCAAGGAACAGGGCGGCAATAACTATCAATTCTATACTGCGGGTCGAACCACTAATGCGCTCAAGCAACTAATGCTGGAAAGCAACTTGCGGCCGGGTCTGGAGCGCGGCGAATTCATAGTCGAATACCAGCCTCAGGTAGAAATCAAAAACTTTCAACCAGTCGGGATGGAGGCCCTGGTGCGCTGGCAGCATCCCGGTCTCGGACTGCTGTATCCCGCAGAATTTATCCAATTTGCCGAGGACAGCGGCTTGATCATCCCACTCGGTGAATGGGTTTTGCGCACAGCCTGCTTCCAGAACCAATCCTGGCAGGAAGCGGGCTTGGAGCAAATGCGTCTTTCGGTAAACTTCTCGGCGCGTCAATTCCAGCAGCCAACCTTCATCTCGACCGTGGCTGAGATACTGAAAGAGACGAAACTTGATCCGAACTGGTTGGAACTGGAACTAACCGAAGGTTCGATCATGAAGGACCCAGAGCAGGCTATCGAAAAACTGCACGAGCTAAGAAGGATGGGGATAAGGATTGCCATCGACGACTTTGGCACGGGCTATTCTTCGCTGAGTTATCTAAAACGTTTTCCGATCGACACCTTGAAGATCGACAAATCATTCGTGAATGATGTGTGCACCGACGCGGATGATGCTGCGATTGTGCGGGCCATCGTTACACTGGGCCATGCGCTCGAACTGACTGTAATTGCTGAAGGAGTCGAAACTTACGAGCAACTCGAGTACCTGAGTTTTCTCGAATGTGACGTAGTCCAGGGCTTCTTGTTCAGCAAGTCGTTACCGACTCGGGATTTTGAGGAACTATTAATAGAACAGCGGCGCGTCATTTCCCGAGGAGACTTCACCAGCACCATCCTACCGTCCGCATCAGATTCACTTCAACCAGTCTGAAGATTCCATTTGCCGTGGCGAATTGTTTTCTCTTATTGGGGTGATCCGCGCTAGTCTTTGGAATAAGAGCACCGAATCTTGTTCTCTAAAGCGAGAATTCTCCCGCCAACCCGCAAAGGAGCAAAGCCGCAAAGGTTAGTCCGAGTTCTTCTTTGCGTGAAGCTGTCTTCGCTTGCGGCCTGGCAGCGCTCTGAGCCATTCTTGTATTTCCTGACTCTGATGGGTGCACCAGACCAATTCCGCAAGTGGCTCGACTGGCTTGTAGCATTGTCGCTCGCCGTTGCCAGCGCAGGCGTGGTGATCTGGCAGAACGCCAGACTCGCCGTGCTTTGGGATCTCAGCTATATCCTGGAAAACTCGTATCGCATCTCTCTGGGAGACGTTCCTTACCGCGATTTTCCTTTTCCCTATGCGCCACTGACTTTCCTGACCCAGGCCGCGCTAATCAAACTCAGCGGCCGTCAGTTCTTTCATCACGTAATCTACTGTGCAGTTGTGGCGGCGCTGGGTACGTTATTAACGTGGCGAGTCCTATCGAATATGCTCAGCGAAATTCCACACGCACGCGCACTAGCTCTGGTTCTGACTCTGCCGCTCACCATCCTGGGCGTATACGCAGTCTTTCCGCACCCGTTTTACGATCCCGACTGTACGGTCGCGATCCTCGCGTGTCTCCTTCTGCTGCAGCATTGGGGTCTAACGCCCACTTCTAAGATGCTTGGCCTCGTTACCGGTGCAGCGCTCGTAATTCCTATGTTTGTGAAACAGAACACCGGACTCGCCTTTCTTTCGAGCGTAGTATCGCTGCTGGTCTTGAGACTAGTGACTGACATCTGGCGACGCCGACCCGTGCGGAAATATGTCCCATTCTTTGTTGGGCTAACAGTTACCCTCGCTTTAGCAGTGTTGTTAATCCATAGAACAGCCGGTTTGGAAAACTATGTTCGTTGGACCGTTAAATTCGCTGCCGAGCGTAGGACGCCTGCCTTCGGAGATATGATTGGCGTTTATAGAGATCCTCTTTTGAAGTGGTGGCTGGCTCTCTTTCTCATCGGAGCATTCCTCTTGTGGCGCAGTCGGGGAAGGCGAATGCTGATTGAGCTGTCTGTAATTCTGATGTCCGCTCCTTTTGTTTGGTCAGTAGTGTACCTGTTCCTGGATACGGATTCGTCTGAACGTGCCGAACGACTCATCGGTCTGTGGCCGTTCCTATTAATCATCTGTCTCTTCTCTGTGCTTTTCACGATTCGCCGTCGCACAGGAGTGGATGTTGCTTTGCCGCTGATTGTGATTGCCACGGTCCATGGCGCCTTCCTCTCACAGCAGCTTTGGGGTTCGACCTATGCTCTGTGGCCGCTCTTCATGATCCTGGTTGCCACCGTGGTTAGCGCTATCTTCTCGTTGAGTCCGGACGTTTCCAAATTGAGCCTCTGGCTATTCGCATGCCTGTTAGTGATTTCGCTTCTGATCTCGGGCGGTTCTTATTTGCGATCTCATGAGCGATTGGATTATGCGAATCTCAGCGATGGAGATTTGACTCATTCACAGTTGCCTGAGCTGAAGGGCTTGTCAATGCGCGGTTCGTGGATCCCCGATTTCGAGGAACTTGTGCATTATGCTGATAAGGAGATCCCGAGGGACGATGGAATTCTCTTACTTCCGGGCGAGGATCTTTTTTATTATGCAACTGGAAGACGTCCGCGGTTTCCGGTGCTACTGTTCGATCACACCGTCAACCCGTTCACCCCGCAACAAATTGTTGAGCTCGCGCTAGAGCGCAACATTCAATGGTTAATCGTAAAGAACGAGCTACAAATGGAAGAGGAACCATTAGAGCATAAAGACGAACTGATGAGGTTATTGCTTCAGGATTTCGAATCGGTGGAAAGCCTGGACAACTATGAAATCTACAAACGCAAGTCCGCCTCAGAAGATAACACCGACTCGGAAGATGACGAGGTTGACTCGAAAGATAATAGCGCTAAAGAATTTAGAAATTAGAATTTAAACCAGCCACTTAAGAGAATCCTTTCAGGCCGATCAGGCCGACTGATTCAAAATGCGCAATTCTAAATCCTAAATTCTAAATTCTAAATTCTGATGTCGCCCGTTGACACCCGACGGCGGATCAAGCACGATCTTCGGCATCCCCGCTCTTAATTTCCCCCCCGAGTTGTTCTACTTAGTCTAAGGAGGGTTCTACTGTGCTTATAAGAAGACTAATTACGCTTGCTGCCATTCTTTCATTAACCGCCGCGTTCTCTGCGCCGATCTTTAGTAACAGTCCAATCGTCGCCAATGACACCGAGAAGCGACTCGAGGATGCCGCGCGAGTTATGAGAGAGATCATGGGTTCGCCAGACAAAGGCATCCCCAGCGATTTGCTTGATAAGGCTGCTTGCGTTGTGATCGTTCCCGGTGTGAAAAAGGGCGCCTTTATCGTTGGGGCAAAGTATGGTCGTGGCTTCATCGTCTGCCGAAAGTCAGGTCGCGGCTGGTCGGCTCCCGCAGGCGTCAAGGTCGAGGGTGGTAGTGTTGGCTTCCAGATCGGGGGCTCAGAAACCGATGTCGTCATGTTGGTGATGAATGAAGGGGCCATCGACAAGCTGCTGTCGAGTAAATTCACGATCGGCGCCGATGCATCTGCCACCGCTGGCCCGGTAGGGCGAACTGCTTCGGCAGCGACAGACATTCAGATGCATGCTCAGCTTCTGACTTACTCGCGCGCGCGTGGACTTTTTGCGGGGGTTTCTTTAGAGGGCGCAACGTTGCGGCCCGACGACGATGCTAATAAGGATCTCTATGGGAAGGAGATGTCCAACAAAGACATCGTCCAGGGAAACTTGGCGGTGCCACACGCCGCAGCCGGTCTGATCGCGGAGTTAAATAAGTACTCGCGTCGTAGGACTAGCTGAGGAACTTTGCTAATACGATTCAGGAAGCAACTAAACAAGAACGTAGCAGCGGGCACTAGGAGTCTGTAGGAAAAACAGACTGGAGCCGACCTGTTTATCGCTGGCGCAAAGAGGCGCAAGTTTCACCCCGGAGGGGTAACCCCGGAGGGGTGACATGTTTATAGCTCAAAGGACCGATACCCTCCGGCGCGGTTCGGAGGGGCGGAACTCAACTTGACAAGTACCAATCTAGTTTCATTCCGCCCCTCCGAACCGCGCGGGGGACTTCTTAGGATACCGATCTATAAACATCTCACTCCTCCGGAGTGAAGAAAGGTCGTGATCAATAGAATTCATCTTGCGGCCCGGAACAGGTTCACGTACCTAGAGACTCAGCTTCTTGCCGCCAGACTGCTAGGGCCGGGGACTCTGCGAAGCAGATGGTTGAGGTGTGGCCGGGGCTACTTTCTCGATTACTTTGATCTGCTTCGGATCTAGAAGCGCAACTACGCCGCCTTTTCGATACCAGACTCCTTCTGCCGTTTGCCAGGCCTCGTCAGCTTGGATACTGGCGCCATCATTAAGCTTGATAGTCACCGGCCCACTTTTCTTTCCGGCCCCACCTGTCGAAACTTGATTAGAACTGAGTTGAACCGAAGCAGGGCTAGTTAAAGCGGAAGCTGAAGGCGTTGCACTTGGAGAGGGTGATGACTCAACAGAAGGGCTGGCGCTCGCAACCGGCGAGGGAACCGACGGTAGGAAAGGACCCTGTTGCCGCATGACGCTCGAATTCGACGATGATACATTAACACTCTCAGTCGCCCGCTGGCGTGTCATTGCGTGATAGACAAGAAATACGATGACTCCTATCGCGACGCCTGCAACTGCCACGATCGCCAAAATCTTCCAGCTCTCCTCGGGTTGCCGGGTCGCTTCTGTCTCTCTCATAGGCGGGACATCCTCGACTTCTTGCTCACTATCGGATGCGACGAGCGGCGTGCCATCAAGCTCGCAGAACCGATCTGTATCAGGAAAAACTGAATCGCATTTCGGGCAACGTTTCATTTAATGGCCCTCGCCCAGCGCCAATTATGCCCTATTACGCTCACAAGTTCCCTTAGTTTCTGCACTGCGTTTGTGTTGTCGGGTTTAGCTCGAGCGATTTCTTGTAGTACTTGTTGTCAGATTGCGAGAAAAGAAGTAAGAATCCTTCGCTGTTGGTTTGGGTTTGAGATCTTTCGAACCACTCGCTCAATGCGAACTCCGCACTCGTGGTTTAGCGAAATCTATTCAAGGCGGGATTCAAGCGAGTGGAAACGTGGTCCCTTTGAAACTCACGGGCTGACGTCTGTTGCGTTTGACTGTGAGTGACCTCAACACTCTGGAGGTAGGTTGGATGAAATCAACTCGCTTCGAAACACGACTCTCTTTCCTAATCGTGGTTGCCCTCTGCCTTGGTCCCCTGCTCGCTTGCAACTTCACCAGGCTACTCAGTCAGAAGAGCATGTTCGAAGGAACCGCCGCACAGGATGCGGGAGAGGCCTTCAAGAAGAAGATCGGGGAGCCGGTTAAGGTGCTGAGCCTGGAAATCGAAAGGGATGTCGCAACGCTCAGAGCCCAGGATCCAAAGAATCCGCAGAACGTTGACGAATATAAGTACGTGAAGGGTTTTGTCGCGGGACCGACTCCAGTCAGGCTCAACTCACTTGAGAGTATATCCGATGGTACGCTCTTCGATCTTAATCTGATCGATCTGGGTGCGACCGAAGCTCTCGCGAAAGCTGCAATGGAGCGCACCAAAGTTGAGGGCGGCAAAGTGCGGAAGATGACGATCGAGCGCGGCTTGCAAATAGCGAGCAACGTATCGAAGTCTGGAAATGTACGATGGACCGTCGAAGTGGAAGGGCCGCGGGAGAGCGCTACCGCAACGGCCAACTCGAAAGGTCAGATCGTGGGCCTTGATCTCTCGCAAACTGCACGAGCTGCATCGTACAGCGCATTTTCACCAGAGGTCCTGCGTGACGCCGGCCCGGCGATCAAGGAAGCGTTCGGGGACAAGGTCAAGCTCTTCGAACTCAACATCAATGACAAGTACATTTGGTTCAAAGCACTGACGCCGGGCAGTTCAACGGAAGTCACTCAATACAAATACGACATCAACGGCGTGACCACGAGCCAGTTGAGTAACCTCACTGACAACACACCTATCAAGGTGCGGATGTCTCGCAAAAACAAACTCGAGGATTTTCTTTTCGACTTGGACGCCGTGAATCTGCAGACGGCGCCTGAACTAGGCAAGAGGGCGCTGAGCCGTTTGGGTTTCACCACCGGAAAAGTAGAACAGTACAAGATTTCGAGAGAGGCGCGCGACTTTTGGAAAGGAGACCTGGAAACCCGTTGGGATGTTTCCTGTAGACAAGGCCGCAAGACGGGAAGCGTCACATTTGATCTGAGTGGCAAGGAGCTGGAGGTTAGCAATCAGTGAGCGCCAAAAGGAGCCGGTGGGGCAGTTGCTAACCTTAAATTGACCCCCACGACTGTGTGAAAACTGGGAGGCCTGACGAGCAAACTGAACAAACAACATCGCCACTCAATACGGAACCGCGAGCGGCAGCGACCGGGTCGAGGTACGTCACGGTCAAGTGTGCAATGAATTATGAAGCTAGCGTGCGTCGACCCGGTCGCTACGCGCTCGCGGTTCCGTATTGAGTGGCGGCCATTCTTGGCGTCACGTCTCTGCCGAAGCTGTGAAAAAAAGCATTAACGGGTTTGACCCCGTTAGGGGTGGCATGTTTATAGCTCGAGGAACACAAACCCCTCCAGCTGCGTTCGGAGGAGCGGAGCTGTTCTCGGGTGCTGAAGCTCTAGTTGCATTCCGCTCCTCCGAACGCCGTAGGTTAGGGCATTTCAACTCAGGCTATAAACATCTCACTCCTCCTTAGAAACTTCGTTCTGGGTTGGGCGTGTAATTAGTTGACAGCGAGTGATTTAGATTCGGTCGCGCGCTCCTAAAAGTTTCATCTCGTTATCTGCTTGTCGCAGTACGAGCAAAGGTGCTCCGGAGTGAATAGCCGGTGGCACTCAAGCGGCGAGTCACGGCCGGAAGCGGTACGTAATTGTTCCCGAAACGATTTTTCCTTCATCAGAAAGTTTATCTGGTGAGAATGTCGCCCTGCGGGCAGCTTTTACCGCTGCCGCTCGTAGCGAAGAGTCACCGTTCAACGCGCGCGCCGTGATTACATTTCCTTCCTTGTTCACTTTAACCACGACCATGACCGTGCCCGAGACGCCTTTGCGCTTAGCTTTATCTGGGTATTCCGCGTTAGGCACGCTTGTCTCTGCGCCAACGAGCGCACCCCCTATTAACGGCAAATCGTTGTCGCTGCTTACTCTGGGTGGTCCAGTTGTTGCCGTTGCTTGTGTTTGAGGCGGAGCGAAGCTATAGGTGATGGTTCCCGACAGGACTTTGGTTTGCTTAGGGAGCTTTTGCGGAAAGAATTTCGCTTTCCGCGCAGCCTTTTCGGCGGCAACTCGCAATTGTCGATCACCATTCAGTGCGTGCGCTGCAATAACTACTCCTCCCGCCCCGTTCACGCGAATCAAGACCGTCACCCTGCCCGATGCGACCGCGCTTTTAGCATTCGCCGGGTATTCCGGATTGGGCACGCTTGCCTCTGCACCCGCGATCTCACCGGCTAGCACCGGGACATTTTCCACTATCTTAATTGTAGGCGGTGCCGGTGCCGCTGCGGGAAGCACAGACGGTGCAGTCGTTGTTTCCGGTTCAGAGAAATAGTTGGTTACCAGGTAGGTGATTAATACGCTACCAACCAGGGTGACCGTGACCAGAACCCACAAAAGCGCGCGCATAAATGCGGGCGGAGTGACTGCGATGGACGGAGCTCCCTTAACTACTTCAGTGGGCACCAACGTTGTGGATTCAATCTGAGGAGTGACCGGGTCGCTGGCCGGTGAAGTCATAGTCTCGACAGTTGGAGTCGAATTGATCGAGTGGGCAGGTGGCGATGATAAGGGCGTGGTGGCCGCGGGCGTGGCTGACTGGACCGGTGGCGACGTTTTGGGCGCAAGCGTTGTTGCAGGGTTGATTGGCTGCGACACTACCGAAGTTGTTCTTTCGTGTTGTGCTTCGGCCTGGCGATACGCCCGAGCTGCTTTTAGCATGGCAGTCGCTGCTGGACCGAACTCTTGTGGTTTGTGTGGGTCAAGGTGTGCTTCTTCGTCGCGTTGGGTGTTCTCTGCAACCGCTCTTGCAGGTGCGGGCGGGCCGCTTTCCAGTAGGTGAGTTACCGCCCAAAAGCCTCTCCGTCTCGCCCATTCCAATGCAGTTAGGCCATGGTTATCTTTCAAACGCAGGTCTGCGCCGGCTTCAAGCAACAGAGTCACAATATCGCCACGGCCCATGAGAGCAGCTCGCATCAGCGCGGTCTGTCCCGTCTGATTCGCGCCGTTTACGTCCGCGCCCTGGGCCAACAATGCTTTGAGCACCTGGGCATCACCATCTGCGGACGCACGAATTAATGACTCAGTGGGGGAGATTAGCCTTCTCCTTAAATAAGCTCCATTCGTTACTGCTGACATTCTAAAAGCTGAGCGCCCGAACACAAAGAAAAAGGGGAAGGAGTTAGAAGCAGTAGGAGGCAGGAGCAGAAGGCAGGGCCACGGTAGGGGTCTTCGTATACCGCACTCAAAAGTGGCGCATGTCCGAACACAGTTCGAGCGCTAATTGACAACGCCTTGTGGCATCCTCTAGCTTCACCTAAACGATCTAATTTTACGAAAGTATGAACCACAAGCTAATTCAGACCGGCGGACTCGCTTTAACTGCAACTTACGCGGCGTTCATCATTTGGATCTATGCAACCGCGCCCCGCACGTTCCGAGAGGTTGCGACTAGCGCAGCAGTAGCCGCCGGCACTTACCAGGTCGACCAGGCGAAGTTCAATGCGGGATTGACGCTGTTTCAGCGTGAGCAGTTTCGTGCCGCGCGAGATGAGTGGCATCGCGCCGATCCCGCGCAATCCGATCCGCGGACGCAGTTTTATATCGCTTACGCTTTCTATCGTGAAGGCTGGGGCCGTGTTTACTATGATCAGGAATTGTTTAAGCAGGGTTTGGAATCAATCAATCGGGCCATTGTGCTTGCGCCCCAACCGTTCACTATCGACGATCCAAACTTGCAAATACACACTGCGGCGGAATTGAAAGCCGAGTTGGAGCAGGGGACGGAACGGAGTTGGGGCGATCTGAATCCGCTGAAAGTTCTAAGGACGAGGAAATGACAAAATTAGATCTTGCGCTTTGTTAGGAGTCAGTCCAATAAGTGTATGAGTGAGCTGATTGCGATTACTAGTCCCTCAGAGAAACCCAAGCCGGTACCCGCTGGTAATCCGCTAAGGAACCGCGCGCTGGTCAGCTTTGTTGTCTTGCCGATGATCTTTCTCACCGTGGTGTTGTTGGGTGGGTTGCGTGTGAATAACGGAGACCGGACTTTCGTCTTTATTCCGCCACCACTCATCACCCTTATCCTTGCCGTCTTGTTAATGGTGCTTTTTATACGCGGTCGCCTTATGCAATTGAGCTCCTGGGTATCGAGTACCAATTCACCTCTCACAAACATCGCGCACACATGGATGCTCCTGACGCTCTTTTTCGCATCCGCGCAGGCATTTAATTCGGCGTTACCAGAGCGTGGATTGTTGCATTGGTTCTTCTCATTCTTTTTTCTTTGGACGCTGTGGAACAATCAATTCTCGTCTTTCGATGCCCGGCGATTGTTACGCAGCCTGGCGGCACTGTTCGGCACAGCGTTTGTTCTAAAGCACATCTTGCTGGCCAGCCTTTATGCCCCGGAAGGCGGCTGGCTAAACCGAGTAGCCGGAACGCTGCTCCAAGGTGTTTCACTCGGCACGCTTGATGCTCCCACATTTGCACCCGCCACCGGCTACATTTCATTCTTTACGCTCGCGCTTTATATTTCCGGGCTGATACTGATCGCATTCACCACCCCACACGACACGCTACTGACTATAGAGATTGCGCACAGACAGGACGAGTAGGCAGGAAGCCGTGGAGGAAACGGTAGGCCGGAGGCAGGAGCAGGGTGAGATTTTTTCTAAGTGTCTCCTCGTGTAACAAACCGTCAACTTCTTGTTTTCTTGAGCAGCTTTTTTGGGTAAACAATCGATCCACGAAATCACACTAAGTAAATCAACAACTTTTCGTGTTGAGTTCCTGTGTTTGGTTCGTGTCCTTTCGTGGATCGATTATTTACCGAAAAAACTTTGCTCAAGAAACAAGAAAGTGAGGTTTTGCTTCGCAGAGGAGAGTAAGATTGGACACTACCCAACAGAAGGAAAACGAAGCAAACGCGCTCCAAAGTCCTTAAACTCATTTTGCATCTTGAGCTTTTCAACGACTGTGAGATCTGAACCTACGTTGAGTAACTTTGATGGACAGAGGTATACTGAGGCCCACCAACTCTAGGAAAATCCTTGGAAGTTTCTTATGAGCAGCTACCATACAAAACCCGCGCCCGGAGTACCTCAGTTTCTAACCAACCTCTCTGAAGTTCATCCACGAAGTCTTGTTCTGTTCCTAACACTTGCCGGTTTCGGACCTGCATCCGCCGGCGCCATGGTGGCCCAACAAACTGGACCAGCCCCGGCAGCGATGCCCGGAGCCGCCATCCGCGAACGCAATCGTCAGATGGACGAGTATGACAGGGAAATCGATCGGCTAAGAAATGACGCGAAGGCACCGAACGAACGTAGAAAAAACCTGTTCCCTCAGATCAACGAAGACTTCCAGAAAATTCAGGTTATTCACAATGAAATGGTACGCCTGGTTCAAGGCGTCAACAGTATGAAGTACGATCGTCTCATCGAATTGACGGCCGAATTGAAAAAGCGCGGCAATCGCCTACGATCCAACCTGGCCCTGCCCAGCGAGAACGAAAGCGACCAGAGTCTCGAAAAGAGTTCCAACAATCCCATGCCGGTCAGCGACGCTGGAGTTAAGAAATCTGTCGTTACGCTTCATGATGTCATCGTCAGCTTTGTAAGTAATCCTCTCTTTAAGAATCTTGGCTTGCTCGATGCCAAGTCAGTCTCGCGCGCCAGTGGCGATCTCAGGGACATCATCCTGCTGAGTGACAACATAAAGAAATCCGCCATGACTCTTGGTAAGATCGCCAGGAAGTAACCGCAAAAACAATCGATCCACCCAGGAGTTGCATAGACTTCAGTCTGTGTCGGCTGCGCTTCCAATCAACGTTGAATCCATCTACCGATCACAGACTGAAGTCTGTGACACTAAGAAATGGGCGAACCCCGGACGGTCCGCCCCTAAGTCCTTTGGCTGTTGATTAGCTTTAGAACGAGTAACGAACTTGAATGCGTCCCGAACGGAAGCTTCGGAGCGTGTTGTTCGGGCCGCCATTAAGTTCGGGCTGGTTGAAGAACGTGTTGAATACATCGCCATCGCTGTTACCACCGACACTGGCTGCGTCCCAGGTAAAGATCGGATGGTTCAAGACATTGAAGAAGTCAACACGAATCTCAAACTTGTCGCTTTCCCAAGGGGTGAAGGGCACCTTGATCGCTTTCGTAAGGCTGAGGTCCAGCCGACTCAAGAGTGGTGCACGCAGGGTGTTCCGCCCTGCAAGCCCGGTGCGGAACGCAGGATCGACAACATAGCGCGCATCGCTTAGGGCGATGGGCGTTACGAAATCGCTCTTGCAGTAACCAGTGGGCGAGGCTACGTCGCACAAGTCGTTGAAGATTGCCACCGAGTTGCGCGGCGCGTTGGGATTATTGATGGCCGGCCGGTCATTGGTAGCGACGCCATCTCCGTTAATGTCAAAGCCATTCAAGTAAGGAGTGTCGACCGCTCCCGACTGAACACGATAAATCCCTGAGAATGTGAAACCACTCGTGATCCCCTTGACAATACGATTTTCCGAAAGCGATGGAATGTCGTAGAGGAAGGTAAGAGAGGCCGCATGTGGAACGTCATAGCTCGCAACGCTTCGATCAGCTCGGCGCCCCCCAAATAGATCTAACAGATCAGATGTCCGACTGCTGCCGCCCGAGGTTACGAAGACCTCGCTGTTGACATCGTCGATAGCCTTGGAAAAGGTGTACGAAAAGCGAAAGAGCAAGTTGTTCTTGAAACCTCGCTCAACACGCGTTTGCATAGAGTGATAGATGGAGTCGCCTGCATTTGTGCGCGGCTGAATTGGACCACGTTCCGGATGCAAGCGAGCACCGGTTGCTGGGTTGACGGGATTCAACTCTTCATTGAGAAAGAGATGTATGCCGCGTGAGCCAACGTAGGCGACGTCAAGGAGAACCCCCCACGGCAGTTGACGCTGAATGCCCAGGTTCCACACGAATGTCTTCGGGTTGTGCAGATTCTGAGTAACAGTCGATTGCGTGGCAAGCGGGTTAGGATCGGGGGCTGCAGTCGGCAAGGTGTTGGTTGCGTTTGCAAACCCTCGACCCCCGACCGTGGCCCCACGTGTAGTAATGCCAATCGCATTCGGTGAAGACGCGACGGTGTTACTGAGGATGTTGTTGAAGAAAATATCGTAGTTAACGGCGAAGCCACCCCGGATTACCGTTTGGTCTTCTCCAAACAACCGTTTCCCAAACTTAGGTGTGTAAGCGAAGCTGACGCGCGGAGCAAAGTTGTTCTTGTCCCGTTTAACCTCGCACCGCGTTGTGAGCGGAACACCAAATCCGCAAAAAGCTGGGAATGCCGCTGCGTTTTGCGCTACCCCATAAAGCTCGTAGCGGAGACCAAGGTTGAACGTCAGGTTTGGACGGAACCTCCAATTGTCGTTGATGTAATAAGCCTGATTGGTCACATCAGGATGATCGACATTTTCGCCAAACACCTTCGAAGCAAATGTGCCCGAGGTGCCGGAGAAATTGTCAACGAAGTTTCCGAATGCCGGGAACGCTGGTGTGCTACCTGCGGCCGCACTATTGGTGAAGGTAAAGCTTCCGCGCGTGTTGATCGGAATGAATTGTTTGGCCCGCTGCACCATCACATCAAATCCCGCTCGGAAAGTGTGATCCCCGACAGTGTGGGAAATGGTGTCCTGGAATTGGTAGTTATTGAAAATGCGGCCTTGTGGGAAGGTCGCATCCGGACCAATTCCAGTCACTTTTGAAGCACTGCCACCAAAAAGGATTTGTGGCGGCGCACTCAAGAGATCCTGATTACGGTAATTGAAAAGCACGTTGAAGCGTCCATAGCCGAAGCGGAACTCATTCGTTGTTGTCGCTGAAATGTTACGCGTGTAACTGATGTAAGCATTTTGAATGAGGCTCGGTACGTCAACTTCGGTACCTGGGAATTGAAGGGTCGAAAACTGCGGAACCTGATTAGCAAAGAGTTGTTTGTCAGCAAGGTAACGAACTCCGAAACTATCCTTTGAATTCGGAGTCCAGTCGACGCGAAACAGGTATTGCGTATCGTCCACAGGTTGGGCGCTGGTTCGCGTCGCCGTGCCAAAAGGAATGCTGGGTCGACCGCCGCCGAGAGGCACATTAAATACACCGGTTGTCCCCCGAAGATCGCTGATGGTTGCGAGATACCGATCCAGATTCGGACTGGCGCCTGTTGGGAAAAGTGACCGCAGCAGAGTAAATCCCTCAGCCGTCGGCACCGCCGGCGATGATGTCACGCCGCCGGCGCGGAACGGTGACCACTGAATCGTGCCGAAGAAGAAGAGTTTGTTTTTCTTGATTGGACCACCAAACGAGAAGCCATAATCGTTCTCGATGGTCACAGGCTTTTTGGTTAATCCCAGGCCAGCCTTCTCGAACGGCGAAAGAGCCGCCAGCTTGCTGGGGATGATGACATCGTAAACCGAGCCGTGAAACTCGTTCGTTCCGCTCCTAGTGATCACGTTAACAACAGCGCCACCGGCTCTGCCGTACTCCGCGGAGTAGTTGCTATTGAGAACGGTGACTTCGCTATAGCCATCACGCAACACCGGTTGATAGAACTGGCCGGTGATGGAGTTGTCATTGTTATCCAAACTATCAATGAGCTGATTGTTGGCGCGCGCTCGCAGGCCGTTGACCGAGAACTCTGTTCCCTGAACAAAGCCGCCGGCCAGCGGACCAGGGTCAACTACGCCAGGAAGGGTGAACACGAGGTTAACCGGGTTGAGACCCAGTACCGGTAGTTCGGTGATCTGTCGTGTCTCGAGCGTGCTGACACGGGCACCATCAGAAGTCTGTAACTCGATAACGCCACTACCCGAACTCACAGTAACCACTTCGTTTGGGTTACCAATTTCCAAATTGAATGAAGAATCACTCGTTTGAGCGGCGGCGACTACCACATCGCGAGTTGCCGACTTGAATCCGCCCGAGCTGACCTCGACTTTATAGGTGCCGGGATCGACAGCGTCGAAGCGATAGCTGCCATCGGATTGCGAGGTGGTCTCGCGTGAGACTCCAGTCGCAGTGTTGGTAACTTTCACAGTCGCGCTTGCAATGGCGGCGCCATTAGGATCAGAAATGTTTCCCACCACAAAGCCCTTACTCGTCTGGCCGAAAGCTGACGGTACCAGTGCAAGCAACATAAGGACTGCGCAAGCGGTTACGTACTTCG
>WNGE01006595.1_pt1 | contig 25619 bp, 23 predicted proteins | sample 5400651 | NCBI WGS metagenome assembly WNGE01 (sample SAMN13153370, study PRJNA577476) | soil metagenome | isolation source: 60 cm soil or saprolite under grassland replicate 2 | place: USA:California | collected 2016-06-15 | reverse complement strand
CGAGTGGTCGGGCTGGTCGATCGCAACGAGTACAAGCGCCGCCAGGCCCCGCCCGGGGTGAAGGTGACTGCGCGCGCCTTCGGCCGCGACCGGCGCCTGCCGATCACCAACCGCTACCGCGACGAGGGCTAGTCGAGTCGAGACGAGCCGGCCGGTATGCTGCCGACTGGCGTGAGCCTCGATCGACTCGAAGACATGCGCGCATCGGACGCCGATCGCCAGCAGGTGTCGCAGCTGGTCGTGCTCGGCTCGTGCAAGCTCGACCTGCGCCGCGCCGCGCTGTCGCCAGGCGAGACGGTCATCGAGACTCGCGTCTTCGGCGGCAGCCTCGACGTCATCGTGCCCGAGGACGTCTGGGTCGACTTCGAGGCACTGACGATCATGGGCAGCAAGTCGCTGCATCTGAGTGGACCACGTCCAGCGGCCAATGCGCCGCGGCTATTGATCCGCGGGGCCGTTGTCGCCGGCTCGGTAGCGATCCGCGACCTGGGCTAGCCGGGTTTACTCGGCAGCCGCGAGGCGGTACACGGTGCCGTCGTTCAGGCCGGTGAGGTACAGCTCGTGCGCCTGGTCTTCGCCGAACGAGCTGATGCTGATGCCAGTCGTCATCAGCTCGGTCGAGCTCCAGCTGCCCGCGCCGTCCTGAGCGAGCGACCACAATCGGCCCGTGCACTCATCGGCGTAGAAGTACACACCCTGCAGGGACTGAAACGCCGCCCCGCGATAGACAAAGCCACCGACGACCGCGCAATCGCCAGCGTGGTGATCGTATTCGGCGACCGCGGGCACGAACGGCGACAGGTCGCAGTTGCGTGAGTTGAAGCAGTGGTTGCCCTCGGCGACGTTCCAGCCGAAGTTCACGCCGCCGGGTGAGCCGGCGCCGACCACGTCGATCTCTTCCCACGTCCCTTGACCGACGTCGCCCAGCCACAGGTCACCCGTCGCGGCATCGAAGCTGTAGCGCCAGGGGTTGCGCAGACCGAACCCCCAGATCTCGGGCAGGATGTCGGGCGAGCCGAGGTAGGGATTGTCGGGTGGCACGCTATACGGCGACCCGTTGTCGACGTCGATGCGCAGCATCTTGCCGAGCCAGGTGCCACCGCTCTGGCCGTTGCGCCGCGGGTCACCGCCGCTGCCGCCGTCGCCCCAGCCGATCCACAGGTAGCCATCCGGTCCGAACACCAGGTTGCCCGCGTTGTGGTTCGGAAACGGTTGCGGCTGGGTGAGAACCACGCTCCCCGTCGCGGGATCGGCCACATCGGGATCGCCCGAGACCTCGTAGCGGGCCACGACCGAGTCACCGTTCTTGTCGGTGTAGTTGACGTAGAAGTACCCGTTCTCGGCGTAGCGGGGATGAAAGACCATACCCAGCAGACCCTGCTCACTGCCGCGAGCGCCGACAACGCCGCGCAGGTCGATGAAGGGTCGTTCGACGAGCCGCGAGCCGTGCGCGACGCGGATGATGCCGCCCTTTTCAACGGCGAACAGCCGATCGCTGCCGTCGGGCGCGGCCCGCACATCGAGTGGCTGGCGCAGGCCCTTGACCACCGGCTCGAGGCGCACGCTCACAGCCCCCGCACTCGGTACGACCACGAAGGCGAGGGCCAGGGCGGCAAACGTGGCGAGAGGGCTCGCCCTCACCCTGGCCGCCTCCCAGAGGGAGAGGGAACCAGTCAGGACGCGGCGGCGGAAGCGAGGCGGCTGCACAACTGCACGACGGCGAGCTCGAGTGATATTTCAGGGCTCGTCTCACCAGTCTTGATCTGGCGATCGAGGTCTAGCAGCAATTGTAAGGCTCGTTGGAGCTCGTTCGGCTCGAAACTCCGCGCCTGGTCGGTCCACTTCTGGACCGTGGTGGGATTGATGCCCAGCAACGCGACGTCGACTCGCGCACGTTCGGCGGGCGAGGCGTCAGCGAGCTCGCGCGCAACGAGCAGCCGCCGCATGTGGGGAGCGATGTCTCGACCGAGCAGCGCCTCGGGCGACTCGCCCTGCGCGTACAGCGCGTGCATCGCACGCAGCGCACGGTCCGCACGCCGCTCGGACAGGCCATCGAGCAGTGCCCACACGTTGACCTCGCGTCCAACGACCAGCTCGCGGACATCGGCGCGCGTGATGGTGCGGCCCGCCGCGAACGCACCAAGCTTACGCAGCTCCGAATCGAGTCGGCGTAAATCGCTGGCACCCAGCGATGACAGCTCGCGCACGGCTGACTCGTCCAGATCGATCTCGAGCAGTTTGGCGCGCTCGCGCACCCATCGACTCACATCCAGGACGCGCGCGAATTCCCGTGCCAGGGCCCGACCTCGCGGGATGGCCTGCACAAAGGGCTCGGGATTGAGGCTGCCATCCTCCACGAAGGCGATGGATGTCGTTTGCGGTACGTCGGGCAGGTAGTCGAGCAGCTGCTGCAGCTCATCGGGCCCGGACTCTGGCTTTTGCCGCACGCGTGAGGTGCGGCGGTACCCGCCGCGGCCGGTGAGTCGGCCGAGTAAGCCGCGGAGGAGCACCAGCCTCCGATCGGCCAGAAAGGGCATGGCATCGGCGGCAAGCCGGAGATTAGCGACGGTGGCATCCGCGCCCGCGAGCTCGGTCAGGTTGTGCTCGCCTGCGGGCAGCGCGCGCATGCGCTCCTTCAGGGTGTGCAGCGCCTCATCGCGGCCGAAGCTGTCCTCGCCGTACAGCAGGTAGATGTAGCCGCCGGGCGAGTTCACCGTGCGATGCGCTCCGGGTGGGTGTAGACGTTCATGCTGCCCTGGCGCAGGTAGCCGCACACGGTGATGTTGAGTCGCTCGGCGACCGTCAGCGCCAGGTGAGTCGGGCTGGTGCGCGAGCCGACGATCGGCACGCCCATGATCGCCGACTTGAACAGCATCTCGCTCGAGATGCGCCCCGAGGCCAGGATGATCCCGCCGCGGGTTGCGATGCCATCGAGCAAGGCCATTCCCTGCAGCTTGTCGAGGGTGTTGTGGCGGCCAATGTCTTCGGCTACCAGGCACGGCTCGCCTGCGCCGGACTCCACGAACACCGAGGTGTGGACACCGCCTGACTTGCGGTAGAGGTCGGCGCGCTCATACAGCGCCCGCAGGAGGCTGTACATGCGGCCCGGTGGCACACGGGTCGAGTCATCAGTCACGCGAAACTGTTCGATATCGTCCAGGTACTTGCCGAAGCTCACCCCGCCCGTGCAACCCGAGGTCAGGATTTTGCGAGGCGGAACGTCGGGGAATCCATGCGCCAGTCGAACTTCGGCCAGCCGATCTTCGAGGCACACCCGCAACATCTCGATCTCGTCCGCGGACTCGATCAGCCCTTCCAGGTACAGGAAGCCCACGACCAGCGGCCGCAGCTGCCACGGAGAGCACATCAGCGTAACCAGCTCGCGGTCGTCGACGAAGATCGTGAAGCGGATCTCGCCGATCACCCCGGCGTCGACCACCTCGGCGCTGTCGCCGACGAACCGCGTGTACTGGCGCGGGACGACTGGCGTGAGGGCTTCGGTCTCGCTGTCCACGAGCATCGCTCAGGCCAGCTCCTCGGCCCATTCGCCCTCGGGCACCGCCAGCTCGATCACGGAACCGGTGGTTTCCGGCCGCCGGTAGCCCCGCTCGATCGCGGTTACGTCGAGGTCGATACTGGCCAGGTCATCCAGCGCCACGAGCTCGGCCGGCGGTGGATCGAACGCGTTGCCGATCTTCAAGTAGCCCTTACACCGCTCGCACACGGACATCCTGAAGCGCATCTCGCCCTCGGGCTGCAGCGTGCGCAGGTCGCGGAAATCGTCGTTGCCGCAGTACGTACACAGGATGCGCCGCGAACGCCAGCCACTGCCGCACGCGCTGCAGCGCAGGAACTGCGCGAGCTCGATGCCGCGCAGCTCGGCCAGGAGTGGCCACGCGCCACACACGGGACAATAGCCGCGCTGCCAGATCGCGCCGGTGGGCGAGCCGTCGTCGACGCGCTCGATCGCGGGCAGCAGATGCTCGGCGTACGCGCGCAGCAACGGCGCAACCGCCTGGGTGGCGAGCGTGATCAGCACGTCGACGTCGACCGCCGCCGTCGTTGCCATCTCCGCGAGATGATCGCGATGCTGCACGAAGGCTTCCACAAACAACTGCTCGGGATCGAGCGCACCACTGGTGGCGGCGCTCACCACAGCCTGGAGACGCGGTCCCGTCTCGTCGTCCTGCCGCTGCTGGAGCACATTGACCAGCCGACTGAACAGGTCCGCGGCGAAGTGGAAGTCGACGCTGGCGGGCTGATCGTGGAGCAGCGGGATGCCCTGCCGCACTCGCGCCTCGACCAGCTCGCGCGGGAGTGGGAACGGCGTCACATGGGGCGGTCGGGCTGACGTCAACGCGGTCCGAATCAACTGCTCCTGCAAGTCGATCGCAGACTGCAGGTCGGGTCGGGCCTTCCTCAGTGCCGCGACGCGCCGATCGAGCAGCGCGAGCAACTCGGCGGGCGGCGGCATAGGTGCGCAGATTCTAACGGTCGGTCTCCTTCAGGGCTTTTTCAGTCCCAGGCACCGCGTCTTGTGGGGATGTAGGAGCGGCGCTGCCTAGTCTCGGCTGTATTCAGCTTTTGGAGAAGTCGATAGATGCACGTGTCTAAGAAGCTCTCGAGTTCCGCTCTCGCGCTCATGGCCGCCCTCGCGCTTGCCGCGCCGGCCAGCGCCCAGGTCGCGGGAGGCGGAGTAAGCGCCTCGTTCGCACCCGCGACTGGTGTCTTGACGGTCTCGGGTGACGATGCCGACAACACGATCCTCATTGGCCGCGGCGGCGGGGGCAAGATCCTCGTCAACGATGGCGCGGTCACCATTCAGGGCGGCACACCCACAATCAACAACACCTCGCTCATCCAGGTCGCGGGCCAGGGTGGCGCGGATCGCATCATCCTCGCCGAGGGCGTGCCCGGGCTGCCAGGCGTGCAGGTCGATGGCGGCGATGGGCTCGACACCCTCGAAGTCAACGGCGGCAGCATCAACGAAGCATTCACGGCCGCGCCCAACGCGGGTCGCGTGCGGCTCGATCGGACGGTGCCGACCAGCGGGCCGTACTCCGTCGACATCGGCTCGACGGAAAACCTCGTGCTCGACATGGCCGCTGGCGACGATACCTTCACTGGCAGCAACGGACTGGCTGCGCTCATCCAGATCACCGTCGACGGCGGTCCTGGCAACGATGAGCTCAACGGCTCGGATGGCGCGGACATCCTGATCGGTGGTCCTGGCAAGGACGTCATCGACGGCAACCGCGGCAACGACGTCGCCTTCATGGGCCCTGGCAACGACGTCTTCATCTGGGATCCCGGCGATGGCAGCGACGTGGTCGAGGGTCAGGACGGTCGCGACACGCTGCGCTTCAACGGCGCCAACGTCAGCGAGCGCATCGACATCTCCGCCAACGGCGGGCGCGCCCGCTTCTTCCGCGACATCGCCAACATCACCATGGACCTCGACGATGTCGAGACCATCGAGTTCAACGCCCTCGGTGGCGCCGACACGATCACCGTCAACGACCTCAGCGGCACAGACGTCGACGACGTCACGCTGGAGCTCGCGGGCCAGCTCGGCGGCTTCGACGGCGACGGTCAGATCGATGCGGTTGTCGTCAACGGCAGCAACGGGGATGACAACGTGCGGATCGCGCGCCGCAATGGCAACGTGGTGGTCTCGGGGCTGCCAGCGACGGTCACGATCGGTGCCTCCGAGCCGACCGACACGCTGACCGTGAACGGCCTCGGCGGCGACGACGATTTCAACGTCAACCTGCCCGGAGGTGACATCTCCCTGACCGTGAATCCGTGATCGCTTCATCCTGAGGCTTGCCGAAGGATCTACGCCCAAGATCCTTCGCTACGCTCAGGATGAGGCGACAGTTTCCTTACGGTCGGCCGGCGGGCTTGGGTGCCGTGGACTGCTCGGGCAAGTTGCGCGAGTAGTTGCCCACATCAGCACCCGGCCCGCCGCTGCGCGTCCGCGAGGCTTCGGGCGAACAGGCCACCATTCCCAGCACCACCAGGAGGGCCAGGATGGGCGCCAGCGCCCGACGCGTCACAAACCGATTCCCTGTGGCGCGGCTAGCACCGCCCAGCGCAACACGAAGCCACCCACCAGCACCAGCAGCGACGCCAGCATGGAGGCCATCCGCGCCCCACCCGCGAGCCGAGGTCGCCAGTGCAGCGCCAGCGGCACCAGCAGCCCGATCACGATCACGATCGCAAACAGCACCGCGACCGGCGTGGCGAGGATGAACCGCGCCCCGACCGTCCCGAGCGTGAACAGGAACACCAGCAACGTGACCAGCTCGAGCAGCATCAGATAGTTATCCGCTTCGGACAGCTTCTCGACGGTCGCGAACGGCACGCGCCGCCCGACCAGCATCAGCACGGCGATCCCCGTCGACACGCCCGAGAACAGGAAGAGCGCGCTGATCCACGGGCTGGTACCCCATACCGGCTCGTTGGTCACGTTGAGCAGCGCACCGGTGTAGCCAGCCAGCGCGAGCCCCCCGACCGCGCCGATGACCGACAGGATCTTGCCCAGCGGGTTGCCCATGCCGTGGAAGAGCCGACCACGCACGAACAGCGCGTCGACGAATGACAGGAACGCGATGATGCCGAACACGAACAGAATGGCCGAGCCGAGCGACATTGGCGAGTATGGCTTCAGGATCGGCAGCGGGAACCGCTCGCTCTGAAACACCATGTTCAGAAAGCGCAGCGGCTGTCCGAGGTCCACGATCAAGAACAGCGCGCTGACGATGATCAGCGGAAACGCCATGAGATGGCCGAGGCGGATGATGGCGCGGTCGGCGGCATCGCCGAACAGGTCGAGCCACGCGGCGGCGAAGTACACCCCGCCCGTGAGTCCGCCAACGAAGAAGTACAGGACGATCCACCATGCCCAGTGGGGCGCCTGAAAGCCCGGGTTGAACTCAGGTGGCATCGGGCCGCGCCTCCGGGCTATCGATGCGCGCTGAAGGGCCAGGGCCCACCGGCGCCCCAACAGCCGCTGGCTCGCCAGGATCCATGCGCCGCTTGCGGAACGCCATCAGGCCTGCCAGCGCCGCGAGCGCCGCGGCCACGACGCCGAGCCCGCCGCTGACACCGAGATTGCGGCTGGGCAGCTTGGGCGCTTCGGGTAAGCCGTACACGCTCGGCACATCCTCGAGCAGAAAGAACGCGTTCAGCCCGCCCAGCATGCTCTCCTCGCGACCGTACAGCCGCGCCTGCTGGCGGCCCATCGACTGCAGCTGTGCCAGGCGCTGATCGGCATGCTGCTGGAGCTGCTCGATCGGACCGAACTGGATGCTGGCGGTGGGGCACGCCTGTGCGCACGCTGGCGTCAGCCCCGCCTCGAGCCGGTCGTAGCAGAAGGTGCACTTGCCGGCGACGCCTTTGTCGTTCATCTCAATGACGCCGAACGGGCAGCCCGCGACGCAGTAGCGACAGCCGTTGCAAACATCCTGCTGGATGTAGACAGTGTCGAATTCTGTCCGCGTGATGGCTCCGGTGGGACACACCTCCAGGCAGCCCGCCTGGACGCAGTGCTTGCACACGTCCGACATCATCAGCCAGCGTCCGCCGACACGGTTCGGATCGCTCAGATCGAACTGCTCGACAAACTTGACGTGGCGGAACGTCGTGCCCGAGAGGCTCATCGTGTTGTCGTAGGACATGCCCGACATCGGCAGCGCCTGGCCGTTCGCGCCAAGCTCCGCGGGCAGTTGATTCCACTCCTTGCACGCGACCTCGCACGCTTTGCAGCCGATGCACAGCGTCGTGTCGGTGAAGAAGCCGACCGCGCGGCCGCGCTCGTAGGTGACCGGTGCGGAAGGAGTGCCCGTGCCGGTCAACAGCACTGGCTGGCCCGGCGCCGGCTGATTGCCTACCTGCGGCTGCGCGGGCAGCTGCGGCGCCGTCTGGTCTAGCGGCGCGAGGTTGAACAATGACTCGGCCATGACCTCAACCTCCTCCCGCTACGCCTTCTCGACGTTGCACACGAAGGCCTTGCCCTCGTGCATCGATACGTTGGGGTCGAGCACCAGCGACGACAGCGAGTTGACGATATCGCCCTGCGACACCCCCTTGTAGCCCCAGTGCCACGGCATGCCGACTTGATGCACGCGTTGCCCGTTGATCATGAACGGCCGCATGCGGCCAGTCACCAGCGCGCGCGCTCTGATTTCGGCACGCGGCGACGACACGCGCACCATGTCGAGGTTGTTGATGTTGCGCTCCTTAGCCAGCTCCGGGCTGATCTCAATGAACAGCTCGGGCTGGAGCTCGGCCAACCACGGCAGGTAGCGGCTCATCACGCCGCTGAGGTAGTGCTCGGTAAGCCGGTACGTGGTGATCGCGAACGGGTACTTCGGATCGCCTGGCGCCGCGAGCTGATTGTCGTCGCGCGCAAAGTGGCGGAAGACCGGGCTGCTTTGCATCTTCGGATACAGCGGATTCAATACGGGCGACTCGGCCGGCTCGTAATGCGTCGGCAGCGGCCCATCCAGCAGACCCGTCGGCGCGAATAGCCACGCCTTGCCGTCGAAGTGCATGATGAACGGCTCGGTGCCAGCCTGCGACGCGAGGCCCACGCCGTTGTCGTCGGCGGGCGTCGTGGGCGCCTTGTTGACCGTGTAGTCGGGCACGTCGTAGCCGACCCAGGCGCCCTTCTGGTCGGCGCCGCCGGCTGGATCCCACCACACGTAGCGCTTGCGGTCACTCCACGGCAGACCATCCGGTCGGGCGGAGGCGCGGTTGTACATGATGTGCCGATTGGCGGGCCAGTTGAAGCCCCAGCCGAGGCTGACGTAGTTATCGGCCACGCGCGAAGCGGCGAGGTTGCGATCGGGTGCCGGGAAGACGCCCGAATAGATCCAGTTGCCGCAGACGGTCGTGCCGTCATCACGTGCGGCGCCGAAGCCCGTCAAATGATTTCCGGTGGTGATGTCCCAGCCATTGATCTCTTTCAGGACTTTGATCGAGCTGGGCTCATCCTTGATCCGCCACTCCAGCGTCTCTGTTGGATCGGGTTCGTAGTCCCACGTGAGATTGAGGAAGCCCTGGTCACGCGGCAGCGTGCTGCCCGCGTACAGCGCCTTGAGTCGCTTGCCGAGCTGGTAGGTAAACCACAGATCGGTGCGCGCATCTTGCGGTGGGTCGGCGGCTTTTTCGTGCCATTGCAGCAGGCGATGCGTATTGGTGAAGCTGCCCTCACCCTCGGCGTTGTGCGCCGCCGGTAAGAAGAAGATCTCAGTCTTGATGTCGGCGGTCTTGAGCACGCCCTTCTGAACCTCGGGCGAGGCGTACCAGAAGGAGGCTGTTTCGGTCTCGAAGTAGTCGCGCACGACCAGCCACTCGAGATTCGCCAGCGCGCGCCGCTGCAGGCCGGCATTCTGTCCGCCAACCGCGGGGTTCTGACCGATGGCGTACATACCTCTGACTTTGCCGTCGGCCAGATTGACCATCATCGGAATGTGCGAATGATCGCCACTGATGCGCGGATGCCAGGCGTAACCAAAGTCGTTTTCTTTGGTCGCTTTGTCTCCGTACATAGCCTTGAGGTAGCTGACCATGAACTTCGGCTGATTCGAGTAATACGACGTCGCCGTAGTCTCGGTGGCGAGGTATTCCTTGAGGTTCTCGTGCCGCTTCAGGATCGACGGATGGCCCATATAGCCGGTAATCGAGTGGTACAGCGTTGGGTTGTCGGTGCTGCCCTGGATGCTGCCGTGGCCGCGCAGCGCGAGGATGCCGCCGCCAGGTCGCCCAATGTTGCCGAGCAGCTGCTGCAAGATGCCCGCGGCGCGGATCATCTGCACGCCGATCGTGTGCTGCGTCCACGCCACCGCGTACGCCATCGAGCCCGTGCGCTCGGGGCCGGAGTTCGCGGCCATCGTCTCCGCCACTTCCAGGAACTTGGCCTTGGGGCAGCCGCATACCGACTCGACCAGCTCCGGGGTGTAGCGCGCGAAGTGGCGCTTCAGGATCTGGAAGGCGGTCATCGGATCCTGCAGCGTCGGGTCAGTGCGTTCGGGCGGCGGCACGAGCGCTTTGACCAGCGCATCGAAGTTTTTCGAAACGTCCGCCTGCATCGCCACGTCGAAGCCGTAGCTGGGCACTTGCGTTTGGCCAGTTGACTGCTGCGCCTGCGTGCGGTCGTACTGCCAGGTTGAGTTGTCGTAGGTGCGCGTTTGCGGGTTGTAGCCGGAGAAGACGCCTTCGAGGTCTTCCGTATCCTGAAACTTCGCGTTGATGATCGTCGAGGCGTTCGTGTAATTGAGAACGTAGTCCTTGAAGTAGCGTTCGTTGGTAATGACCCAGTTGATCAGGCCACCCAGGAAGACGATGTCGGAACCGGCGCGAATAGGCACGTAGATATCCGCGACCGCCGACGTTCGGGTAAAGCGCGGATCGATGTGGATGACTTTCGCGCCATTTTCCTTGGCCTTCATCACCCAGCGGAACGCCACGGGATGGCACTCGGCCATGTCCGAGCCCATGATGGTGATGACGTCGGAGTTCGAGACGTCGCGCGAGAAGGTCGTCGCGGCGCCGCGTCCAAAGCTGACCCCCAGACCGGGGACAGAAGAGCTATGTCATATACGGGCCTGGTTCTCGATCGCGACGATCCCCAGGCCGCGCATGAGCTTGGAATGTGAGTAATTCCACTCGTTGTCGATCGTCGCGCCGCCCAGCGAAAAGATCGACGTGGTGTTCATCAACGTCTTGCCGTCTGGTGACTGCTCCTGGAACGTCTCGTCGCGTGTCTTCTTGGTCAGCTCGGCAATACGATCCATTGCCCAGTCGAGTGAGCGGTCTTCCCAGTGGTCCGAGCCGGGGGCGCGATACTTGACAGTCGTCCAGCGTCGTTCGTTGACCGCAAGCTGATAACTGGCTGCACCTTTGGGACACAGGTTGCCTTCATTGACTGGCGAATCTGGGTTGCCTTCGATGTTGACAATCGCGCCGTTGATCGTGTGGGCGATCATGCCGCAGCCGACGGCGCAATAGGGGCAAATGGTCGGCACTGCCTTGGCGTTTTGAATGCGCAGGGTGCGGGCGTGAGCAACAGATGGGGCGAGGCTCACGCCGAGCGCGCCGAGGGTGCCCAGGGCGGCGCTCGCGCCACCCGAAAGCTTGATGAAATCTCGGCGCGAAAAGGCGCTGGAAGCGGACGCTGGCGAGCCAGCCTCGTCGGCGGTTGCCGGGACGGATGCAGCCATACGGAGACGTCCCTCCATGGGCAATTGTCAGAGCGGCCCGGGGCCTTGTCAACAAAGATCGTAACGCGTTGCTTTGATTGCATGTTTTAGGGTGTGGATGGGTCCAGCCAGAAGCGGCGCCTTGCGCAGGGCCATATACTGCGCTCGGGGCACGTCGGCCTAGTCGCTCAGCCCTCAACGGAGGAGCCCGATGTTCAAGAAATCTGAAGAACAGGAGTGGTCGCGTTTCCGCGGCGCGTTGTCGAAGGACCGCGACGACGCCGCGACGGCGCCCACGACCGCCGAAGCCACTGAGAGCAGCACCAGCGCCGCGACGCCCGCTGCGGGCGCGACCGTCACCCCTGCGAGCCCGAGTTTCCGTCCTCTGCAGACCGACGTGAACGTCGGCCTGCCATCGTCGCGCTTGTCGCGCGGGGTGAGTCCCGATGGTGTGGACGTCGAGAGTCTGATCGGCGAGCGCACGCACTTCGAGGGCACGCTCAGGTGCGAGGGTGCGATCCGGTTGTTGGGAACCATCCAGGGCGAGATCCACAGCGCGAGCACGATCATCGTCGAGGAGAAGGCGCATGTGACGGCGCGTCTCACGGGCGCGCAGGTGACGATCGCTGGCGAGGTGGATGGCCAGATCTACTGCGAGGGCAGGGTCGAGATTCGACCGACTGGCCGCGTCACCGGCGAGATCAGCGCGGGTGCGCTGATCGTGCAGGAAGGCGCGTACTTCGACGGCAACTCCAAGATGGCGGCGCCCGGGTCTGCCAGTGGTGCCGGGGGTGCCGCGGGTGCGACTGGCGCGAATGCGCGTGCGGCGGCGCCGAGCGAGGCTGCGGTCAGTCGCGCGTAGCCTGATCTCCCGCTGAGGCTCAGGCCTGCTCATCTATACTCACATTGAGGGCGTCTGATGGTCGTCAGTGAGGGCATGGAGCTCGTGATCATGTTCATCGTGATCATGATTGACCTGGTTTTGCTGGTCTGGCTGCAGAAGTGGTCGGGTCTGACCTGACCGCCCGCGGCTCCAGTTCGACGTCCTGAACCAGATCCACGAGCGTGATGGATGTGTCCGCCCGCGGTGCAGGCGGTTGCCCGAGCAGTCGTAGCCACGCGCCGCCGTAGCTGACCGAGGCGCCGCGACCGGGGTAGCTGTCGAGTGCGGCGCCGCAGTCGAGGTCCACCCGCTGATCGACGCCCGGCCCGAGCACCTGCTCGGCGGGAAAGTGCTCCAGCGTCGGCGCCAGGCGCGCCTCGGCCTCGGCGTCCAGCGCCACGACCGCGCCCAGCCCGTGCTCCCAGACCGCGAGCCGCTCGGCGACCGCTCCAGGCAGCGAGTAGCTATCGATGCGACCGCTGGCCACAAGCGCGATGTGGCCGGTGGGCCCGCGGATCAGCACAGCCTGACCGGGCGCCACGTCCAGCACGTAGGCGTGTAGCCGCCCATCGGGCCGCACAAGCAGCAGAGTGCCGAGCCCGACAAGGCTCAGCCCAGCCATCGCGCACGGCACGAGCGTGCGGCTGTTGCGCCGGGTTAAGCCATGACCGTACCTCAGCTAGCTCGGGCAGCTCCCAGAGTCCCCAGGCCAGCAGCCCGAGCCCGAGCACGACGCCGGCCGCCACGGGCAAGCGACCCGTCGACAGGGCCGCGGCCGGCAGGCTGCCGGAGATGCGCACGGTCTCCGCCAGCGCCGTGGTCGGCAGCCACGCCAGCCAGCCCACGACCTGGTTCGCGGGCGGCCACGAGGCGGTGCTCGCCAGCACCGCCGCCGAGATCAGCACCGGTGGCAAGAGCGGCATGGCGACCACGTGCGCCAGGGGAGAGATCAGCGACACCGACTGGAACACGCACAGCATCACGGGCAACGTGGCGATGGTCACGGCCAGCGTGATCCCCGCCGGCTCGGCGATGAAAGGCGGCGCCGCGCGGGCGAACCGCCGCAGCCGCGGCCACAGCAGGATTAGCCCGAGCGTGGCCGAGAAGCTCAGCTGAAAGCCGACGTCACGCAGTACGTCGGGGTCCCAGCCGGCCATGATCGCCGCGGCTACGAGGCACCCGGTCAATGGGTCGGCCACACGCCCGAGCACGCCGGCCGTGGTTGCCATGCCCACCATCAGCCCGGCCCGCACCGCCGAGGGTCGGGCACCCGTCAGCAGCGTGTAGCCGACGATGCCGAGGACGATCGGCGCCGCCGCCCGCATTCGACCGAGCACCCGTACCGCAACCGCGCCGATCACCGCGCTGACCAGCACCTGCTTGTAACCGTCGATAGCGACGATGTGCGCCAGCCCCGAGCGCTGCAGCTGCAGCCGGAACTCCGGGCTAAGCCGTCCGCTGCCGCCGAGCAGCACGCCCGCGGCGAGGGAGGCCTGTGGCTCGGGCAGACCGCGCTGAATGCCCTGGACGCCGATATCGCGCAGGCGTGCGCCCAGCGCGAGCGGCCCGGGGGTGTCCTGTGTGAGCACGCTGATCTCGGGGTAGATGAGTGCCCGCGGTGGGACGCCCGCGTTCGGCCGAAGCCGGCCGTGCGCGGTTATGGCGTCGCCCAACGATGGCAGCGGGTCCTGGCCGGCGGGATCGGCGACGATGAGCACGCGTGTATGCACCGCTGTTGCGTCGATAGCGGTGGTGGTGAGCACGAAGCGGAGCGCGCGATCGGTGCGCAGCGGGATGGTGCTCACCTCGCCGTGCAGCTGTACCTCCAGGCCATTGAAGTTGGCCAGCGGGTCGGGGTCCTGCGTGGTGTGGGTACCCGAGCGCAGGGCGCCGAGCGCGGCGGCGCAGCACGCGCACGCGAGCAGCCGCCAGCGCGGCCTGGCGTGGACGAGGAGCGCGCCGAGCGCGGCGGCCGCGGCGAGCAGGAGCAGGGGCAGACGATTCGGCGGGGCCAGCGGTGCCAGCCCTGGCGGCGGGGCGAGCGGGGCCAGCTCACCCGCCAGCAGCCCGAGCACGGCGGCTGCGCACAGCACCAGAAGTGTCATGGCGGGTGTGTCTCCGCGGGTGGTGCGCTGGCCGACCGAGCGGCGGCCCCGACGGGTGGTGGGGTGGCCGTCTGAGCGGCGCCTGCAGGTGGCGCGCTGGCCAACCGAGCGGCGGCGACGGGTTGTGGCGTGGCTGTCTGAACGGCGCCCGTGAGTGCGTCGAGTGTAGCCACAGGGTCGCCGCGTAGCTCGTGCGAGGCTGCCTCGATCGCCGCGATGAGCTGCGCGACTGCCGCCGCGTCCCGCGCGACGTCGACCAGCGGCTCAGCGGACGGCGTGGCCGTCGGCCGCGGCGTGCGCGTTGGCCACGGCGTCCTGGTTGGCCAGGGTGTGCGCGTCGGCCAGGCGGTCGCGGTCGGGCGCGGTGCGCGCGTGGGCCACGGCGTCAACGTTGGGTACGGTGCGTGGGTGGGCCAGGGCGTCGCGGTCGGGCGCTCCGTCGCCGTCGGGCGTTCGGTGGGCGCCGCACGCTCGGTCGGCGTCGGGCGGGGCGTTCGCGTCGGCCACGGGGTTAACGTAGGCCACGGGGTCGTGCTGGGGCGCGGCGCGGCGTTGGGCCGCGGCGTCCGCGTCGGCCACGGGGTCAACGTGGGCCACGGGGTTCTGGTCGGCCAGGGCGTCGCCGTCGACCCGGGCTCCGGCGGCGCGCGCGGAGAAAATCCGCTGGTGTCGCTGGCGACGCCGCGCTGGCGGGGCACGAACAGCCGCTGGCCGTCGAACACGTGCGCCGCCAGGTTCAGCCCGCCGAGGTCGGCCTGCTCGGTCGGCCCGCCGGCCAGCCGCAGCGCGTCCTCGACCCGCGCGTTGGGCGGCACATCGTACGTACCCGGTTGGGCCACCTCGCCCCCGACCTGCACCCTTAGCGGTGGCGGCTGCGGTCGCGGGGGCAACGGCGCAGCCTGCGCGGCTAGCACCGGCGCCGCTACCAGCTCATAGCCGACAAAGGCCGCGGCCGCGGTCACCAGGCCTGCCCCGAACCAGACCAGGGTCAGGCTGCCGGGGGCGCTCAGACCGAGCCACGCGTGGGTCCGGGGCAGCCCGGCGAAGGCGGGCGCGGCGAGCGCCTTGACCAGCCGCAACGGCGCGCGGGCCAGTCGCACGAGCTCGCGGGCCGGCCACAGGAGCACGCGGGCCCACCGCAGCAGCAGTTGCCTGAGCGCGTTCAGGTGCGGGCTCGAGGTCGTCATGCCGATGCGCTGCTACACCTGCTGGATGGCCCGAAGCTCCGCCCGGAGGCGCTGGATGCGCGTGGGCTCCGCGAGCAGGCGTGAAGGCACGAGTGGGTACCGAGGCGCGAGTGCGTGCCGCGGCGGGAGCAGGCGCAGATGCGCCAGTTGGCGCGGGTGCGGGCATGGCCGCATGGGCACGGTCTGCGCGAGCAAGTGCGGAGGCGCGAGCTGGGGCTGGTGGTGCGGGTGCGGGCGCAGTGGCGTGGGCGCGTGGGGCGCCACCCGGAGGGGAGGGTGCGCGCGCTTGAAGCAGCTGTGCTGTCGAGTGTCGAGGGCATCCGCTCGAGGTGGTCCTTTCTGTGGACCACCGTAGGGATGGCACCGTCACGCGAAGCGTCACAGCGAGGCCGCGAAGCGTCACGCGAACCGTCAGGTGAGTGTCACAAAATGCCGCTGATCGGGAAGTTGACGAAACAAGCGTCACGGGAAGCGTCACAGTGCGGGTCTGGACGGTCCGTCAGGCGCCCCGGCCGCGCCTCCAGCGCGGACTTTTGCCAAGCGATGGCTCGGCTCGCCACAATCTAGGTATGGGCAGAAAAGATAAGGGCCGTGAGATTTGCATCAATTGCGGCCAGACCTTCCACAAGAAGCTGACTAGTAAAGAGCTCCGCTGCACCAAGTGCCGGAAGGCGGAAAAGAAAGCCGCCTGACGCCTTCCGGTCGCCGCAGCGGCGATCCTTCGACGGGGACTGGGGGCAGGACGTGACACCGATTGGCCGCGCGGTAGCATGCCCGCGGCCGGCCCGCTCCATGGCGTCCGCCGCGGCGGCGAGTTGCCGTGCATGCGGCCATCCCGCTCCGCGATATCCGTGGCAGCGTTGCCGTGCACGCAGCCAGCGCGCCTATGGCGTCCACCGCGGTCCAGTTGCCGTGCCCGTCGCCAGCGCGCTCCCCGATGTCTGCCGCGGTCAGTTGCCGTGGCCCGTGGCCAGTGCGCTTCACGGCGTCCGCCGCGGCCAGTTGCTGTTCATATCCCTGGCGCGGCCTGGGGCTGAGTCGGGCTGGAATCCTGAAATCGAGTTGAAGCCAACGATCACGACCGCGGGGGAATCCAGCGTGCCCGGCTTGCGTTGTACAGAGCGCAACGAGGATGGTTAGGCGGTGCCGCTGAGAGTGGCGGTTCTGAGCACCCACACCTGTCCGCTCGCGCCGCTCGGCGGCTGGGAGACGGGCGGGATGAACGTGCACGTCCGCGAGCTGAGTCGGGCCCTCGGCCAGCGCGGTGTCGAGACCGACGTCTTCACCCGCCGCCAGACCCCCGACGTGCCGGATGTGGTCGAGTTCGCACCAGGCGCTCGGGTCATCCATCTCGACGCAGGACCGCACCGCCACGTCGACAAGTACGACGTCCTCGACTACCTGCCCGACTTCGCGTGTGGCGTCCAGCACTGGCGTGCGCTGATGGGCGTGAGCTACGACCTGATCCACAGCCACTACTGGCTGTCGGGTCGACTCGGCGCGTTGTTTGCGCCGCGCTGGGGCGTGCCCATGGTCAGCATGTTCCACACGCTGGCGCAGTTGAAGAACCGCGTCGCCGAGACCGCCGCCGAACGCGAGCAGGAAGTGCGCTTCGAGATCGAGCGGCGCACCATGGCCGCCTCCGACCGCGTGATTGCCGCCACGCCGATCGACCGCACGGAGATCCTGCGCCACTACGGCACGCTGGCGCCAATCTCGGTCATTCCGGGCGGAGTCGACCTGGATCTGTTCCACCCGCGATCGAACGTCGAGGCGCGGGCAGCGATCGGACTCGATCCGACGCAGCGGGTGCTGCTGTTCGTGGGCCGCATCCAGCGCCTGAAAGGGCTCGAGGTGCTGCTGCGCGCCTTTGCCTCTTTAAAGGATCTCGAGCAGCCCGCGCGGGTGCTGGTGGTGGGCGGCCAGCCGTCGACCGTCCACGAGGCGCGCGAGATCGCGCGACTGCAACACCTGGCGACGCGGCTTGGTATCGCCGATCGGGTGACCTTCAGCGGCGCGGTGCCGCACGAGCGCCTGCCGCTGTACTACGCCGCCGCGGACGTGACCGTGATGCCCTCGAGCTACGAGTCGTTCGGGCTGGTCGCGGTCGAGTCGCTCGCATGCGGGACGCCGGTAGTCGCGACGCGGGTCGGGGGATTGACTTCGATCGTGCGCGACGGCGAGACCGGCTTTCTGGTGCCGTGGCGCGATCCGGCCCTGTTCGCCGAGCGGCTGCGGCTGGTGCTCGACAATGGCGAGCTGCGGCAGCGGCTCGCGGCGCAGGCGCGGCCTTCGGTCGAGCGGTACAGCTGGCAGCGCATCGCGGACGAGCATCTGGCGATGTACGACGAGGTGCTGGCGGCTCACCGCCCGGGCAGCCTCGCCGCGGCCCGCTAGCCACAGCCCGTCAGGCGCGCACGCGGGCAACGCGCGCCACGGTCGGCCCTAGCGGGAGAGGCCGGCGAGCGCGTGAAGGCAGCGGTCGAGGTCCAGGCCAAGGCAGACGAGCCACAGGGGTGGTGGGCGAGCGCTCGCGCTCCACGAGGGGAAGGGGGGATTCCGTCCATCCGGGGGAACATCCGCCCCGGGGGCACGGACTTGTCACGGCTTTGAAATGCGTGCCGAGTGCCGGCACATCTATCCCCGGGCGGGTCGTGGGGCGTACAGTGGATATCAGGTGGTAAAAAGTGGTGGAAAGTGGTGAGCCGGGGTGCCCGCCCCACCCGTGTTCCTCGGCGAATTCGACCACTCCCTCGATGACAAGGGACGACTCGCCGTCCCCGCTCGCTTCCGACCCGCCCTCGACGATGGCCTGGTCATCACTCGCGGCCTCGAGCCGTGCCTGGTCATCTGGGACTCCGACAGCTGGCGCGCCATCTCCGAGCGCGTGCGCACCCTCAACCTGTGGCAGGGTGACGCCCGCCGCATGCAGCGCCTCTTCTTTTCGGGCGCCTCGCCAGCACAGCTCGACAAGCTCGGCCGTTTCGTCATCCCGCAGTTCCTGCGCGATTATGCACAGCTCACCGACGAGGTGGTCGTGGTCGGGCTCGGCGATCGCATCGAGGTGTGGGCGCGCGCGGCCTGGGCGAGCGAACGCAGCCAGGCCGAACGCGACAGCGCCGAGCTTGCCGAGCACCTGTCGAGGACCGAGCACTGAGTGGCCGCACGTGACCGAGCCTGCGGATGTTTCGCACACCACCGTGTTGCTCGAGGAAGTGCTCGATGCGCTGCGGCCTCGGCCCGGCGTTGGCTACCGCGCGCTCGACGCCACGCTGGGCGGCGGGGGGCACAGCCTGGAGCTGCTGCAGCGCTCCGCGCCCGACGGTTTTCTCATCGGCCTGGACGCAGATCCGCGGGCCATCGAATCGACGCGGGCGCGGCTGCAACCGTTCGAAGGCCGATTCGAGCTGCTGCAGCGCAATTTCCGCGACTTGGACGAGCTCGACCTCGAGCCCGTGGACGGCATCGTGTTTGATCTCGGGCTGTCCAGTCCGCAGCTCGCCTCGAGCGGCCGCGGCTTCAGCATCCTGAATCAGGACGAGCCGCTCGATATGCGCTTCGACCCGGATTCGGCCGAGCCGACCGCCGCGGACCTGCTGAACGAGCTGAGCGAGGCCGAGCTGGAGCACATCTTCCGCGCCTACGGCGAGGAGCCCCGCGCACGGCGACTGGCGCGCACGATCGTGCAGCGGCGCGGTCGCGCAAAATTCGAGCGCAGCGGCGATCTTGTCGCGGCCGTCACGGCTGCGTTGGGGCCCGCGCGCGGACGAATCCACCCCGCGACCCGCGCATTCCAAGCGCTGCGCATCGCGGTCAACGATGAGCTGGCGGCGCTCGAGGCGGGGCTGGATGCCTCGATCGACCTGCTGAACGTCGGCGGCAGAGTGGCGGTGATCAGCTTCCACTCGCTCGAGGACCGCATCGTCAAGTGGCGCCTGCGTGGCTGGGCGGAGGCGGGTCGAGCCACGGTCCTGACGCGCAAGCCGATCACCCCCAGCGCGCAGGAAATCCACACCAACCCTCGCTCGCGCAGCGCGAAATTGCGAATTGCGGAGCGGCTGGCTGCATGATCGGCCGCGCCACCACCTTCCTCAGGCCCGGCACGGGGCCGCGGCGACGTGGACATGTCGAGACGGCGCCGTCTCGACCAGCGACGACGAAGTCGCGACTCCGAACGCCGCCGCGCCCCGCTGTTGGGACGATCCGCCCGCGGCCAGCGGCGCTCGAATGGCAGGAGTCGAGCCTGCCGCTGCTCGGCCGACTGCGCGCGGCCGGCTGGCTGCCAACCGCGCTCCTCGCGGTCAGCGTGGTCGCGCTCGTGTACCTACTGCAGACCAGCGGCGTGGCCACGACTGGCTACGACATCCAACGCCTGCAAGTCGAGCGCGCCGAGTGGCAGCTGCGCAACGAGCAATTGCGGCTCGAGCTGGCCAAGCTGCGGTCGCTGACCTGGGTCGAATCCGAGGCCACCGGCCGCCTGGGTATGCAGCGCGCCGACAGCGGCAGCCTGATCTATCTGCGCACGACTCGCTGACTAACGCGTGGCGTACCTGCACACGCTCCGGTCACCGACCCGCACCGCTGCCGGGCTACGCGCGACCGCCGACGACGCCGCCGATATGTTCGAGCCCGCTGCGCGCGCGGAGGTCGCCTCGGCCCGTGCGGAAAGAACGCGGCTGGCGCTGATCTGCGCCCTGTTCGCCGGCTGCGCGCTCGTGCTGGCATGGCGGCTCTTCACCCTGCAGGTGCGCGAGGCAGTGCACTACCAGCAGCTGGGCGACGCGGAACGTCGAGCAGAGATTCCGATCGCCGCCAGACGCGGCGCATTGCTCGACAGCATGGGCAATCCGCTGGCGGTCAGCGTCCGCTACGACAGCGTGTATGCGCTCGGCTCGTTGGTCGGCGACGTCGACCAGGTCGCGGGGCAGCTCAGTCCGGTGCTCGAGATGCCAGCCGCGCAATTGCGCGCACTGCTCGCGCCGAAGGCGGAGCGGCCGGTCGTGCTGCGCAGTCGAGTGCCGTCGGCGGTCGCGGAGCAGGTGAAGCAGCTCCGGCTGCCCGGGGTGTACCTGGATGCCGAGCCGATCCGACAGTACCCCGAGGGCAGTCTGGCGGCGCAGGTGCTCGGGTTCGTGGGGCACGACTTCACCGGACTGAGTGGGCTCGAGCTGAGTTTCGATCACGAGCTGGCGGGCACGCCCGGGACGATCGACACCGAGCGCGACACCAGCGGACAGGAGATCAGCCTCGGTCGCAGGTTGCTCACGCCACCCCGCGAAGGCTCGGACCTGGTGCTGACCATCGACCGCTACGTCCAGCGCGTGGCCGAGCGGCTGCTCAACCAGGCGGTGCTCGACAACCACGCGAGTGGCGGGCTCATCCTGATCGGCGAGGCACGCACGGGCGGCATCCTGGCTGCAGCGAACAGTCCCACATACAACCTGACCGCCGACGAGATCTTCGATCCGCGGCAGGCCGACCGGTACAAGTCCAAGATCGTGACCGATCAGTACGAGCCCGGCTCGACGATGAAGACGTTGGCGATGGCCGCGGCGATCGACCAGGGCGTAGTCAGCCCGGGCACGATGATGAACGACACGGGCTCGATCAACATCGCGGGCTCGATCATCCGCAACTGGAACTTCGCCGCGAACGGCCCGAGCTCGATGACCGATGTGCTGATCCACTCCTCGAACGTGGGCATGTCATGGCTATCGGGGCAGCTGGGACCGGATCGACTGTACGACTACTACACGCGCTTCGGGTTTGGGCAGCTGACGGGGGTGCGGCTGCCCGGGGAAGTGTCGGGCACGATGCGCACTCCACGCGACCCGGGGTGGACGCGTATCGACCTCGCGACCAATGCCTACGGCCAGGGCATCGCGGTGACCCCGCTGCAGCTGCTCGAAGCCGTGTCGGTGTTTGCCAATGATGGCCAGCTGGTGCGGCCGCGTCTGGTGCGCGAGGTGCGCGGACCCAACGGCGCCGAGGAGGTCGCACCGCAGGTGGTGCGCCAGGTAGTCTCGCCGAAGACCGCGCGCACGCTTCTGCAGATGATGGTCGCGGTGCACGAGCAGCCCGACCTGCGCCCGTACCGCCTGGCGGGGTACCACATCGCGGCCAAGACCGGCACCGCCGATACGCCGACCAATGTCGGCTATAACACCGACCTGACGGTTGGCTCGCTCGTTGCAATTGTGCCTGCCGAGCAGCCGCGGTTCGTGGTGCTGATCCGACTGGATGGGCCCGAGAAGTTGTACGGCGGCATCGTGGCCGCGCCGGTGCTGAAGGAGCTCGCGCAGGAGTTAGTGACCTATTACCGTGTCCCGCCGACGAACTGAGCTGGTGCCGCGCTGTGACGCTTCGCGTGACGCTTGTTCTGTAAAGTGCTCGCATGTGACGCCTTGCGTGACGCCCAGCGCGCGATTGTGACACTGCCATGACGGTTCGCGTGACGCTTCGCGGGCGTGCGGTGAGGGCTCGCGAGCTGGCGGTGACGGTGACGGTTCACGAGCTGGCGGCGACGATTCACGGGCTGGCGGCGACGCCTCGCGGGCTGGCGGTGGCCCTTCACGGGCTGGCGGCGACGCCTCGCGGGCTGGCGGTGGCCCTTCACGGGCTGGCGGCGACGCCTCGCGGGCTGGCGGTGACGCCTCGCGGGCTGGATGTGAAGTTTCGCGGGCTGGATGTGACGGTGCGTGTGACGGTGGGCGCGCTGTGCTGACGCTGGCCGAGGTCATTACTGCCACACGCGGCGAGCTGCGCGGCGCCAGGCCGTCGGACTTGCGCTTTTCGCGCGTGGTCGTGGATTCACGACAGATCGCCCCGGGCGCGTGCTTCGTCGCGCTCAAGGGCCAGAAGCACGATGGGCATGCCTTCGTGGCCCAGGCGCTGGCGCTGGGGGCGGCGGGCGCACTGGTCGAGCGCATCCCTGCCGACTGTCTGTGGGCGAACGACCCTCAGGCGGAGGGGCCGCCGCTGGTGCTGGTGCCCTCGACCACCGAAGCGCTCGCCGATATGGCGCGCTTCGCGCTGGATCAGCACCCGCAGCTCGAGGTGGTCGGCATCACCGGCAGCCTGGGCAAGACCACCACCAAAGAAGTCGTGGCGGGTGTGCTCGCTTCGCGCAGGAGCGTGCTCAAGAGCGAGGGCAACCTCAACTCCGAGATCGGTCTGCCGATGACCGTGCTCAACGGACTGAATCGACCGCATCAGATCGCGGTGCTGGAGATGGCGATGTACGGCCTCGGCGACATCCGGCTGTTGGCGCGGCTGGCGCGACCGCGCGTCGGGGTGGTAACCGCGGTGCTGCCGGTGCACCTCGAGCGACTCGGCACGATCGAGAACATCCAGGCGGCCAAGCAGGAGCTGGTCGAGGAGCTGCCCGAGAACAACGGCGTCGCCGTGCTCAACGCCGACGACCCGCGGGTGGCGGAGATGGCGTTCGCAACGCAGGCCCGGGTGGTGCGATACGGTGTCTCGGAGGCGGCCGACGTGCGGGCGGAATCCATCCAGAGCCAGGGCCTGCGGGGCGTCGAGTTCGACCTCCTGGCGGGCGGCAAGCGGCGGAAAGTGCGACTGCCGTTGCTCGGCGCACATTCGGTGCACGCGGCGCTGGCGGCGACAGCGGTGGCGCTCGAGGAGGGGCTGACGCCGTCGGAGATAGCCGAGGCGCTGCACGAGCTCACGCCCGTGCTGCGGCTGCTGGTGGTGGAGGGGATCAACGGCTCGCGGATCATCGACGACAGTTACAACGCCTCGCCGGAGTCCGTGCTGGCGGCGCTGAACCTCTTGCGGGAGCTGCCTGGGCGAAGGAAGGTGGCAGTGCTCGGGGACATGCTCGAGCTTGGTTCTGAGGAGGGGCCGGGCCATCGCCGGGTTGGCACGCGGGCGGCGTCCGTGGTGGATCGGTTGATCACACTCGGCTCGCGGTCGGCTGTGACTGCTGAAGAGGCGCGGCGGGCTGGGCTGCGGGCTGAGCAGGTCGTGGAGGCCGCCAGCCACGAGGAGATCGTCGACCAGCTGCGCTCGTGGCTGCGCCCGGGTGACGACGTGCTGGTCAAAGGCTCACTGGCGATGGGCATGAGCGCGGTAGTGCGCGGCATCCGCGCGCAGGGCGAGGGCTAGATGCGGACGGCGCGGCACGCTCCGGGAACGCGGCACGCTCACGTACGGCGGCTCGCTCACGAAACGCGACACGCTCCGGGAACACGGGACGCTCAAGCAGTGGCACTGCACGTTCAGGGAACGTGGCGAGGTCAAGCAGTAACGCGGCAGGGTCAGCGAACGCGGCACGCTCGGGGAACTGGGCAGGCTCAAGCCGTAGCGCGTCACCCTCAGAAAACCCGGCGTTGTGGCGAAGGCGACTAGCGGATGTCTACGGCGTTGTCGATGGCGGCGATGGCGTTCCTGATCACGATTGTGCTGGGCTATCCGTACCTCAACTACCTGCGGCGGGCGGGGCTGGGCAAGAAGGTGCGCATCGAGGGGCCGTCCACGCACTTCGAGAAGACCGGCACGCCGACCATGGGCGGGCTGCTGGTGACGGCGGTCGTGCTCGCGCTGACCATCGCGTTGACGCTGCTGCTGTACCGCGAGTCCGGTCGATCGATCCTGTTGCCGATGGCCGTGATGGCGCTCACCACGCTGCTCGGCTGGTACGACGATCGGCTCACGCTGGTCGGTCGAAAAGGAGAAGGGCTCCGGGCGCGGACCAAGTTCGCGCTGCTCGGGCTGATTGCGCTCGGCGCGTCGATCGTGCTGTGGGACCAATCGAATGGACTCGGGATCGACTTCGTCTATCTGCCTGGCATTCGGGCGCCGTTCGCGATTGGCTGGCTGGTCATCCCGCTGTCGCTGCTCGCGATCATGGGCACAGCCCACGCGGTCAACCTGACCGATGGCCTCGACTCGCTCGCCGGCCACACCGCGGCGGTGGCGTACGCGGCGTACGGGATCATCGCGGCACAGTACGGACAGATCTACCTGGTCACGTTCTGCTTTACCGTCGCGGGCGCGCTGCTCGCGTTCCTGTGGTTCAACGCCCACCCGGCCGAGATCTTCATGGGCGATACGGGCTCCCTCGCGCTGGGTGCGACGCTGGCTATCGTGGCGATGATGCTCGGCCAGGTGCTGCTGCTGCTGTTTATCGGCTTGGTGTTTGTGGCCGAGGCGCTATCGGTGATGCTGCAGGTGCTGTTCTTCAAGCTCACCGGCGGGCGGCGACTCTTCCGCATGGCGCCGCTGCACCACCACTTCGAGATGATGGGCTGGAGCGAGACGCAGGTGGCGCAGCGGTTCTGGCTGATCTCCATGGTCAGCGGTTTGCTGGGGGTGGCGCTTGCGCTCGTCTGAGGCCGCGGTGAGCGACCGCGCTCGGGAGATGCTCGAAGGCCAGCGGGCGCTGGTGATCGGGCTCGCGCGCGAGGGGCTGGATCTGTCGCGGTTTCTGCTCGCGCACGGTGCCTCCGTGGTGGTGACAGACCGCAAGTCGGACGCGGAGCTGCGCGAGGCGGTGCAGCAGTTGGGACCGCAAGCCACCTACCGACTGGGCGGGCACAGTACGGCTGATCTGGACAATGTCGACGTGGTGTACGCCTCGCCGGGCGTACCGCCGGAGCACGAGCTGCTTAGCGAGGCGCAGCGCCGCGGGATTCGTGCGAGCAGTCTTGTGGAGCTGTTCTTCGCGCTCTGTCCGGCGCCGATTCTGGGCGTGACGGGCAGCGCCGGGAAGAGCACCACCACCAGCTTGATCGGCGACATGTTCACGGTGGCCGAACGCGACGTCTTCGTCGGCGGAAACATCGGGCGACCCTTGCTCGGCAAGGTGCTGGACATGCGGCCCTCGAGCTGGGTCGTGATGGAGCTGTCCAGCTTTCAGCTCGAGCCACTGACGGTCAGCCCACACATTGCCGTCGTGACCAATGTCACGCCCAATCACCTCGATCGGCATCCGACCATGGAGGCGTACTGGGCGGCCAAGGGGCAGATCCTCGCGCACCAGAGCCCGAACGACTGGGCGGTGCTCAACGCCGACGACCAGTGGACGCAGCGCTACCGACCGCGCGGGCGGGTGCTGCGCTTCAGCCTGGAGGGGACGGTCGAGGGCGCCTACCTGGCGCAGGACAGGCTGATGCTGCTGGGCGAGGCGCTGCTCAGCGCGAGCGACGTGCCGCTGCGCGGCCAGCACAACATCGCCAACGTGCTGACGGCGATGGCCGCGGCGCACGCGGCCGGC
>WNGE01003176.1_pt1 | contig 25619 bp, 20 predicted proteins | sample 5400651 | NCBI WGS metagenome assembly WNGE01 (sample SAMN13153370, study PRJNA577476) | soil metagenome | isolation source: 60 cm soil or saprolite under grassland replicate 2 | place: USA:California | collected 2016-06-15 | reverse complement strand
GGAGCAAGCTTTGTATAAATCTTTTCCTTTTTTACCCATTCATGATATTTATTCTTTTGAAAATCCCAGAGATTGGTATGGCAACCAATGCTTGTAATATCTGAAGCAACTTTTTTTGAAATAATAAAACTTAAATATTGCGGAAGATGCAATGAATATTTTATTTGCTGAAATATTTTAGGCTTTTCATATTTCAAACGATAAAATTGCATACCAGAATTGAGACTGCCAAGCACCGGTGAAGCAGTTTGTTTTGCTACCAAACTTTCTCCGCCATAAGTATCATAAAATTGTTTTCTTAATTCTTCAGGGTAAGGTTTCAAATAATTATATAAAGGTGTGAACGGTTTATAATAATCATTCAGGTGCACAAGGCTTGCACCATAAGCAGAAAAATTTACACCACGTATTGTATAATCTTTATTCGATGCGAGTTGCCAAAACTTTTCCCATACCCATTTCGTTAATACATTAACATCTTCGCAGGGAAAGCCATCTTCATCAACTGTTTCTTCAAACTGAACAGATTCTTCATACACTTGTTTATACTGTTCATCAAACAGCAAAATTTTTTTATTGGTTTTACCAACATCGAATATGAGTATAACGGGAAGTGACATTGTGAGTAGTGAGTGGTCAGTTGTGAGTTTCGTTTAGATTAATCATGCCGCTTAATAACTTGAAATTTTTTATGATTAAGTCACCAAGCTGTTGCAACTGCTCGATATTTACGTACAATAACTTATGCGCGATGCCAATTGCACTATCAATTTCGATAACAGAACCTCTTGCAATTTCAAAATATCTTTTCCTTTCCATGTCCGATTTTCTTGAACTTCCTTCTGCAATATTTAGATGAACTGATAAGGCAGCTCTTCTTATTTGTTGTACCATTGCGTATTTCTCATCAGAAGGAAACAGCTTTGTAATTTTATAACATTCAAGAGCCAATTCTTGTGAAAATTGATAAACGTTAAGTTTGGTATGTGCAAATCGCAGGAACATAAAATAAATTTTAGGTAAAAAATAAATTTACAATTTTCCATCTCACTTGTAAAATCAATCTACCATTTTTATTCACTACTCGCCACTGACCACTCACTTTCACAATCCCGTCGCTACCGTTTTACTTCCTCTTTCTTTAATCAAATTCTCTCTCACTTTTTCAGCGCGATAAACAATCAATGGATTTAATGCTCCACCTGCACGCAATCTTGCTTCTGCTATAAGTACACGCATATCTGTACGAAATGAATGTTGCAATATCTCCTGCGCAGCAACAACATCATTATTATTTTGAGCATCCACTAATTTTTTTCTGTCCACCAACAATGCCTGCGCATAAGAAATCATAATCGCTTCAACAGATTGCAACAAATCTTCCAAAGGATCTTTTACATTATGTGATGCATCAATCATCCATCCTAAATCTGTTGCATGATGCAAGCCTCTCGCATTCATCCCTTCAACAAGCTCATTAAAAATTAAAAATAATTGGTAAGGTTTAATACTGCCAACTGTTAAATCATCATCACTATATTTTGAATCATTGAAATGAAAACCACCAAGCTTTCCTTCCATTAATAGCAATGCAACAATTTGTTCAATGTTTGCATTTGGCAGATGATGACCGAGATCAACCAATGTATAAGCTTTATTGCCCAGCTTTGTTACATACAATAATGATTGCCCCCAATCGCCAACAGTCATGGAATAAAAGTTCGGTTCATAAGGTTTATACTCTACAAACATTTTCCAGTTGTCAGGCAATGCCGCATATACCTCCTGCAAACTTTCCAAAGTATTTTGAAATGCTTTTCTAAAATTCAACTGACCGGGAAAACAGGAACCATCACTTAACCAAACTGCAAGTGATTCTGAGCCAAGCTCCACTCCATAATTTATTACTTCAATATTATGTTCTACCGCCTGTTTACGCACCGCTTTATCTACATGTTGCATGGAGCCAAACTTATAACTCAATTTTTGATCAGGCTGATCCTGGAATGTATTTGAATTCATCGCATCAAAGCGAATATCAAGTTGTGCAGCCAATGCTTTAATATTCGCAGCATTCTTTGGAATATCCCAGGGAATATGCAAAGAGATTGCGCCGCTCGATCTGTTCAATGCATGCAGCAATCCGATGTCCTCAATTTTCTCTTCCAAATTTTTTGGTTCACCGCCACCACTAAAACGAGCAAAGCGAGTGCCTCCTGTACCTAAAGCCCAGCTTGGAATAGCCACCTGGAACTCTATCAGTTTTTGCAAAATGTCTTCAATATTTTTAATATCAGGTGCAATGAAATCAAATCTGCGCTTGTGTTCTTTCAACAGAAATTGATTGTGTTCTTCAATTTTATATTTTTCAATTCGCATAATCAGAATATCATAAAGTTTGAAAAAGTTATATCGGGCAATAAAAATTATTTTTCTCCAAAAACATTTTTTATTGCTTCAAGATATTTTGTGCCGGTTCTCTTTTCCGGTAATAAATAACTCCCTTCAGTCCATTCATTCCATGCATTCAGAATAACAATTTCATGCTGAATGTTTGAATTATCAAGAAATTGTTTTGCCTTCACCAAAGCCGATTGAAAAGCTTCCGGTGTATTATCTCCGTTAAAAACAGGAGTCCACGGATAACCTTTGTATGTATCAAATTTATCCGTTTGTATCAAACGTGGCGTAACATCCCAACCCATTGTAACGTTTGGAAAGTATGTTACACCCTGAAGCTTTTTACTTATCGTTGTCCAATAGGAAATATTTGCATCAATCGTTTTTTGATAACTCGCGGTTGGCCAACCTGCTTTTGAGAGATCAAACGCATACAAAAAATTATAAGAGTTGATACTGGATGCATGCAGTGCACGCAAAGCATCTTCTGTAGTTACTGAAGAATGTAAAATTTGCTGAAGCTCATGATCTGTTATGCCCTGGTCTATACAATTCAAATGTAATCCTGGGAAGCCGGCTTTTTTTACTTTTTCTTCAAACATGTTCATTGCCGTAGCTGCTTTTTCAAGACTTCCAAAACTCTCTATAAATTTAGTGGTAAGAAAAATAGAAAAATAGGGTTTGCCATCTACCTTCCAGTAATTGGGTTGATTAAAATAATGAGTGATGATGTAACTCGTTATTGTGTCCCACAATTGTTCACTCACTCTGCCATCCGTTAATTTTTCCTGCACATTCGTATAAGGTGTTGGATGAATATTCATCCAATCATGATTTGCCCACATCAATGCGAACTTCAAACGTTTGTTGTTCGGCGCTTTTAAAAAACCTTTTTCCAAACCTTCCTGCAAATATTGACCAGTTGCTTCATACCAATACCAATCGTAAATGAAAACATCAATGCCATTGTCAGCAGCAAGATCAATTTCTTTTGCAGTCCATTCTGGATCGGCTTCATTAAAATATCCCCACGTTGGAATTTTCGGTTGAAGATGCCCTTCAAATCTTGGCTTGGCTGCCTTCACCAGTTCCCATTCGGTCCAGCCTCTACCATGCCACTTTTCATTGATAGAATCAACGTGATAGTTTGGAAAATAATATACCGCTACTTCATACTTTTTTTTATCGGATGATTGCGACCACACAAAAATATTTGTAAAAACAAAGAGCAAAACAAAAAAACATTTTTTAAAAATGTTGTTACCTGTGTACAATGAACCTTGCATGGACTTTTTTGATTTTATGGCAAGTAAAAAACTTCTTTTAACGGAACGCTTACTGGTGAATTATCTTCATTTGTTTCCATAATATCTTTCATATAGCTCCACCATTTTTTCATAACTGGTTCATTAGGTAATTCATTCAGTTTTTTCACATCATCAATCATAAGGTAAGCAAACAAATCATTTGTTGTTTCATCAAGAAAAATAGAATAATCGCAAATACCTGCTTGTTTCAATAATTGTTTTAACTCACTCCACAACTCATCATGACGCTTTCTGTATTCGTCTTTACAGCCTTTGAATAGTTTCATTTTAAAAGCAACCCGTTGCATAATTTATTTTTTACCACATAGGCACAAAGTTCACATGAAAAATATATAGTCTATGTACAACTATATGCCTACGTTTCTATGTGGTGAAATTTATTGAATAAAGAACAGAATGTACAACTGTGCGACGCAAGGAACCATGAGCAAAAATCTAAAGTTCGGTTCATAAAAAATATCTTCACAATCCCTCAAATCCAATAAATCCCCGTTCAAACTTCATCTCAAAAAAGCTGCAGCCACTCCACCATCAACATTCAATGTATTTCCTGTTGATTTATTCAATAGTCCTCCTACAAATGCAAAACATGCATTGGCAATATCTTCAGGCAAAATAGTTTCGTTGAGTAAAGTGCGCTTTGCATAATAAGCAGGAAGTTCCTCAACTGTTATACCATAAGCTTTTGCTCTTCCCTCAGCCCAACCGCCCGCCCAAATGTTTGAATCTGCGATAACAGCATCAGGATTTACCGTGTTCACACGAATCTTATCGCTTCCAAGTTCCGCTGCAAGCAAACGTGAAAGATGCGCCTGTGCTGCTTTTGCAGAACCATAGCCCGCATTGTTTGGACCCGCAACAACAGAATTTTTTGATACAATATTTATAATGTCGCCGCCAAATCCTTGCTTGTGCATTATTTGAATTCCGATTTTTGAAACAAGGAATTGCCCCTTTACCAATATATCATAAAGTTTATCCCAGTCTTCTATTGAATGTTCAGCAATTGATTTTGAAATGCTGATACCTGCATTGTTCACTACAATATCAACACCACCAAATGCAAGCGCTGCAGCGGCAAATGCTTTTTCTATTGAATCATTTTTTGTGACATCAAGCACTACTGAGGCTGCTGTATCTCTCCCAAATTGTTTTTGAAATTCTTCCATTGCACCTTGCATTCTTTCTTCATTGATATCATTGATCACAACACAAGCTCCTTCATCTGCGAATTTTTTTGCGATTGCTTTACCGATACCTCCTGCACTTCCTGTTATCAACGCAATTCTTCCTGATAATGCTTTTGGTTTTGGTATGCGCTGCAGCTTTGCTTCTTCAAGCAGCCAATATTCAATATTGAATGCTTCCTGTCTTGGCAATGAAGTGTATTCGCTTACAGCTTCCGCCCCTTTCATTACATTAATCGCATTGATATAAAATTCTGCAGCTACTCTTGCAGTTTGTTTATCCTTTGCAAACGTAAACATGCCAACACCCGGATATAAAATCACAACAGGATTAGGGTCACGCATAGGAGGACTGTTCGGATGTTTACAAGTATTGTAATACTCAGCATACATCTTTCTGTATGCTTCAAACTGTGGAGAAAGTTTTTCTTTGATTACAGTAACATTATTTACATCTTCATTTGTTGCAAGATTTAAAACAAGAGGAGAAATTTTTGTTCTGAGAAAATGATCAGGGCAGCTGGTACCCATCGGTGCAAGTCTATTCAAATCATTTGAATTAATAAACTCAAGAACTCTTTCATCATCGGTAAAGTGACCAATCATGCCCCCAGCCCCTGAAGGGGAGTTTCTTAGATCACTATTTGAACAAAAGCCACGAAGTATTGGTGCGAGTAAGGCTACTTTTTGTAGACGTTCTTCTTTTGGCAAAGATTGAATTTTTTGTCCGCCAAATACAGCCCGTTTCTTTCCATAATTATCTTCTAGGTATTGGGCACAACGTTCAATTACTTCAAGTGTGTTGATATAACTTTCATAAGCGGTATCGCCCCATGTAAACAATCCATGTGAACCAAGCATGATGCCACGAATGTTTGGATTTTCATCAACACATTGTTTCAGTTTCAACCCTAAATCAAAGCCAGGTCGCTGCCATTCTACCCAACCAATTGTTCCGTTGAATAATTCTTCTGTGATTTTCTTTCCATCTTTTGCGGCAGCTATTGCAATGGCTGCATCAGGATGCAAATGATCTATATGTTTGAACGGAAGAAAACCATGCAACGGTGTATCAATAGATGGCGCTTTTGAATTAAGATCAAAAATGCAGTAGTTAAATAATTCCACCATTTCATCTTCGTGTTCAAGCCCACGGTATACATTTTTCAAACTGCGTAAACGATCAACATATAAAGCTGCAAGGCCATTTTTCTTTAAGGTGCCCAAGTCACCACCAGAACCCTTTACCCACATCACCTCTACTTCTTTTCCTGTCAATGGATCTTTTGCCATTGCCTTGCACGACGTGTTGCCACCGCCATAATTTGTCAATCGCAAATCTGCTCCTAATAAATTAGAACGGTAGATGAGTAGCGCTACTTCATCACCTTTCATTGAAGCTGCTTTTGCTTCATCCCATAAATAACTCACGTAGTGCCCCCTCACCCCTAAAGGGGAGTTTTGAAGAACGTTTATATTTTCTGTTTTCATAATTATGTTTAAATTATTTTGTTTGCAATCCTTCCTGATTACCATCAACTGACGCAGTTATCAGAAGGTTGCACTGAATCAGTTAGATCGATTTCCTCGTGCTGACGGAATTGTTACAGTATAAGAGTGCGACGCAACCACAGTCTCATTGTTATTTTGCTGGTTGGCTCAAAAAAAATTTTCATATTCAATACACAATATTCAATGTTCTATTTATAACTCCCTTTAGGGTTGGGGCTTTACTTAATCGCATTACCATACCCAACAATTATCACTGATAATATGATTGTAATAACGCCAATAATGATTGTCGTTTTTGTTTTTGGAGTTACACCTCTCCACTCTTTCAATGCAAAGCCCCAGAGATTTGCAACAAGAATTATGAACGCCATGTGCAATATCCACGAACTGGCGCCGTTGCCGAGTTTGCTTTCGCCCATACCATAAAAGAAGAACTGTAAAAACCATGTAGTGCCTGCAAGTGCAGCAAAGAAATAATTTCTTGCTAAAGGTGCTTTGCTGTTTGTATAATCACCAAAAGTTTTATTGCGTGCATTTAATATCATACACCAAATAAAATTCGTTGTAAGCCCTCCCCATAATAACACTACATAGGTAACATTGTTGCGGTAAAGAAAATTAATTGTCTCCTGCGGATGCGCATTCCTCCATATTTGATTGGCAACTTCAGACATTGGCGTGCCGGCTTCGATACCATAATTAAAACATGCACTGAGAATGCCGGAAATGATGCACACAATCAAGCCTTTTACAAGACTAAATTCTTTTATGCTCTCTTTCTTTTTTTCTTCAGAAAGTTCCTTCTCTTTTAAAACCCCTGCCCTGCCGCAGATATAAATTCCAATCAAACATAATACCACACCCACCAATACAATGCGTCCCCATGGAGTAGTAAGCAAATCATTAAATGTTGTTTTACCCGGCGTTGGAACAAAGTTGTAATAGATAGAAGGAACAAGTGCTCCGAATGCAGATGTAAAACCAAGCAGCACTGAGTTACCTAGTGACATGCCGAGATAACGCATACCCAGGCCATACATTAAACCGCCGATTCCCCAAAGTATTCCCCAAAAATATGTCCACCAAAAAGTAGATGCAGATATTTGTGCAATGATCTCTGAAAAATGGGGCACAGTAAGCCATGCGGCAAGAGGCGGAACGATAAGCCATGAAAATAAACCGCCAATGATCCAGTAACTTTCCCATGCCCAGCCTTTTACTTTTTTAAACGGAACATAAAAACTTCCCGAAGCAAAGCCGCCAATAAAATGAAAAATAATACCGAGTATTACCTGCATGCAATCTGAATTTATTGTAGTAAATAACTAAAGATAAAAGTATAATTGGAAAATTATTTAACTGTCATGTACTGTTATGGTCAAAAAAATTATCCAAGTAATTTGTTGTATTGTACAGGCTTTTGTTTTTTATAGCATCTTAGTTGCCTCGCATTTCTTTCATCTGCATTGCAAATAGCGTCATTTAAAATCGCGCTTCGTAAGTTCATTTTGCACCGGATTGTCGCACACTGAAACAACAACAACAATTAATGGAACAAATAAAATCATTGTTATTGATAATTATAAAAAATTGAAAAGTGTGATAACAAAAAAGATTTATTGCATTACAGATGATACAATAAATCTTTTATTAAAAATAAATAATCAATCTCGAATTAAACATTACTCAAATCAAAAGGCATCTTTCTGATCCGTTTGCCAGTTGCGGCAAAAATTGCATTTGCCAATGCCGGTGCAAAAGGAGGAAGCCCGGGCTCACCAACTCCTTTGATAGTGGATCCACCTTCTGCAAGAATATGCACTTCTATTGGCGGCATTTCATTGATGCGCAAAATTGGATTATTATTAAAATTGGTTTGTTTTGTTGCACCGTTTTCAAAAGTAATCCCCGTTTTTGTAGCGGCTGTTAGTGCCATTACCATAGCGCCTTCTACCTGCGCTTTCACTGTGTCAGGATTTACAACGGTTCCAAGATCAATCACTGCATAAACTTTTTCAATCTTCACTCCATTATCTTTTTGTGCAGATACTTCTACTACGTATCCCGCTAATCCTGCAAAGAATTTATATTGAGCCACACCACGACCGCTGCCTTTTGGCAAAGGCTTATCCCAGCTGGAAACTTCTTTTAGTTTATTTAAAAGTCTTTTAGTATCTGAATCTTTTGTAAGCAACTCAAGACGAAATGCCATTGGATCTTTTCCTGCTTTCCCTGCCATTTCATCAATAAAACATTCATGCGCAAAGGCAACGGTGGAGCTTGTTACAGAGCGCCATGGAGCAACAGGAATATGAAATTCTGCAAACACATAATGGTTCTTCATGTTTGGCAATTCATAATCCTGATCACTGATTCCTTCCACCATACTTCCATCAGGTTTGGTATTGTCAAACTTTGGATTTCTTGAAGCACCAAGTGATGGTGAAATTACTTTATGCTGAAAGGCAACAGGTTTACCATCTGAAGAAAGTCCTGCTTTTGTAGAAGAAAAAGTCATAGGGCGGAAAGGTCCTTGCTGCGTATCATCTTCTCTTGTCCATATAAGTTTTACCGGTTTGCCTACAGCTTTTGAAATGGATGCAGCTTCCACTGCAAAGTCCTGTGAAAGTCTTCTGCCAAAACCACCACCGTTAAAAAAGATATGCACCTTCACATTGTCTTCAGTAATATTAAATGCAGTTGCCAACTGGCTTTTAACAAGAGAAGGGCCTTGCGATGAAGCCCAAATCTCCACAGTATCTCCTTCATGCCAATGTGCGATACAGTTCATAGGTTCCATCGTGGAATGAGATACCATCGGCGTTTCATAAAATGCTTCAAGCTTTACCGGTGCTTCTGAAAAAGCTTTATCAAAATCACCTTCATTATGAACAATGAAACCATCCGTTTTACTCAGGTCTCTTAACTTCTGTTCATAATCTTTTGTGTTGAATGCGTCATGACCCTGGTTATCCCATTTTATTTTTAATGCTTTTCTTCCCTGCAATGCAGACCAGTAACTATCTGCAACCACAGCAACGCCTTCATAAGTGTAGTTGCCGATTACGCGCTGTGCTTTTACAACTTTTTGAACACCTTTTATTTTTATTGTTGCACTGTCATCATAGCTTACGAGTTTACCGCCAAATACCGGACATCTTTCAATAGATGCATAAACCATTCCCGGCACCTCCACATCAATGCCAAAAACAGCTTTGCCTGAAACTTTCAACGGCACATCAGCACGCGGCGTTGATTTTCCAAGGATTTTAAAATCTTTTGGATCTTTTAGTTGTGGATTCTGTGGCACTTCAAGTTTTGATGCAGCTTCTGCCAGTTCACCATAACTGAAATTTTTTCCCGAGGGCTTATGATAAATTTTGCCACTATCAGCATAACATTCTTCAACAGGAACTTTCCATTCATTGCTTGCAGCTTTCAACAGCATTGCACGTGCAGATGCACCGACTTTGCGCAGATCATTATAATTACTTCTCACGGAAGAACTGCCGCCTGAAACCTGCCTGCCAAATTCTTTTTCACCACTGGTTTGTTCAATCGCTACCTGTTCCAGTGAAACTTCCAACTCCTCTGCAATCAATGCGGGAACAGATTGATAAGTTCCTTGCCCCATTTCAGGTCTTGGATTCATCAATGTTATCTTGCCTGATTTTTCAATGATGATGTAAGGTGTAATTTTGTAAGCTTCGTTAATATCGCCAACTGCCATGATTTCTTTCCCGGCTTTTGAAGAAGAAAAGCCGAGTACCAAAGCAGCACTTGTAAAACTTGAAAGCTTTAAAAAATTGCGACGATTGATGGTTGATGTTTGTTGCATAACATCAGTTTAAAAAAGTTATCAATAAATAATAATTGTTCTAACCATTGTTCATGAGTTCTGCGGCACGATGAACGGCGAGACCAATGCGCTGATAAGTGCCACATCTGCAAAGGTTACCCTGCATCGCTGCATCAATTTGTTCATCGGTTGGTTTTGGATTACGTTTAAGCAATGCAACGGCAGACATGATTTGTCCCGATTGACAATAACCACATTGTGGTACCTGGTATTCAATCCAAGCCTTTTGCACAGGATGATCAGTCTTCTCTGATATGCCCTCAATAGTAGTAATCTTTTTTCCTTTAGCAGCAGAAACAGGCATGGTGCAGGAGCGAACAGCAACACCATCAAAATGAATGGTACATGCGCCACACAGCGACATGCCGCAACCAAATTTGGTACCCTTCAAACCAACGATATCACGTATTACCCAAAGCAATGGCATTTGCGGATCAACATCAATTGTGTAAGACTTGTTGTTAATGGTAAGTTGGACAGAAGCCATGACAAAATATTTTATGAGAAGAAAAATTGGTTAGCCGACTAATGTATTTTTTATATAGTACGTTTTAATCCCTGGATCATTTTGATCAACAAATTTACAGCACTTGAAGTGTGCGACGCAAGAAAAGTTTAATAAATGATTCTACAGCCTGGAACAAAATGTCTCTTAAAATTATTTCACGGCAAAATGATATTTGCCGGAGCCAACATTTAATACGACATATCCATTCTCTGTTCCTTCCACTTTAATATCCTTTGATAAAGATAAAGCATTGCCACCTTCTGTAATCTCGTCCGCATTCTTTGCGGGAATATATACTGTGGCTTTAGTATTTGCCGGTATTTCCACATCAAGTTGCAGCTTGCCATTGTCAAGTTTCCAGTGAGCGCCTACTGTCCCATAATAAGTTTTAAGATCGGCATTTGCATAAGTTAAGTTGCCGCCGACATGCGGCATTATTTTTATGTGCTTATAGCCAGGTTCATCTGCATAGGTATCAATACCAGCCACTGTTCTGTACATCCAGTCACCAATGGCGCCATAAGAATAATGATTGAATGAATTCATCGAAGGCGTTTCAAATGTACTGTCTGGTTTGATGCCGTCCCATCTTTCCCAAATTGTAGTAGCCCCCATTTTTACAGGATAAAGCCATGAAGGATAAGTATCCTGCAACAATAATTTGTACGCAACAGAATCATATCCAAAACGTGTAAGCACATGACACAAATAAGGTGTACCAAGGAAACCTGTGGTAAGATGATTATCATAATTCTTAACGTTATCAGCCAATCTCCCCGCAGCTTCCGCTCTTTGAGATTCAGGAAGCATATCAAAATTTAAAGCAAGTACATAAGCTGTTTGCGTGTTTGAAACAAGACGACCATTTGGCGTCATATATTCTTTTAGAAATGCATCTTTAATATTTTGCAAAAGCTGCATGTATGTTGCAACATCAGTTGTTTTACCCAAAACTTTTCCAGCATTAATAAGCAGTTGCGTTGAATGCGCAAAGAAACATTGTGCAATTAAATATTTATCTGTCACTGCTGAGCGACCATCGTTATCATCAAATGGGCGATAGAACAACCAGTCACCAAAATGAAACCCCGTATTCCATAAATAATTTTTACTCTTTTTATTCATGTACTCAACCCATGCCTTCATACTACTGTACTGTTGTTCCAATACTTTTTTATCACCATAAGCGAGATATATGTTCCAGGGGATAATGGTGCATACATCGGCCCAGCCCGCAGAACCCCCTGCACCGGGACCAAGAAGATTCGGAATAACAAAAGGAATGCTTCCATTTTCTTCCTGGTCAGCAGCCACATCCTTCAACCATTTTGCAAAAAAATTATTTACATTCATGTTGAAAGCAGCAGTACGTGAAAACACTTGCGCATCGCCTGTCCAGCCAAGGCGTTCATCGCGTTGCGGACAATCCGTTGGTACGTCAAGAAAATTTCCTCTTTGGCCCCACTGAATATTGTGTTGCAGTTGATTGATAAGCGGATTAGAGCAACTGAAAGTGCCTGTTGGTTGCATATCAGAATATAATGCAACTGCAGAAAAGTTTTCCGGTTTTATTTCACCCGGATAACCTTCAATTTTTATATAGCGAAATCCATAAAAAGTAAAATGTGGTGCAAAGGTTTCTTCATCATTGCCTTTTAGTATGTAAGTGCTTTGCGCTTTTGCTGCACGTAAATTTTCTGTATAAAAATTTCCTTCTTTATCTAATACTTCTGCATGTGATATGGTGATTTTATCACCCGCATTTCCTTTTACTTTTACAATTTCCCAGCCAACAAGATTTTGCCCGAAATCAATTACCTTTTCCCCTTTTGGAGTAGTTATTATTTTCACCGGCTGAAAGGTTTCATGTTTTTTTATCGGTTCATTCTGCGTTGCAATAAGTTTTGATTTATCATAATCTTTTACTGCAATGCCACTCCAGTCTGCATCATTGTAACCGGCATTGCACCATCCTGTTTTTTCTTTGCCTGCATCAATTGTCTCGCCATTATAAATTTCGGCACTTATTATACTTCCTGTTGATGACTTCCATGATTCATCAGATATAACCGTTTCTTTAGTTCCATCAGTATAAGTAATCTCTAACTGAAATAATAATGCTACATCTTTTCCGTAAGTATTTTTATTTCCACCCCATGCTAAATACCCTCTGTACCAACCATTGCCCAATGTTACGCCAACTGCATTGTTGCCTTGCGTCAATAGATCGGTAACATCATAAGTTTGATATTGCAAACGTTTGTTGTAGCTTGTCCATCCGGGAGTTAAATAATGATCACCTACACGTTTGCCATTGATACAGGCTTCATACAATCCATGAGCTGTGATATATGCTGTTGCCGATTGAATTTTTTTTGAGGCTTTAAATTCTTTACGGAACAAAGGACTTGATCGGTTTATAGTATCTTCTGGAAAGCCTTGCTCTATCCATTTTGCTTTCCAATCGTTTGCGTTTAGTAATCCCATTTGCCAGGATGCAGGTTCACTCCATGATGATGCTTTGCCGGCATTATCCCAAACTCTTACCTGCCAGTAATATTTTTTTCCTGATTCAAGTTGAGCTCCTCTGTATGTTATATACACAGACGAATCCGAAGAAATTTTTCCCGTGCTCCAAATAATATCTTTATCTTTTTCAAGTGATGAAGCATTATTGCTTACACGAATTTCATAAGCAGCTTGCATAATATTTCTCGCATCAGAAATCAATTGCCAGCTAAATCGCGGATGTTGCTCATCAAGACCAATTGGGTTGGAAAGATTTTCGCATAAAAGATTTTGTATAGTTTCCTGTGCAAAACAAAATGAAGCGAGATACATCGCATAAAAAAAACAAACGGCCTTTTTCATTATAGCAATATTTTAATCTGTAATGTTACAAGAGAAATTTGAAAGTTGCTGAAAATAGATAATGAGTTTTATACAACTGTTATGCACTGTACTGATGGGGGCTTCAAAAATTATTACAGAAATAAAATATCTATTTATATAATTCTTCTTTCTCAACATCTTTTTGAAACAATGTTTTATCGCTTTGATAAAACCTGATAAAATCCAGTGCTGATACCTGTTCTTTATAAGGAACATAAAATTCATATCTTTCTTCCTGTTGAAAACCGCATTACACCATGATAATGAACGCAAGGCTAAAAAAATTCTTCTATACACTCACATGCAGCAAATATTTTTCTTTGAAAGATTCTTCTTCAAAAATTTCTTCAACAGCAATCATGCGGGGACGTAAACCACTTTCATAAATTTCCTGAGCAAGGTCACCACCTTTTAAGCTGATAAGTCCATTAGGTAATTCCTGTGTGTTGCCTTTTTTTATTAGTGGCTTACTCCATTTCCACAAATCTTTTAAAGGAGCAACAGCACGTGAAACGGCAAAATCAAATTTTCGTGTCTTTATTTCTTCGGCACGAATATGTTGTGTAGTTACATTTTGTAAGCCGATTGCACTGGCAACAGCTTCAACAACTTTTAATTTTTTCGCAATGCTATCTACCAAATGAAATTGTACACCAGGAAAATAAATGGCAAGCGGAATGCCCGGAAAACCGCCGCCAGTGCCGATATCAATGATTTGTATGCCGGGTTCAAAATCAATTATGGTGGCGATACTTAAAGAATGAAGTACATGTTTTTCATAAAGGCTGCCGATATCTTTTCGTGATATTACATTTATCTTATTGTTCCAGTCGTTATACAAATCTTCAAGTGCTGCAAATTGCTGTAACTGTGTATTTGTAAAGTCTGAAAAATATTTCAGTATCAACTCCATGTTTTTGCCGGCTTTTTCCATAAGGCTGGAAAATATAAGAGGTAATAAAAAAACATCCAGATATCAAGAAAAATAAACCATAGCCAAAGGTCTGCTTCATTTAATTTTTTCATGCCTTTATACCAGATTATTCCCTGCACCAGCATTCTTAAGCCGAACACTGTGAGAACAATCCACCATGCATAAAAAAGCAGCGCTATAATTAGAAATGGATAGAACAATACTTGCGATAACGAGTATAAGCCCAACCAGAATTTATGTTTGCCCTTATAATATTTCGAAGTTGTGTAATGACGAAACTTTTGTCTTTGCCATACACTCCATGTAAGTGCAGGTTCACTTAATGTATGCGCATCTTTATCAACCACAATTGCCGTATTCTTTTTTGTGGCAACCATATTAATGAACAAATCATCATCGCCGCCGGGTATATGATGAATGGAAGAAAAACCTTTATTGTTAAAAAACAATTCTTTTTTATACGACAAATTTCTGCCCACACCCATATAAGGCATTCCTGCAAGTGCAAAAGAAAAATACTGCAGCGCCGAATGAAAAGTTTCAAAGCGTATTAATTTATTCAATATGCCCGGATGTTTGTGATAAGCGCCGTAGCCAAGTACAATTTGTTTATTATCATAATAACCATCCTGCATTTTTTGTATCCATAATTCACTGGCAGGTACACAATCTGCATCTGTTAATAATAGCACTTCATACTTTGCCGATTTTATACCCATTGACAAAGGAAATTTTTTGCCGGGAATCATTTTTGCTTCCTGTGTAAGCGGAATTGGATTTAAGTTTTTAAATGATTTTTTAAATTCTTTCAGCAAATATTTTGTTTCATCCGTAGAGTTATCGTTGACGACAATTACTTCATGCGTTGTTCTGTATTGCTGAACCAGTATGCCCGGCAGGTTGCGGGCAATATTTTTTGCTTCATCTCTTGCGCAAACAATTATAGAAACAGGATATTCCTGCGATGCCGGCTTTACCGGTGGTTTATACACAGCAAGTCGTCGAAAAAAATACAGGTAATAAAATAATTGAATCGCTATTACAATGCAAAAGCAGATAAATATAATTAGTCTCCAAAAGTCGGGTATATTCAATAAATCCATGAGCACAAAAATACCTTAACTGCTGTAGATTTTGAACGCTGTTATATCAAGTTATCCACATTAAAAATTGTTTAAATAAAAAAGTTAGAAGAACCGGAAAAGTCTGTAAAGTCAGAAAGTCGGACTTCCGGTCTTTCGGTCTCCTGACTTATTTTTTTACTTTTGGGTTTTTTTAAAATGGCAGCATTAACATTTCAACTTCAGCATAAAGACAACAGCAGCAACGCGAGGGCAGGGATGATCACAACAGATCATGGTGAAATACTTACACCTGTGTTTATGCCTGTAGGTACTGCAGGCAGCGTAAAAGCAGTTACACAGCAACAATTAAAAGATGAAATAAAAGCGCAGATCATACTCAGCAATACCTATCATTTATACTTACGTCCTGGTACTGCTATACTGGAAGCGGCCGGAGGTTTACATCGGTTCAATGGTTGGCAAAAACCAGTGCTTACTGATAGCGGTGGTTACCAGGTTTTTTCATTGGCCGAAAACAGGAAGATAAAAGAAGAAGGTGTTTTATTTCAATCACATATTGATGGCAGTCGTCATATGTTCACCCCGGAAAATGTAACGGATATTCAGCGCAGCATTGGTGCAGATATTATCATGGCATTTGATGAGTGCACACCTTATCCATGTGAATACCGTTATGCAAAAGAAAGTATGGAACTTACACATCGCTGGCTTGACAGGTGTTTTAATCGTTTAGGTGAAACCACTGATAAATATGGCTATACCCAAAATCTGTTTCCTATTGTACAGGGCAGCACTTACACTGATCTTCGTATTAACTCGTGCCAGTATGTGTCTTCAAAAGAAGCAACTGGTAATGCTATCGGTGGTTTAAGTGTGGGAGAACCTGAAGAAATGATGTATGAGCTTACAGCACTGTGCACAGAAAATCTGCCTGTGCAAAAGCCGCGATACTTAATGGGTGTAGGTACACCATGGAATATTCTCGAATGTATTTCTTTAGGCATTGACATATTTGATTGTGTAATGCCAACCCGCAATGGCAGAAACGGAATGATATTTACCACACAGGGCGTTATCAATATCAAAAACAAAAAATGGTCAGATGATTTTTCACCAATTGATGAAGGCTTGCCTTGTGAAACCAGCCAGTATTATACAAAAGCATACCTGCGACACCTGGTTGTTGCAAATGAAATACTCGCATTGCAGATTGCCACTATTCAAAATCTTGCATTTTATCTTTGGCTTGTAACTGAAGCGAGAAAACATATTATTGAAGATGATTTTGCTTCATGGAAGTTATTAACGATTGATATAGTCAAGCAACGTTTATAACAAGACTACAACAAGTTTTATTTTACATTTGAGCCTTTATGAAAATGATTTAATGACTGAATAACTTTAATAACTGAATATCTTAATAACTGAATATCTTAATAACTTAATATCTCAATAACTTAATGAACTTGCCGTGAAGAAAATAGATTGGTACATACTTAAAAAATTTTTGACTACTTTTTTCTTTGCTATTTTTCTTTTCAGCGTTATAGCTGTTGCGGTTGACATCAGTGAAAAAGCAGATGATTTTGTTTCATCAGGGCTTAGCACAAAAGATATTATTTTGAAATACTACATGGCTTTTGTACCCTATATTGTTGCTTTGCTTTTTCCTTTGTTTGTATTTATTGCTGTTATATTTTTTACCTCTAAAATGGCGGTGCGCAGTGAAATAATTGCCATCATAGCAAGTGGTACCAGCTTTAACCGCATGATGCGTTCTTACTGGGTTGGCGGAATCATATTGGGCTTGTTGTTATTATTTGCAGCCAATTATGTTATACCGAGAGCTCAGGAAAAACGTACTGCATTTGAAACAAATTATGTTAATGTTCATTCTACCTACGATCCTTTACATCCCCGAAGCAGAAATATTTATTTCCGTATTGATTCATTTACTTATGCAGGGGTGCGCAATTATGATACGTCCAGCAAAAGTGGCGGGCCTTTCTTTATGCAGCGTGTAAAGAATAACCAGATGATATATAACCTGCGTTCAGAAACAATTCGATGGGATACCGCTCGTAAAAACTGGTTGCTTCAAAATGCTATTGAGCGATATATAAACGGTTTAAATGAAAAGGTGATTTATGCAGGGCGCAAGGATATGAGCTTTAACTTTAAACCTTTTGATCTTAGTCATGATGAATATGCAAAAGATAAACTAACCACACCTGAACTAAAAAATTTTATTCATCTTGAGGCGTTAAGGGGCGCAGAAGATCTCAATACTTTGCTGGTGGAAGAATACCGGAGATTTGCTACACCCCTGGCAGTGCTGATATTAACCATAATTGGTGCTGTAGTTGCCAGTCGTAAAGTGCGCGGGGGCAGCGGTTCACATATAGCGCTCGGTATTATGCTGGCAGCCGCTTTTATTCTTATGGACAGGTTCTCTACTATCTTTAGTACCAAGGGAAATTTGCCCCCGTTTATTGCTGCATGGATACCGGATATTTTCTTCTCATTTGTAGCTTTATACCTTTACAGAAAGGCGCCAAAATAATAATGTCAAACAAAGTATTTTATTTATAAAATTGTCAACATAAATCTTCCTTAATTCAAGCCATTATTTTGCTGGATAAATGTGCAACAGGATTATTTATAAACGACCAAACGATTGTTAGGTCAAATACAAGGCTGGTCAACAATATAACACCGCAGCAATTAAACAATTGCAATCAGTCAAAACTTTTGTTCTGTTAAGGCAACTTGTTTTACCTTTACCACACTTGCTTAGCCTGTTGAAAAAAGTTATAACTGTGTAAGTGTGCGACGTCCGCCCGTGCCGGTACGGACGGGCAACAGAAGTTCAGTAGCAGTGCAAAAGCAGGGGCGCATAAAAAATCTTTTCTCATATTTTGTGCAGTAATAAAACAGAAACAATTACAATTAAAATATATGGCAATCGCTACTATCAAAGAACGTTTTAAGACTAAGGCAGATGCAGCATCCCAGGAAATAAAAGAATTATTGAAGCAGCATGGTCAAAAAAAAATTGGGGAAGTAACCCTGGCACAAATATACCAAGGCATGCGTGGGGTAACGGGTTTGGTAAGCGAAACAAGTTTACTTGATGCACAGGAAGGAATTCGTTTTCGTGGATATTCTATTCCGGAATTAAGGGAAAAACTACCCCCTGCAAAGGGCGGCAGTGAGCCTTTGCCTGAAGGCTTATTTTATCTTATGCTTATTGGTGATTTACCAACACAGGAAGATGCAAATGAAATAACAAGCGTTTTGCAACGCAGAAGTCATGTGCCCAACCATGTATTTGATACCATTGATGCGTTGCCTTTGAATACGCACCCTATGACGATGTTTGTAATTGGTGTGATGGCACTGCAAACAGAAAGCAACTTTTCCAAAGAATATGCAAAAGGGTTGGCTAAAAAAGATTATTGGAGTCCGATGTTCGATGATGCAATGGATCTCATCGCACGGTTACCACGCATAGCTGCATATATCTATCGCAGAAAGTACAAGAATAATGAACATATTCAGCCAAATGGTTTGCTTGATTGGGCCGGTAATCTTGCGCACATGATGGGTTTTGAAAATGAAAGTTTTAAAGAATTGATGCGCTTATACGATCCATATTTAAGTTATGCTGCCGGTATGAATGGTTTGGCCGGCCCTTTACACGGACTTGCCAACCAGGAAGTAATTAAGTGGATATTTGAAATGGAAGATGAATTGGGCACAGATTCGCCCACTAAAGAACAAATTTCAGATTACGTTCAAAAAACTTTAAGCGCCGGTAAAGTAGTGCCAGGCTATGGACATGCTGTATTGCGGAAAACAGATCCAAGGTTTACTGCACAAATGGAATTTGCTAAAAAACATATTCCTGATGATAAGCTGGTAAACACCGTATGGAAGGTTTATGAAACAGTGCCACCTATCCTTCAGTCTCTTGGGAAAGTAAAAAATCCCTGGCCAAATGTTGATGCACACAGTGGTGCATTACTGGTGCACTATGGACTTGTAGAATATGAATTTTATACAGTTTTATTTGCTGTAAGCCGTGCACTTGGTGTAATGGCCAGTTTAATTTGGGACAGAGCGTTGGGCTTTCCAATCGAACGGCCAAAAAGTGTTACCACTGAAAGTGTAAAATTATGGCTCGAAGAAAAAGAAGAGATTTGGGAAGGATGAGGAGAAAAGTATAAAAAGTGTAAAGTATAAAAAGTGCTCTGTGAGGAGCATTTTTATATAAAAAGTGTAAAGTATAAAAAGTGCTCTGTGAGGAGCATTTTTATGTACTTAAGCACTCATACTACTATTGATCTTTTGTTGCGTCGCACTCTTGTACTTATTTTTCGCTATTGTACAAATGACTTAGTGACTATTTTAATTCTTCTTTCAATGCTTCAATTACATTATAAACAATAGGGCAACGGCCATAGTGCATAAATGTAGCAAATAGCCTTCCTTTAAAATCAGGTTTATGCAATCCCGGAAATTCACAGCATTCATCAGGTCTTGCTTTATATACAGTGCATTTATTATTGTGAAGAAAGTGACAGGGAATTGTATTCATTACAGCCAATATTTCTTCTGTTGATTTTTCAACATATTTTTCTTCAAATGTTTTTTTCGAAATGTGTAAATGATTAGCTAATCTCTCTGCATCATTGTTGTTGACATTTATCATTAAACTTCTGCAACAGTTACCGCAGGCAGTACAATCAATTTGTCGTGAGATTGATTCATTCAATGCAAACACAAGTTTATCAATTGACTCACCATTTTCATTTCTTAATAATTCCTGGAAGTGCAGATTTTCTTCTTCATTTGTTGCGGCATTGCGCTCTATTGTGGAAAGATCTGTTATAACCATTATGTCCGCAAGATAATGGTTATTGCTCAGGGGAAATTCATTACCAGTTTTACCTGGTCATTTAAATATGGGCCACCTGGATAATGTGCAGTATAATCAAGATTCACCCAATACTGACCGTTGTTTTCATGATAATAAATGCGGTTAACATTATCACCGAAAAACTGGATGATGGCCTGTTGCATTACGTCAAAATCTTTTTTGTCACCTGCATAAATTTCAGGATACATATGCCCTTCCACAATTACAAGCCTGCATAAAGCGCCAATGCTCATAAGGCAGCTTGCCATTAAAATACTGTGGTCATCACAATCACCGCCAAGACCATTTAAAATAGTTTCTCTTGGGGTTGCATAATATTCATCACGGTGCACATCAGGTACATATTTAAAATTCTTGTTAATATATTTAAAAAGAGAAAAATACCTTGCTAATTCATGGTATTTCATACTGTATTCATCAAAGTATTCCAATGAATGCTGTACAGCAAAATTTCTTACTACTGAATCTTTGAATTGTACTTTTTGTTTAACCAGTCTTGAAGTTTTTTCTCCAACATCTTCAAAAAGATGAGGATTAAAACTTAACTCGTCTGTTTGTTTTTGTTCTCTCACTACCCAGTTCTGGTTAACAAGTGTTTTATAATCATTCACCACATTTTTAAAGGTATATTCACTGTTGTATTGATTATACAGCAGCAAGCCACAAACAAACAAAAGTGCGGGCAATATCATGGGCTTAACAAGCCACAGCATTAACCTGACAATGATAATGGAAATAGCAATAGCGATGATTAAGTCTATATTCCAGCTACCTACTAAAACCGGTGGAATAAATTTGCAGACAAAGGGTGCCAGTGGTAAAATAAAAAGGAAGCCCGCAATGTGGGCAATAATTTCCTGCGTGGTAGCGTAATGTTTTTTGATAACTTCTGGACTCATGGAACACTAAAACTAATTTGCACTTTTTGACTTCTCTGTTTTGATAAAGTTAAAATGAAAAAAGGGTTTGAAAACCAGCATTAATTCCCCCTTAACTGAATCTTAATGTATTTTATTCTTTTTAATCTTTCTTTATCATGTTTTAGAAAGTTATTCAATTAAATAAACGAACATCAGCATTCAGGAACTCTATAAAGAATGTGAATTATAATTTAAATTATTATCATTTATCCACATGTTCACAGCAATTATAAAAATCTAAACTTGAAACGATAAATTGTGCAGTTAATTTTGCAGCAAAATAAATAGTGGGTAAAAATCAGGGTAATTTTTTTGCTATGGGCAACGGCTTATGCCTTTCAATTTGAAAATGAAATTAACAATTGCTCTCTCTTTGCTGCCATTCATTTCTAATGTACAAGAGTGCGACGCAAGGAACGGTGAGTAGTGTTATAAAGGCGGGCTCAAAAAAGTTTATTCTGTTAAATAAAATGGTAATTCTTTTTTTAAATTATTCAAATTGTAAATCCTATCCCGATAGCTATCGGGATACAAAGTCATAAATAAAAGTATGGCAGAAGTAAAAGAGAAAAATTTGTTTGACTATACGGAGGATAGTATCCGCAGCCTTGACTGGCGTGAGCATATACGATTGCGCCCCGGCATGTACATTGGTAAATTGGGAGACGGCTCTTCGCCCGATGATGGCATTTATGTGCTAATAAAAGAAGTGGTTGACAATTGTATTGATGAACACATGATGGGTTATGGCAAGCACATAGAAATTGCCATTGACGACAAGACAGTTATGATAAGAGATTATGGACGTGGAATACCGCTTGGTAAAGTGGTGGATGTGGTAAGTAAAATAAATACCGGTGCAAAATATGATAGTAAGGCGTTTCAGAAAAGTGTTGGTTTAAATGGTGTGGGTACAAAAGCAGTGAACGCACTGAGCAATTTTTTTAAAGTGGAAAGCTTTAGGGAAGGAAGAGTAAAAGCGGCAGAATTTGAAAAGGGAATTTTGATAAAAGAATATAAGGAAGCAAAAAGTGACGGACAAAATGGAACATTAGTTACGTTCATTCCGGATGGTTCTGTTTTTCACAATTTCCATTTCAGAATTGAGTATTTAGACAACCTTCTATGGAATTATTGTTACCTAAATGCGGGACTTGTAATTACACTCAATGGAAAAAGATATGTAAGCAAAAATGGTTTGCTCGATTTGTTGAAACGTAAAACGAATGAAGATGAATTGTGTTATCCAATCATTCATTTAAAAGGAGAAGATATTGAAGTAGCCATTACACACAACAATGATTATGGGGAAGAAATTTTTTCATTTGTGAATGGGCAATATACAACGCAGGGAGGCACGCATCAGCAGGCATTCAGAGAAACATTTGTAAAAACAATAAGAGAATTTTACAAGAAAGATTTTGATGCAGCGGATATTCGCCAAAGTATTGTAGCTGCTGCCTCTATTCGTGTGCAGGAGCCCGTGTTTGAAAGCCAGACAAAAACAAAGCTTGGTTCACAATATGTTTATGAAGGCGGTCCAAGCATGAAGAATTTTATCGGAGATTTTTTTGCAAGAGAGCTTGATAATTTTCTGCACCGTAATTCTTCAGTTGCAGATGCATTGAAGAAAAGAGTTGAACAAAGTGAGAAGGAGCGCAAGGAACTGGCAGGAATAAAAAAACTGGCGAATGAAAGAGCAAAAAAAGCAAATCTTCACAATAAGAAATTAAGAGATTGCAGGGTACATTATAATGATGAACTTCCTTCAAAAGGAAAAGAAGAATTTATTGCGTTGCAAAATAAGACAACCATTTTTATCACGGAAGGTGACAGCGCCAGCGGAAGCATTACAAAAAGCAGGAACGTTGAAACACAGGCTGTGTTTAGCTTGCGTGGCAAACCCCTGAATTGTTTTGGTTTAACAAAAAAAGTGGTGTATGAAAATGAAGAGTTCAATTTGCTGCAACATGCATTGAACATTGAAGATGGTCTTGAAGGTTTGCGATATAAAAATATTGTAATTGCAACCGATGCAGATGTTGATGGCATGCATATTCGCTTATTGCTGATGACTTTTTTCTTACAGTTCTTCCCTGACCTTGTAAAACAGCAACATGTGTTTATTCTCGAAACGCCTTTGTTTCGTGTACGCAACAAACAGGAAACAATTTATTGTTATGATGAAGCCCAGAAACAGGCTGCTGTAAAAAAACTTGGTAACAAGCCGGAGATCACACGATTTAAAGGTTTGGGTGAAATTTCTCCTGAAGAGTTTGGAAAATTTATCAGTGATGATATCCGTTTGCAACCTGTGATATTGGAACAGGGTGAACACATTCAGCAATTGCTTGAATATTATATGGGCAAGAACACACAAGACAGGCAAGAATTTATTATTGGGAATTTAAGAATAGAAATGGATTTGGTGGAGGAGGAATAAGTGCCCTCTAAATCTCCCTAAAGGGAGACTTGAAAAGACAATATCACCAAGTATTATTATGTACAAAATCAGTTTGTGTAAATTTGTAATATATGGAAACGCTTGAATTTATTAAGAGAGCAGAAGGTGGGAAGGTAATCATTGAAGCACCTGAAAATTTAGAAGGAAAAGAATTGAGAATAAAAGTAACAGAAAAAGAATCTGAGGATGAGGAAGTAAAAAAATTAATGAAATGTCGCCTGAGGAAAGAGTGAAAGAGCTGATGAAATATTTCGGTACTGCAAAATATCCAGATGTTGATTTAGATAAGTACAATATTTATGAGCAATAAGGTAATGATTGATTCTTCTCTTTTATTTAGTCAATCGGCGTAGTTGAATTTCATGATTTTGATAGAATATAAAGTTGGTAAACAATAATGAATTTTAGAATGATAGATGAAGAAAGATATTCGCAAATTCGAGACAGGATTTTTAATGATTATCCAGATGAAGTTCTAAGAAACATACTTCCTAATCAGGTAATTAGTAATTTAAGTTCCTACGATAGAGTGCCGGATAATTTTGAGCTTGGTTATAAAAATAAAAATTATCAAGGTAGTGATTACTACATTGATCCTAAGCAACAGAAATTTATTCATTTTACTTCTCTTGAAAGACTTTGCAATATCATATCTACGAATAAAATTCGTCTCTACGATTTAAACAATGTCGATGATCCGAATGAGATCATTTTCCCTTTAAAACAAGTAGGTGCCGATCAAGATGTTGACTTTAATCGTGTAAAATCTGGAGTTTTTTCTTTTTCATTTTGTGACTTCTCAACTTTAGCAGATGAAAAAGTTGAATATAATATGTGGCGTTTATACGGAAGTGATGGTAATGGAGTTGGAATTGTTTTTAAATTTCTTAATGATTGTAATGCATGGGATGGGTACCATCTCAGTAAAGTATATTATGAAGATGCGATAAAAATCCAAACAATTGCAGATGCAATAAAGAGCCATGAAAAGTTTTTTAGCACTCTAAACGAAACATTTGGTTTTATTAATTCTATTTCAAAGGAAAATTTGCTATCAGAAATATTGAATCTTTTCTGCTTTCATAAGTATGGCATTTATATTTATGAAAATGAATTCAGGTTGGTTTATAGAAAGAATCCATATAATTACAACGTAGTCTACACGATAAGCAAGCATAAAAAACTTTCCAGTTATATTGAAATTCCATTAGGCACTATTCAAAATTTTCAGCCTTTAAATGATGCTCCTGAAAGACCTTTAATCATGATTGATGAAATTATTTTAGGTCACAGATATAACGAGAAGGAATGTGAATCATTAAAAGGAACTCTTTTTGAAGTTAATGCAAGAAACTCAGAGCTTTTTTCAACAAAAACTCCGCAGGTTAGTCTCACACAATTAAAGAAAAAATATTTTAGCTAATGTTACACATTGTTTTCCAGGCATCTGATGTAGATGCAATAAAAGAAGCGATTAAGTTAGATGCATCACTCACTGGGGATATTATTCAAATAAAAGATGAATTTGCAGTTGGACCCATTGCCAATGTTTATGAAACAGAGGGCTACCAGGCAAGAAGAGACTGGT
>WNGE01002798.1_pt1 | contig 25628 bp, 22 predicted proteins | sample 5400651 | NCBI WGS metagenome assembly WNGE01 (sample SAMN13153370, study PRJNA577476) | soil metagenome | isolation source: 60 cm soil or saprolite under grassland replicate 2 | place: USA:California | collected 2016-06-15 | reverse complement strand
ACGCGCCATGACTGGGTGATTGTCAGGTTTCGCGCGGCGGGCAGCCGCAGAACACGCCGCCGTCGAGGAACGCGGCCGCCCGCCGCCACGCGGTCATCTCCGGTCCCCTGGTCTCGTGGCGGTGCGCCCAGGTGTTCTTACTGAACGCCTCGTCCAGCTCGGCGATCAGCATGTCCGCACGCTCCACCGCGCCCCCTGCCGTCACCTGGCCGGTCCGCGGGTCGAGCGCTCTCAGGCCGAGCAGATGCCGGACGCACAGCGGCGCCCGGCGGCCAGGGGCCGGGTGCGAGGCTCGCAGTGACGCGCGCAGGACATCGACCGCCCGCTGCGCCGCGTTCCCCGCGGCCAGGCATACGGGGCAGCTGGCTGGCCCGGCGGCGCGGCGGCGCACGGAACGTGGCAGCCAGCGGGCCGCGCCCGGCGATGACGCCGGGCGCCCGGTCAGGCCGGCGGCGAGGCAGCCAGCCTGCCAGGCCAGCAGCGATGAAGCGGCCCGCTGGCCCGCGAGAACGACGAGGTCGTTGAGGTGACCGCCGCACAGCAGCCGGTGGTCCGGCTGATCGCCGTCGCTGGCACGGAGGATCTCCCCCAGGCAATCGGTCTCCGACCGGCCCATGGCCAGGCAGGCGGCGCACAGCTCCGAGCTGTGCCAGGCAATGGCCGGAGCCGTGCGCCGCAGCACCGCGCGCGTGTCTGCGTCGTAGTCCGTCCCGGCTAGCCAGCCGGGGCTGGCCGGCCGGGCGATGACGGCCGCCGTCATCGTCTCCGACAGCCAGCCGACGACCCGGTGACCTCCGCGCGCCGAAGCCATCCGCAGGTGCGGGATGCACAAGCCGCCGAGCTCGCGGTAGCGCTCCCGGACCGAGCTGCTGTCCAGGCCGTCGAGCAGGGTATCCAGCGCCCGGTGGGCGGCGCCGTCGTCATGCCCGCACCCCGGGCAGGCAGCGAGGCGCGCCGCGCGGCCGCTCAGCCGGTCCCGCGCCGCGCGCATGAGGTACTGGTAGACGGCGGTAAGCCTGCTCGCGGCTCCGGGCTGGGTCATCAGCCCGCGGGTGTGGCGTGGGCACATCCCCAGCGACGAGCACAGCCGGGTGATGGTCACGACGTCCGCATGTCCCTCGAGCGCGAACCAGGCGAGGTAGCGATCGGCGGCCTCGCCGACGTAGCGGCACACGGGGCAACCCTGCCCGGTCAGCAGGTCCGCCGCGGAGTACAGCGTGAGCACCGTCGGGCCGCGCGGGATCGGCGCGGCGGCCGGCACGCTAGCCGCCTCCGTCGGCAGCCTGGTCGAGCAGGCCCATGACGTGACGAACCGCCGCCTCCCGTTCGGCCAGTTCTCTTTCCTTCTCCTCCGCCTCGGCCGCCGACGCTTCCCGGAGCTCGGCCGCGGCCCGCAGCGCGGACCGTATCCGGTCCGTGCCGTCGGCGTACCGCTGCTCGACCGCCCGCCGCAGCGCCCGCGTCGCCTCGGCCAGCCGGTACTGCAGGTCGCCGCGGGCCCGCCCGACCTGGCTGCCGACCAGGCCCGGGGCCGCACGGTGCAGCTGCTCCCTGACTGCCCGCCTGCCGAACTCGCCGGGGAGCCAGCGGCGGACGGCACCGGCCAGCAGCTCGGTCTGGCCGACATCCTGGCCGGCGGTGTAGAAGAACCGTCGGCTCTCGGTCAGCCGGCCTTCCGGCTCCGGGACCTCGAGATCCAGGCCGAGCAGCTCGGAGGCGGAGTCGCGGAGCACGTCGAGCTCGGCCGCCAGGTCCGCGGCCAGCCGGGCGTCGACCGCGGCCAGCCCCTGCTCGATGGCTTCTGTGCGCTGCTGCCGCCAGGTCTCCGCGGCCGCCACGGCGAGCGCGGCGAGCCGCTCCCGGCCCTGCCGCTCGATCTCGGCCGCCGTGGCGTCGCGCAGATCGCCATCGAACAGCCTCCCGAGCTGCCCGGTGACCTCGCGGCCCAGCCGCGGCCCATCGGCGTCGGCGGCGTCGTTGAGCGCGAACAGCTGCCGCCCCGACTCGCCATCGGCCACGACTACCGCGTCGCGGCCGTGCACGGTCACCTCGGAAAGCCGCGCAGTGAACTGCTCGACCCGCCGCGCCGCGTCGCCCGCGCGCATCCCGGCCGCCCGTCGGGTCAGCCGCACCTCATCGAGCAGCGAGCCGGCGATCCGGCGGCCCTGCGCCACCGCCGAGGCGCGCAGGTCGGTCTCCCGCCGGGCCGACAGGTAGGCGGTGAAATCGGCGGCGAACGCGGCGAAGCCCTCATCGCCGCCGCGCAGCGCGGCGCGCGCCGACATCGGATAGACGGAGCCCGGATGGCCGGCCTCGCCCAGCACCCGCCGGGTGAACTCCACCGCTTCGGCCAGCCCGGCCTCGTCAAGGTGGTCGGCCTTGTTCAGCACCGCGAACGTCGCCACCGACAGCCCGGCCACCTGGCCCAGCAGGTCCCGCTCGCTCGCCGACACCGGCGGATCGGCGGTCAGCACGAACACCGCCGCGTCCATCGACCGCAGCGCCTCGCGGGCCGTCTCGGTGCCCCACTCGAACACCGACCCGGTCCCCGGACCTCACCTCGGCGCGCTCGTCGTCGCCGTACCTTACCGTGGTCGTGACCGCGGTCAGCGGGGTGACGCCGGACGGCAGCACCGCGCGGCCGAGCAGGGCGTTGACCAGCGTGCTCTTGCCCCGTTTGGCCTCACCGGCAACCAGGACGCGCAACCGGGCCGCCTCCAGCCGGTCCAGCAACGCAACCAGCTGCTCGCGGTCCCCCTCGGTCCCCAGCGCAGCCAGCTCGTTCAGCGCGCTGGCCAGCGTGCTCTCGCCGGTCGGCATCGCCGCCATCCTCCTACCCGGGCATGTGATACGCCTGGTAGGGACCGTTGGCGGCACCGCCGCGTTACCACCGTCCGCGCAGAGGCGGATGTCAGCGCGGCGAGCCCCACCGCCGCACTCTCGTCAGCATAGCCCGCCACCCGCGAGCCCTGGGAGGCCGAGCCTGGCCATATGGCGAGGGCACCGCCGCAGTTCCGTTCAGCCCTGGCCGCCGTCCAGCTGGCCACGGTGCTCTCCGGTCAGTTCGGTGAGCTTGTCTAGCAACTCGCGGAGCGTGTGGCGAGTGATCACGGTCTCGCCGCGCTGCGCAGGGATGCGGGCCTGCCACGTGCCGAACCCGCCATCCCCGAGAATCACGTCCGGGTGTGCCGCGCGGAACCTGATCAGACGCGCCACCTGGTCCGGCTCATCAGTCACCAAGCGCAGACGCCCATAAAGGCCGCTCATGACGGCGCCCGTCCCGCAGCCACGTTCCCGGTGCCGACTCCAGTGACTTCCCGGGCGCGGTGCCGGTCGGCAGCGAACAGCAACGCGCAGAGCACGACGATGTAGTCCGGGTGGAACTGGTGGCCGATGGCAACGACTAGGTCCTCGGCGGTGCCGGCGGGGTGCTGATCGCGCCAGGCCGCAACGGCGGCGCGAGCTCGCTGCAGTTCCGCAGGGTTATTCTCCCGGAACCTCATAGCTGACCACCTGAGTCACCAGCGAATTCCGCCGCCGCGTTCATGCCGGACGCCTCCCTGCTCATCGCGTACCAACTGGCTACCATCAGCCAACCCGGCGGAGAGCGGATAGGTAAACAGACTTGCGCGGACTTGCGAAGCAGTTAGCCGATCGATTCGATGGCGGCCGCGATGAGCGTACGAGCCTGTGCCCCGTAGACGGCCATTTCGGCGAGCCTTTCGAAGGCACGCGCGTAGAGCGTGATCTCGCTCGGGGCGGTGACCGTTACCTGGGCTGACAGCAGCTCGACATGTACCCGGGAATCGTCGAAGACAGTAAAGGTCTCCAGGGTCCACATTGGCCGTCCTGTCGCTGAAAACGGGATCACCCCGAGAGACACGGACGGAAGCGTCATGATGTTCAGCAGGTGACCGAGCTGACCCGCCGTGGTGTCAGCGCCGCCGACGGGATACCGCAAGACTGCCTCTTCGACCAGCATGGCGAAGCGGTGGCCCGGAGACTGCAGAATGCGGTTACGGTTCATCCTTGCCCGCACCGCGTCCTCGACATCATCAGGAGTACCGTGGAAATCTGAGTTGGCCAGCAGCAACGCGCTGGCGTACGCGGGGGTCTGCAGGAAACCCGGGACAACCGTCGAGCAGTAGACCTTGAACAGTCGCGTGCGCTCGTAGAGGGGGCGCCGGGCTTCCTGGGTGTGGCGTAGGCCCGTGCGTGTTAGCCGCCGCCACTCGACATACATCGAATCGGCTGCCCTTGATGCCGCTATGAGGTCGGGGGCCTCGCGCTCGGCGCCGCATACCCGGCACCAGGTCTGGATGTCGGCGTCGCTGAGTGCCTGCTTGGCTCGATGCGACTCGTCTTCGCCTCGTGCCAGCCCGCCGCCGCGGACAGGGCCCGGGCGGTCAGGCCCGCGTCTAGCCGGATCTCACGCAGGCGTTCTGCCAGTTCTTGCCGTGCCCGCTGGACGCTTGATGACGGTGAGACTGCCATTGGCCGGGCCCGGATCAGGCGGGCCGGTACTGGTGGTGCGGGATGGCGTGTTCCCAGGCAGCTTCGAATGCGTGCGCGCACAATTCCACGATGGAAGGGTCGTCCGACAGTTCGTCCTCGATGATCTTCGTTGACGGGCAGGCATAGATCCACTGCCCGCCTTCTAGGCAGCCAGCGCACCTGCTCCCCGGCTGCAATGTTCACCGCGGCCGTCATCTCGTACTCGAACCGGATGAAGGGGGCAAGCGGTTCGGATACGACACGGGGTCGATCGCGATGAATACTAGCGCCATGATCGCCTCCTGCATCCGAGAGTTGCGCGAGTTTGCGTCATGACTCCAACGGTCTCTCCGTCCGGCCGTAGGGGTCAAGGGCGATGCTGGAAGCAGTAAATGTCACGCCAGCGCGGTCACCGCGGCGATGAGGGCGATCAGGGCGATGAGCATGTAGAGCAGGTAGGCGTCCAGGCGGCCGGACTGCAGGCGCTTGGCGGCCGTGACGACCGCCGTGAAGAATCCGAGCGCGGGCCGGTAGAGGTAGGTCTCCACTACCTCCATGACGTCGGAGGCGTAGCGCAGGTGCGCGGCCGCCTCGCCCTGCGCGGGATCGGGACGGTCCGGCGGGCCTGAGCCGTCGTCGCGGCCGTTTTCTTCCATCATGACCTCGCGCAGCTCGGCCCGGGTGTGCAGGACGCCGGCCAGCACCCGGCGGGTCGGGTTGGCGTAGCCGAACGCGGTGTAGGAGTCGGCCCCCTCGACCCCGATCGTGGCCGACCGCCAGGCCGGCACCCGGCGCACCCGCAGCAGCCGCCGGCCGGACACGGCCCAGGTGAACAGCACGGTCAGCAGCAGCATCAGCGGCATCTCGACCCACAGCCAGGACGGCGACAAGATCGAGAACCCGTCGAACACCGGCTGCAGGACCCACGGGGACTTCAGCGCGCCCGTGGTCAGGGAGCCTGGGACCGCGGGCGACAGCCCGGCCGCGATCACCCGGATCTCCAGCGGAGTCACCGCCGCCATCCCCAGGCACCCAGCCGACAGCGCCACCACCGCAGTCCGGCCGGTCCACCCGTACCCGCTCCGGCCCGGCTCGGACTCGGCGCCGCGGCCTAGGACGATCATCCCGACGAGGCGGACGAAGGTGACGCCGGCGAAGCCGACGGTGAGGGCGACCGCGGCGCCGGCCAGGGCGAGCACCAGGCGGTAGCCGAGGCCGGGCACGCGGAACTGCTGCATGAGCGATTCCAGCAGGAACCACTCGGACACGAAACCGACCGTGGGCGGCAGCCCGGCCAGCGTTAGCGAGCCCACGGCCAGGCCGAACCCGCTCCACCGGGTCCTGCGTGCCCGCCCGCGCAGCTCTTCCAGGTCGTCGGCGCCGGTGGCGGCCTCGACCCCGGCGGACGAGGTGAACAGCAGGGATTTGGCCAGCGTGTGGGTGACGACCTGCAGCGTGGCGGCCAGCAGCCCGGCCGCGACCAGACGCCGGTCGCCGATCCCCGCCCCGGTCAGCGCGACGCCGAAGCCGACCACGATGAGCCCGGTGTTCTCGACGCTGGAGTAGGCGATCACCCGGGACAGCCGGTTCTGCACCGCCGCGTGGGCGATGCCGAGCAGCGCGCTCAGCGCGCCGAGCACCAGCAGCCCGCCGGTCAGCCAGCCGGGGGCCCGGCCGGTCAGCGCGAAGGTGCGCCACATGCCGTAGAAGGCCACGTTGACGCAGACGCCGGCCATGATCGCGCGGGCCGGACCGGGGGCGGCGGCGTAGCCGCGCGGCAGCCAGACCTGGAACGGCACCAGGCCGGCCTTGACGGCGAACCCGCCGAGCAGCAGCACCTCGGCGGTGGTCCGGGCCGCGCCGCCCGGGACATGGGCGAACGAGGCCAGCATGATCGAGTGCGACCTGGTGGCCAGGAGCAGCAGCCCGGCCAGCAGCGCGGCCCCGCTGACCTTGCCGAACGCCAAGGTGACCTGGGCCGCGGCGGCCCGGCCCGGCTTGTTCCGCTCGGCCCCCGCGAGCAGGTAGAAGGCGAGCGTCAGCGTCTCCCAGCCGAACAGCGCGGTGAACGCGTCCCGCGCGGTCATGATCACCGCGACCGCTCCCAGGGAGAGGGCGTAGCTCGCGCCCAGCCAGCGCCGGGTGGACCGGGCCCGGGCCGCCCAGCTCGCGAACGCGATAGAGACCGGCACGGCCGCGCCGAACGACAGCGCCAGGAACAGCCCGGATAGCCGGTCGGCGCCCAGAGCGGCGGCCTGCTGGCCCGGCACCGGATCCCCGAGCCAGCCGGCCACGTCGAGCCGGACCTCCCGGCCCGCCAGCGCGAACCCGCCCAGCACGGCCAGGCACGCCGAGCCGGCCGCGCCGGGCAGGTACGGCCAGGCCCCTTGAAACCGCTGGAACCGGCCGGCGATGGCCGCCAGGGCCAGCAGGATCAGACCGGCCGCGAACAGCCCGCTCATAGCTCCGTTCATAGCTGGCCGACCGCGATCAGCAGCGCATTGAGGATGCCGAACGGGCTGGGCGGGGAGCCCGGCAGCCAGACATCGACCGGTACCGTGGCGGCGACGCCCCCGGTGACCGGCTCGCTCTCGGTCAGCAGACCGCCGCTGACCGCGTCGGTGCCCACTGCGATGACGACCTTCGGATCGGGCATCCCGTCATAGGTCGTGCGCAGCGGCCCGGACATGCCGCGGGCGCCGGCCCCGGTGACCAGCAGCACGTCGGCGTGCCGCGGGCTGGCGGTGAAGAACACGCCCAGCCGGTGAATGTCGTAGACCGGGCCGAGCAGGGCCTGGATCTCCCACTCCTCGCTGCCGTCGGACCCGGCGTCCACGTGCCGGACGTGCACGCTGCGGCGCAGCGCGGCGGTCCGCGCCCGCAGCCGGGCCCGGGCCGCCTCGACCGCCTCGTCGGTCTCCGGGGGTTCGGGGACGACGAGCGCGTCCCGGCTCAGCCCGGCCGCGGCCGGGCCGGTGGCGCCCCGGGACCAGGCGAACAGGTCGGGCCGCTCGGCCACGCACCGGCCGCACAGGATGCACCGCCCCTGGTCGATGCCCTGCGCGGAGATGGCTCCGGTGGGGCAGAGCGCCGGGTCGACGGAATCAGCCGGCCCGAGGCTTCGGGCCGGGCCGCGCCAGCCGTCGGCGTAGGCATCGGGCCGGCCCGGCCAGCGGGTGGTGACCACGCCCTCGCGCAGCCCGCGCAGTACCCAGATGCTCATAGGGCTACCCCCGCGACGGACAGGCCGAAGCTGGCCTCGATGAACGGGAAGTCGGTCAGGATGTCCCCGGTGAACACCTCGTGCATCAGCACCAGGTTGTGGAAGGACGCCGACCTGGGCTGGCAGCGGGCGATCCGGCCGTCCACGAGCTCCACGTCGTAGAGCACCTCGCCCTGCGGGGCCTCGGCCCACCCCGCCGCCCGGCCCCGGACCGGCTCGCACGGTAGCCGGGCGGGATCGCCAGGCCGTTCGGGCAATTGTTCGGCGGCCTGCCGGATCAGGCCGAACGCCTGGTCCACCTCTTCCCACCTGACCCGCAGCCGGGCCAGCGCGTCGCCGGCCGCGTGCGCGGGGGCGGACGGCAGGGTCAGCGACGGGTACCCGTCGTAGGGGCGGGCGAGCCGGGCGTCGTCGGCGTACCCGGACGCCTTCCCGATCGGGCCGAGCGCGCCGTGCTGGCGGGCCCGCGCCGGGGTCAGCGGCCCGGTGCCGCGCAGCCGGTCCAGGAACGAGGACGTGCCCATCAGCGCGCCGGCGTCGGCGGTGATCGCCGTGCGGAGCTTGCCAGCCTCGGCGAGTATCTGCGCGGGCGGCAGCAGCGGCAGCGCGGCGACCCCGCCTGGTACCACCACGCCGCGGCCGAACCGGCTGCCGCACAGCGTGCTGACCAGCCGCTGCACTCGTTCCTTGTGCAGCGCGAACCGGGCGGTGGCCACCGCGAGCCCGGCCGCGTCGGCCAGCCGGACCGCGACGTCGAGGTGGTTCCCGATCCGCTCCAGCTCGGCGTGCAGCACCCGGACCAGGCCCGCGGCAGGAGGCGGCTGGCAGCCCGCGATCTGCTCGACCGCGTGGCAGAACGCGAGGGCGTGGCCGACCGAGGCGATGCCCTCGGCGCGTTCGGCCAGCAGGACGGCGTCGTCCGGGGTCATCCCGGCGAACCGGTCCGCCACGCCGCGGTGCTTGTAAAAGACCCGCATGTTCAGGTGCGGGATCGCCTCGCCCGGCGTCTCGACCAGGTACTCGATCGCCTCCATCACCCCCGAGCGGACCGGGCCGTGCGGGATCGTGAAGATGCCGTAGCCGGTCACGTGCCGGGGCAGCGCGTGCTCCTCGGGCGGGCCGGGCCGGATCAGGGGCGCCAGCCGCGGGTGCCCGTCGGGGACCACGCCGAAGCGGTCGTGGATCACCCGCTCGTACCAGAACGCCGCCCCCAGCCGCGGGGTGAGTGCCGGATAGCCGCTCACGCCCGGTGGCAGCGGCGTCTCCAGCGTGTCGATGCCGCGCGCCGTCGCGAGGTACGCGGACAAGACCAGCGGGCCGCCGTCGGGCATGGTGCCGGACAGGCCGGCGAACCGGTCGCCGGTCTTGACCCGTGAGCAGAGTTCGTCCCACAGCGCAGTGACGCCGGGCTGGGTCATCGTCATCGCGCCGCTCCCAGTTGAAGGACGGCGCGGTCGATCAGGCCAGTGAGCTCCCCTGGAGGATGGATGCCGAGGATGAACAAGACCGCGACGCCGGCCAGGACCGGGACGACCATCCAGGCGCTGGGTTCGCTGCGGGTGAGTACCGGCTGGGCGGGGGCCGGGGTAAACAGCATCCGCGTGGCCGACGCGGTCAGGCCGAAGAACGCCACCGTGACCAGCACGATCAGGGCGGCCGCGGCCGCGTAGCTGCCCGACCCCAGGCCGCCGTAGACGATCTGGAACTCGCTGCGGAAGATCCCCGACGGCGGCATCGCCGACAGCGCGAACACCGCGAGCAGGAACAGCGGCCCGCTCCACGGCAGCAGGTCCAGGCCGCCGCGGATCGTGGAGATCCGCTTGCTGCCGAACTTGGTCACCAGCACGCCCGCGCCCATGAACGCGTTCCCCTTGGCCGCGGCGTGCGCCAGGACGTGCAGCATGACGCCGGCCAGCGCCACCGGCGCGCCGAAGCTCACCCCGATGGCCAAGATGCCCATGTGCTCCACGCTGGAGTAGGCCAGCAGCCGCTTGACGTCCCGCTGGCCGAACACGTACAGCGCCGCCAGCAGCAGCGAGGCCACCCCGAACGCCAGCAGCGCGTCGCGCGGGAACCCGCTGCCCAGCGCCGCCGCGGTGAACTGGTAGAAGCGCAGGATCGCGTAGAAGCTGACCGCGAGCAGCGACCCGGACAGCAGCGCGGAGACCGGCGTCGGCGCCTCGGAGTGCGCGTCCGGCAGCCAGGTGTGCACGGGGAACAGGCCCACCTTGGTGCCGTAGCCGAGCAGCGCGAGCAGGAACGCGAGCCGGACCGGGGTGGCCGGCAGGTGCGGGCCGGCCGCGATGAGCGGCTGGATGGCCAGGTTGTAGTGCTCGCCGAGGACCTGGGCGCCGGCGTAGTAGGCGAACACCGTGCCGAGCAGGGCCAGGCCGAGGCCCGCGCTGGCGATCAGCACGTACTTCCAGGCGGCTTCGGCGGCGCCGTCGGTGTCCTCGATCGCGACCAGCAGGGCCGAGATGATCGTGGTTATCTCCACCGCGATCCACAGCAGGGCCAGGCTGCTCATCAGCGGCGCGGCCAGCATCGCCCAGGCGAACAGGTTCAGCCCGGCGTAGAACCGCCGGCCGTACAGGTCCTCGTGACGCTTCGTGTAGCCGACCGTGTACACCGCCACGGCCGCGTACAGGAAGCCGGTGGCCAGCAGGAAGATCGCGCTGACCGCGTCGGCCCGCAGGTAGGACAGGTAATTCAGGTCCCGGTGCGCGGCCGCCGGGACCAGGGTCAGGACCAGGGCGAAGCACGCGACGCCGGCGGCCACGGTGACCGCGGCGGCGGCCCGGGTCCGGCGGGCCGGGAGGATCGCGCAGGTGATCCCGGCGGCCAGCGGGACGATGAGGATGCTCAGCATCACGCCGATCACCGGTTCACCCCCGCAGCCTGGTCAGGTCGGCGGTGGACAGCGATTCGGCCTTCGTGTGGTGGCCGCGGATCAGCATCCCGAACACCACCACCGCCACCAGCAGGTCGAACAGGAACGCGGTCTCCAGGATCAGCGGCAGCCCGGCCGCCACCACCAGCGCCGCCAGCGAGATGGCGTTCTCCAGCGTGAAGAACCCGATCGCCTGGGACGCCACATCCCGGCGCACGATCATCAGGCCGAACGCGACCAGCACCATCGCGCCCGCGATCGCCAGCGCGGTCGCCGGAGCCGCCGGACCGTGGATATGCCAGGCGCCGAAGCAGAAGAACCCGATCGCCGCCAGCACGATCGCGGCCAGCACGGCCGAGGCCGGGCTCACCGTCTGACTGCCCGCCACGCCCGGCAGTTCGTCTTCGCCGTCGTCCGCTCCGGCCCGGCCGAGCAGGCGGCGCAGCACCAGCGGCACCGCCACCACCTTGAGCGCGGCGGACAGGCCGGCCAGCGCGTACAAGTCCGGCAGGTTCCGGTCCGCGGCGATGACGATGGCCAGCACCGACAGCAGCACGGACTGCGCCATGTACAGCCGGACCTGGTCCCGGGCCAGCGCCTGGCGCAGCATGCCGAACTCGATCAGCAGCATCACCGCCGCGATCACGTTGGCCGCGCCCTGGTAGACACCGGGTGCCTGCACGGCGCCTAGGGCCGCCGGGTCCATCAGCCGCCCCCTAGGTACAGCGTGAACACGCCGAGCACGGCCAGCAGGAACGCGCCGGAGACGAACTCGGTGATTTTGAACAGGCGCAGCTTGGCGAAGGAGTTGTCGATGACCGCGACGGCGCAGCCGACCGCGCAGGCCTTGGCCAGCAGCGCCACGATGGCCAGTCCGACGGCGCCCGCGTGCTGAGTCGAGGCCAGGCCCCACGGCGCCAGGAACACGTCGGCCAGGATCGTGAACAAGATCAGCTGCTTGAGCTCGCTGCCCCACTTCAGCAGCGCGAAATACGGGCCGGAATGCTCGAACGCCCGGGCCTCCTCGATCATCCCGAACTCGTTCGTCCCGGTGTGCGTCTCCACCGGGATCCGCCCGGTCTCGTGCAGGATCACCATGAACAGCGCGGCCGCGGCCAGCAGGTGGGCCGGCCGGATGATCTGCCCGGCGCTGGACCGGACCGTGGCGGCCAGCGCGTACGGCAGGTCGGTGCCGGTCAGCAGGGCCACGGTGAACACCACGAACAGCACCACCGGCTCGGTGATGGCCGAGAACGTCTTGGCCCGGCTGGAGCCGAGCTGCGCGTAGGGGCTGCCGGTCTCCAGCGCGGCGGTGGCCACGACGAAGCTGGCCAGCGACAGCAGGAACCCGCCGCCCAGGATGTCGCCCATGTAGCCGAGCGGCAGCCCGTAGCTGGTCAGCACCGGGATCAGCAGCGGGATGGTGAGGTAACACGTGACCGCGATCAGCGGCGCGGCCAGGAAGAACCAGCTCGCTTGTTCGGGCGCCAGGGCTTCCTTGCGGAACAGCTTGGCCAGGTCATAGTACGGCTGCCTGATGCGCGGCCCCCGGCGCCCCTGCAGCCGCGCTTCCACCCTCGCGATCACGCCGGTCACCCCCGGCGCGCCCAGCGCGACGGTCAGCACCTGCAGCAGCTGGATGACCGGTATCGGGAGGGCCGCGCTCACCGCGCAGCCCGAAGATCATTGCCAGGCAGTCCCAGCGGGTCTTCCATGGCGAGGCCTCCTACCCAGATGTCATCGACAGGGGTAGAGGCCATCAGCGTGGCTCTCGCTACGCGGTTATGGCGAGCCTCATCGCCAGAAGGTCATTGTTCCCTACGCCGCGCCAGACCCGCAATCCGGCCCCTGGTGATCAGGCGGGGCGGGAGACACCACCGACCGTTTGGGGATAAATCGGTGCTGAATGTTCGGTCTTGACACATTTAGCGGCCTGGGCTGACGATCAAACAGAGTGCACCAGCTTCTGGTGTTCGGCTCCGGCGAAAGACGCGGAGGAATGTTCGTGAACAAGATCAGGCTGCTCGTCGTCACGTTCCTGACCGGTGCCCTCGCAGTCCTGGGCACGGCCGCGCCGCGGGCTTTCGCCGCGTCATCCGGTGCGGGTCCGGTGATTGACGTGAGCAGCGCCTGCGCTGGGCAGAACGCGGAGGTCGAACAGGCGGTGGCCCCCCCGCACTACGTCTACGAGGCGTGGATCGGATGCGGCGGCGAGGGCTTCGCCCGGTCGGTGGACGGCGGCGCGCACTTCTCCAAGCCGACCACCCTGCCCGACTCCAGCGGGTCCGATGACCCGGCTGTGGCCGTCGCGCCGGACGGGACCGTCTACGTTTCCTACCTGCGGTACCACGACAACTACGCCTACCCGGTGGTGGCGGCCTCCTTCGACCACGGGGCCACCTTCTCCCAGGCGGCCTCGCTCATCCCGCACGTCGCCGGCAACTGGGGAGACAGGGACTTCATCGCTGCCGGGCGGGGCGGCACTGTCTACGTCACCTGGGACTACGGGCCCAGCGCGGCGGACGTGAAGATCGTCTGCAGCCCCACAGGCAGCTGCGCTTACAGCGCGGTGGATGCCACCGCGGTGGTCCAGAAATCCACGGACCACGGGAAGACCTGGGGACCGATCACCCCGATGCAGCCGGGCTTCCCGGCGGGCGGGGGCTACGACGCCTCCATCGTTGTCCAGCCCAACGGGGTGGTCGACGCCCTGATCTGGGGCCACAAGCTCGATCCGGGAACGTTCGTCGTGCACCCCGGGCACGAGTACTTCACCTCGTCGGCGGACGGCGGCAAGACGTGGTCGCCCGCCGTCGAGGTCGGCGCCAGCGCCGGCTCCATCGCGATCCTCACGTGGTGGATCGACGGGGACCTGAGCACGGACCGGGCCGGGAACCTGTATGCCACCTGGGACACGCAGACTTCCTCTGGCGACATCGGGTGGCTCTCCTACTCGACCGACCACGGCAGGAGGTGGTCCGCCCCGATCCGCGTCACGGCGGACCAGGACAATGCCCTCCACAACGTGGAGTCGGTCGGCGCGGGACCCGGCATCGCCGACATCGCCTGGCAGGCCGACAACTCGCCCCAGGGCTACGCCACCTACCTGCGGCCCTTCTCCATCCGGCACGGCTGGCTGGCCCCTGTCACGCAGGTCTCCACCCAGTACGGCAACCCGGCGATCTGGCCGGGCGACACCTTCGGCATCTCGGTGCTGCCGGGCCGGCACGGCCCCGGCGCCCCGGAACACGTCGCCCTGAGCTGGGGCAGCGCCGTCGGCGGCAGCAAGAACTCAGAGATCTACGCCACGGTCGTAGGGCGGCGGTGAGGCTCACGCTCAGGGCTGCCCCCGGTGCGGTCGGCTCGTGGCAGCTCGGGTTAAGGGGCTCAGGCGGTGAGGTGGCGCGCTAGCAGCGCGATGCCCTGTCCCCAGGACGCGAGCTGGCTGGCGGGCAGGTACGCGGACCCGGATGCGGTGTGGTCCACCATGGGGTTGGCCAGGAACCTCTCCCGGCCTTGCGGGTCGATGAAGTACATCTGGGAGGAGTGGATCACATCTGCGTCCGGGCCTGGCGCGTCGACCTCGATCTGGTAGGCCTGCCAGACGGCCTGCAGGCTCGGATAAGCGCCGGTCAGGAAGTGCCACGCCGGGATCTTGGTCAGCCGCTGCTCGCTGGAGAACGCCGCTACATCCGCTACCTGCAGGTGGTAGCGGTTGACGTTCACGGCCAGGAACACCACGTGCGGCGCGTTCGCGCCGAGATCACGGTAGGCGTCGATGAACTCCTGGGACACGATGGGGCAGATGTCGGTGCAATGCGGGTCCATGAAGTCCAGCACCACCACGCGCCCCCGCAGGCTCGCCAGCGACATCGTCTGTCCGTCCTGATCGGTCAGCGTGAAGCCCGGCGCGCTCGTGGCCGGTACCGGGGACAGCTGCATCAGGTTCGCCAGGGACGTCGAGACGCTGGCCGGGATGCCGGAGGCCCGCAGTCCCGTCGCCTGCTGATGCTGCCGGGCGCGGATCACCGCGTATCCGGCGCTGGCCGCGACGATCAGGACCGCGACCGCCGCGGCGATGATGGCCAGGCCGCGACCGCGCGGCAACGACGGGCCGCTAACCGCGCTTCCCGTGCCGCTCACACCGAGAGGCTAACTTGCTGCCGTCCCGGCGCCGCCGACCATAACGAAAATGTCATCAGCCCGAATGGAGGCCGCACAAGGTCGCGCCGGGCATCCCCGCCAGTCGGCAGGCCGCCCTTGATGGCGCAGCCGAGGGCCGGACTATGCTCCGCGACCCAGAGGACAGCATCCGCACTGGTGTCATTCCAAATCGGCGCTATCATCGTTATATGGCGATGGATGATGCCGGGTGCGTGAGTGCGGCGATCGCGTCCGGGGCGAGCCCGGCGGTGGCGCTGTTCCGCTCCCTGGCCGATGAGACCCGGCTGCGGATCGTGGCCCGGCTGGCCGCCGGGGAGGCCCGGGTGGTCGACCTGACCGGCGAGCTGGGCCTGGCGCAGTCGACGGTGTCCAAGCACCTGGCCTGCTTGCGCGGCTGCGGCCTGGTGGACTACCGCGCCGAGGGGCGGCAGTCGTTTTACGCGCTGACCTGCCCGGAGCTGATGGACCTGCTGCGGGCCGCCGAGGGCGTGCTCGCCGCCACCGGCGTGGCGGCGGCGCTGTGCCCAGCCTCCGGGACCGATCCGCGGGCGGCGGTGGCGTGAGCGGCGGCCAGCAGCGCGGCGGCGGGCACGGGCACGCCGTGCACGACCTGCACGCCAGTTCCGTGGCCTCGGACCTGCCGGTGCTCACCGCGCACGCCTGAGCCCGCCGCCGCCCGGACAGACGTGATGGACAGCACCCGCCAGACCCCGGCGATGACCCGGGATGCGGGCTGGCAGCGGGCCGCCCGGCAGGCCAGGCTGCTGTCCTGGCTGTCGCTGGCCTACATGGCCGCCGAGGGCGCCATCGCCATCACCGCCGCGGTCATCGCCGGATCGGTGGCCCTGCTCGGGTTCGGCCTGGACTCCGCTATCGAGGGCCTGGCCAGCGTGATCGTCGTGTGGCGGTTCACCGGCACCCGCACCCTGTCCGAAACCGCCGAGGCCCGTGCGCAGAAACTAGTCGCGGTCACCTTCTTCCTGCTCGCCCCGTACATCGCCTACGACGCGATTAGCACCTTGGTTGCCCGCCACCGCGCCGAAACCAGCTGGCTGGGCATCGGATTGTCGCTCGCCTCGCTGATCGTGATGCCCGTCCTAGGCGTGGCCAAGCGCCACCTCGGCGCCCGGCTGGGCTCCGCGGCCACCGCCGGGGAGGGTACCCAGAACCTGCTGTGCGCCTACCTGGCCGCCGCGGTGCTGGCCGGTCTGCTGGCCAACACCCTGCTCGGCTGGTGGTGGCTCGACCCGGCCGTGGCACTCGGCATCGCCGGACTGGCCGTGCGGGAAGGTATCGAAGCCTGGCACGGCGAGGAATGCTGCTGAGGTCGCCGGGTAATCGGGATCCGCCTGACCGGCACGGCTGACGGTAGCAGCAGGACCGGATCGGCGAGGGCGCGCTCGAAGTCGGTTTGTGCGAAATAATTGCGATATAGTTCTCCAGGCGCGTAGCCTGCAATTTGTAGGCAGAAGGTCCTTGCCCTCACCCCCCGGGGCAAGGGCTTTCTGCCTTCTGTGGTGGTCGCCGCTCGTCTCCTGGAGCCCCTCGGCGCGGCCGCGGATCATCACGCACCGGCGCCTGCACCGTCGCGCAGGCATTCAGCCCTCCGGAGTCGGCCCGCCGCCCTGTTCTCAAGGGCCGTTGACGTAGAGGCGGAACACCGGGTGCCTAGGGGCCTCAGCCGCGAAGTTCTCCAGCGCGTCGTCCTTGCCTGCATCGAAGTAGGCGCCGACGGTACGCGGATGCTCCGCCAGGTAGCGTCTGAGGATGGGGGCGGCCTCCGCCGGCGTTAGCTCGGTGGCGCCGAACGTCTCGGCGGTGCGGCCCCGGCTTAGCGTCACCCGCCCTGCCGCCCGCGCGTTGCGCACCCAGCCGCCCGGCCCGAAGGGCGCGACGAGCCAGCGACCCTCGCGGTCCTCGAGCGGAGCGACCGGCGTCGTCCGGGATATCCCGGTCTTGCGGCCGGGGACGGTGAGCAGGTAGAGACCGGGCGGCCCGACCCCTTTGCGCAACATGAGCGTGATCATGCGGTCGCGGAGGCGCCCGAACGGTGTTGGCCGGTAGGTTCGTGCCATCGTGCGTCCTTTGCCATGAAGAACTCGGCCGCATCGGCGGTGAGAATCTCCCTCCCCGGCCCTTGCTGCCAAGGGCCACTGCAGCCGCTCCTGCTGAGTCTCGGTGAGGAGCATCGTGTCGCCCAAAAGTATGCTTCGCAGCCTGTTCGTAGAGTGAGACTAAACTTATAGTTACTATACCCCGTGGCCGCGGTTGTGCTCGTGTACCTCGGGGTATCCCGCCCCTCCTGTTCCTAGGCGCCGATCCGGATGGCTGCCAGCTCGTCGAACTGGAAGCGGGTCATGGCGTGGACGTCGCCGTCGCGACCACGGTGTTCAGCGCCGGCGGCCGAGTGTCCGGTCCTCGATACTGGAGCATTATGGTCAGAACCAGGATGGGAAACCGGCAGCCCATGCCTGCTGCCTCCGGTTGGTCGGCCCTGGGAACCGTCACGGCGTACGCAGCCGCAATCGTCGCGTTCGCCTATGCGCTGATGAGCCTGTACTGGGCGCTGGGTGGACATGGCCTGGTCAGCACGATTGGCGGATATGCGGAGCAGTTCGCCCGCCGGGGCGGGATACTGCCGGTCGTGATAGCTCTCGCGGCGACGCTGGCAAAGGTGGCTGGCGGTCTGCTGGCGCTGGCGATGGTGCGCCCGTGGGGACGGGCAGTTCCGCGCAGGTGGCTGCTGGCCGGTTCAGCCGTGGCCAGTGCGCTGCTGGTGGTGTACGGCGGTTTGAACGTGCTGCTTGGTGCCCTCGTTCTCTCGGGTGTCATCCACCCGACGGGAAGCGTAGACCGGACGGCGTTGCGCTGGCACGTCGGGGTCTGGGACCTGTGGTTCCTGGTGTGGGGGATCTTGCTGGCGCTGGCTACCGTCGGCTACTGGCGCCGGACGGTAACGGGACCTCCGCGTGATGAGGCAGCTAACCGAGTCCGCGGTTAGCGAAGTCGTGCTTGACGGCCAAAACCTACCCCTCTGCCGCGGTGAGGTTCGCAACTTGGAGCATGGGCCAGAACCGGACGTTCTGCCTGCGATGCACGGCTCATCCGGCGCGATTGCGGACCGCGCGGATTCGATCAGCTCGTTCAAGCTCCGAAGCGCTCGGCACGCTCCGTTACGATCCCTGGATGCAACCACCGCGCGCGTACCCGCCGTTATCTCAAGTCCGCTTTGGGGTGTCTCCGATGTAGCTTTACGGGCCGCGATGAGGGCGCCGCACATCGCCAGTGTGGTCAGGGACGGGACGTGCTGTGCGTGGCGCACAGTCCTTCGGCTGGACCGTTGGTCGCGACAGAGTCGGCGTCGTCTTGGTGTCGCGGGGCATCATCAGGGATGTACAGCCGTTCAGATGTCGGCGGGCGACATGGTGGTGCGGCGCGGCGGGGTTATGGTCAGCGGGTGGCGGTACTGCCGGAACCGGCAAAGTGAACCCAGCCCTGCTGCCGGAAAGTGGTCAGGTCGGTTGCCATCGCGCCAGCTGCCGATATGGTCCACAGAGTCTGGCCGATGATCAGGGAACGCTCGATCGGCGAGAATCCTGGGTACCCGGTCGTGTTCGCGGTGTCGGGCTGCGTAATGAATCCGGTTTCGGTGATGCCCGAGTCGTCGATTCGCAGCACCAGCGCGCCTGACTGCGGCGCGTCCGGGGCCTGAGCCACCCCGTCCGGAGGCACCGGCGCTCCTGCGGCTATGCCTGTCACCTGGAGCGGGACGACCATCAGGTGCGTGGCGGGCCAGTAGAGGAAGGCATGCGGATCGAACTCGGCGCTCGATATCGTTGCGGTCAGCGCGAACGTGGCCATGCGGATCGGCGCGGCCAGATCGGAGACGTCGAACAGCGAGACTTGCGTACCGCCGACGTGCCCCATCGCGTCCGCCTGGCGGCCAATTCCTATCAGCCGCGTGCCCGAGGCGGGGTGCAGGTACGCCGAATAGCCGGTCAGGGCGACCGAGCCGCGGACGCGGGGCCGCGCCGGGTCACTCAGGTCCACGGTGTAGAGGGGGTCGGTCTGCCGGAAGGTGACCACGTAGCCGACGGGACCCATGAAGCGGACGGAGTAGATCCGCTCGGTGAGCCCGAGCCCGGCGACGTGACCGGCCAGTCGCATGACCGGGCCCCGGGTCGACATCACGTAGACGGCGGAGGAACTGGCCTGCGCGTCTGCCGGCGGTCTGTCGGCGAGCGCCCACGAGGTGCCGGTCGTGGTCGCGATCCGCAGGTAACCCCGCCACTCTGACAGCGCGTACTGGTCGATCAGGTATCCCGGCACGCTGCCGCCGGCGGCGAACCTCGGCGGTCCGGGGCTGGTGATGTCGAACCGGTAGATGTCGGTCTGCTGCCCGGCGGCGGCGCGGCCGGGCGTGCTGGCGGCACCTCCGGCGGGCATGCCGGGGCCCGCGTCCGCCTCGGCCAGCCACCGTTCGTCGCCGGCCACGTAGAGGCTGGTGTCCGTGCCGTAGACGGTATTGCCGTCGGCGACGATGCTGACGCCGTCGCCGGAGCCGAGCGCATCAAGGGTGAGGTCGAACGTCAGCACCGTGAGCAGGTTCGCTCCGGAGTAGGTCGCGGGACGGCTGACGGCGGAGCATGCGATGTGTCCTGTGCTGGTTGCGCCGCCGGATGTCTCCTCATACTGAGGCAGCCAGGCGTCCAGGCCCGCGTGGCTGACGACGGCCTGGTTGGCCGCGACCCGCTGCGCGTTAGATGTGCTCTCGGGCTGGGCGGGGAAGTTCAGGTGCGGCTGTGAGCTGATCACGACCCGAACGGCTGGTCCGATCTGCCGCGCGTCGATGAGGCTGCCCTCGATGGTATAGGACGACATCACCGAAGGCCGTCCGGCCAGATCCACCAGGAGCAGCCGCGAGCCGTAGACGGGCTGCGCGGAATCACCGGACCCTGTGGCACCCTCAGCCACCGGCCCTGCGCTGGTGAGCACCAGGGCGTGGTCGCCGCTCAGCAGCAGGTTCGCCGGCTGATAGGCGATGCCCTCGCCAGCGGCGTTGAGCTCCAGGCGGCCGGTCACCGTCCGCGACGCCGCGTCGATGACCTCCAGGACTCCGTTGGCGATGGTGACGATCCGGCGGCCATCGGTCTTGACCAGGTCCGGCTCGTCCACACCGGCCACATAGTTGTTCGTACCGGAATACGCCGGTGCCGCGGCCGGGGCGGCCGCGGCAGCGCCTGCCTCCGCTGCGGCCTGTGGTGCCCCGGTGGCCGCCGCCGGGTAGGCAGTGCCGTTCACCGACGAGGTCAGACCTGGAAGGCCGTAGGGGCCGACGCTGGCCTCGGCCGCCTTGCGCAGGGCGGCGAGTTCCCCGCCGCAGCCATGAAACGACGTCAGCCGCACTGGACCGGACCGGATGGCGACGTCCTGATGCACAGCCCGCTGCACCGCGCCTCCCGTGCAGCCGGATATCACGAGCAGGCAGCCAGCCAGGAAAGCAGCGTCCTTGCAGCTAAAGTGTCGTGTCATGCCGCTTCGACGGCCGCACCGCCGGAAGGGTTCCCCCCGGCTGGTCACGATCTCGCAGCAACCAGCCGGTCCCTCCGCCTCGCCTTCACGAACTACTGAATGTGCGCCGAAGCACGCCATCCGGTGTCCATTCACGGGTATCGGCGATCACTGCAATTTGCCCAGTGAGGGTGCGGTTCCCTGATGAGGTTCCGGTTGCGCGGGGCGGTTCAGCAGGTGGCCGGGCCATGGCAGGCTCACCGATGTGGCCTGCGGGGACCCCCGCTCGCCTCGACTGCCGTCCCGCCGGCGCCGGCTTCGGCTGGCTGAACGCCGAAGGTGGCGCGGGCCCACGCCACGTGACGCGCGGTCATCCGGTTAGCCACCAGCGGTGTGTAGCGCCAGATGCGCCACGCCAGCCGTGCCGACGCAGGCGCCACGACCAGCGCAGCGTTGCGGTCAATTCCCCGGACGATATCTTGCGCCATCCGATCCGCCGGGTAGAAGCGGGCCTGCACGTGCTGGAAGAACTCTCGCGTATGCCCGGCGGCCGGTGACTTGGGCAGGTCATCGGGGCCGCCCTTGTCGAGAATCGGCGTCTCAACCACGCCGGGGCACACCGCAGTCACCCGCACCCCGTACGCTGCGGCCTCCCCGCGAAGCGACAAGCTCAGCCCCACCACCGCGTGCTTAGTCATCGCGTACGCCGTCGCCCCCGGAGCCGGCAGGAGACCAGCCAGCGAGGCAGTGTTCACGATATGCCCGGACCGTTGCCTGACCATGAGCGGGTAAACCGCCTGCACACCGTGCACCACACCCCGCAGGTTGACGTCGATGGCGCGGTCCCAGTGCGCGAGCAGCAACTCGTAGGCCTCACCGCCGATGGCGATACCGGCGTTGTTCACCATTACGTCGAGGCGGCCGTGGCTGTCGTAAGTGCTGCGCACCAGGGCCTCGACCGCGGCGGCGTCGCGGACATCAAGGGCCGCGGACGTGGCAGCACCCGGCCCCTGCCGGGCCAGCCCACCCGCCACGCGTTCCGCGCCGTCACCGTCGATGTCAGCCACCACGACGGTGTCGCCGCGCAGGACAAGTGCGCGGGCCAGCGCCCGCCCGATGCCAGACGCAGCCCCGGTAATGATCGCTATCCGGGCCATACTGACCTCCCGTGCACATGAACATTCGTGCGGTCACGGTCCGCGCAACGCCGAACGTCGTTATCTGTTGTGCAATTCTTTCCGCACGCTTCCGTCGGGTGGAAGAAGTTGCCGCATGATTTTCCACACTGAGTGATCGGCGCCGATCTGTGCCCAGCGCGCGAGTATCCGATCTGTGCGGCCGGCTGCTGCAGGTCGGCTGCCCCGTGTGCGACGCAGATCCGGGCCATCTGCACACCTGAGCCGGGATTGCCGAGGCCCGCTCATGCATGCGATGCGCTACATCGAGACGACATGGTGAGTGTGAGCCGGGCTCGGCAAGGATGGCGATCTGCTCCTGTCCTGGCGGCCGGGCCGGTCATTGCAAGCGCTCGCGTTCGCTTTCAGCTCGCCCGGTAGCCGTGGCTTGCCGCAGGCGGTGGCGGCCAGTTATTTCCGGGCATTCCCGATACGCTGGTTTGGGTCGCTGCTGCTGCTGGTGGCGGCAGGTGGGGTGCTGTGCGGGGCTGGGCCAGGGCACGAGGGAGGCGCTGATGGGCCAGTTCGGTGCCCAGGCAGGCGGTGATGTGCTGCACCGGGGAGGCTGGGTCGAGCGACCGGTCCGGCTTTACCGCGATGAGTGGGGGATCCCGCACGTTCGCGCGCGGTCGGTGCATGACGTGTTTTTCGGTCAGGGGTACGTGCACGCTATGGACCGGCTATGGCAGATGGACGCGGCCAGGAAGCAGATGGAAGGCAGATGGGCCGAGTGGGTCGGCGTGGCGGGCCTGCCGGCCGACCGGCTGGCCCGGCGTCTGCGCGTTGGTGCGGCATCGATCCGGGATTACCGGGCACTCGGCGCGGACGCCAGGGCGATGGTCGATGCCTATGCAGCCGGGGTGAACGCTTATCTGCGAAGTCATCCGGCTCCGGCCGAGTACGGGCTGGTGGCAGGCGCGCCGGAGCCTTGGGAGGGCTGGCATTGCATAGCGGCCATGCGGCAGCGCGGCTACCTGATGGGCTCGGTGTGGTTCAAGCTCTGGCGCGCTGCGGCTCTCGGCGTCCTCAGCGCTGATGACCTCGTCAAGCTGCGCTACGACGATGGCGGGGCCGACCGGCTGTGCATTCCGCCCGGCGCCGATGCCAGTCGGTGGGTCGCTAGCCTGGCCGGTCTTCGCGAGCCGATCGGCGCGCTGAGCCTGCTGGCGGCGAGTGCCGAGACCGGCGGCGGGAGCAACAACTGGGCGCTGGCGCCGAGCCGGACCGCCACCGGCAGGCCGATACTGGCTGGCGACCCGCACCGCGCTTTCGAGCTGCCGGGCATGTACGCGCAGATGCATCTGGGCTGCGATCAGTTCGATGCGATCGGCCTCACTATCCCGGGCGTGCCGGCCTTTCCGCACTTCGCGCACAACGCGCAGGTGGCCTGGTGCGTTACGCATGCGTTCGCGGATATTCACGATCTGTATATCGAGCAGTTCGACCGCGCTGATCCGTCCTGGTACTTGCATAAGGGCGACTGGCTGCAGGCCGCGACGACCACCGAGGACGTCAAGGTCCGCGGCGGAGACTCAGACCTGGTGCAGATCGTGGAGACCATTCACGGCCCGGTGGTCGCCGGGGATCCGGCGCGCGGCACCGCGCTGACGCTCAAATCGGTTCAGTTCTTTGACCTCGACCGGTCGTTTGACTGCCTTCTCCCCATGCTGGCAGCCACCTCGGTGGATTCCCTCTTCCAGGCCGTGCGCGGCTGGGGGCTCATCGACCACAACCTGGTCGCCGCGGATACCGGCGGCCGCATCGGCCACCTGGTGCGCGCGGTGATCCCGCGCCGGCCAGCCATCAACGGGTGGCTGCCCGTGCCGGGGTGGACAGGTGAGTACGAGTGGGACGGCGTCATTCCCGCCGAGCAGATGCCGCGCGTGGATGATCCGGCCCGCGGCTTCATCGTGACCGCTAACAACCGGGTGGTAACAGCCATCCCGGATACAGGTGACTACTTCTGCACTGACGCCCATCCGCCATACCGGGCACGGAGAATCGAGCAGCTCATCGCCGAGCTCGCACCCGCGTCGCCGCAGGACATGGCGACGATCCACCGCGATGATGTCAGCGCACCCGCTCAGCTGTTCCAGGCAGCCCTAGCTGACGTCGCACCGCGCAGCGCAGCCGCCCGGGCCGTCCGGGACATCATGCTCGGCTGGGATGCCCGCATGTCGCCCGGCTCGAGCGGGGCGGCCTGTTACTCCCGGCTGCGCTGGGCTCTGGCCAGGATCGTCGCGGGCCGGTCTGGCCTCGCCGCCGCCGGGAGCGCCGGGCTGATGGAACTGCCCGGCAGCGTCTCGGCCGTCAGCCACCTCTGGTGGGTGCTGCCGGCCCTGCTGCGATCGGGTGATCTGGCGCTGACCTGCGGCAGCACCTGGAATGAGCTGCTGGCCGAGGCGCTCGAGGAGGTCTCGGGCGAACCGCCGGACATCCCGTGGCACCAGCTCCATGCCGCCGCACTCACCCATCCGCTGACGCCACTGCTTCCCGGCGCGCCGCCGGCCCTGAGCCCGGCCGGCGCGGGGGTCGGCGGCGACAACGAGACCGTCTGGGCAAACGGATGCCGAGCCGAGTCCGGCACAGCGGCCGTCTACGGTGCGGTGGCCCGTTACGTCTTCGACGTCGGCAACTGGCAAAACTGCACCTGGATCGTCGCCGGCGGCGCATCAGGAGACCCGGCGAGCCCGCACTACACCGATCAGCACCAAGCCTGGTCCCGATGCGAGCTCATCCCCATGCAGTACGACTGGGACACGATCGCCGCCGCCAGCCCGCAGCTGACCCTCCAGCCACACGACAGCACACCGGCAAGAGCCGAACCGGCATGACTCCCGCGCTTCCGCAATACCAGTGAACCACGGCATACATCAACCCCGCTTCGCACAGCCAAGCGCGCTGCGCCGACCGACAGCAAGCACGCTGAGTCACAGGAGAAGATAGGCAGAACGCTCACACTCCCGCCGTTATGGATTGGCTTCCCGGCCACCGGTTGGCGGAGTTGCCGGTGTTGCGCGCGGATCTGGGTGATCGGGGCGGGTATGGCGTTCGGTCCGGGGAGTGGTGAGCGCGGAGCTTGCGGAAGTACGGGAGCCGCATCTGGTGGCGCCGGTGGCTCCGCGTCAGCTGGCTCGCCCCGGGTCGTGGTGATGCTGACCAGGCCACAGGCCAGGCCCGGTTGGCGAGCGAGACCTCGGCAGTCATGAGGAATACGGGCGGCGGATAAAGGGAGGCGCTTGACCCGGGCACCATCGTGCGGCGACGATCATAGCGTGCGGATTCCGTGGCAGCCGCAGGATTATACGAGGACCTGCGCCCGGTGCGGTTCCACCTGGAAAGTGCCCGGGCCGGCCAGGCGGTGGTGGCGCAGCAGGATGGTCAATAGGTCCCTGGCCAGGTGCGCGGTGATCGCAGGGCTGCTCGCAGGCGCCAGTCAGGAGAACGCCGACAGCATAGCCGAGTCGATCTCGGCGCGGATCCGCCTGGCTGAGTCACTCCGCCATTGCCCGGAATGCCATGCTGATCACTTCACGCAGCGCGCATCAGCAGGCGAGCTGCCTTACTGATCACCAGCCAGGCGTGCGCCGGGCCTGCGTCCGCGGATCAAATTAGCGTGCCTGAAGTGCCTAGCGGAATAGAACCACAGAAGCATGGCTCAGCCAGGTTGTACTCGCTTCAATCCAGCGCCGGGCGCTGAAGGGCAACGCCCGCCGCCAGCCCCGGTCACCCGCCCGTCCGGCAAGAAGATCGTGATGGCCCGGTTCATCCGCACCGATCGGCTCGCCGGCGCCCTGCACCGGCAGGCGCAAAGCGCCCTGAGAGCCCCGCCCGGAGCCCGCGCCCGCTACTACGACGAGCAACGCGATCGCGGCCTAGATCACAACGCCGCGCTGCGGGTAGCGAAGGATGATGCGTCCATTGCGCCCGCCTCGTAATCCATGCGCCATAGTCTGCCCGGGCCCCCGGATTCACGTGCGCTGGTTCAGCGTACGGAGAATCCCCGGGGCCGCGTCGGCGGCCGGCCCGCGGCCAATGCCACGGGGTTTAGGCATTTAGGCCTTGATGGGCGGTTTCCTTTTTGGTGACGTTGCGTGGTCGCCGTTTGCTGGGCATGGCGGGAGCTGGCGTGACGGGGCGGCGGCAGGCGGGTTTCCGCGGGCTGGCCGGG
>WNGE01001958.1_pt1 | contig 25634 bp, 22 predicted proteins | sample 5400651 | NCBI WGS metagenome assembly WNGE01 (sample SAMN13153370, study PRJNA577476) | soil metagenome | isolation source: 60 cm soil or saprolite under grassland replicate 2 | place: USA:California | collected 2016-06-15 | reverse complement strand
CGTCAGCGAACGCAATGCGATTCTGGGAAAATCGCGATTGCTTAAACTGTAACGAAGCCAAAAGATCTCGCCGGCATGAGCAGAATGTGGTTCCCTCTTTGTTCTTTTCTCCGCGCGTGCAGACGGCGTCTGTTTGCCAGGGAAACGTTGCTCTGCGCTCTCGCTTTATCGTCCGGTTCTCTCGTTGTCATGCTCAATCTGCCCGTGCTGTGGCGCGATTACGACGGGTTTGGGCAAATCACCGCGCCGCCGGGACATCTAACCATCCTGGCCTTCCCGCCTTTGTATCCATTCTTGAGCAGGCTCCCGGTCCTTTTTGTGTCGGCTCTGTCCGGATTGGCCCATCCACACTCGCTCGAGATCAACATCAATCGACCAATACTACTGAACAACCTCGGCCTCGTCCTCCTTGTCGGCGCGCAGCAGCTCGCCCTTCTTTTCGCCCTCGCTCTCCTGGTCGTAAAGTGTTCGCGGCGCCCCCTCGTCCGATGCGTGATCATCGTCGTCTTACTCTGCCATCCGGTCCTCTTCGTAATCGCGCAGTTTGTTTCATCCGAAGCACTCGCCACCATCCTGGCCATCACCTTGATCGCCATCGCGGTGCACCTTGCCAGCGAAGACGAGCTTACGCGCAACGGATTGATCGCTCTCGGACTCTGCCTTTACGCCAACGTGATGACCCGGCACAACGCGCTGGTTTATTTTGTGGTCCTCCCATTGGTTTTTCTGTTCGGAACGATTACATTTCTTCCAGACCAAAGGAAGCGACGCGCGCATTTTAGAAAATTTCTGATCACATCCGCGGTCGGCGCGGCCGCCTTCATTGCCGCGAAGTTGACGGTCCTCGACTTGTGCCTCGCCTTCCACGAACCGTATCGCTCCGTGATCGGCCGGAGCCTGATCTACCGGTTCGATTTGATCGATCGAATGCCGGCCGAAGAGAAGGCCGCTTACCTGCGCAAACTGCAAACCTCCGCGTCCGATCCCATCACGAAACAGGCGATTCCCGCAGTCCTGATGGCTAAAGGATATTGGGGCAACTCCATGCGCGTGATCAAAGATTTAATCCAGCTTCAGGATAAAAGACTGGGCGGTAAAAAGCTCGACGCGCGGGCCGATCATTACCTTAACGAGATATGTCAGCTTTGTTATCAGGCCCCCCCGCCCGCTCTCTTCGCGGACATACGCGCCACGATTGTTCATTCGCTCAGCCGCACGACACCGAGCGACATAATCCAGTTCCTCTATCAAAATGCCAAGCGCTCGCTCGCGCTTTATCGATCTAGCTCGGATTTGCGCAAGAAAACCGGGCACCTTGCAAGTTGTTCGGCCGATGCGGACTCCCAAATTCAACGCGCCGAGGAAACGTGGTGGCTGCGCGGATTCGACCCTATTCCCTGTGGAATTACTTTTAGCGTTATCCTTGCCCTGGCAATCATTTTACGCAGCCTCGGTCGCTTCCAAGGCGATGCGCTTCGCCTTCTCCTTGCCCTCGGCGTGGTAAACGTTCTTATGATGGTTGGGACCTTGTCTCTCACTCCCTACATCCCCCGCTACGTCCTCCCCAGCTGTGTCATCAACGCCGGGGCGCTCGCCATTTTACTCGGCGGACTTGATAATCTCTTTCTTCCCGGTTGCTTTCGCAGAAAAGATCTACATAATAGCACTCCAAGACGCGGGGTGGAGCAGCCTGGTAGCTCGTCAGGCTCATAACCTGAAGGCCGCGGGTTCAAATCCCGCCCCCGCAACCAATTTTCTATGTTGTGTTGGGCCTTTCGCGAGGTGGCTTATAATCCGGCAGCTGCCGGACCGCGGGTTCAAATCCCGCCCCCGCAACCAACGCGATGAAGCTCTACCGCGTTTACATCCTAGAGAATCCTGAGCGCAGATTTTACATCGGAATTAGCGAAAATTTGGTATTACGAATCCGCCAACATAACGCCGGGGAATCGCGCTGGACGAAGGGAAAAGGACCATGGGAGCTCGTGTGGCAGAGCGAACTTCTTTCGCTTTCCGACGCACGGAAACTTGAAATTCGGTTGAAAAGGCAGGGACGCGGGAAAGGTTTTTATTCAATGACAACATTAGTTCGCCCAGGCGTATAATCCGGCAGCTGCCGGACCGCGGGTTCAAATCCCGCCCCCGCAACCAATTTCCAGGCGAAGTTTGGCGGTCAAACGAAGCTTGCCGTAACGGATCAGCTGCGCAAAATTGCCGCGCCCAATATCAAATCGCGATCCAGCGTAGCTCAGTGGTAGAGCGGTCGGCTGTTAACTTCTTTCAGGAGCATTTTCGCTCGTCTGCATTTTCCCCTCGTGAATAGCTCAAAATGCGGTTTTCAGAAGGAAAACGCCGATCAAAACGCGCTATCCCACATACATCTCATGTTACTACCAAATTGAATGACCAGTATCAGATCTGAGTGACAATGACTTTCCGGAGCGAGTGCGAGCCTTTACGCACGCGCACGCGCACGCGCGAGCGATGTATCAGCTTTGTCAGCTCAGCTTGGCCCGAGGTCGGGGGAGCAGCGCTTGGGCTGAGTTATCGTACTTCCCGAGGTCGACGAAGGCTGACATGAACGAATAATCAGCAGGTCCGGAATCCCTCCCGCCGGCGGAAAATAAAAACGCCGCATTGGTTGTTGCGACGTGCTATGGCGCGCTTTTAGCTGCGCAAACGCATTCGTGAGGTTCCCAGTAATCCGACGTGCCGGGCTTGTGTCGTTTTCGGCTGTAATTACATTTCTCACTCCGAATGCGCCAGCAGATAGTGGAATCGCTGCGCGCTACCCCGGCGACAAGAACATCGAGAGCGACCCGGCCGTCATCTTGGCGGACGACTTCGAGGGTTACACCTCGCCATCGGAACTCACGGCCAAGTGGAGCAATGTCGGAGTGCAAGCGAATCTGCGCATCGCCGCGGAAGCCGGGAACTACTACGCGGGCGGAAAAGCTCTGGAGATGAAACTGCCGATCAGCACGACCGAAGTAGTCAATAGTGTCGGCAAGAAACTCAGTCCAACGCAAGACGTTTTGTTCATCCGCGCCTACACGAAATTCGACCCCAATTACGAGGTCAGCGGTGGTTCCAATCACAACGGATTACGCATTAGCGCCGGTAATGTAATCACCGGCCAACCCGCGCCGGCAGATGGCACCGGATTCTTCTTGATGTCTGTGCAGAATGACATTCAAGGCACGGTCAGGCCCGGTGAAGTCAACCCCGGTTATTTCCACATCTATTCGTATTGGCCGAAACAGCGGCAGGCTTACGGCGACCACTGGTACTCCGACGGATGGGTCATACCGTTCGGCGCCGGGGATTGGCTACTGTATCCGGCGCAGTACCCGGACTTCAAGCCGCTGCCGAACGTGCAGCCGAAGTTGGGCGAGTGGTTCTGCTACGAGATCATGGTCAAAGCGAACACCATTGGCAGAAACGACGGCGAGGTGGCGTGGTGGTACAACGGACAGTTAATCGGACGGATTCCGGATTTGTTTTTGCGATCAATCGACAGCTTGAAGGTCGATTTCGCGGCGCTGCGATTCCACGCCACCTCTAATACTATCCGCGTGAACAAGAAGTGGTACGACAATGTGGTGATCGCCAAGAGCTACATCGGCCCAATGGCCACAGCCACGCCATCGCCTACTCCCACCGCCACACCAACTCCCACCCCGACTGCAACACCTACTCCGACGCCGACGCCAACCCCAACACCGACCCCAACTCCTACACCTACTCCTACATCTACTCCAACTCCAACACCAACTCCTACTCCGACTCCGACTCCAACACCAACATCTACTCCTACACCTACACCTACTCCAACTCCATCTCCATCTCCCGTCGTAACTCCAGCACCAAGTCCTACACCTACTCCCACACCTACTCCCACACCTACTCCCACACCTACTCCCACCCCGACTCCAACCGCCACTCCCACGCCAACCCCGATTCCAATCGTAACGCCGCCACCTAGTCCGACACCAACTCCAACTCCCACCCCCACTCCCACGCCAACCGTCACCCCCACTCCCACGCCAACTCTAACCCCTGCTTCAACACCAGACGCGACAGCTACGCCGACATCGACGCAAAAGAAGGGACGCGGGAAGGGACGTGGGAAGGGCCATCGGCCGCCTTCGCCTACGCCTACGCCTACGCCAATTCCCTGATTGCGTCGTCAACACCCGACGCCAACCTCTGTACGGACTCAAGCTCAGACACCAAGCTCAACAGAAACACAGAGCAGCAGATTTTTTACACCCCGTGTACTCAGCTTGCCCGAGGTTACGTACTCGCGAGCCCGGCAATCTGCAGCCTAAGGTTTAAACAGCCGGGTTCGGTTTAGCCGCCGCCGAGAGACCCGCAGATTCTCGTTGAGGTAAGGTCCTCAATGACCCAAACAGAATAAGAACCTGACGCGTTTACAACCACGTATATGCGGCCGCGAACAGAGTCCGCCGCGATTCCCTGCGGCGTGTTTCCCGTTCCAAGAGAAATTCTTCCCGCAAAACTGCCTGCCTCCGCGCCCCAAACCTCAATGGTATTCGCAGCCGGGTTCATCAGATAAACGTGGCGCAGGCCGGTATTGACGGCTATTTGGGGCCCTGGAGTGTAGCCGAGTGAAATAGTTTTTGCCACTGTGTCTTTTACTGCGTTGATGAGTTGCAGGTTGCTTCCTGACGTGGCATACAGTTTCTGTCTCTCCGCATCACCTGCCAGTACCGTGCCGAAACCGGTCGGTGTTACGGTAAAAGTCGTCGGATCCACCTCCTCGGAAACACCGCTAGCCGTGACGTAGAGCTTCCCGTTAACTGGATTAACGACGATAGCCCCATTACACCCCCAGTCCCAATCGGCCCCGCAATCAAGGCGAATGTGTTCGCATCGAACACAAAGACTGGATCATTTCCTGCGCCACATTGCGCGCCTGCCCAAATCCGCTGCCCATGGCAATCGAAGGCGGTTTCTCCGGGACAGAAGCCTACTGTATTGGCAAAAATTTGCGTATTCGTGCTGCCCGAAAAGGTCAGCACCTGCCCACTGGTGAAATTCCCGGTCCAGAAATTGTCGTTCTTCAAGTCTACGCTCACGCCGTTGAGATCGCTTATAGTCATCAGGACGGTCAAAGTTTTCCCGTCAATAACTGTCAGGGTCCCTCCTGAAGAAAAGCCAGCAGAGACATAAACGCGATTTAGAACTCGACTGACTGCGACCTGCCCCGTTGCTTAGCTTGACGGAATTGGAATTTTGGCAAGGACAGTTTGCGCAGCCGCGCCCGTTGCGGTCAATAGTATGAGCAGTAACGTAGACATGGCCGATAATACCAGTTTCTTTGTCGCTCTCTTGGCAGACTCTATTGTTCTCATAAATGTTCCTTTCGTCCTATTCGGTTTTGCCCGACGATGCGCCCAATACCTAATAAATCGCAAGCAAAAAGTGTGAGATTGGATGTGAGGCAATGTCCGACCTTCCAGCCTATCGCTTAGGCCATGACGCCACGTAACGCACCAGCAACTTTCCTGATCGGGTGCGTTCATTCACGTGGGCAACGCCGATTACACCGGTTGTATTGCGAATTACATTTCTACTGACCCTAATTTGCAGCTGCTGCGTCTGCGAGGTCAGAGAGTGTCCGTGTCAGTCGCAGTGTTGTTGGCGGTATTTGGATCGATGACTCCTGTCGGAATCGAGACCGTGGCGGTGTTGGAGATAGAGCTTGTAGCAGATGCGCTAATAGTCCCGGTCGCCTTATAAGTAATGTGACTACCTGAGGGCATAGCGACTGTTTGGGACACATCCCCGCTGCCGCTGCTCGTGAAACCTGTGGCGCCGCCGCTTTGTGTCGCGGTAAATGTGACCCCAGTAAACGTGCTGGGGAAGTGGTCTTGGATAACCGCGCCAGCGATGTTGCTTGGGCCAACGTTCGTCACAACGATCGTGTATGTGTCTTTCGTTCCCGGCACAGCAGCAGTCTTGCCGTCAGTTACCGTAACTTTCAGGTCGGCTTTGACGGTTATGCTGTCCGTATCGGTTGCGGTGTTGTTCCCGGGATTTGGGTCATTGAGTCCAGCCGGCGGAGTAACGCTTGCCGTGTTGGAAATGGTGCCGGTCGCACTCGGATTTACCTTCCCTTTCGCCTTGTAAGTGATCTTGCTGCCCGACGGCATCACGACTGTGTCATTGATATTGGCTGCCCCGCTCGCGCTAAAGCCAGAAGCACCGCCCAGTTGAGTAGCTGTGTAGCTAACGTTCGTGAAGATCGTCGGGAAGGCGTCTGTAATCGATGCACCACCAACAAATCCGGGTCCTAAATTGATGACATTAATCGAATAGGTGTCTTGCGCGCCGGCGGCGACTGCTGTTTTCGAATCGTTTACAGTTATCTTAAGATCGGCCGGTGCCGGGCACGGTGTCGGCGCCGGTATCGCAAGCATATCGGCACGCCGTGGCGTAATGCCGCCTGCTTGGCCCGCATAGGTACCACTGTTGACTATAAAGTTCTGCAGGGCAGCATTCTGGAAGTCTTTCTTGTATATCTCCATACCACGTATTTTTAGGTCAAGCGCGACATGCAGAGTTGCATCGAAGTCGTCGGCTGAGATTGCGGGATTTAGAGTTTCGCCATGTGTCGGGTTGGTTGTCCAGTGCCCGAAGAGTTCGTTGGCGGGAGGATAGTTCGACGTAGTCGTACTGCTCTGAAGCGGAGCAACCGCGTAGCCAAAGTGGCAATTGTAGGTGTTCGCTGCATAGTCGCTGACCTCTCTCATGGAGCTAAGCGGATCTTCAGCTGCATTCGATGGGTTGAACGGCGGAACCGGGTATCCCATCACAGTCGTGTTAGGAAATGCGCTCATGTAGAAGTCGATGATCTGCTTCGACGATGATTTCCAGGCATCCACCTCCGCCTGTGTCGAGCCGAGAGCCGCCGTGTCGAGCGTTCCTGGCGCGAGGTCCCACTCGTCGTGGTTGCCTATACCGGCTATTATGACATAGGACACCGCAGGGTTGCTGTCGTAGCGCGCACCAAAGTCGGTGATGAACTTCTGCCACCGAGTCATGAAGACGGGGTCGCCAGGAACAGGAATCGTGCGGCCGATGGCTCCAGGTGTGTCCTGCATGGTGTAGGACTGCGCGTTGTAAGGAGCCGCATAGAGCCATGCGGGGCAATCTTTACCAGCGTTAATAGATATTCCGCATTTCTTGTTATTGGCAGCGGCCCATGCAACTGCATCATCTAGGTACTGCCAAGTGTAGATATCTGGAGTTGCTTCTACGTCCGACCACCTTAGCAGCCAGCGCACGCCATCGCAGTTTGCGTTGCTTATAGCGGTTCCTGCTGAGGTGACTGCTTGGTTGGTTGCTGACAAAAAACCACTCGGGAAGATATACATACCTTTCGGTGCTTCCTTCATCGTGGTAGCGTGGGCTGATGCTGCGATCAGACAGAGCAGCAGAATCAGTTTCGGCAGCGTGTTCATCGTTTAGCTTGTGTCATGGTTCAGGATTGACCTCGGTCGCTTCAGATTTATTTGCACCGAAGCATGTGCGCCAACGTTCACGGGCTGTCCAGCTTATTCGCTGAAACTCGGATTATCGGTCGGTCCCAGAGGGATCGAGACGCGGAGAATCCCGGGCCCTTGCTTCCAACTCAGTTCAGGCCCCTCAAATGAAACGGCTTTTTGTTAGAATTTTAGTGTTGCTTGCAGGGATCCTAGTGGCGGCGGCGTGGTTATACTTCTCACCCTACATTACGGTTCGACACATCAGAGCATCGATAGCACGGCACGATGCTAATGCTCTATCGCGTGATATCGATTTTCCCACACTAAGAACAAATCTCAAAGAACAGCTCCATTTTCTAGTCATGAACGAATCGATAAGAAGCAACGTAAAAACCCACGATTTCCTCTCGCTGCGGGAAGCCGTTCTTGCGGGGTTAGTTGATGCCTACGTCACTCCAACGGGTATCGACCGACTGCCTGCCGCAACACAGGATTTGTTCGGGCTCGATTGCACATCATGCACTTATGATTCACTCTCGCAGTTTTCCGTCACCCTAAAAAAGGCAGATGACGCTAAGCTAATTCTGACTCGCAGCGGCTTACGCTGGCGAGTCACGAACCTGTGGGTAGTTGATCCGGTAACGTCTACTACGAAGCGACTCCCCATCACTGCGACGCCAACGCCGACACCGTGACGGACGGGCAGACTCACGAGTTCTTCGCGCCCTCAGTGGCGGAAACGATGACGGTGCGCGCGAAATCCGACCGCCTTGGGCATTTTGATTTTTTCGAGGGGGTGAATCAGGGGTTCAAGCACCGTCGTCACTAAAAAGGATGTCAATTTCGCGGACAGTGTCCGATTTAACGGGCAAGATCCAGTCAGCCGGAGTGGAAAAGCAACCGGGCGTGGAGCATTTGAGGTGCAAAGCGCGCAGGTCATTAGTGCCGCCTACTACTTCGATCTGGCGGCCCGAGATTACATTCCTGCAGATAGTGCAATAGAGCTGGTCGTCGAGGGAGTTCCATGCTCGGCTTTCATCGAGCCGTCGCAAAGCTGCGAGCTTATCTTCTGCGACTGGTCGGATCGGCTGCGAGGGAGAAAACCTGCTGCCGATGGTGCAAATTCCGTCGCGATTTGCAAGAACACAGCGGCTGCGCGATGAGCGCGAGAGTCGGTCACCGTTTGACTTTCACGCGTCACCTTTCCAGGATTTTAGTAGCAATGATAAAGATAAAGCCGCCGCGCTACCAAACACTCATCGAGCGTTCAATTACCGCCGGCGGTTTTGAAACAGAAAAGTATTATGTGATCGATTCCCGAACGAACGCACGGATCGTAAAGTGTCGCAATCAACAGGAATCTGAGAAAATTGCGAGTGGCTTAAATGCTGCGACAAAATTTCGCTGGGTAAAGCTCCTTTCCGATTGAAGCATGCCTCGCCGCTTAGTGCTGACCACGCAACCGCGAAAATAATTGTGTTCATATCGCCGGATCAGATACTCGCGATTCAATGGGCGTACTCCTAGGCAACGTTCGGGCGCGTCGCATTCCCGTTAGCGCCTTTTAGCGCTATTCGCATGACGCGTTTGACGACGCCGCCACTTCGTTTGGTGTCGCCTCGATCTGCGTGCCTTTTTTGCGTCGACGCTTACCGCGACGGAAAACAATTCATTGTTAAGGCCGATGATTTGTTCACCGCGTTTCTTTCGCTGGAGAGAGAACTCGACAAAGTCGCCGCTCTGCTCCGCTTCGCGGTTGAACTTCTGCGCGCGAATATCGGCGACGATCTTCCGAAATTGTTGGTGGGTTGGAGTAAGCCTAATCGGTGTTGGGCGTTTGCGATACCTTCAGGTGTTTGGCCGGGTTCTCGGCAATGATCTTGTCTCTGACCGCCATCTCCAGCACGTCGCGAATTAAGGTCAAAGCCGCGTTATAGTAGCTCGCGCTCTTTTCCCCGTAATGCCGCGCGAGCCAGGGCGACACGTCCGAAGGCGTCACCGTGCGCAGCGGCAGCGAGTCGATGGCAAACCAAGTCTCCTTCAGTTGCGCGAGCACCGCCCGCTTCTTCTCTAGTGTGGAGCTGCACCCGTGAGAGTGTCCGCGTAAGCATCCAGCACGGTCGCAAAGATCGTCTTGCCTTTGCTGGCGTCGGTCCGCTTCAGATCGCGGTTGAACTCCGCCAGTTTTCGCCGGGCCAGCTTATAGTCACCCGTGCCGAGCCTGCGCCTGTAGAGCTTGCCTCCGAAGCGTACCCGTGCGAAATAAGCCCCGGTTGGTTGATAATAGTAGAGAGCTACTCCAGACCGCTTCCAGATAGTGTTTTTCATGTGTCAGGCGGTGTAAGAGTATCACAAAACGGTGACAATCACGAATCTGGCGGTGACGAAAATAGGTTGTAACACTCTGATTCACAACAGTTATTCCAGCGTAGCTCAGTGGTAGAGCGGTCGGCTGTTAACCGATTGGTCGTAGGTTCGAATCCTACCGCTGGAGCCAATGCCAATGTTTTGGGTTTATATCATGCAAAATCCAAAGGACCGTTTTTACGTCGGGCACACCGACGACTTAATTGCGCGCGTCGCCAATCATAATCGCGTCGATAAGACCTTAGGGAAATTTACGCGCAAGAATGGCCCTTGGGTTTTGGTGTGGTCTGAACAGCACGCTGCGCGTTCAAGCGCGATGCGCCGCGAGCACCAAATCAAATCTTGGAAATCAGCCAAGCGCATTCGGACCACGCTTCTTGCCCTGACCAGTTAGCTCACTGGTAGAGTCCCGACACAGTCGGGATTAACCGATTGGTCGTAGGTTCGAATCCTACCGCTGGAGCCAAACTGGATACGAATGACAATCGACACCTCGCAGTGCTCTTGGTTTGTTTACGTCCTTCGTAACCCGGATGGAAAACTTTACATTGGCCAAACGGACAATATACCCCACCGGTTGCACCAACATAACGACCGACCCACACGCTCACCCGAACAACGAAGCGCTTTCGCGGACCGTGGCAGCTCGTCTACTCCGAAGCCGCAACATCCCGCTCCGCTGCTTAGCTCGGGAAAAAGCGCTAAAATCCGGCCAAGGCAGAGCTTGGCTCAAGAGGCAAATCGGCTGTTAATCCGCCTCAGGCGGATCGTAGGTTCGAATCCGACCGCTGGAGCCAAAACAATCCGACGTTTCGTTTCGTTTCTTTAGGCGCTGCGCAACCGGCTCAGGAGGTCCTGCGATTGATCGCTCGAAAAAGCTGTAAGCCTCTTCGGTTCAGCCGTTTGACTTACGGCTCAAAAAGTAAGTCCGAGAGGAAATCCGGCATCAATTATGCTTTTATAGGTATCATGTTTTTCATTATCATCAGCGGTGCCCTCACCCTCAGCTCTGCTATGACATTGGCATTCATGGCCTTCAAAGCGCCAGAGGCTTACGAAACCAAGCACGGCTTGCAAGTGATTCGCCGAATTTCCAAGAAGCGTTCGAGCGAAAGGTTAGCCGGTACCTTGGCGCAAGCCCGCTAAGCTGCCAGCTTAAAGCCTAGAGATCCAAGGGAGCTTGGGCAAACGCCAGCTTCCTAATGTAGCGAGGAAACCGCCGATGCCCGCGGTTGAATCAAAGTTTCCTTGGACACTTCCATTTGCAGGGAACGCCCCAGAAATTCCAATAGCACGCGGACGCGCTCCGAAGCGGGCAGCAACTGAGTGACCAGAACTTCCAGTCCTTGCAACGGTCCATGCGCAATTTGCACCTCCTGGCCGACCTTAATCTCTGGATCGAGCGTGACCAATTCGTCGGCCTCCATCCTTTGCCGCAAAGCTTCAATGGTCGCTGAATCAATTGTTGCCAGCCGATCTCCGAACTGGACAAGACCGCGGACACCGGGGGCATGCTCAACGCGGCGCCCCTCAGTGACGTAATCGAATTGCGCAAAAAAATAGCCCGGAAACATTGCCTCCACGAACCAAACCGCGCCTCTCCTGGTCAATTTGCGCATGCGCAGCCGTGGAGCGAAACAGGTAATCTGGTATTGTTTTCGCAGGCCAATAGCGGCGAGGTGCTCGCGCTTGGTTTGGGCTCGCAGGCAAAACCAAAATGGCCGATCGGTCGGCAGAATTTGCGGTTGAGACATCGACATTCGCGCGCCTGATTTCTTTCAACCCCTACCAAGGAGCGCGATTTTTTCAACTCCAGCTTTGTACGCGGGCATCCAGCCGAGCTGGATTCAGCCAGAGTGCTGCCCGCTATCTCAGCTTATAAACTTCAACCAGACCGATTCCCGTCCCACCACCACTGCCCGAAAGAATAGCGGTATAGTTTCCGGCCGCGACTGTAACAACCATGGCCGACTCAAGGTCATTCGGTGGCGCAAGCCCTGTTGCCTGAATCGCTGCTTGCTGCGTATTTTTCCAATTATCGTTGGTTTTTACGACGTTGCCGTTGCTGTCCACCAGAGTTACCACCGGGTCCGCCAGAGCGCCTGCGATGCCAAATGGCGGCGCGGCGAGCGTCGGCCCAAGTCCGCGCACGACTATCTGCGTACTGCCATTGCCTCCGCTCGTGATAATACCGCCAATCATCACGTTGTTACCAGTGCCAACGAAACCTCGAGTTGAAACATTTGTTAGCTCGGCAAAAACGCCAGGACTTATATCGTACACTTCCACCAACCCAACGCCAGTGGTCCCATTCTTGCCAGAGAGGACGGCGGTATAATTCCCCGGCTGCAAGATTTGCAGGATGCCTGATTCGAGATCATTCGGAGGTGCAAGCCCTGTCGCTTGAATCTGAGCTTGCTGTGTGTCTTTCCAATTATCGTTAAACCAAAATGGGTTTCCACTACCATCGAAGAGTTGCAGCGTTGGATCGGCCAGCACTCCAGTGACGTTAAACGGTGGTTGACTCAAAGTAGGACCGAGACCACGGACTACGACTGATTTCGAGTCGGTTCCGGTAACGATAAATCCGGCGATGGTAACGCCTGAGCCTGTTTGAACAGAGGCGCGGGTCGAGATGTTTGTTAATTGGGCCGTGGGCGGCTCGAAAGCTAGCCCGCCGATAAACCTGGTATCACTGTGCGGTGCGAAAACTGTAGAGGATCCGTTGGGAGCGACCTTCCTGATCGACATACCGGCAAACTCACCCACAAAGAGATTCCCATCGCGATCAAAGGCGAGTGACCGCGGCGCATTTAAGGCAGGGTTATATGTGCCAAACGTGCCAAGGGGCGATCCGGTGGAGGAGAACTTTCGCACCGTGTTAGTGCCCAAGTCGGCTTCGTACAAATTGCCAGCGCTATCGAACGCCAAGCCCTCCGGCAGCGTCAGCCCGGTGGAAACGAATGTGCTTACCATGCCGTTAGTCGTAATCTTAACAATTCGGCCCGTGCCAGGGCTTCCGTTACCCAGCTCGCTCACGTAAAGGTTGCCTGCTCTGTCGAACGCCAATCCAGTCGCCCCTGGCACAGACGAGTTATTGAACTGCGTCACCGTTCCAGTTGGCGTGATTTTGAAAACCTTGCCAGCATTGGCATCTCCCGCATAAAGATTGCCGGCCGCGTCGAAAGCCAGACCGGTCGGAATCAGGCCGGTGGCAAACATTGGCGTAATTGTGCCATTCGGAGCAATTTTGGCGATCGCAGTAGCAGTTGATGCGAACAGATTTCCTTTGCTATCAAACGCAAGCCAATCGGCGTCAATACCGGGGACAAAAGTGCTTTCGGTGCCTGCCGGCGTAAATTTGTAAATGGCATGGCTATTTAGTCCGCCATCGTAAAGATCGCCGGCGGCGGCTTGAACGGAGCTCAGACAAAACTCTGCTGCCAACAAGCTGGCAGCAAACAGGATTCCCTTGAATAAATGCTTCATTTTTATTGCTTCCTCACGCTCCCGCCATGATCGCACAATGCTGGATTAAACACCAGCAAGGCCTCGATAGATTTTTACCGCAGGAACGAAAAATGTCATAAGCAAAAAACCGGGCAGGACTTGGGATCCTGCCCGGTTAGTAAATCTAACTTGTTATTAGCTTTGGAACTTGGCCCGGAGAGCCCCGACCGTGAACAACGCTACACCGAGCAGCGCTACCGTCGAACCACTGTCCGGAGTCGGAGTCGCTGTCGAGTTTCCGGCGAAGCTAAACTCGCTAGAAGTTCCGCCATTCGATTGTGTTGAAACAAAGGACCAGGTGCCAGGGGTAAGATCAAATCCAGGTCCTGAAACGAAGCCTGTTCCAATAATGACCAGCGCGAAATTGGACTGAGAATCGATGTGTGAGTCAACCAATTGGAAGGTAAATCCGCCCACTGACCAGAGACTTGCGTAAGCCGTGGGAGGATTGAAAACGTAAGGCGTCGCGAACGCCACGGCCGAGTTGAGCGGAACGCTACTGAAGTCGCCCGACGTGCCGGAGACAACTGCCATATCCCATGTGTTTACCTGTTTGGCAGTACCCAGGCTGGTTGTGTCGAAGACTACTTCACCGGCGAAATCGATGTCGCCGCTGATTTGGGTTGCTTGTGCTGACAGAGCAAAACCTGCGGCGACAACCATTGCCGTCAAGCTTGCCAGAAGAGGTTTAATTAGTTTCATATGCCCTTGTTTTCCTTTAGTGGAGTTTTATTCAGCGGGAGTAATAGCAATGCCCGTGCCAAGATTTGACGTAATGGCGCAACAACTTCGCTACCAGACGCTTGTGTTTCAAATAGAAATTTAGCCGTTTCGCGAATAAGCATCGAAGTGTAAATATCTCCGACGAATGACTCGATTGCCAAGGGAAACCCATACCTAAGTCCCTGAAATCGAGCAATGTGTCTATTTGCTTATTGCCATTAAGCAATCCGACGTTTTCCAGTATTTCTAACGTCTCTGATCTGCCGTTTGATCCAGCTCAACGATAGCGTCTTTCGCCTGCTTCGCGAGGTCGTCCGGAATGCCCGCCGCGAGGGCTCGGTCAAGAATCTTTTTGGCCTCTGTCTTGTGTCCTAATTGAAGATGCGCCATCCCCAACATAAAAAGCGATTTTCCCTCCAGCGGCTTCTTCGCTTCACTCTCCTGAAGGAATTGCACCGCCCGCGCGTATTCTTTCCGCTGGAAACTTAAAATTCCCAATGTTTTCGCCAGACCCGGATCATCCACCAGGCTGCGGCGCGCTTTGCTCGCGAGCTCGTAAGCTTTGCCCGCGTTAGCCGGCTCGTTTGCATAAATGGCAGCGAGCCGTTTTTGCGCCGGAGCAAAATCAGGCCATTTCTGAAGGATGCCGTTGTAGATTGCGCTGGCTTCCGCGGTGTCGCCTTTTTGCAATCGAATGGACGCTTTTACCATTAACGCCGGCACGTAATCCGGCTGCGCGGCCAGTGCTTTCGTCACCTCATTCTCAGCGTTAGCGGGAATCGTGTCGTCCGAATCCAGAAGAGCCATTGATAGAAATAGTGCTGCATCTCCTCGTTCAGGAGAGGCGGTCGGTCCATTCGCGATGCGTCGCATTGCTTCCTGCGCCTCGTTAGTTTTACCAGTGCTGTAAGCGGCCCAGGCTAAATCGCGCGTCACTGCCAAATCATCGGGCAAACCGCGGCTGCCTTCCTGCAAAAGGCTGTAGGCCCAGGGAAAGTTGCCAGCCTGATACGCAATATGACCCGCAGTCGCGGTGACATGCGCGTCCGCCGGAGCCAGTTCGCGCGCTTTCTTCGCATACTCCAGCGCCTTGGCATTATTTTTTAGAGGCCCTGCATTCAATTGCGCCAAGGACAGCGCTGCTTCCATTAACCTCGGATTAGCCTGGAGCGCCTTCTCGTACGCCTGAGCCGCCTTATCTGCGGTGCCCGCTTTTGCGTAGGCCGCGCCCAGTCGCATCAAGGTAACGGGGTCGTTCGATTTCTCCTTTGCAAATTTTTCCAGATCGGCCGTCGACAAATTACCGGCTTGCGAAAGGAGGGCTAGCCGGCTTTTTGCTTCATCTTTGCCAGGAAAATCGCCCGGAACTGCAACTGCCTTTTCCAAGGCGGCGCGGGCCTCATCCAATCGGCCCATCATGTAGTTTGCCATTCCGAGGTGAAATTGAATCTCGCCTTTGCCAGGCGACTTGGCGGCACTTTGCTCTAATAGCTCCGCCGCTTCCTGGTATTTACCTTGTCGATACAACACCCAACCAAAAGTATCTTGGACGCTCGGCTCGGCCGGAGCCAATTCGTGCGCCTTACGCGCGAGCTCAGCGGCTCGATCGAGATTGTTGAGCTTCTCGCTATAAATGTAGGCGAGATTATTCAATGCTGGAATAAAGTTGGGATTCAAAGCCAGCACCTTTTCGTAACTATCGCGCGCTTTGGCAAAATCACCCATTTGGCCATAGATTATTCCAGAAGTTAAGAGCGCCGGGGAATATTGCGGATTCTTCGCCAAGACTGTTTCCAATTCCTTCAACGCGTCCGGAAGCTTGTTGGTCTGAACGTAGATAGCGACAAGAAGATTGTAAGGAGCACCCAGGTTCGGATCGAGCTCGATCGCTTTCTTCAGCGCAGTCTCGGCCGCGGGAAAATTCCTTTCCATCACATAGCTTCTTCCGTGAATGTAATAGGCCGGGGGCGAGTTCGGCTCCTTTTTCAACATTGCATCCGCCCGCTGATGGACAGTAGAAAATGCCTTGGCCTCAAGGTCGAGATCGGTCATTTGATCAAGCGCGACCACATTTGCTGGATTAAGTTCGAGCGCCTTTTCGAAGGCTTTGCGTGCTTCATCATTCTTCTTTTGTTTCTTTAAAATCACTCCCAGAACCAGATAGGATTGCGAATCTTCCGGCGTCTTCTTTATTTGCTCGCGAATTAGAGAAGCCGCATCTTCCGAACGGCCTACTGCCTGGTAGGCATCGGCCAAAAGTGTTCTTATTTGAGTGACATCCGGCCTGAGCTGTAATGCTGATTCCAGTGGTGCGATGATAGATCGAGGATCGCCAGCACGAAGGCGCAGTTGGGCTAGAAGGACAATAGCATCGACGTACTTGGGCGCGATTGTAATCGCTTGCTCCAGTTCGTTCATCGCCTGAGTTGTATTCCGGGCCTGAAGGTAGGCGAGGGCAAGCTGATACTTAATCAACGGGTTGTTTGCGATTGATTTGTCAGCGCGCTCAAGTATGTCGGTTCCCTGTTTGAGATCGCCTTTGCCTAACAGGGCCTGCGCCTGGACCACCCGCGCTTCGATGTTATCCGGGTCCCGACTAAAAACGTTTTGGAGCAGCGCGATTACGTCATCGTATTTCTTCTCCGATTGCGCGAGCTTCGCCTGAAGAACCCATGCCCCGATAAAATCGCGTGCCTGCTTAGTGAGATCTTGAAGGTAACTTTTGGCTTCTTCCTTGTCACCTGTCTGGATCTTGAATTCGGCATAAGTCAGTCGTTCCCGCGATCGAACGGGACTAAGGTCTGCCGCAGCTTTAACTTCCTGCCCTGCTCGCGCGTTATCTTTCTTGTTTAGCGCCAGCTCGGCCAGTCCGATATGCGCCTGCGCGCATTTCGGATCAAGGGAAAGAGCGTGATTCAGTACCGCTTCGGCTTTGGCCGGGTCTCCTTTACGGATCGCCATCGCCGCATTAGCCACCTCAAGGTAAGGGTTGTCGCGTTGCGGAAATTTCTGCAGCTCCTGTTCAACCGTCTGGATTTGCTCCGGGTTAATGGATGTCTGCGCCAGAAGGGCAAGAGCGGGTCCGTTGTCAGGCGCTTGCTTCAAGATCTCGGTTGCTTCCTTGAAGGCGTCATTCGGCTGGCCTACTCGGAGATAGACCAAGGCAAGCTTGTAGCGACAGTCCAAATCTTTGGGAGCAAGCTCGCGCGCTTTCAACAGAAAGGCTCCCGCACGCGAGGGGGCGCCTTCGTCCGCCCACATTGCCCCGCAACGAGCGTAGGCAACGGCATTATTTGGATCAACCCTCAGGACCTTTAAATATTCGATCTTGGCTTGGTCGTACTCGCCGGCTTTGAAGTACTTTTCTGCCTGTGCCAGGTAACGGGATTTCTTCATCTCCGAGGTGCAACTGCAATTAACGAGCACCAGTGCCAGGATTGCGGTTAAACGGAGGACTTGAATTGGTGATTTATACATTTCTTGTTAATTATTTGAGATTACCGCCCAACGTTTACTCGCGCGAGATCCCGAGCCTTTCCATCAGCTCATATAAGGTCGGCCTGCTAATTCCCAGTTCCGCCGCTGCCGAACTAATCCGGCCGAGGTTGCGCTTCAGCGCACGCTGGACCATTTCTCGCTCCACGTTTTCGCGCGCTTCTTTCAACGTCGTTGAAGATGAAAAACCTATCCCGGTGGATAGCTCGAGGTCCTTCTCGGTAATTCGCCTGCTATCTGCCATGATCACCGCACGCTTGATCCGGTTTTGCAACTCCCGGACATTTCCCGGCCAGGGATGTCGATTAATTGCCCGTAAAGCTTCCGGCACAAAAGCGATGTTGGCCTTGCCGTTTTGAGCAGCGTACTTTTGCAGAAATTCCTGCGCCAACAGAATGGCATCGTCCCCACGTTCCCGCAAAGGCGGCAGACTGATTACCAGCACCGCCAGCCGAAAGTATAGATCTTCGCGAAACGATCCCTGGTTAATCCCAGCCTTCAGATCGACGTTGGTCGCGGCGATGATTCGAGCATCGCTCGTCAATTCCTGTCGCCCGCCTACTCGTTGAAAGCGCTGCTCTTGCAGATAGCGAAGCAGTTTTACCTGGATACTAGGCGGCAATTCTCCGATTTCATCGAGGAACAAAGTGCCCGCCTTCGCCGTTTCCACCAATCCTACTCGCTGCATGGTTGCGCCGGTGAACGAACCCTTCTCATGGCCGAATAGTTCGCTCTCAAGCAGGTTCTCGGGGATGGCATTGCAATTAATCGGGATAAATGGTCCGTCCTTGCGCGGGCCGCGCCGGTGAATGGCCAACGCGGCCATTTCTTTGCCCGTCCCGCTTTCGCCCAGTAAAAGCACCGGTGCGGTCGTGGTTGCGACCTTACGAATAAAGGAAAAAACGCCCTGCATCTGCGGGCTCGTTCCCAGCATGTCTTCAAAAACGTTTGCACGCTGACCTTCCTGTGCTTTTCGATACTCACGCTCGAGGTCAGCCAGATAGATACAACGCTTCAACAGCAGCTTTAACTCATCCGGATCTACCGGTTTGCATAAAAAATCGTAGGCGCCGGCCGCAACCGCTTCCAGGGCGTTCTTCTTTTCTCCCTGCCCGGAGATAACGATAACCTTCGCCATCTCATCGATGGCTTTTAGTTCGGCCAGCGTCGCGAGACCTTCGTCCGGATCCGTCGGCCGCGGCGGTAATCCCAGGTCGAGCAAAGTAACAGCCGGCTTTTTCTTTTTGAAGTTCTCAACTGCTCCGGCGCGGTCCTCAGCGGAGATAATCTCGTAGTCAGCGCTCAGCGCCCATTTCATCTGCGTGCGAATCGCTTCGTCGTCGTCAACAAGAAGTAGAACCGGATTCATTATTTGCCCGAGGTAAGAGGCAGGAGCACCTGAAAGGTTGTCCCCTTCCCCAGGTCGCTCTTTACTCGAATGCTACCGTGGTGCGCTTCGATAATCATCTTACTTTGAAACATCCCGATTCCCAATCCTTTCTTTTTTGTCGTCTTAAACGGCCGGAACAAGGAATCGCGCAGGAACGTTGGTGTCATGCCGCAACCATCATCGGAAACGGAAAGTGCAGCCCACCCATCCTGGGCACCGATCTTAACTTCAATTCGTCCGCTTTCGCCCACAGCATCGCGCGCGTTTAAAAGCAGGTTGGTGACGACGCTGCGAAGTTGTTCGCCGTCGGCCATGAATTTGGGCAAGGGTTCAAATTCTTTGGCAAACTCGATCCCGGGCATTCGATTTACATTTTCAATCGCCTGCTCGACCACCAGTTTTAAGTCGACGACGGAAGGCCGAAGCTCAAGCTTGCTCCCAAGCGTCCCCAACCGCTCGATAATCTGGTTGATGCGATTGGTCGTCGCACCGATCGAACGCAGCGTGTCCTGACGAAAGTCCGGATCATCAAAGTGCACGGGTAAGTTCTGCAGCGTCAGTTTAAGCGTGGACGCGGCATTCTTTAAATCGTGCACGAAAAAGGCCGAGATGGTTTGAAACGCTTCCAGCTCTTTGCCGAGCATGATTTCTTTGGCGAGGCGAAGATTGAGCAGGCTGGAAGCCACTTGATCGCCGATGCACTCCAACAGCTCGAACTCTTCCACTGTGTAGGGAACGCCATTGACGCGATCTGCCAGAATAATCAAGCCGAGGTAACGATCGCCGGCGACTAAGGGGACGCCGAAACGATTTCCGCCTCCGCTAAATTGCGTTTCACTGATCTGCCGCAAAGTCTCTCCCCAGTCGTCCTTAATTTTTTCCAAATCGAAAGCCTTGAGCATCTTTGTTAGACCCGGATCGATGGCGGGAGACTCGATCGCATCGTCGCTCATCGCATTGCGTGCATGCGAGGTGGACGCTTCCAGGCTGAGCTTGCCCTTCTCTTCGTCGAAAAGCCAAACTCCGACCGAAAGAACATTAAATGTGTCCGAAATCAGTTTGGCGGATGCGGCACACAACGTGGAATCATCAATCGCGCTCGAGGTTGATTGAGTAAATCGGGTCCAAATAATCCGAAAATCGTATTGTGGTCGACTGAAATGGCGACTGACGAAACGTTTTATTCGCTGCCGGATTTTTTCCGAGAGCAGCAACACCGCGAGCAGGGCGATGGCGACCAGAACCAGAAAAGCCTGCAACTGGAAAGACGATGCGCCGCCGTAGTAGGCCACGATCTGAGCGAGAACGCCAATGACGAAAAGATAACCACCGACGAGCAATACTGTGATCGAGGTGTGCAGGACCGCGCGGGAAGGATAGACGTCGATCTCGCGGAAGCCACTGCGGAAGTAGCCCACCCCTAAAAGCGCGCAACCCACCAGCAAACCGATTGATTCGACTTCCGTTAGCGAATTGTAGTGACCAGAAAAGACCAGCGCCTGGCTTCGCGTATAAATCCTCGCTCCAAAAATCACAGCCAGTCCGAGGATAAGGAACTTGATGCGCCATTGCATTGTTCCGACCGCTGCTCGAAACGTGCGCTCGAGATTCATCAGGACCAGAACCGTCCCGACGAGGATAGCTACGTTAACTATTTTGCCCGCACCACTAAAACTGATCCAGAGGTCAGTTGAATTTGGACGGACTAAAATGTCGATGAGATGGCCTCGAAATCCGAGCAAGGCCGCGACTGGCAACAGACACGCGATCGCAATTAATATTCGCCAACGACGAAAAGATTCGCCGGCATCGCCTCGCGAATAAGTCACCGCAAACGCCAGCCAGATCGCGACCAAAAACGCTTTCAGAATCAGCGCCCACTCCTGCCAGAAGGCCAATTTCTCCAAGGCGATTAATGACAAACAAATTCCGGTTAAGACACTGTCCACGGCCAGGCCGAACATCCCGAGGGCGAACCACCAGGCCGCACCGCTACGGCGATTCCGCAATACCGCCGCCACCGCCAGAGCAGCGCTCAACACCGCAGCGATAAAAGCCAAGGTCGATTCCGATGTCACAGCGGATGATTTGCGAGATCGCGCAATGAAGTCATTTCCAACGCATCCGATCAGGAATGCCGGCAATTTTACCCCAAAATACGCGACTGGTCGAGGGGCGATGAGTGGTATCGCCCGCGAGGTGGCCGACCTGGCAGTCGCCCCCGGGATCTGAAGTCAAACGCTATTCTAGAGGCTTGTCACGCATGGGGGCATGCAAAGCAGCGCGGTTCCATCACTAAACGCGCAACAAAAAAGGCGCAGAGCATCATGCTCTGCGCCTTTAATGAGAACTAACCTAACGCAATTAGTGACGTCCGAATTTGGCACGAAGGGCTGCCAATCCACTCAACCCCAAGCCCAGAAGAGCGGCTGTGGTTCCGCCGTCCGGGGTGGTTGTTGGTGTACCATTGAAGACGAAAACATGGCTCAGGCCAAACTGGGTACCATTGCCGTAGAATGGCAACGTGATAACGCCACTCAGACCGGCACCATACCACACCTCACTGCCGTAATTCGGGCCGTCGTACTTGCCCAGAATGTAGAGATAACTATTCGAGCCGAGGTCGATTGTTGCCGAGTTAGCACCTCCCGGGCCTTGAGTGAAACTGAGTTCAGCAGCGAAACTGGCGGCAGGATAGACACCGCCGAGAGGATCGTTCGCCGTCCGGGTGTAAGTATTCGCTCCGATAACAGTCGGTCCGCTCGGAGACGGCTGCTGGAGGAGGATATCAATAAAGCCCTCCGAATCGGTTGGATCAGCCGGGTGATTTGGATTGATGTTCCCTAAATCGCGCGAATCGCCGATGGTGAGGGTTGTAGCGTACGCAGTGCTGCCGAGGGCTAATGCGACGGCGCACAGAATACTAGAGAGGATTCTTCGTTTATTTTTCATGCTGGATTATAGTAGTGCAGACGCCGGCATATTAGCAAAGCAGATGCCAACCTCGACCATTGAATTCTAAACTGCTTAACATAAGGCGATTAAAATTTGCAGCTAATTCTGACTAGAATGGCATTTATGAAAAATCTGTAATAATCTCCGACAACCTAGCCCGATCGTTGCTCCATTAATCTCTAGTTAATACGTTGAATATCAGCATGATATGTAATACTTATAATTTCTGTAAAGCGAGCCGACCGAAATACAATAAAATCAGAGAATATGGTAATTATCGCCCACGAGGATGGATCGTCTATCGGTCGCCGCCCAATTTCCGGCAAAGCCCGGCCGATAGGTTATTGCGTCACGCAAAGACGCATCATATCCCCGTGCTGTATCTACCTCAACCTAACCTCTTCAGAAATGGGCTAGAACGTTGATTGAGGAACGTAGATTACATCGCCGTCACGGACGTAAAAAGGCTTGGTATCTTCGCCCCTTAACATGCCGTGAAGATCGAACACCTGGCTCTTTTGCACGCCATTGACGATGCGATGGAGGCGCACGCGCCGGAGATTTCCGTACTCGCTTGGGCCACCTGCTTGCATGATCGCCTGGAACACCGTCGTCGGCCTCTCAAAAGCGAGTTTGGCCGGCTTCGCTACTGCTCCTGAGACCGTCACGGTCGTGACGCTTCCTTCCAGACTTACGGTCACTTCCGGAGTTTTGAGCTGCGATTTATAAAGCTGAATTAGCTCGCTTTGTAGTTGCCCAACCGTCTTGCCGGCGGCATCAACTTCGCCAACGAGCGGCAAACTTAGTTTGCCATCCGCGCGGACTTTTTGCGACTGATTGAGCTCTGGCGCAGAAGAGAACGTTAGTTTTACCACGTCGCCCGACGCCAGAATGACATGCTTCGGAACTTCAGCTTGCCCGGAAAATGTTGTGCTGTTCGCCTCCGTCTGACAGCCGGCCCCAGCAAAGGCGAGAAAAGCCAAAGTGCTAATGAAACCGGCCCCGTAAGTCAGGCTTTGCAGCCTGAGAAAAAATGTTCGTGGCGGTCGTGGCGCATTGATCTTTGTCGAACAACTCCATCGATTCATAGGGCATTAAGTATCCGAGGGATGAGCCACTGGCAAGCGAACTTACAAGGTCTTTTCGGTTTTTGTAGGTCGGCCGGCCGCCGGGGGGTGCTAAGATCAATGCGCCTCGACCGCTTGGCAGCCAGCCGCTTCCCATTAAGAATCGCCATCCGCGCCCCCAAATCAGAGAAGAGCGAGGCGCACTAACTGGGAGTGGTCGATTGCCAAGGTATGTGTGTAGCCTGCATCCGGCCCTGTAGTGGCACGTGTCGCCGGCGTCGTCGCCCACAGAGCGAGTGTTAGTTTAGCGCCAACGGCGCTCCCTCATTGAAAGCCTGGGGCATCGCCCCAGGACTTCGGACGGACTCCTCAAAAAGCGCTGAAGGCGCGCCTCAGGGCATCGGAATGAATCGCGCCTTCAGCGCTGGGGTTTGGCATCGTACGAATTCCTGGGGCGTTGCCCAGGCTAGAATGATACCCGCGCCGTTGGCGCTAAACACACACTTGCCAAGTCGCCCATCTTGGAAAAACGCAAACCTCGGAGTCTGGCCCTACCGATTCCTCCTGGCGAAAATTTTATTGGTAGGGCGACGCTCCGCGGAGCCGCAAGCAAAGCACACAGTTTCTCTATCTACGCCCCAACAAACGGAAAGCTCCTAGTTCCAAGACAGGTGAACTCGCCGCGGCCGAGTCCGTCTGACTAGTGGAGACGGCCCCTGCTGGATCTACCAGAAAACATAACGCGGCGAGAGCAAGCTCTCGCCGCGCCATGATGCAGGAACGTGATGAAAAACTATTCCTTAATATAGCGTCGCACCAGAGCGAGGCCTGCCAGCGCGCCGCCAAGCAGCATCGCTGTGGCACCGCTATCTGGTATCGCCACGCACTTGAACAGATCAACGGAGGAGATACCGCCAAATCCATTCGGTCCACTACCGCTCTGCGGGAAAGTGTCTGAATCATTGGTGATCTGGAAGAAAGCGATTCCACCACCGCTGCCTGATACGCCGCCTTTACCCACGCCATAATGCACAACAGCGTAGCAAAATCCCGTTAGATCAACAGGCTCGCCAAGGTTCTCCGTGATTCTGACGGCCCCGTCAAAGATGGGAGTGCCGATACTGAACGACGGATTTGCGGCAAGATAATTTTCCAAACGGAAGAAATTGTTCGCCGCATTGTTGGAATTTCCGCCGTTAATACCGGTTCCGTTTTTCGGGATGTCTCCAAATGGAGAAAGGATTAAATCAGCTTTGGCCGTCAGTGCTAGTCCTGACATCAAAGCCGCTATGAGTGTGATGTATTTTAGTGTTTTCATATTCGGTTCCCAAATTCCTTCTGATGCAGTTTAGTTCCTACACAGCGGAATAGCACTTTCTCTGCCATGGTTTTGCGAGACCTTGAAATGATTTGTTCGCATGATAGGTCAAGCGATTGAAAGGCAATACCTTAGAATCACGCTATTTTTTTGAAATCGCAGCAGGATCTTGCATTCTAAATTCTGAGTGTAATGTCAGAAATTCCGACACCACGCGTCGCCGTCAACCGACCGCTGTAAGGCGTAAATTACTATCCGCTCGTTGGTTATCGAAGCAAAAGCAAACGCACAATGACTCCGTAAAAATTCCCGACCTAATTACGTCCAATTAGTTATAAATGTCATATGCTCTATTGTTACCATAATTTACGGCAGCCAAGTGATGAATTGCGGGTATAGGCTCATTTCGCCGTGGTAAGGCGCGTGCGGGATTTCTCGCCGCGCCGTAATGGTCCGGCACGGGACCCTGTAGCCGCGGTCGCTGACCGCGGCCTTTAACTGGCCGCTGCTGACTGCATCATCCACTTCGTAAAAAAGGTTCAGGTGGCCGCGCGTATAACTCCTCTTTTGGGGCCGTTAGGCAAACATCCATGCAAATTGATCGTCGGCAGCCGAAAAAGCTCGAAGCGTCAGGGCTACTGCGTCCTTATGCTGCAAGCCCTCCCCTGACGGTCCGTCCTCGGGATTTTGCCTGCAAAGGGACGACGAGCGAGCCTGATTCAGTCTCGGTCGCCGCGCTGCTTGAGTTCTTGATGCCGGAAAAGCCACAACATCGCAAAAAGCGGGACCAGTGACAAAGGAAAGAAGACCGGACCGCCCCGACGATGAATGACGCTATGAATCATTTCCGGACCAATGTGCACGCATAGCAGCGATATCACCAAAATGCGCAAACCGTTACGCAGAAGACCTAATGGGATCACTGCACCTACTAACAGGGCTCGTCGCCAGGTTGTGCGCAAAAACATATTCGCTGCCAATAAGCTGGTGATTACCAAGACCAGACTCGACCTGATGCCGCTGCATTCTTTGGCCACCTCCACCGCAATTCCAGGCAACTGAAACACCGTGCCGTTCCGCAGAAACGGGGTGCCTGATGAGAAACAACCAGTTCGCAACCTCGGCCGAAGCTTCCTTCGAAGCGGTTTCGAGCGAATCAACCGCTGCCTCGGGCAATGGGATCATAAAAGCGAGAAAAAAGAGTGGGAACATGGCGGAGCGCGCCCATTTGCTCCCGAGAAACAAGAAGGTTCCGGCGATCACAAAACAGACAAATGAGAGCGCGATCAGCGTCA